>ERZ780137.190-NODE-190-length-62261-cov-4.335643_pt1 | contig 62261 bp, 51 predicted proteins | sample MGYA00511020_ERZ780137 | MGnify/ENA primary metagenome ERZ780137 (study PRJEB29588, sample SAMEA2157917) | human gut metagenome | biome: human gut; feature: human-associated habitat; material: faeces | place: Denmark | collected 2008/2010 ... | reverse complement strand
AAATCGTAGACGAGATGGTAAGCGACCGTCTGCAGAGCTTTAAGCAGATGTTCGTAGGTGACAGGGTTATAGAAAATATCATACTTGTAGATGATTATGTATCTTTGATCCTTCAGAAAGGTATTTTGAAATCCGGCAAGGAAGGACATGTAGATATGCAGACCTTCCATGGATTTGTAGATAAATTAAAGCGCAGAAATTCGCAGGAGATTGCAAGTGCTTTGGGAATTCCCACCGAGAATACTTCACTTTTATATCTGTCAGCGACTATGATCAAGCACATGATGAAAGTACTGGGTGCAAAGACATTATGGGCACCCGGAGTCAGCCTGTGTGATGGTATTGCATATGAATATGCGGAGAAGAATAAGTTATTATCAGCATCCCATAATTTTGAACAGGATATTCTGGCCTGTGCAAGAGATATTAACAAACGATATCACAGCGGGGAACGCAGCACCAAGGAAAGAGAAGCAATTGCACTGACACTATTTGATCATATGAAGAAAGTGCATGGACTGAATAAGCGTGACCGGTTGCTTTTGCAGCTTGCAGCTATTCTGAATGAGTGTGGAAGATACATCAGTCTGACCAATGTAGGTGAAAGCTCCTATAATATTGTAATGGCAACGGAAATGATAGGATTGTCACATCTGGAAAGAGAGATTGTTGCAAACATTGTAAAATATTCAACAGAGCCATTTGAATATTATGAAACAGTAGGGCGTGTCACTACACTGGATCGGGAGTCTTTTCTTAAAATTGCGAAGCTTACAGCTATTATACGGCTGGCAGACGGACTGGATATCAGCCATCGTGAGAAATGTGACAAGGTTAGAACAACATTGAAAGAAGATTCTATTATTATTACAGTGGAATCTAATGAAGACATGACGCTTGAACTTGCCATGTTCGAACGAAATGCTGATCTGTTCGAGGAAGTATATAATATCAAGCCGGTCGTAAAACAGAAAAAAAGTAATATAGGATAGGGGGAAAAAAGATGAAAGTTGACTACAGCAGACCGGAATACTATTACAACAGAGAACTGAGCTGGGTGGCATTTGACCATAGAGTATTAGGAGAGGCAAGAGATAAGACGCTGCCATTGTTTGAACGACTAAAATTTTTGAGCATTACAGCATCTAACCTGGATGAATTTTTTATGGTACGAGTTGCATCTCTTAAGGACATGGTCAATGCAGGCTATAAGAAAAGGGATATAGCAGGAATGACGGCTCAGGAACAGCTTGACCAGTTGAATACAGCAACCCATGAACTGGTCAATATGCAGTATTCTACATATAATCGTTCTCTGATCCCTCTGCTTGCGCAGAATGGTCTGAAGGTCATAGAAACTCATGAAGAACTGGAAGAAGCGGATAAGACTTTTGTAGACCGCTATTTTCAGGATAATGTATATCCGGTATTGACGCCGATGGCTGTAGATTCTTCCAGACCTTTCCCTTTGATCAGAAATAAGTCACTGAATCTGGGAGCACTGGTTTCAAGGAAGGAAAATAACAGTGGATTGAAGAAACATCTGTTCAAGCGTTCATCGGCGGGAAAAGAGCTGGAATTCGCAACAGTACAGGTGCCAAGCGTATTACCAAGAATTGTACATTTGCCGGATGGGGCAGATGGAAGCAAACGTGTCATTTTGCTGGAGCAGATCATTGAGCGCAATATGGATAAGCTTTTCTTAAATTATAATATTGAGTGTGTATATCCTTTCCGTATTATGAGAAATGCTGACTTTTCCATTGAAGAAGAGGAAGCAGCGGATCTGTTGAAAGAAATAGAGAAGCAGTTAAAGCAGAGGCAGTGGGGACAGGTCATCAGACTGGAAGTAGAGGATGGTATTGATGAAAGACTGCTGGATTTCCTGAAAAAAGAACTGAGCGTGGAAGAACAGGATATCTATGAGATTCCAGGTCCTCTGGATCTGACTGTTTTAATGAAAATGTATGGATTAGACGGGTTTGAACATTTGAAGACGCCTTCTTATACACCTCGGCCGGTAGCGGGACTTGCACCGGATGCAAATCTGTTTGATGAAATCAGGGAAAGAGATATTTTACTGCATCATCCGTATGAAACATTTGCTCCTGTGGTCGATTTTATCAAGCAGGCGTCAAGAGATCCGGAAGTACTGGCGATCAAGCAGACACTGTATCGTGTCAGTGGGAATTCACCTATTATTGCTGCACTTTCCCAGGCGGCAGAGAATGGAAAGCAGGTAACAGTTCTGGTTGAGTTAAAGGCTCGTTTTGATGAAGAAAATAACATTGTATGGGCTAAAAAACTGGAAAAAGCAGGTTGCCATGTTATTTATGGACTGGTAGGTTTGAAAACACACTGTAAGATTACACTGGTAGTTCGAAGAGAAGAAGAAGGAATACGCAGATATGTTCATTTAGGAACGGGTAATTATAATGATTCTACAGCGAAGCTGTATACAGACTGCGGAATCCTGACCTGTAACGAGGCAATCGGAGAGGATGCTACGGCTGTCTTTAATATGCTTTCTGGTTATTCAGAACCTGTCAGTTGGAACCATCTGGCATTAGCGCCTTTGTGGCTCAAGGATAAATTCCTGTTTCTGATCCAGCGTGAGAAAGAAAATGCATTGCAGAACAGACCGGCTCGTATTGTTGCCAAAATGAATTCGCTGTGTGATCCTGATGTGATCAAGGCATTGTATGAAGCTGCGGCAGCAGGAGTCAAAATAGAACTGATCGTAAGAGGTATCTGCTGTTTGAGAACAGGAATAGAGGGAACGAAGGATAATATTTCCGTACGTTCCATAGTAGGTAATTTCCTGGAACACGCGAGAATCTTTTACTTTGAAAATGGCGGTAATGCGGAACTGTATATGGGAAGTGCGGACTGGATGCCGAGAAATCTGGAACGTCGTGTGGAGATATTATTTCCTGTACTCAACCCTGAATTGAAAGAGAAAGTATGGCATATTCTGGATGTACAGCTTAGAGATACAGTGAAAGCTCAACTTCTAAAACCTGATGGAACTTATGAAAAAGTAGATAAACGGGGCAAGGAGCTTTGCAATGCGCAGGAGCAGTTCTGCAAAGAATATATTGCAGCAGCACGTAAGGATAAAGAAGAACAGAAACAGGCAAGAACATTTAAGCCGGAGATCCATATGCAGAATGACTAAAAAATAACTGACACTGGAAAGGCATAGAATAATATGGTAAAATTTGTATTAGCTTCTGGTTCACCCAGAAGAAAAGAACTGTTAGAGCAGATTGGCATGCAGTTTGAAATCTCGTCAGCTCATGGAGAGGAAATCATCACAAAAGAACAGCCATGGGAAATCGTGGAAGAGTTATCTATGCAGAAAGCAACGGAAGTAGCAGACCGTTACGAAAGAGAGCATGGAGTTCAGGATAATACTGTAGTGATCGGCGCTGATACTATTGTAGCATATGGCACTGAAATTATGGGAAAACCTAAGAGCAGACAGCATGCAATAGAGATGCTTTCCGAACTTCAGGGACATGTTCATCAAGTGTATACAGGTGTTACACTTATAATAATGACTGGGAAGGACAGAAAGTTTATCTGTTTCCATGAGAAGACAGAGGTAGAAATGTATCCTATGACGCAGGCTCAGATAGAAGCATATGTTTTCACAGGAGAGCCGATGGATAAAGCGGGTGCTTATGCCATTCAGGGCAAGTGTGCAGCGTATATCAAGGGAATCCGTGGTGAATACAATAATGTTGTTGGATTACCGATTGCAAAACTTTCACAGGAGTTGTCCAAGGCAGGCATTACGGTATAAATATAAGCAGTATGAATGAAAGGCATGGTAATTAGTATGCATGAGTATGATGATGCAGTATTGGAATGTTTTTTGGAGAATCAGTCTCAGCTTTTTCCGGAGAATGTAGCGGAAACGCCGGAAGAAGCAGAAGAATTTCTTGAGGAATGTATGGCAGTTGTCGTAGATTCTCTGGATGAAGTATGGGAGTATTTCGATGAAGAGGGTGTAGATCTGGAAGGTCAGGATAAGAATGATATTCTGGATGCACCAGAGGTATTTGACGTAGGAGACGGCAGATATTTGATCGTAGAAAGTTAAGAATAGGGATAAGGTAAAGTTAAGTGGAAAGAAAATCTAATATAACAATTTGGCAGTTACACCTTTTTGAAGGGCTTAATAAAGATATCATGGTCATGCAGAGAGATGAGGAGGAAGTCTTTGATGATGCGATTCATGTTTTCTTTGAAAAAGAATACTATGATGCATATGTCAGCAAGGCAAAGAAATACAGTGAGCATCGTTATGCGTACCATGAGGATAAGCTGGGAGAGGTTATTTACCAGATATTTGATGAGCAGATAACTGGACTGGTACTGCATATCAGTACACCGCAGAATGGTTCCAAGACTACTCTGTGTGATGAAAAATATCTGTCAGCAAAAGATTTGCGGGTGATGAAGGATGTGGTGGAATGTTTCCACTATATGTATAGAACTTCCATAGACAGATGCTCTAAAGAAGAGGCAGTAGCGCATATGCTGACAAAATCGGTGTTTATTATCGGTCAGCTTCCGGATTTCAGAAAGAAACCTGCGGAAGGCGAGAAGCAGACTTTTGAGATAATGACTATGAAGCGTAAAAAGGATGGAAGCCAGATCAAAGGTGAAAAGGATTATGATTATGAATCCTTAAAGGTGTTCCTGACAGCAGAAAGTGCGATGCGTTATAATCCGGATAAAAAGCCTGTTAACAGGTACAAGCTTTCTTTGCTTGCACAGTTTGTAAAAGGACATTTTCAGGTAATTATTGAACCACATCGGAATTATTGGCTGGAATTTGATCCGGCGACTCTGGACATCAGTAATTATTTTACACCACCTGTATGGAATGAAGATAAGGTAAAAGCACGTATCAGAGAATTTGCTCAGATGGACGAGCTGTATATTCTGTTAGGAGTCAGAAACAGTGATTATAGAAGCTGTCTTGGTACCCCGTTTCTGATAAAAATAGGCGAAAACAATATGCAGATGTATCTGTTTGAACATTATGAAGATGCAGTAAGTTATTGTCTTGAGAATCCGGTATTGCTTCCTGTATTTGATGGAACTTATCCGATTGGTGTTTTGAAGAAATCAGATAAACTGCATTCACTGCAGGCAATATTGTCAGTTGCATCTAAGGTAGGCGTGACAGGTATCAATCTGGATATTGATACGATGCAGTCCATTAACTGCAAATTTTCATTTTTTGTAGATACAGCAGGAATTGAGATTGATATGGAGAAATTCCTTTCAGCAGAAGAATGTAGTAAGCTGAAAGTAGAAAAAGATGGTAATGTAGCGTATCATTTTGCGCCTGTATCTTTTGTTGATACGGAAAATCCTTATGCAGTCAGCAAGGAAAGACGTGAGGAACTGGTATCTCATCTGGATACAGATTATGATGAAGGTATCACGTATATGTCGGGCTGCACAATATCGGAAATGATCGTAATGCTGCGGGAAACGGGACACAGATTTGATGTTGCAAGAACAGCAGAAGATGAAGAAAAGAAGAAACAGTACAACCGACTGATGAACAGAATGACAGTACCTTTGACAGAAGCATTGTGCGAGAAACCGTTTATCTTTACTTTGAGAGAAAATGATGGTTCCTTTACACTGCGTAATCAGCTTGCCTACATGATCATTACCAATCGATTTGAAGGTGGTCGTAGTGGAGAAGGCAGACTGACTGCAGCCGGTATTGATAATGAAAAGTTCATGGAACAGTTTGAACAGGCCAGTAAGGTTGCAGCAGTAACAGATGGACCGGAGGTAATGTGTCTGGCAGATGTTCATCTGATGGGAGAAATTGCAAAGCAGTGGAAGCATTCTGAGCCACTTAGAGAAGAATTGATGATTTATCTGACTCAGGGGTGCGGATTGTCCTACACAGAGGCACAGTATTATTATAAACGTCTGAAATCTGACAGCAGCATTTTTGTAGAATTTACGTCAAGTGTCCGTAATGGTGAATATCCTCCTATGGGTATGATCACGGTTGACGGCTATACGGCAAAAAGGATAGCTGAAGAAAAGAATCTCAGTGTATTGCAGGCATATGATGCATTATTAGCATTGAAAGAACATCCAAAGGCAGGAATTGGAGAGGCTGTAAAAGAAGCAGAGACAATTTCTACAGAGGGTAAAGCGCAAACAGCAACTGAAGAGGAAAAGACCGAAGAGAAGAAATCATTCTTTGGTAAATGGTTTAAGAAATAAACACCGTAAAGTGTATAAAGGAGATGAAAGTGGTGGACTTTCATCTCCTTTTGTGCATTCAGTGATAAACCTGTGTTATACCAGATCTTTTTCGATCCATTTTAGTATATTGGAAAAATCAATGGTCAGTTCTCCATGATAGATTCCTACAGGAACTGGCTGATCCAGACCGTAAATAACCGGGCAGGCTTCACTTTCAAAGAAATATACAAGAAGCTTACGCTGGGCATAATCCATAATCCAGTATTCCCGTACACCGGCGTTCATGTATTTGGATAGTTTTAAGGTATAATCTTTTCTTTTGGTAGAAGAAGAGATAACTTCCACGAGAAAATCAGGTGCACCGTAGATACCGAATTTTTTAATCTTGGAGGGGTCACATATGATGCCTACATCCGGTTGAACCATGGTCTTATTATCACAGTCAAGCTGCACATCTACAGGAGCAATGAAGGGTCTGCAGTTTCCCTTGTGTTCCAGAATATAATTAGCAATCTGTCGATGAATCTCCCCCCCGATGGATTGATGACCGAAGGTGGGAGCTGACATATCATAAAAATACCCATCAATCAACTCTACACGTTGTTCATCCGGTAATGCATAATAGTCGTCAAGAGTATAGCTGCCGTTCCTGTCAGCCTGATAGGAAGCCTTTTCGCATACAGTAGTTTTCTCAGAGAAGAGCTGTTCCAGTGCCTGTAGAGTATCGTAACGTGGACTTTCTGTTTCTCCTGAGAAAATCTTCTGGATTGTACCAAGAGGCACTCCGGACAGGACAGACATCTGTGCATAGGTATATCCCTTTTCTTTCTTCTTTTCTTTCATCTCACTGATTGTCATATAGAGACCTCCTTCGTGACGTACGTACATTCGATACTTCATATATTTATTATAATAAGTATATACCCGAAAATCAACCATAAAACAATATAAAATCAACCGTTTTAGATATAGATTTCCATATTATAACCGTTTCGTAAAATCATAAGGAGTGTTTTCGATACTGTGTAGGACTCATGCCGGTAAAGGAGCGAAATACGCGGACAAAATAGCTGACAGACTGATAACCGCAGGATTCAGAGATAGAAGCGACTGTATAACCAGAATACTTCAGTTCGTGCATGGCATGACGGATGCGCAGTTGATTAATATATTCTTTCGGCGTTGTATGCATTTCCTTCTGTACGGCTTTGTATACATAGGTTTCAGAGATGCCGAGTGCAGTGCTGATATCCTTGACAGAATGGATCAGAGTGTAGTTGGCATTGATATATTCCAGAATATGATCGGCTGCTTTGGGGCGGGAAGAAGTCTCGTATACCGACTGTTCATATTGTGGCAACGAACGCATCTTTTGCATCAAAAGGCATACGGTTACTGGAGGAAAAGCCGGCACATGGAGAAATCATAACACAGTTTCCCGATGGAAAATATCTGGTCTATGACTATACGCAGGGAACGATCAGAGGTATCCATTTTGGAGAAGATGATGGGGAAGCGGGAGCACCTGCGTCTGCAGATATTCTGAATCCAGAAGTAGTTGACTGTTTTATTCATCTGACACATGACTGTTATTATAAGGCATTGTCTGAGTATTTTGGTAATACGATCATTGCCTTTTTCACAGATGAACCATGTGCGCTGGGACGTAATGCAGGACAATTCAGAGAGTGGCTTCCGGGTCTGGAGAAAGAAATCATGGCAGCAGGAGGCAGGATAGAAGATCTGGAAGCAATATTTAATAGAAAAGAAAATGACACCGCTGTCATTTATCATAAATTAATAAAAAAGCATTTGAGAGAAAACTTCTACGCAAAGCTTTCCTGCTGGTGTGAGGAGCATGGTATCAGCCTGATGGGACACCCGGAGGCAAGTGATGATGTGGAAGAAGAATTGTATTTTCACATTCCGGGACAGGATCTCATCATGCGCAGAGTATCACCGGAGAGCGGTGATGTGTGACAATAACAGAGTGCCTTATGAAGAAGTGGCAGCACTGTATGAGAATCAGATATCATTCCATTATGTGCCGATAGCATTGATACCGGAGACTAAGGATGGCAGATTGTGTATACAGGGTTATACATTTGATAAGGTATTGAATGTCATTGATGCTGATATCTCTGAAAAAATACACGGAATAAAGATTTATCAGAATACGCAGGCATTATTGCAGGACGTACTGCCGCACCGCAAGTACAGACTGGATGGGACGTGTCCTGCATTGCGAAGGGAAATATTGATAAAAGATAATGTAGAGATGATTCTACTGTGTAATGAAGGACAGGATAGGATAGATACCACAGGGGATACATTATATCAGTATGAATCTGTGGAGTGGCGAATATAGCTGTGAGGAATCAGAAGGAAAGTATCATGTGCAATTAGCAACGTTACAGATGCAGCTACTTATATTAGACGGTAACAAAATAGGCAGACCTACGAAACATATCAGGGTATTTGACTGTTGCAGTGCTTATGGACATGGTATCACGATAGGAAGTGAGATGTCAGGCGGTGTGGAGGATGTGCGGATATGGGACTGTGACATGTCCAGTTCGCTATTTGGAATAGAGATAAAAGGAACCTGGAAGAGGGGCGGGTATGTGAGAAATGTACACGCAACAGATTGTAAGGTGAGTAGAGTATTACTGCATTCAGTAGGTTATAACAATGATGGTATTGCATGAGACCAATTGAATATGCAAAAGCATCCATTGAGACAATGATGCGTACCTATGAAGCGGCCCAATTACCACCGGAAGGAAGATTTCATTATCATCAGGGAGTATTTTTGTCCGGCGTGTACAAGACTTATGAATTGTGCAAGGAAGAAAAGTATGCGCAGTATGTAAAGGATTGGGTAGATTCTGTGATCACTCCCCAGGGAGAAATTAAGAGTGCTGATATGGGACAGTTTGATGATATGCAGCTGGGAATCCTACTTTATCCGTTATATCAGAGGACCGGAGATAAAAAATATAAGAAGGTATTGGATTATCTTATGCATGCAATCGATACCTATCCTACTACTCCAGAGGGTGGATATTTTCACAAGGCATGGTGTCCACAGGAAATGTGGCTAGATGGGCTGTATATGGAGGGACCATTGCGTGCACAGTATGGGGCGGAGTTTAACAGACCGGAGTATTTTGATGAGGTGATTTTTCAGGCATTGACTATGCAGAAGCATACCAGAGATGCTAAGACCGGATTAATGTATCATGCCTGGTCTTATGAAAAGAAGGTAGAATGAGCAGATCCTGAGACTGGATGTTCACCAGAGTTTTGGGGCAGAGCAATGGGATGGGTTCCCGTCGCACTTCTGGATGAGCTGGACTTCATTCCTCTGGAACATGCAGGTAGTGAATTACCATGATTGGCCTGAACGTTCAATTGGATATCGTACAGCACAGGATTTACAGTAGCAAGTTTGCAGTGAATGTGTTAGACTTATCACATATAGAACTGGCAACGCAGGAAGATAAGGAATGGAATCTTGATTTCTGGGCGAGACTGTTTAAGGCGAAAACTTGGGAGAAAATGAAAATGATTGCAAAAGACAATGAATATTTTACAGAAGCTTCCAATACGTTATGTGATTTATATGCTGATTTTAATGTACGTGAAAGATGTAGAGATCGGGAAGATTATGAGCTGGAACAGAAATATCTGCATGATACGATAGCGCAGCAGAGTGACAAGATACTCCAACAGGAGAACATGCTTGCACAGCAGGCAGAAGAACTGGAACAGTCAAGAAAAGACAGGGAAGAACTGGAGCGGAAAATAGAGGAGCTTACCAAGGCACTTGCAGCAAAATAAGAATGAATGGAGAGGCGGATTTGAAAACAATCCGTCTTTTTTACTATATACATAGCTAAATAGTAATGTATTTTTTTAGCCTGTTCTGTTATAAAATAAGTGTAAATTGAGGACAGGAGGGTATCAGATGAAACAGATTCCTTATGAATATAAAAATCTGCCGATTCCCGGAGGCGGATATGTAACCGGATTCCTGTATCATCCCAGGCAGAGGGACGTTTTGTATGCGAGGACAGATATAGGCGGAACCTACCGGTTTGATGCGAAAAATCAGAAATGGATCAGTCTTATTTCTCATGTAACAATGGGAGATTTGAGTGAGACATTTCCCATTGCAATTGCACTTGATTACAACGCTCCTAATCGATTATACATAGCCTGCGGTGAAGGAGAAAGAAGCGGGAAGAATGGCGTTCTTGCGATTTCAGAAGATTATGGAGAGCATTTCCACTACGAGGAGATTCCGGTATTTGTCCATGGCAATCTAAATGGCAGAGGAACAGCAGATAGATTATGGGTGGATCAGAAAGATGCGAATACTTTATACTATGCCAGTCAGCAGGACGGATTGTTACTCACTCATGATCTGGGACATACCTGGTCAAAAGTGACATCACTGTCAGAAAAATATCTGACCTTTGTTACACAGACAGGAGAGGCACTGATTGTAGGTACAGCGGGTGTGACAACAGGCACTGAGCAGATGAGAGGTCATAGTCTTTATATTTCTTATGACAAAGGACAGCACTTTGAGCAGATAGCAGAGCCTGCAAGCAGAGTGATAGAGGGTTGCAAACGCAATGGTCTGGTAGCACAAAGATATGCAGTGGATGACCAATATCTGTATGTGACATTTGCGTCTACAGGCAGACGTTCTTATGTCATTGAGAATGGCTACAGCTGTGACTCGGGAGATACAATTGATGGCAGGATTGCCAGATATACTTTGCAGGCAGATGGTACGATAGGGGATTTTTTAGAGATTACGCCGGTAACTTCCAGTAATACAACCGGGGTGAATCTGCCGCAGACAGCAGTTGGAGAGGCATTGGACTTTGGCTTTTCAGGGATCAGCGTATCTGCACAGACTCCGGGACTTGTGGTGTGCAGTACGATTGTGAAGGATGATGGAGACAGCATATTTCGTTCTTGTGATTATGGACAGACATGGCAGCAGATTCTCTATGATCTGAAAGAAGGTATTATGACATTCAGAGCGCCATATATGAGGCCAGAGTGCAATGGTGGTCACAATCTCATTCACTGGCTGAGCGATATGGTCATTAATCCATATGATGACAATGAAGCGTGGTTCAATTCGGGCACAGGTGTATTCAGAACGAAGAATTTAAAAGATACACAGGCATGTGAATTTATGGACTGGTGTGATGGAATTGAGGAAACAGTGCACTTAAATGTGTACAGCATGCCAAAAGGAGAGGTACAGGTTGTGGATATCCTGGGGGATCTGGGAGGATTTGCCTTTACCAGTGTAGACAAGCCTTGCAGTAACTCTTTTGCAGATGCACAGGGCAACCGATATATTACCTGTATCAATGCGGATTTCTCTGATGTGGACCCCGATTGCCTTATTGTAACACCAAGAGGTAACTGGACTGGTAAGACAAAAGGCGGATTGATTCTGTCACACGATCAGGGACGTACTTTCAGAAGACTGCCAATGCCTTTTGGCTTATCAAAAGAATTGGATGAGGCGCTTCATTTCATAGAGTGTCCGAATGTGAACTCCGGCTGGGTAGCATTGTCTCCTGATACGAAGCATATTGTGTGGTCTGTTGCAGATGGCATTGATCTTCCAATTAGCAGGCTGTTAGTAAGTCATGATAGTGGAGAGACATTTTCTTCTGGAAAAGTCTATGACTTACAGGGCAGTCAGGTGACAAAGGGCAGACTCAAAGTATTTGCAGACAGAACGGACAGCAGTCTTTTCTATGGATGGGGAGATCATTCCGATTTCTATATCAGCCATGACAGTGGCAGTACATATCATCAGTATCAGTTACCGGATGAGTTTCCTGTTGTGAATTTTGGCTTGATTGATTGTGCAAATAGAACGGAAATACGTGGAGAAACGGGCAAGACAGGTACTTTCTATATTGCAACAGGACAAGGCGGTTTATGGAAACTGATCTATACACCGGATAAAGATACAGTGACCTTGCGCAAGCTGTCAGGAGATGGTGATGCCATTTATCGTATGGGGCTGGGACTTGGGGCACCTGATGCGGATTATTATAAGGATAGTAAGGCAATTTACTGTAACGGTATCATAAATGGAGAATATGGTTTCTATCGGAGCCTGGATGATGGTGCCAGCTTTGAACGGCTCAATACTGACAGGCAGATGTACGGTGAGATCAATAGTATAGATGGAGACTGTAGAGTGTTTGGCAGATTTTATCTGGCAACAGGCTCCAATGGAATAAAATATGGAAGTATACAAAAACCGTAAACGGTAGCTTTTGTATACGGCAAATTTGTGCCTGCAGCCCAAAGTTTGCAGGTTACGGAAAGGTATGGTTATTAATATGCATATTTATCAGGAAGAGAACAAAATCATAATTGCTGAGGGTAAATCACAGGTGTGGATCGAGGCATGGGGAGCCAATTCCCTGCGTGTACGCATGACTGCACTGCCTAAGATGGACGAGAATGACTGGGCTTTGACAGAGAAAATGGAGTCTGTGGAGCCACAGATCACATTTGAAACAATTGACGTCACAGATCCATGGTACAAAGGAGAAGAATATGCCAAGTATCATCAGACAACAACACAGGCACAGATTACAAATGGCAAGATCACGGCGAAGGTGTCTTTTGAGGGATGGATTTCTTTCTATAATCAAAAGGGAGAACTGCTGACACAGGAGTACTGGAGAACGAGAGATCGTATCAACCGTTATTGTGTGCCTCTTCGTATCACAGGAAGAGAGTTAAAGCCGATCATGGGAACCAATGATTTTGAATTAACTGCCCGTTTCGAAGCTTTTGATGATGAGAAGATATTTGGAATGGGACAGTATCAGGAAAAGAACCTGAATAAAAAGGGTGAGATTCTGGAACTGGCTCACCGTAATTCTCAGGCGAGCGTTCCTTTTTATGTATCCAGCAGAGGCTATGGATTTTTCTGGAACAATCCTGCCATTGGTACAGTAGCATTTGGTATGAATAAGACAGAGTGGTATGCTAAGAGTACAAAGAAACTGGATTACTTTATTACTGCAGGTGATGCTCCTGCGGAAATCGAAGCACAGTATTCTCTGGCAACAGGGCGTACGCCTATGATGCCGGAATATGGTATGGGATATTGGCAGTGTAAGCTGCGTTATCGTACACAGGATGAGCTTTTGGCGGTAGCCAGAGAGCATAAGAAGCGTGGACTGCCCATGGATGCCATTGTCATTGACTTCTTTCACTGGACAAGACAGGGTGACTTTAAGTTCGAGCCGCTGGATTGGCCAGATCCGGAAGCCATGGTGAAAGAATTAAAGGACATGGGAATCGAGACGGTTGTATCTGTATGGCCGACTGTGGATGAGCGTAGTGAGAATTATGCAAAGATGAATGACATGGGTTATCTGGTCAATGCAGATAGAGGTTTGCCATATCATTCTACATGGATGGGAGATATCGTATACTTTGATGCAACACATCCGGGGGCTCAGAAGTTTGTATGGGATCGCTGCAAGGAGAATTATTACCGTTATGGAATTCGTTGTTTCTGGTTAGACGAAGCAGAACCGGAATATGGTCCATATGATTTTGACAATTATCGTTACTATGCTGGACCTGCCCTGCAGTGTACCAATACCTATCCTGTTGGTTATGCCAAAGGCTTCTATGAAGGATTAAAGGCAGAGGGTGAGAAGGAAGTTATGAGCCTAGTGCGTTGTGCATGGGCTGGCAGCCAGAAGTATGGCGTCCTGACATGGTCCGGGGATATTTATTCTTCTTTCCGTTCCATGAGAGAGCAGTTGCAGGCTGGACTTAGTATGGGAATGGCAGGTATTCCCTGGTGGACCTCTGATATTGGTGGATTCCTGGGTGGACAGATAGATAAGCCGGAATTTCAGGAGTTACTGGTTCGCTGGTTTGCATGGGGCGCTTTTTGCCCGGTATTTCGTATGCATGGTGAGCGCTCACCATGGTATGAGAGAAAAGAGGAATTTCGTAATGGTGTTCGTCAGCTTACCAGTGGACAGGATAACGAGGTATGGAGCTTCGGTGAGGATAATTATGAGATTCTCAAGAAATATCTCTTTATCAGAGAGAGACTTCGTCCTTATGTGAGAAAATGTATGGAAGAAGCGAGCAATAGCGGTGCACCGGTTATGCGTCCGTTATTCTATGAGTTCCCCAAAGATGCAGAATGCTGGAATGTAGAAGATTCCTATATGTTTGGTTCTGATCTTCTGGTATCTCCTGTAATGGAAGCAGGTGCTACAGAGCGTAGAATTTATCTTCCAGCAGGATGCAAATGGACAGATGCCTATACGAAGAAAGAGTATGACGGTGGACAGTATGTAACAGTTCCAGCACCAATCGACATTATTCCAGTCATGATGCGAGAGGGATGCGACTATCCTATTTACAATGATTGATTAGAAATAGTAACTATTCAGAACCACATTCACAAAATCGCTGTTTTACAGCTTTCTTTTTGCTCATGTGGTTACTTCGCCATATAAATTGAGTCAAATATGCTTGTAAACAAGCATATTTTGCTTCAATTTGCATGGCTCTGAATAGTTACAATATTAAGTTAACGTGATAAAGATGCTTTTTCAAGGTTGGTAAGAATTGTATCGTGAACGTAGAGTCTGCCATATCCACATCCAAGATCCAGTCCCGGTTTGGTGGCACCATGGAAGTCTGAACCGCCGCTTGGCAGCAGATGGTATTTCTCTGCTAGAGCTTTGATTTCCCGTTCCTCAGATGGTGTATAGGTGCTGTAGATACATTCGATTCCCATAAGACCCTGTTCTGTCAGGGTTGACACCAGAATGTCCAGTTGCTCTTTTCCTAATTTATAGAGAGTAGGATGTGCAAGGATAGGGACACCGCCAGCCTTTCTGGTTACTTCAATGACTTCTTTGGGAGTAATATTTTCTCTGGGAACGAAGTAGGGGGTACGGTCACCAAGATAGCGGTCAAAGGCTTCGGTATGGCTTTTTACATAGCCATGCGCCAGCAGGAACTTGGCATAATGTGCTCTGGTGATCACAGAGTGAGGGAACATCTCCAGCAGAGCATCATAGCTGATGTCGATGCCTGCATTTTGCAGATTGGCACACAGTTTATGGTTACGCGCGGTTCTGGATTCCATAAACTGATCCAGATATGCCCTGAAATCAGGGGATTGATAATCAATAAACAATCCTACAATGTGAATGTCACGCTCCAGATAACGTGTAGAATATTCGATACCGGGGATGACACGAATCGGTTTGCCCTTTGCAGCAGCGAGTGCTTCATCAATGCCATCTACAGTATCATGATCTGTTAGGGCGAAGGCATCCAGCCCCTTTTCTATTGCATAATTAACAAGCTCTGTTGGGGTATAAGTGCCATCAGAACTGGTAGAGTGTACATGTAAATCAACTTGTCCCATGATAAGATAACCTGCCTTTCTGTAATATAATATGTACTCTCAGAATGCTTCATTTAGAAGACTCCGTGAGTACATTAATGAATAAAAGTAAAAGGGCATGTTTGCATGCCCTTTTAAAAACTTATGATTCCTGTGCTTCATCGTCTGCAATTTCTGCATCCGCATTGTATACAGTTCTCTTTCTTGCCATTTCATCACTTGCCAGATATTCGTCATAAGTAGTGATCTTATCGATCAGAGTACCATTAGGAAGAATCTCCATAATACGGTTTGCTGTGGTTTCTACAAACTGATGGTCATGACATGCAAAGAGTGCAACGCCAGGGAACTTGATCAGACCGTTATTCAAAGCAGTGATACTTTCCATATCCAGGTGGTTGGTAGGCTCATCAAGAATGAGGCAGTTAGCACCGCTGATCATCATTTTACTTAACAGACAACGAACTTTCTCACCACCGGAGAGAACTTTGACTTTCTTCACACCATCTTCACCGGCAAAGAGCATACGACCAAGGAAACCACGTACATAAGTGATATCATCTACAGGAGAATAGCTCATTAACCAGTCTGCGATTGTATAATCGTTGTCAAATTCACTGGTAGGATCCTTGGGGAAGTAAGCCTGGGAAGTGGTAACCCCCCATTTATAAGTACCTGCATCAGGTTCCATCTCACCCATCAGAATCTGGAAGAGAGTAGTCTTGGCTAATTCATTACCGCCTACGAAAGCAACCTTATCTTCACGGTTGAGGATAAAGGAGATATCATCCAAAACCTTTACACCATTTACAGTCTTGGTAAGATGTTCAACAGTCAGGACTTCGTTACCGATTTCACGATCAGGGCGGAAGTCGATGTAAGGATATTTACGGCTGGATGGTTTGATCTCATCCAGTTCGATCTTCTCCAGAGCACGTTTTCGGGAGGTAGCCTGTTTGGATTTGGAAGCATTTGCTGAGAAACGGGAAATGAATTCCTGTAATTCCTTGATCTTTTCTTCCTTCTTTTTGTTGGCTTCCTTCATCTGTTTTACAAGGAGCTGACTGGACTCATACCAGAAATCATAGTTGCCGGCATAGAGCTGAATCTTACCATAGTCGATATCTGCGATTTGTGTACATACCTTATTTAAGAAATAACGGTCATGGGACACAACGATAACTGTATTTTCAAAATTGATCAGGAATTCCTCAAGCCATGCGATAGCATCCAGATCCAGGTGGTTGGTAGGCTCGTCGAGTAACAGAATATCAGGATTACCAAAGAGTGCCTTGGCAAGGAGTACCTTCACCTTTTCACTACCGTTAAGATCTTTCATGGTGCTGTAGTGAAGATCTGTAGCGATTCCCAGACCATTCAAGAGCTGGGCTGCATTGGATTCTGCTTCCCAGCCGTCCATTTCTGCAAATTCACCTTCCAGTTCACTGGCACGGATACCATCTTCATCAGTGAAATCTTCTTTTGCATAGATGGCATCCTTTTCCTTCATGATTTCATATAATCTGGCATTACCCATAATGACAACATCCATAACAGGATATTCATCATATTTAAAGTGATCCTGCTCCAAAACGGAAAGGCGCTGGCCGGGAGTGATCACGATATCGCCCTTTGTTGTCTCAAGACTTCCAGAGAGAATCTTTAAAAAGGTTGATTTACCGGCACCGTTAGCACCGATCAGACCGTAGCAGTTTCCTTCTGTAAATTTAATGTTAACATCTTCAAATAAGGCTTTTTTGCCTACACGATAGGTTACATTATTTGCACTAATCATTATAAATCCTCTATTTCTCTATATATTTTCACGTTAGACATACATATTTTATTATACATAAAACTGTGATATTTTCAAGAAGAATAAGAATCTTTTAAATAGGGGCGAAATGATCTACTTTCATACTAAGGACAACGGCCTGTGCCTTGGAATTCATGCCATACTGTGCATTGATCTGGTCCATGATAGAATTACGGATATCATTGGGGATTACAATGGCAATGATTTCTTTTTCTGCCTGTTGATTAATGCCATGCTGTTCATAGGATTTATCACCACTCCAACGGGCGCGGAAGACCGTACCACCTCTGGCTCCCAGGTCTCGGGCGGTATCCAGAACATTTTCGGTATAACCCTGATTGACACTGATAAGTACAAGACTGTATTTCTGATCGGATGACATAGTTTTCTCCACTTCCTTTCCATCGTTTTCCTCTAGCTGGGCACTGTGTAATGCCTGTGAAGAGTTGTGCGGATTTCGCTTGTCTGCGGGAACACCCAACTGGATATTCAGGGCAGTAGCGATGAGATTTGTAATACCGGTAACGGGCAGATCAAAAAGGATACCTCTGGTATCTACTGCACCGCGTAGTTCATCACTCATCTTATAGACCAGCATATCTATCATGGACCTGGTAGATACACTGATGACAATATCCTTGTCTTTGGAATCCAGACCCAGAATATCCATGATCTCAGAAGTCGCAGTACCATGTCCGATAGTCTGGTAGTGATAGTTGACTCCTTCTTTATTGTACAGATTGATGATCGATTTACCCCTTCCACGTTCAACAATGGACACCAGAAGCTTTGGACGTTCCACCTGAGGGGTTTTTGTATCATTTTTAGTTGTCATATTGCACCTGCTTTCTATTCATCAAAGTAAAGCACAACGTCTTCAATTTGTTCGAACTGATTCTCATAGTACTTAGCCAGAGCCTTTTTCTTCAATTCACTGACCAGGCCAAGTGTCTGGATCGTGATCAGAGGGGTCATAGCAACCATGGCTACGATACCGAAGGCATCTGTCAGTATATTACCACCTACTGCATTACATGCACCCATGGCAAAAGGCAGCAGGAATGTGGCAGTCATAGGTCCGCTGGCAACTCCACCGGAGTCGAAAGCAATACCTGTATAAATCTTCGGTACAAAGAAAGATAGAAAGATAGACAGAAAATATCCGGGAACCAGAAACCACATAATAGAGATTCCTGTCAGAATACGCAGCATGGCGATTCCAACAGACAGGGCGACACCAATGGATAGACCATATCGCATGGATCTGGAAGTAATGGAGCCGTTGGAAACTTCTTCTACCTGTTTGGTCAATACATGAACGGCAGGCTCCGCCTTTACAATGAAGTAACCCATCAGCATACCGATAGGAATTAAGAGGAAACTGCGGCTGCTCTCTCCAATGGAAGCACCAAGATACTGACCGGTAGGCATGAAGCCGATATTAACACCTGTCAGAAAAATAACAAGTCCCAGATATGTATAAATGATACCGCCGGTGATCTTTAGTACCTGTCTTTTTTTATAACGTCTGGTAATAAGCTGCAATAGCAGGAACATCGCAGCAATGGGAAGAACGGCAATGGCTACTTCTTTACAATATTCTGGAAAAGCATGTACGAATTCCAGGGCAGCAGCTTGGGTTGTAGTGATCTCAGTCAGTGGTGTCATTTCGTATACGGCGGAATCAGGTTTATAGAAGATACCAAGCAACAGAACGGAAAGAACAGGACCAATACTGCACAGGGCAACCAGACCGAAGCTGTTCTCCTGTGAATTCTTATCACTGCTTAATGTAGCAAGACCAACACCAAGAGCCATAATAAAAGGTACGGTAATAGGACCTGTGGTAACACCGCCGGAGTCAAAGGATACGGGAATAAAAGTTCCCGGTGTAAAAATAGTCACAAGGAATACTATTGAATAGAAAATGATCAGCAGAATATTTAACGGAATTTTAAATAGAATACGGCAGATGGCGATCATCATAAAAATACCAACGCCTATAGCGACTGCAAGAGTCAGGACCATATTGGGAATTGCGGGAACCTGTTCTGCAAGTACCTGCAGATCCGGTTCAGCCAGGGTGATGATAACACCGAAGGCAAATCCAATGATAATAGGAATAAATGCCTTGCGGGATTTGCTCATTTCGATACCCATACCTTCGCCCATAGGAGTCATGGCAAGGTCAGCGCCGAGAGTGAACAGCCCCATGCCGAATACCAGAAGCACCGCACCAAAAAGGAATAATACCAGAGTCCCTGAAGAAATGGGAGATATGGTGATACTAAGCAATAGTACGATAGCAGTGATAGGCAGCACGGAGGAAAGCGATTCCATGATTTTTTCACGTAGTAGTTTTCTCAAATATACATTCCACCTTTCTGTCTTTACTATAAATATACTTTAATGTGATAAAGTATGTCAACCGCATAAAGGATAAAGAATTGTGAAAAAATTCTAAAACTCCAAAGGCATTGACAGCATGGTGCAAAACCAATACTATTACTATTAAGGAAAATTACAAGAGAAAGGCTGGGGTACTTTTATGAATCAGAAGAAAGAAGCGTTTGCACAAAGACTTGAAGTGAACAGTAAGAATTATTCACCTAGAGTACTGTTCGATATGCAGGCAGCAGGAGAGATGCTTGGGGGATTAAATGAGATATTTGGATTACATACTTTGATGACGGACAGACATGGAGATATCCTCATGAGTTATGGAGACTTTGAGGGATTTGTACCGGATGTTGTGAATAAACCGGGTAATAAGATACGTGTCAAAGGACGTACAGTCTGCCATATTTATGCCAGATATGATGCAGTAGCTCCACAGCAGAAAAATGTGGTAGAAAAGCTTCTGGCTGCATATATTAAGACATTGGAAGGCTATGCTGCAAAATCATATCTTTCCAGTGAACAGGCAGTGTATATAGATGAACTGGAGCAGGAACTGGAGAAAGAAGCCTACAGAACCAAATACGATGAACAGACAGATCCGCTTACCGGTGTACTGAATAAGACATATTTTACGAACCGCATGAAGGAACTGGAAAAGAAGGAAATCGTGCCGACTGCGGTAATCTGTGTCAATATTAATGACTGGATGTATGCCCATACCCATTATGGAGAGGAAGAAAGTGACAGACTGATCACGATCGTTGCTGATATCCTGAAGAAAAATTCAGATGCACAGGCGATCATAGGCAGAGTAGATGGGGATATTTTCTATGTGCTGATGCCGCTTGCAGAAGAAGAACAGGCAAAGGATTACTGCCATAGAATAGAAACAGATTGTCTGAATTATGAAGATGCGAAGCTTGCTCCGAGTGTTGCAACAGGTTATGTGATCAGAACGAATGTAGAGGAAGATTTTATAAAGTTATTCTCTGATGCAGAGTATGTTATGTTTGAACATAAGCTGGAAATCAAGAATGCGCCCGGATACAGAGAAAGACTGGAAAAAGGCACAAATCTAAAATAATTATTAACTCATTCAAATACAAAAACATGAGAAAACATGAGAAAACAAAAGAAAACGAAAGAAAACAAAAGATAATAGAAACTCAATCTGTTTGCACAACCCAGGATAAAAAACTATTATATGCTTTGTTAGCACTCAATAGATAAGAGTGCTAACTAAAAAAGCAAACACAAAGATTGAATATAAATTAAGGAGGCAATTATCATGAAATTAGTTCCATTAGGTGACAGAGTCGTATTAAAACAGTTAGTTGCAGAGGAAACAACCAAATCAGGTATCGTATTACCAGGTCAGAATAAAGAAAAGCCACAGCAGGCAGAAGTTCTTGCAGTTGGTCCTGGCGGTGTTGTAGACGGCAAGGAAGTTAAGATGGAAGTAAAGGTAGGAGATCAGGTTATTTTCTCCAAATATTCAGGAACAGAAGTTAAGATCGAAGATACAGAATATATCATCGTAAAACAGAGCGACATTCTCGCAATCATTCAGTAATCAGAATATCGAAAAACAGGAGGACATAAAGTCATGGCAAAGGAAATCAAGTATGGTGCAGATGCCCGTAAGGCTCTGGAAACCGGTGTAAATAAGTTAGCAGATACAGTAAGCGTAACACTTGGACCGAAAGGAAGAAACGTAGTTCTTGATAAGTCCTATGGTGCACCTCTTATTACAAATGATGGTGTAACCATTGCAAAAGAGATCGAACTGGAAGATCCTTTCGAAAATATGGGTGCTCAACTTGTTAAGGAAGTAGCTACCAAGACAAATGATGTAGCAGGTGATGGTACAACAACAGCTACAGTACTTGCACAGGCAATGATCAACGAAGGTATGAAGAATCTGGCAGCAGGTGCTAACCCTATTATTTTAAGAAAGGGTATGAAGAAGGCTACAGATACAGCAGTAGAAGCAATCAAGGCTATGAGTTCCAAGGTAAACGGTAAGCAGCATATCGCAAGAGTAGCATCTATCTCTGCCGGTGATGATACAGTAGGTAACATGGTAGCAGATGCTATGGAAAAGGTATCCGGAGATGGTGTTATCACAATCGAGGAATCCAAGACAATGCAGACAGAACTTGACCTTGTAGAAGGTATGCAGTTCGACAGAGGATATATTTCAGCTTACATGGCTACAGATATGGATAAGATGGAAGCGTCTCTTGACGAGCCTTACATTCTGATCACAGATAAGAAGATTTCCAACATTCAGGATATCCTTCCTCTCTTAGAGCAGGTTGTACAGTCCGGCGCTAAATTACTTATCATTGCTGAGGATATCGAGGGTGAAGCTCTTACAACATTGATCGTTAACAAGTTACGTGGTACATTCAACGTTGTAGCTGTTAAGGCTCCTGGATATGGTGACAGAAGAAAGGCTATGCTGGAAGATATCGCTATTCTTACAGGTGGTCAGGTGATCAGTGATGAGTTAGGTCTTGACCTGAAAGAGACAACACTGGAACAGTGTGGTCGTGCTAAATCTGTTAAGGTACAGAAAGAGAATACAATCATCGTTGATGGTGAAGGTGATAAGGATAAGATTCAGGCTAGAATCGCTCAGATCAAGAAGCAGGTTGAAGAAACAACATCTGATTTTGACAGAGAGAAGCTTCAGGAAAGACTTGCTAAACTGGCAGGTGGTGTTGCAGTTATCCGTGTAGGTGCTGCTACAGAAACAGAAATGAAGGAAGCTAAGCTTCGTATGGAAGATGCTCTTAACGCTACAAGAGCAGCAGTAGAAGAAGGCATTATCTCCGGTGGTGGATCAGCATACATTCATGCATCCAAGGAAGTTGCTAAGCTTGTTGATACACTGGAAGGTGACGAGAAGACAGGTGCCAAGATCGTATTAAAGGCTCTGGAAGCTCCTTTGAACAAGATCGCTACAAACGCAGGTCTGGAAGGCAGCGTTATTATTAATAAGGTAAGAGAGTCCAAGGTAGGCTTTGGTTTCGATGCATACAAAGAAGAGTATGTTGACATGGTAGAAGCTGGTATCCTTGATCCTGCCAAGGTTACAAGAAGTGCATTACAGAATGCATGCTCCGTTGCAAGCACACTGTTAACAACAGAGTCTGTTGTAGCTTCTATTAAGGAAGATACTCCTGCAATGCCAGCCGGTGGCGCAGGCATGGGTGGCATGATGTAAGGAGTGCAGTAGCAAAACAAGCGACTGCGAACCATGCATAATCTATGTGGCTAAATCCCTTAATGTATAAATATCAATTATACATTGAGGGATTTTTGTGTTATAATCCGTATGTCATTTTTTGACAACAACATCTTATGAAATAACGTACAAAATGGAGAAATATCATGCAAATTGATTTAACTCAGGGATCGATTACGAAAACCATGCTGCGTTTTGCAGTTCCAATGATCTGGGGAAATCTGTTGCAGCAGTTATATAATATAGTGGATACTCTCATCGTAGGACAGTATCTGGGGGCAGATGCGCTGGCAGCCGTAGGTTCTGCTTATACATTAATGACTTTCCTTACTTCCATATTTTTAGGATTGTGTATGGGGAGCGGTGCGATCTTTGCCATTCGATATGGTGAGAAAAATATGGATAGGCTTAAGGAAGATATGTTCGTATCATTTGTAATGACAGCAGGCTTAACCTTATTTATTAATATATTTATTTTCTGGAAACTTGATCTGATCCTGCATTTTCTGTCAGTACCGGAGGATGTCTATGCACTGATGCGTACTTATTTGTGGGCAGTATTCTGGGGAATTGTGGCAACTTTTCTCTATAATTATTATGCATGTGTACTGCGTGCAGTAGGAAATTCTACAGCACCGCTGTTATTTCTTGGAGTAGGGGCTGTTACCAATATTGTTCTGGATCTGGTATTTATCCTTGTATGCCATTGGGGTGTGGCAGGGGCAGCGTGGGCTACCGTGATCGCACAATGGATATCGGGAGTCAGTATTCTCATTTATACCAAGGTGCGATGCCCATGGTTGAATCTGGAACGCAAGCATATGCATATGCGCAGAGAGAATATCAGTGAGATTGCACAGGCATCTGTTCTTACATGTTTACAGCAGTCAGTCATGAATCTGGGTATTCTGATGGTACAGGGGCTGGTGAACAGTTTTGGCACTGTGGTGATGGCGGCTTTTGCAGCAGCAGTGAAGATTGATGCCTTTGCTTATATGCCATTGCAGGATTTTGGAAATGCTTTTTCCACATTTATTGCCCAAAATTATGGTGCGAATAGGAAAGATCGTATTAGAAAAGGAATTCGTAGTGCCATCATGACTTCAGTTTTTTTTGCTGTTATTGTGTCTGTTGTTGTGGTAATCTTTGCAAGACCGCTTCTGTTGATCTTTGTGCATGTACAGGAGACACAGATTCTGGAAGTGGGAATTTCGTATCTGAGGGTAGTAGGGGCGTTTTATTGCGGAATAGGCGTATTATTTCTGCTGTATGGATTGTATCGTGCAATCAACAGACCCGCTGTTTCATTGGTACTTACTATCATTTCACTGGGGACGAGAGTCATACTGGCATATGTGCTATCTGCAATTCCGGCAATCGGAGTGACAGGTATCTGGTGGGCAGTTCCAATTGGATGGTTCCTTGCAGATACAGTTGGGATTGTATGGTACTGGTTAAAATATAAGAATAGAATGTGCTGACAGAAGCCATTGGTCATATCAAATATCATGATTGACCGATGGCTTTACTTATATTTGAACAAGACTGAAAATATAAATAAATATAAATAAAAAAACTAAATATATATTAAAAAACTAAAAATAATATGATAAAATGAAATTACATTGTTTGTACATAAAATAGGAAACCATTATCGAGGTTATCAAAACAGAAAGGAAGTATATCCGTGAAAGTATCAGAATTAGAAAGCAATAATAGGGCTGCGATGACAGCGCATGCCATAGAAATTGTTGTTATGTTGATTTTCTGCCTGTTGCAGGTAATGTCACAAAAACGGAGTGTTGCATTGTTAGTATTTGATGTTATATTGGGGGCAGGTCCTGTTGCAGCAGAAATTTTCTTCTGGAAAAAAGATCATGAGACGAAGATGATCAAACATCTGGTAGCAATTGGCTTTGCAATATACTATTCATACACATTATTTACCTGCAATAATAATCTGGTATTTGCATTTGTTATTCCCATGATAGTTATGATCACGATTTTTAATGATAGTAAATACAGTATACAGATCAATTCCGGTACGGTTATTTTAAGTGTGATAACAGCCATAGGCGGTGCAAAGAGTGGATTGTTTGGGTATGAAGGATCAGATGATGCGATTTTACAGGTCGTTATTATGATCCTTGTAGCTGCCTTTTCCATATATTCAGCAAGAACATCCCATGCTAACAGCCAGCAGGTTATTGATGATGCAATCAAGGCGAAAAATGATGCGGAGGAACTTCTGGAGAAAGTAGAGAGTCTGTCTGCTGCTATGCATGATGGTATTAAAGATATTTATGGTGATCTGGAGCAGCTTAATCATGCAACAAAATCAACACAGGATGCAATGACACAGCTCTCATCTGGTGCAGCGGAGACTGCAGATGCCGTACAGAAGCAGACTCAGCAGACAGAGGAGATTCAGAATAAAGTAAGTCAGGTTTCAGAGGCAACAGGAAATATTTCAGGAAGCATGGAACATACACTGGATGTACTGAAACAGGGAAGACAGGATATGGAAGTTCTCGTATCACAGGTGGAAAATTCTGTATCAAATGGAGCAGAAGTAGCTGATAAACTGGAAACACTGAATGGTTATGTTGAGAAGATGCATGAGATTGTCAAGATGATCAGCAACATTGCCAATCAGACAAGTATGCTGGCACTGAATGCCAGTATTGAGGCTGCCAGAGCCGGAGAAGCAGGAAGGGGCTTTGCAGTTGTAGCATCACAGGTAACGGCAATGGCTGGTCAGACCAAAGAAGCAACAGTTAATATTACAGATTTGATCGCTAATGTATCAACTGCGATTGAAGAGGTCGTAACAGTGATTCATCAGATGTTGAATGGAATTGATGAAGAGAAGCAATCAGCAACTAATGCATCAGACAGCTTTGAAAATATTGAACAGAACACACATGTGATTGAAAGTAATGTAAAGAGTCTGATCAGCAGTATTGCTGAATTAAAGGAGGCAAATGACAGAATTGTAGATTCCATTCAGACTATATCTGCGATTTCTCAGGAAGTATCAGCACATGCAAATCAGACAGCAGCAGCAGAGGAGAAGAATGCAAAGGTCATCGATAACATGGATTCCAAGATGCACAAGCTGATCATGTATATTACCAAGGCAGATAAATAAGAGAGGTTTGGGGCATGGGCAAGAAATCAAAGCCTAAGAAACAATTTATATTCACGGCTGTTATGATAGGAGTTAATATTCTGATATCCTGCATTTGTGTAGGTATGTTCCAGAATTATGTAAGTGGCAATCATGCTGCTATTCATGATGTTGCATTGCAGGGAGTTGTGGAACTGGCCAATACTATGACAAAACAACTGGAACGCTATATGACCAATCAGAATGATGTACTTGGAAGCACTGTTGAATATATAGATTCCATGAATTTTACCAAAGAAGAAACAGTGAACCTGATGGTACATCTCAAGAATATGGATGGTACATTGATGTTGGTTAATCCATAGACATATCAGGGATAAGCCGGATCTTATCCTTCTGGATTATGAGATGCCAGTCTGCTCAGGACAGCAGTTCCTTGAGATGATCCGTGCAGAAGTATCAACCAGTATGATACCGGTTATTTTTCTGACTGCCAAGGGGGATAAAGAGAGCGTAAAAAGCGTTCTGGCATTGAAGCCTGCAGGATATCTGCTAAAGACCATGGCGGCAGAGCAGATCGTGGAAAGCATTGATAATTTCTTTGAAAAAAACAAGGCCAAAAGCTGATCGCAATTCATGACGAAAAACACTGCATTCACGCAAAATCCGTTGTACCAACCTCAAAAGTGCGTTAAGATAGAGACATCAAAGGAAAGGAGGGAGCATAATATGACGGATTATACGATGATATGGCTGGCAATTATGATCGTACTGATCGGAATTGAGATCGTGACAGTAGGGTTGACAACGATATGGTTTGCAATCGGGGCGTTAGCTGCAATTCTGGCTGCTTTTATGGGTGGTAGTGTGATCGTACAGATTGCGGTATTTCTTATTGTTTCATTAGGTATGCTGATCTTTACACGGCCTTTTGCGATGAAATACATAAATGCCACACATATTAAAACAAATTATGAGGGTATTATCGGAAAAATCGTCAGGATCACACAGGACGTGGATAATCTTAATGCGACTGGTGCAGCAATAGTGAATGGGCAGGAATGGACAGTCCGTTCAAATCAGGATGATATGAAGATCCAGGCAGGAAATCTGGCGAAAGTCATCAGGATCTCAGGTGTAAAACTGATCGTAGAAAAATATGAGGAGGAGAAAACACAATGATTTTCTTAGTAATTTTATTTATTTTAGTCTTGATTTTAGCAAGCAATATACGTATCGTACCACAGGCAAGTGCATATGTTATTGAAAGATTAGGCGGCTATTCAGCCACATGGGGTGTGGGCCTTCATTTTAAGGTGCCTTTTCTGGACAGAGTTGCCAAGAGAGTGAACTTAAAGGAACAGGTAGTAGATTTCCCACCACAGCCCGTTATTACCAAAGATAATGTTACCATGCAGATCGATACTGTTGTCTTTTTCCAGATTACAGATCCCAAGATGTATGCATACGGTGTAGATAATCCTATTGTAGCAATTGAGAAACTGACAGCTACAACACTTCGTAATATCATTGGTGATATGGAACTTGACCAGACATTGACATCCAGAGAGGTCATTAACACAAGCATGCGTTCCGCATTGGATGTAGCAACTGACCCATGGGGAATCAAGGTTAACCGTGTAGAGTTAAAGAACATTATTCCTCCTGAAGCAATCAGAAATGCAATGGAGAAGCAGATGAAGGCAGAACGTGAGAGACGTGAAGCTGTCACAATCGCAGAAGGTGAGAAGAAATCAAGCATCCTGGTAGCAGAAGGTAAGAAGGAATCTGCAATTCTGGAAGCCGAAGCTGAGAAGCAGGCTGCAATTCTCCGTGCTGAAGCTGAGAAAGAGAAACGTATCAAGGAAGCAGAAGGTCAGGCAGAAGCTGTTCGTATCGTACAGCAGGCAAATGCAGAAGGTATCAAGTTCTTAAAAGAAGCCGGAGCAGATGAAGCGGTTCTTACGATCAAGAGTCTGGAAGCATTTGAGAAGGCTGCTAATGGTCAGGCAACTAAGATCATTATCCCATCTGAGATCCAGGGCGTTGCAGGTCTGGCAAAATCTCTGGGAGAAGTGTTGAAATAAGCACTGGCTTATTATAAACTATAACTGAATATGGAGGGATGGACAGCAATGACGAAGATAATGATATTAGAAGACAGTATGTACAGTCTCATGGCACTCACAGCCATGATAAAGAAAATATCAAAAGACATTGCTGTTGTCCCTGTTGAGAGTCTGGAAAAGGCGAGAGCAGCATTGCAGGATGAGGCGAATCTTTTTCAGGCTTTTTTATTGGATATTAATCTGGACGAGCAGGATATGGAAGATGCATCAGGGATGGAATTTGCCAGACAGGTGCGAAATGATATCCGTTATGCTTTTACACCACTTGTCATGATCACTTCTATTGCAAATCTGGAATTGGCGGCATACAGGGAACTTCACTGTTATCAATATATTTTGAAACCATATGATGAGGAAGAAATTGAGAAACTGATCCATAAAGTCCTGTTTCAGACAGGAGAGAGTAAGGAACCTTTTGTGCTGGTCAAGAAAGAGGGAGTCAATTATAAGATATATTGCAAAGATATCGTGTATCTCTATGCGATTCCCAGAGGAATATGTCTGGTACTGCAAAAAGAAACCATGAAGATTCCTTATCTATCTATTAAACAGATACTTGCGAAATTACCGGAAGAGCAGTTCATACAATGCCATAGAATGTATGTGGTAAACAGGAGTTATATTGACTACGTGGATATCGTAAACCGGATCATTCGAATGAAAGGCTCACAGGAAGTAGAAATCGGAGTCACATATAAGACAGAAATAAGAGGGCTTTTGCATGTCTGAATTTGCGCAACTTGGCAGAAAATTATTTTACAGAGTATTTTGTGTAATGGCATTGATCATTGCAGTCTATCTGATTGTTGACCTGTATCTGAGTCATACCCTTGATGTGAAGGTAATTGTGTTATTTGGAATTTTGTTAGCCGTTATTTTTTTCGGATGGTGGGACTGGCTTGCCAATTATGCGGTTTTAAAGAGGCAGGAAGAAGAACTTAAAATTTATGAGTTATATATTCATCCATTGGAAGAACTGACAAAAGATATCAGAGCCAGACAGCATGAATTCGATAATCATATGAATGCAATTTTAAATATGCATGTAACGATAGATAATTACGAGGAACTTGTGCAGGCACAGTCTGCCTATTGTAAGGAAATCTATGAGTCAAAGGAAATCAGCACATCGGCATTGCTTAGAATCTCGGATAAGATACTGGCGGGTTTTCTGTACAGTAAATTATTAGGAGCACCTGGCTATGCAGATGTGGAAATTCAGGTACTTAGTCAGCAGATCATTACTTCGGTATCTGAGCATAATCTTGTGGAAATACTGGGGACACTTGTGGATAATGCATTCGAGGCAGCTACACCAGAGCTTCCGACAGTGGAAATGGTACTGGATTCGAGAAATGATAAGTTGATCTTCATGATCCGCAATCAGGTACAGGGACTGACCATGGGAGACATTTCACGTTTCTTTCAGAAAGGCTATACAACCAAGGATAACAGCGAATGTCGTGGACTTGGATTATATCAGGCAAATATGATTGCACAACAATTCGGCGGTGAGATCACAGTGGAACTGACAGAAGGGGAAGAAAGCCAGGAGATCTGTTTCAGAGTAGAAATATAGATAGTAAAAAAATTTTGAAAAAAATTAAAAAAAAGCTTGCATTTTGATCTGACCTGTAGTAGTATAAACAAGTCGGCACGATACGGACGACAGAACAACAAATGGCTTGTTGGTCAAGCGGTTAAGACGCCGCCCTCTCACGGCGGAATCAGGGGTTCGATTCCCCTACAAGCTGTTGACTATTTGAATTGAATAGCCCAACCCATGAAATTCCTTAGAACCAATTCGGTTTTAAGGTTTTTTGTTTTATACGATAAATGTTAACGATTTTTTCATATTTATAATCTTGTTATGTAACTTTAGTTACTGTATAATAAAGTATATCTAGTTGTGCGCTTAACGCACTATCGCAACTGCTATACGTTCTGTATAGCATAATCACATGTTTTTATGAAGAAAGGGTGTTATAGATTGGGAAAAAAGAGTGAAGAGGCAATCAGAAACTTTACGCATAAATATTCACAAGTCTGTGTAGATAACAATGCGATCAATCCAGAACTGTTCAGTGAGTACGGTGTAAAAAGAGGATTACGTGATAAAAACGGTAAAGGCGTATTATCAGGACTGACTAATATTTCCATGATCAAATCCTCAGAAGAAATAGATGGCAAGACAGTTCCCTGTGATGGACAGTTGTACTACAGGGGCTACAATATTTTTGACCTTGTACGTGGTTTTCAGGCAGACGGCAGATTCGGTTTTGACGAATGTGCATATCTCCTGCTTTTTGGAGAACTGCCTACAGCAGATCAGTTGATGGATTTTAAGAAAACACTTGCCTATAGTATGACATTACCTACGAACTTTGTAAGAGATGTTATTATGAAAGCACCAAGTCACGATATAATGAATTCTTTGACCAAGAGTGTGCTCACTCTTGCATCTTATGATGATAATGTATCTGACCTGTCATTAGACAATGTTCTTCGGCAGAGCCTGATGCTTATCAGTGTATTTCCTATGTTATCTGTATATGGCTATCATGCTTATAATCATTATGAATGTGATGACAGCTTATATATTCACAGACCAGACCCTGCACTTTCAACTGCAGAGAATCTTCTCAGAATGTTAAGACCGGATAAGTCCTACACACCGACAGAGGCGAAGGTACTGGATGCGGCACTTGTATTACATATGGAACATGGTGGTGGTAATAACTCGACCTTCACAACCAGAGTTGTTACAAGCTCAGGTTCTGATACCTATTCTGTCATTGCAGCAGCCCTGTCCTCTCTGAAGGGACCGAAACATGGTGGTGCTAATATCAAGGTAGTACAGATGATGGAAGATCTGCGCAGAAATGTAGAGGATACAACAGATGAAGATGCAGTACGTGCTTATCTGTACCGCCTGCTTAATAAGGAAGCCTTTGACAGAAGCGGTCTGATCTATGGTATGGGACATGCGGTATATTCTATTTCAGACCCAAGAGCCAGAGTATTCAAGAGCTTCGTAGAGAAGCTGGCTGATGAGAAGAAGCATCATAAGGATTTTGAACTGTATTCCATGATCGAGCGCCTGGCACCGGAAGTAATTGCCGAAAAATGCAGAATCTATAAGGGCGTTAGTGCAAATGTTGACTTTTACAGCGGTTTTGTATACAGTCTGCTTGGGATTCCTCTTGAACTGTATACTCCGATCTTTGCGATTGCCAGAATCGTTGGCTGGAGCGCACACAGAATGGAAGAGTTGATCAATGTAGATAAGATCATCAGACCTGCTTACAAGAGCATCGTGACACTGAAACCTTATCAGACCTTGAAAGAGCGTTCCACACCGAAGCTGGATGGAAAGGATAATAAAGTCTATAAAATTGAAATGAATTCAGAAACAGAAGGCGGAGAATCCTGACCTTTTCCAGGATAATAAAGAATAGCAAAATAGAAAGCAGTGATTTCTAATGTAAATTGAATTAGAAATACACTGCTTTTTGTGTATAAAAATCATCCGCAGAAAACTGTATATATGGGCGGTATCTGCGTGGCATTGCTGCAAGGATTCTGAGAAACAATGAGGATGCCGAAGAGTGCGAGAGTGATACATACGTGAAAGCCTGGGATCGGCTGCCACCGGATAAGCCGGATATTCTGTCGGCTTTTCTGGGGAAGATCACACGTAATCTGTCACTGGATCTCTATGAGAAGAAAAATGCACAGAAGCGTGGAGGTGGTGAGATACCACTGGTACTGGAAGAACTGGAGGAATGTCTGTCAAGTCAGGACAATCCGTTGACGAAAGAACAGGTCATTGAGTTGATAAATCTTGTCCGGTAAAATATTTTCAACAGAAATAAAGAAAAGATAATATGACCATTAAAACTTTATAATATTTTCCAATTGAGGGAAAATGACCGGAATTTGGGTGTATAATCAGAATATAAGTAACTTCAAATACAAACAGAAAGAAGGGAGCTTGTTATGAAAGAGGTCAAATCACCTAAGAAACCATTGATTTATTACTATGGAGTTGCGATTCTCGTCATTTTCCTTTTTAATATGATCGTTTCGCCATTGTTGATGAAGGGACAGGTCAAGGAAGTGGATTATGGTACGTTTATGAGCATGATCGAGGACAAGAATATCGGAGAAGTTCAGATTGATGATTCTCAGATCGTGTTTACAGACAAGGATAATCAGCAGGTCTATGAGACAGGAGCCATGAACGATCCGACTCTGACTCAGAGACTCTATGACTGTGGAGCCAAGTTCACCAGGGAAGTGGAAAAGGCAAGTTCTCCGCTGCTCAATATCTTCCTGACAGTGATTCTGCCGCTGTTGATCTTTATCGGACTGGGGCAGTACATGAGCCGTAAGCTGATCGAACAGGCTGGGGGAAAGGATGCTCTGAGCTTTGGCATGGGTAAGAGCAACGCCAAGGTGTATGTGCAGTCTACACAGGGGATTCATTTCAGCGATGTAGCCGGAGAGGATGAGGCGAAGGAAAACCTGAAAGAAATCGTAGACTATCTGCATAATCCGGACAAATATACAGAGGTAGGTGCTTCTATGCCAAAAGGTATCCTGCTTGTAGGCCCTCCCGGAACCGGTAAAACGATGCTGGCTAAAGCAGTAGCCGGTGAAGCAAATGTACCCTTCTTCTCCATATCCGGTTCTGAATTTGTAGAGATGTTCGTTGGTATGGGCGCTTCCAAGGTACGTGATCTGTTCAAGCAGGCGAAGGAAAAAGCTCCATGTATTGTCTTTATTGATGAAATCGATGCAATTGGTAAGAAACGAGATGGACAGATCGGCGGTAATGATGAAAGAGAGCAGACTTTGAATCAGTTGCTGACAGAGATGGACGGATTTGAAGGCAATAATGGTGTTATGATCCTGGCAGCAACGAACAGACCGGAATCACTGGATCCTGCTTTGACCAGACCGGGACGATTCGACCGTCGTGTACCGGTTGAACTTCCTGATTTACAGGGACGTGAAGCAATTCTAAAAGTACATGCCAGAAAGATCAAGGTATCGGATGATGTGGATTTCCACACTATCGCACGTATGGCATCCGGTGCATCCGGCGCAGAACTTGCTAATATCGTGAATGAGGCAGCTCTGAGAGCTGTACGTGATAACCGTACGATCGTTACAGAGGCTGATCTGGAGGAAAGTATCGAAACCGTTATAGCAGGTTATCAGAAGAAAAATGCTGTCCTTTCAGAGCAGGAGAGAAAAGTGGTATCCTATCATGAAATCGGACATGCACTGGTGGCTGCCATGCAGAGTCATTCTGCACCGGTACAGAAGATTACGATCATTCCCAGAACATCAGGTGCGCTTGGTTATACCATGCAGGTAGAGCAGGGTGATAAATACCTGATGACGAAGCAGGAAATCGAGAATAAGATTGCGACTCTGACTGGTGGACGGGCAGCAGAAGAAGTTGTTTTTGGAGAGATCACAACAGGTGCTTCCAATGATATTGAGCAGGCAACCAAGCTGGCAAGAGCCATGATCACAAGATATGGTATGAGTGATTCCTTTGACATGACCGCAATGGAAACAGTAACGAATCAGTACCTTGGTGGCGATACCTCCCTTGCATGTGCAGCAGATACACAGAAGGAAATTGACCGTCAGGTGGTTGAGGTCATCAGGACACAGCATGAAAAGGCAAAGAAGATTCTGCAGGAGAACCGTACTAAATTGGATGAACTGGCGCAGTATCTGATTGAAAAGGAAACAATTACAGGTGAGGAATTCATGGCAATCCTGGAGAAAGAAGGAGGCGCACAGTAATGAGGAGACGTTCTGAATTTAACTGGCTGGAGCTGCTGGAGGGAGTCTTGCTTATTCTGCTTGGAATATTCAGCTTTGCCAGACCTGGCAGCGCACTGACCGGAGTTGTTATCATTTATGGACTGATCGCTATGATAACGGGAATTGTGGATATCGTTCTGTATGTCAGGATTGAGAGACATACAGGCTTTGGACCGACAATTTCTCTGATATCAGGTATCCTTAGTGTTATGGCGGGTGTGATGCTTCTGTGCTATCCGAATGCGGGAACGTGGATTCTTACCTTATTGATCCCCATTTGGTTCATCGCACATTGTATTTCCAGACTTTCACATCTGGGGCTGCTCAGACTATTGGCAGGCAAGGCAGGCTATTACTTTACCCTGATCGTGAATATTATCGGTATCATTTTAGGCTGTCTGATGATCTGTAATCCATGGTTTACACTCATGTCTGTAGACTGGATCATCAGCCTGTATCTGATCCTTTTGGGTATAGATAGTATTATCCTGGCATGCTTTAAATAAAAAATGCTTTCCATTCATGAGAATAACGAGTATAATACGAGTTAGACTAAACTAATTCACAAAAGTATTATGGATTCTGTGGCAAACCATTGAGTTTTCATAGAAAAAGGTGGATAATAGTTTACGAAAATGAATGGAAGGAAGAATAAGTCATGTTTGGTAAAATAGGTAGAAATGATCCCTGCTGGTGTGGCAGCGGTAAAAAATATAAAGTATGCCATGAGGCATTTGATGAAAAAATCAATAAGTATGCACGAATGGGACATATCGTGCCGAAGCATAATATGATCAAAACACCAGAGCAGATTGAAAAGATCAAGGAGAGCTGTAAGATCAATATTGCAGTACTTGATTATCTGGAAAAGAACATCCATGAGGGTATGAACACTGCAGAGATCGATCAGATCGTGTATGATATGACTACACAGATGGGTGGTATTCCCGCACCACTTAATTATGAAGGATATCCTTACAGTGTGTGTACTTCTGTAAATAATCAGGTTTGCCATGGATTTCCATCTGAAGATGTGATCCTCACAGCAGGAGATATTGTAAATGTTGACTGCTCTACCATTCTGAATGGATATTTCTCGGATTCCTCCAGAATGTTCTGTATTGGTGAGGTAAGCCCTGAGAAGAAGAAGCTGGTAGAAGTAACGAAGGAATGTGTGGAGCTTGGACTGAAAGAAGTAAAGCCATGGGGATTCCTTGGAGATATGGGTCAGGCAGTACATGATCATGCTTTTGCCAATGGTTATACTGTCGTTCGTGAGATCGGCGGTCATGGTGTAGGTCTGGAATTCCATGAAGATCCATGGGTTGGCTATAATACAAAGCATGGACAGGATATGCTGTTAGTGCCTGGTATGATTTTTACGATCGAACCTATGGTAAATATGGGTAAGCCCGATATTTATATTGATGATGATAATGACTGGGAAGTTTATACAGAAGATGGATTGCCCTCTGCGCAGTGGGAGATCATGGTGCTCGTAACAGAGGATGGAAACGAAGTCCTTTGCTGGTAAAAATATAAAATTCAAAAGGTATGATGCCTGGCTGCATCATACCTTTTTGTACTTTTTGGTGGCTGGTTTACCGATATGACGGTGGACTATGTATAAAACGTATGGAAACAAGGTAGAGAATGTGACACTGCTCAGAATGCGTTGTTATAACTGCTTAAAGACAAAACGGTATTGGTAATTACACACAGAATGAGGACTGGATTGGACATTAAGTAACGGATGAAACTTGTAATTCATACCTTCTGATAGTACAATGAATATATAGCTGACAGAAAGGCATGAAGTGATATGAAAAAAGTTGTAATGTTCGGAATTTGTTTGACCTTGGCGATTCTGTGTCTTGTTTATGGGATCGTCACAAGGGCAGCAGGTTCTGGAACAGGTTTCTATATGGTATGGTTTGCCATGGCGGCATTATTTGTCGGTTTGGGCGTGACCATACATCTGGAATTATGGAGCAGACTGCCCGGAGCAGTCCGTATAGTGACTGTAATATTGTGCAGCATTTTCCTTCTTTCTTTTGTAATAATAGAAGGCTGTGTGATCAGCCATATACATGATAAAGGCGAAGATGGTCTTGATTATGTCATCGTTCTGGGTGCACAGATGCGCCAGAATGGACCAAGTATCGTACTTCAGTACAGGCTGGATAAAGCAATAGAATATCTGAATGATAATCCTGATACAATCTGCATTGTTTCCGGTGGACAGGGCTGCAATGAGCCCTGTACGGAAGCGCAGGGAATGGCAGAGTATCTGGAGAAAAAAGGAATCCCTGAAGCGCGGATTCTCCTGGAGACAGAATCTACAACGACTGTGCAGAATATTTCCAACAGCATGCAGTATATCGGGGAAGGTGCCACGATAGGAATCATAACGAACAATTTTCATGTGTTTCGTGCCATGCAGATAGCAAAGAAGCTGGGACTTACACAGGTGCATGGAATTGCAGCGAAATCCAGTGCCTTATATCTGCCCAACAATATGTTAAGGGAATATCTGGCTGAAATAAAATATCTTATAGTACGATAAGGAGGTTACAAAACATGATGCTCAGAATGAAACTTGCGATCAGGAAACTTGTAAACCAGATTGATGAGGGAAAATTTACTGGAAGGGAAATCTTGTTGACAGGCTGTGTGCTTTTCCTGCTTGGAATGGTACTGGGAATCTTCGGCTCACCAAGAAAGAAAATGGTGATCGCAAGTAATAATGGAAATACCAGAAACAGTGGCAATAATAATGGAAAAGCAGATAAAAAAGAGCAGGAACAGTTGGAAAACGAAGAAAATTAGATTAAGTTCAGGCAATTGTGAAACATGTATGAAGAAAGTGACGAATTGTACAGGTTTAACAATGCAACACAGGTCCGCTTTCGCTGCACTGCAGCTCGTAACAGTACCTGTTTATGCATATGTTAAATCTGTACAATTCTGTATTCATAAGATTGTGTTTCACAATTGCCTGACTAAATCAACACATCAGGAGGAAGTAAGAAATGAAGTGGCTGATCGCATCGGATATACATGGTTCGGCTTATTATTGCAGGAAGCTGTTGGAGACGTATGATCTGGAAAGGGCAGACAGGATGTTGCTCCTGGGGGATATTCTGTATCATGGGCCGAGAAATGATCTGCCAAAGGAGTATGATCCCAAACAGGTGATAGCCATGCTTAATGCCAGAAAGCAGGATATTCTGTGCGTGCGTGGTAATTGTGATGGCGAGGTGGATCAGATGGTGCTGGAATTTCCAATCATGGCAGACTATTGTGTGCTTGCGCAGAACAAAGGAATCATATATGCCACACATGGGCATCATTTCAATGAGCAGAATCTGCCCCCACTGCATAAAGGAGATATTTTGCTGCATGGACATACACATATTCCAAAGTGCGTAGAACATGAGGAATACGTATACCTTGATCCCGGTTCCGTATCCATTCCAAAAGAAGATAGCTGGCATGGCTATATGACTCTGGAGGAAGGAATGTTCCGATGGAAAGATCTTGAGGGAAATGAGAAGCATGTATATGTGGCAAATTGGGAGGAATAAGGACATGAAAACATAAGATCAATCTTGCCTGTCTGGACAGAGTAGATAATAAAGTATAATTCAGCAACTAATGCAAAATATATAGCAAAAAACAAAGAGAAATCAAAAATCCGAATGGGTATAATACGATCAAATACATGTACTTGAATAGGAGGTATTCTTATGTATGAGAAACGTAATCAGGCATATACCATGCATCCGGATTTTTTTGATTCTTTACACAAAAGTGCCAGACTGGAAATGAAGCCGGGAGACCCGGAATTCGTCAGGGTGAAATATTATGATGAAGAGGCAAGCGTAACAGTACAGGAAGACGGCACTGTTACTTTTTATATGTATGCACCTAAGGCTCAGACGGTAGCAGTAAGTGGTATGGGTGGATATTTCAGTCAGGATAAAATATATCTGACACCGGATGGAGAAGGTGGTTTTCGGAAAAATGTTGCTGATTTTCCGGCTGCCATGCACTATTATCTGTGGTATGTGGATGAAGTGCCGGTGTGCAACCCGAAAGCCGGTGTGAATTATGGATGTTTTCACGTGATCAATACCTTTGATATTTCCGGCAAAGAAGACAATTTCTATGAAATGCAGTCAGTACCACATGGGCAGATACATATCTGTAAATATATTTCAGCAGTAAATGGGCATATAAAGGAATGTTATGTGTATACACCACCTGGCTATGAACAGAATACCGACAGAAAATATCCAGTGCTTTATCTGCAGCATGGAGTTGGGGAGAATGAAACCGGCTGGGTATGGCAGGGAAGGATGAATTTTATCATGGATAATCTGCTTGCAGAGGATAGATGCAGTCAGATGCTGGTCGTTATGTGTAGTGGATATGCATTTACACCAGAACAAGACTCTGTCTTTTTCCCTGGGGATTTTGATAAGGAACTGACCGATTCTGTAATTCCTTATATCGAGACTGAATTTCGGTGTATCAGAAACCGCTGGGGAAGAGCAGTTGCAGGTCTGTCCCTTGGGTCAGCACAAGCAACTTTGAGTGCATGTAAACATCCGAAACTGTTTTCAGCATTAGGTATATTCTCCGGGGTAGGACTTCATCTTTTCAGGGAGTATCAGATTGGGCAGTATATGCAGATATTTATGAGCTGCGGCAGCTATGAAGAGGGGATTCATAAGGAGCAGGAGAGGTGTCAGGCACTTCTGCTGGCAAGAGGAAATAGCTGTACACAGAAGGTGTATGAGGGCTTCCATGAATGGAAGGTATGGAGAGAGAGCCTTTATGATTTCGTACAACTTCTGTTTCGTAATGAGGAATTGTTACTTGATGGTAAACAAAATCAAAACATTAAAACGATACATGTGTCAGAAAAATATGAGGAACAGACAGTAGAAGAAAGTATGCTGTTTTTTGATCCGATTTATAAGCAGGTACGTTTTGATGTAGATGAACAGGGTAATCCTGCAGGTCGGTATATAGATATGCCAAAAGGTATCCGACTGATAGATGGACATACGGCAGAAATCAATCTATATGCACCTGGAGCGGATAAGGTAACAGTAGATGTTTTTGATTGTGGAAAACTGAATCTGGTTCCATCGGCACAATATCCCGGATACTGGACAGGGACTCTTGGAAATCTGGAAGAGGGCTTCCATTATGTGGTTTTTGATGTAAATGACACCAGAGTGGTGAATCCGGATGCACCTGTAGGCTATGGCTGTTTCCAGACGATCAACTATCTGGATGTACCGGAGCATGATTTTGACTGCCATATGCTCAGAGATATTCCCCATGGTCATATCAGAATGGAATATTATCAGTCCTCACAGACAGGAAGGCAGAAACTGTGTTATGTATATACTCCGCCACAGTATGAAAAGACGGACAAAGAATACCCTGTACTGTATTTGCAGCATGGCGGCGGTGAAAATGAGATTGGATGGCTCAGACAAGGCAAAATTGCCAACATGGCAGATTATCTGATTTCACATAATCTTATGGAAGAAATGATAATTGTCATGAATACCGGCTATGCATTCCATGATGACGGAACCAGTCATAGTGCGCTTAGTTCCTTTGGAGAGGAACTGGTTACAGATTGTATTCCACATATTGATAAGGTCTATCGTACACTAGTGGATAAAGAACATCGTGCCATGGCAGGACTTTCCATGGGTGGTATGCAGACACAGAGAACAGTATTTGAGCATTCCAATCTGTTTGCATGGGCTGGTATTTTTAGCGGTGGTTTTGTTATCCGTGATGAAGAAGTAGATTACAGAACGATTCTTTTTGATCCACAGGAGTTTGACAGAACTTTTCAGATGGTATTTGTTGCCTGTGGAGATCAGGATCATTTCTATGAATATACTTGCCAGAACGTGAAGCTTGTTCAGGAAAAAGGAATTCGGATACAGACGTATTTTACACATGGAAGACATGACTGGACATTCTGGAGACACTGTGTGTATCAATTTTTGCAGAAGTTATTCAGAATAACGCAATAAGAAACGGAATGTAAATAGTGCCTGAGGTTTAAAGTCAGCAGGCTATTGAGAGGCATGGTTATTAGAATGAGAAGAAAACAAAGTATAATCAAATGGACAGGAATGTGCTTGGCAATCACAATGCTTGCCGGATGTGGGTCACGGGGTGATACTAGTCAGGCAATTGCTGAAGCAGAAACACAGACACAGCAGGCAACAGAAGAACAGAGTACAGAGCAGTCACAAACTGCATTAAGTGAGGAAAAAGGATTGGAATGGTATGATCAGATTGCAGTTGATGCATGTACATCTGAGGGAGACAATGGCAGACTGGATCGTGTATTGCAGAAGTTAAGCAAGGGAGAAGCTGTTACGATTGCAGCTATCGGAGGTTCGGTAACGGAAGGCGCAGGAGCTTCCAAAACACAGGACTGCTATGTGTCCAGGTTCATAGAAGGCTTAAAGGAACGCTATCCGGATGCCACAATCAATTATGTAAATGCAGGCGTAGGAGGTACGCCATCCACACTGGGAGTGATCCGTTATGAGAGAGATGTGACGCAGATACTTGGGCATGACCCTGATCTGGTTTTGGTAGAATTTGCAGTCAATGATTATGAAGAACCTACAGGCGGCAGAGCCTATGAAAGCCTGGTTCGCTCTATTCTCTCAAAAGATAATGAACCGGCTGTTTTACTTGTCTTCTCCGTATTTAAGACGAAATGGAACTTGCAGGATGTATATGAACCAATCGGTAGGGCATATGGCTTGCCTATGGTCAGCATCAAAGATGGTATTAAAGGTGCCTATGACAGTAGTAAATTGAATGATGATCTGTTTTTCTCAGATGATTATCATCCTACTGGTTTTGGACATAAGATTATGGCAGACAGCCTGTTGTATCTGATTGACAGGAAACAGGAGAACCTTACAGATACTATAATAGCACAGATCCCAACAGATACGGTATATGGGGCAGATTTCCAGCAGATGCATATGTTGACAGCAGATACGGATGAGAATGGTTGTGTGGATGCTGGAGATTTCAAGGAAACAGATACAGCTTTACAACATACACCTCATATGGAGGATGCTGTATTTCCGGATAACTGGATGCATGGAAAAGACAGTGGAAATAAGCCTTTTGTGGTAAAATTGACCTGTAGAAATATTTTTCTGAATTACAAAACCAGTAATGATACAGTATTTGGTAAGGCATCCGTGTATTTGGATGGTGAGTTCGTGACAGAATTGTCAGGATATGATAAAGGTGGCTGGAACAATTCCAATATAGAACTGATTCTGGATGAACAGGAGACAAAGGAACATACACTGGAAGTAAAAATGTCAGAAGGCGAGGAAAATAAAGCGTTTACTATACAGTGCATAGGGTATTGTGATGGTGAAGAAACTGCTGTTACTACATCACAGAATCTTGTGGATTTAGGCCTGTGCGGTAAATATGCTGATAATTTCCCGATTGGTTTAGCTTTGCCTAATTATGTTCTGCAGAATGTAAATAAATATGATGAGATCATCCAGAACAATTTTAATATCATTACCTGTGAGAATGAGACGAAACCGGATGCATTGTTAGACAGGCAGGCATCTGTGGACGGATTGCCTGACACCTATGAAAAGCCGTCAGTGCGCTTCGATTCCTGTCAGCCTGCAATTGATTATGCTTTGAAGAACCATATGAAACTCCGCCTGCATACTCTGGTATGGCACAGCCAGACTCCCAAGTGGTTCTTTACAGAAGATTATACGGATAATGGTGAACTTGTAAGCAGGGAAGTCATGCTCAAAAGAATGGACGCCTATATCAAGTCAGTATTGGAATATTTTGATACACAGTATCCGAATCTGATTTATGCAGTAGATGTGGTGAATGAAGCTTTTGATATTGAAAATGGCGATAAGAATGGTGTCAGACAAAAAGATAACCTCTGGTATGAGACGGTGGGGGATGACTATTATTATCAGGCATTTGTCAGTGCAAGGAAATATGCTCCCATATATATAAAGCTGTACTATAATGATTATGGCTGCAGTGATAAGGTGGATCTGATTCTCAATCACTTGTCAAAAGCTAAGGAAGAAGGACTGATCAATGGCATTGGCATGCAGGCACATTTAAGTACTGAGGATGATATCGGACATAAATTTGTCTATGCTGTCAAGTCTTTCTGTGATGCCGGATATGAGCTGCAGATTACGGAACTGGATATTGGTATTAAGGATGCCAAGACAGAGGATGCTAATAAGAAACAGGCGAGAAAATATCGCGCATTATTTGAGAATATGCAGCGACTGCAGGAGGAAGGATATCCGATTACGGCGATAACTGTATGGGGACTGAATGATCAGTTGTCTTGGAGACGCGGTGAAAATGCGCTCCTTTTTGATCAGTACATGAATCCCAAACCTGCGTATTATGGTGCAATGCAGGATGAATCCATTCCGGATATAGAGTAGTAGAAAAGGGACCGCTGCGGCAGTCCCTTAAAATTTTGGAGAGATACTGTGCAGTCTGTATTCAGAAGGACTGCACTTTTTATATTGTTTGAAAAGACGGTTAAAGGTTGAGATGCTGGAGAAGCCCGATTGCACAGCAATGTCTGCAATTGAAAGATTCGGGTTACACAGCAGCTTTTCAGCGACCCTGATACGGTAGAGAACCATATATTCACCAAGTGTAGTTCCAGTATATTGTTTAAACAGCCTGAGAAAATGATATTTGCTAAAACCGACAAATTCTGCCAGAGTATTAAGATCCAGTTCTTCCCTGTAATGCTCTTCAATATAGTTAAGAAGCTGATTGAACTTGCGTATATATTCTTTTTGCTTCGCAGGACGTACATTGGGAAACAGATCCTGCATATGAATATGGTGGTATCCTAGTATAATATCTTTTTAATAACTCGACTATATTTAAAATCTGTGCTACAATGTCCTTATAAAGATTTTGGAGGGCATTTACATGGGCAAAAGAGCATCATCAATTGAACTTAGCAATGAAGAAAGAGAATATCTGGAACTTCAAACTCGTGCCAGAACAATTCAGGCTCAAACAGTTGCAAGAGCGCGAATTCTATTATTACGTGCGGATTCCGTATCAATAGATGCGATTGCTGATAAAGTGGGGCTCAACCGCTGTAGCGTCATGCTTTGCCTAAAAAAATTTAAAGAAGGCGGCATTGAAAATGCACTCTTTGATGCCCCTGGTCGTGGCAGGAATGCTGAGATTACAGACGAAGAAAAAGCCTGGATCATTAACATTGCCTGCCAGAAGCCAATTGATTTTGGATATGCTGCTGAAACCTGGACGTATGCAAAGCTAACCTCACATATCAATAAAACTGCTGAAGCAGCTGGATACGCAAGACTTTCCACTATTCATAAAAGTACAGTAAATACAATTCTTGACAAGGCAGATATAAAGCCACATAAAATAACTTATTATTGTGAGAATAGGGATCCTGATTTTGATTCCAAACTGCATAATGTCCTGCTTGTGTATAAGCAGCTTGAAATGCAGTTTGATGAATCAGGAAAGCTCATTATATCTGAAGATACACCTATACATGTGCTGTCTTATGATGAAAAGCCAGGAATACAGGCTACTGCAACAACATCAGATGATTTAATGCCGGACGAAAAACATTCGACCATCAATAGAGATTACGAATATAAACGTTTGGGTACTCTTTCATTATTAGCTGCTATTGATCTTCAATCAGGAGAAGCGATTCCTCTTGTAAGAGACAAGCACAGCAGCACGGAATACATTGAATTTTTGAAGCTGTTAGATGATAAGTACCCAAAGGGAGACAAGATTCGCATCGTACTCGATAATCTTAAAGTCCATACATCAGAGGCGACCAGAAAATACCTGGCAACTGTACCGGGAAGATTCGAATTTGTATTCACTCCCAAACATGGATCATGGCTCAATATGGTTGAAGGTTTCTTTAGCAAGATGACTCGTCAGATGCTCAGAGGTATCCGTGTTAAATCTAAGGAGGAACTTACTAATCGTATCTACAGATATTTTGCAGAACTAAACGAAGAGCCGATTGTGTTCCATTGGAAATATAATCTCGATGATATTGATGTATCGGAAGAAATCATTGTTGATACACTGCCTGTCAAAAAGTCGAGTTAATTAAAGGATGAAATACTAGATTTACGAAGAATTGGAGCAGGAGAGAGTGAATTGTCAGTTCCGCATATTCGTTTGCATGAAAATATTCTGACTGCATCTTTACTAATAGAGAATACATATCTTCATAAATGGAGGGATATGTAGTTCTGGTAATGTAAAGAGGACGAACCAACAGCGACTGAACAGATGAGAAACTTTTCATCTTAGTCAGGATTGAGATATCGAAAAGGAAGATCAGTCTTTTGCCGGAAGAAGGGGCAGTCAGTGCGTGAAGCATACCGGGAGGAATAATCAGGATCTCCCCGGGCATAATGCAGTAGTGCGTATCGTTAACATCTGCCAGATAATAGTTTTCTATCGGAAAAATAATCTCCAGTACAGTATGCCGGTAAGGGGCATAATTGGTGGGAGAATTGTTATTCCATATACGAAGGGAAGAATATTCTTGAAATTCTACAATTTCCTGGAATTCATTGTGATCGTAGTAAGTAGACTCGTAAAATGATTTTGCCAAATTTCTATCCTGCCTTTCTGATGTATATTTTATATCTTAGTTATTGGATTCTATCATCATTTATTTCAAAAGTAAATATTGCATAACTAAGTGAGCAAAATCCAGAGTATATATAGCAATATTAAGTGAATCGTACAAAAAAACAATTAGGATGTGGTATTTATTGCTAATAAATATTTCAAAATAGCAATAAATGCGACGAAAATGACAAAGAGTGAGTAGTGAAACAATTAAAAAATGTATAATATAACAATTAATATAAATGAGATGCAATTATTTCTATCATAATCACAAGAATAACTGAAGGCGTGGAGGAATCTATGAAAAAATCTGTTAAAAAAGTAGGAATTTGTGTGACTGCATTTGTTATAATCGCTGTAATAGCAACATTGATGTCACAAGACAAAGTCACAGATTTCCATGAGAAATATGCAGGAACAGATCTGACATCAGATATTGAAGGAATGGAAAGGTCAGGGACTTATATGCAGTATCTTGCTTCGCATGATCAGAGTAAATGTCCTAAACAAAATATTAAAGTAGATCTGTTTGATTACAGTTCAGCACAGGATGTTGAAGTCTATTCAGATTATGAAGGGGTAGACAAGGCATTGTATACAGGAGCAGATTCTACTGTGACCTGGGAGATCAATGTACCGGAAAGAGGATATTATAACTTATATACAGAATATTTGCTTCCAGAATCCCGAGGTGTAGCAGCAGAGAGAATTGTATCGGTCAATGGAGAGATTCCCTTTGAAACAGCGCGGAACATTACCTTTTCCAGAATCTGGACAAATGATGGGGAGGTTAAGGTAGACAATCAGGGCAATGAAATCAGACCAAGCCAGAAAGAAGTTTATGCATGGCAGGATGCTTATTTCAGGGATGACAGAGGGTATGTGGCAGAACCATATTTGTTTTATTTTGAAAAGGGTATAAATGAACTGACGTTGGAAGCTGCGAATGAACCCATGATCTTAAAGAACCTGGAGTTAAAGGCAATAGAAACCAAGGATGATTATGCAGCATATATTCAGAAACAACCAAAAGTTGACGAGACAGACCTTGGACTGGATTATGTACAGATTATTCAGGGTGAAGATTCAACTCTTCGCTCAGAGTCTTCCCTTTATGCAAAATATGACCGATCATCCCCTACAACGCAGCCTAACAGTGTAACAACAACAGTACTCAATTATGTAGGCGGCGAGGCATGGAGAAATGCCGGACAGTGGATTGAATGGGACTTTGAAGTACCTGAGGATGGTTATTATAATCTGATGGTAAAGGGCAGACAGAACTATTCAAGAGGCAGCATTTCAAGCCGGAGTGTGTACATAGATGGAGAGATTCCTTTTGAAGAAATGAAGGCAATATCTTTTGGTTATGAAAATGACTGGAATTGCCAGACACTGGCAGATGAGAGTGGAACACCTTATAACATATACCTGACAAAAGGCACACATACATTGAGACTTGAAGCTACGTTAGGCGACATGGGAGCTATTCTGGAAGAATTGGAGGATTCCATTTTCCGATTAAATCAGATTTATCGTAAAATACTGGTTTATACAGGAGCAACACCGGATAAATACCGTGACTATAATATTCAGCAGATATATCCGGAAGTAATGGAAGCTATGGATTTGGAGTCCAAACGTCTTTACAAGATCGTAGATGACATGGTTGTATACAGTGGACAAAAGGCAGACAATATCGCATCAGCGCAAACTGTAGCACAGCAGTTGGAACGTTTTGCGAAGAATCCTAACAAGATCACGCTGGAATTTACGACTTTTAAAGATAATATTACAGCTTTGGGTACGGCTTCCCTGAATATGAGTGCTACCAAGCTTGATATTGATTATATTACAGTAAGCGGTACGAATGCACAGGTCAAGAAAGATAAAGCAGGAACATTTGCCAAAGTATGGCATGAAATGAAGTCTTTTGGTGCTTCCTTCGTAGTCGATTATGATGCAGTAGGTGATGTATACGAGGCAGATGATGATGGAGTAATCAAAGTATGGATTCTGACAGGACGCGATCAGGGTACAATCCTCAAGTCTATGGTAGATGATACCTTTACACCACAGACAGGTATCAAAGTCAATGTAGAAATCGTTGCGGCAGATGCATTACTGAATGCAGTTGTGGCAGGCAGAGGTCCTAATGTTGTATTGTCAGTCGGAGCAGACCAGCCTGTCAACTATGCTCTTCGTAATGCGGTGGAGGATTTGAGCCAGTTCTCAGATCTGCCAGAAGTGTTGTCGCATTATACAGAAAGCTCTTATGAACAGTACAGACTGGATGATCATATTTATGGTATTCCTGAGACACAGAACTTCAATGTTATGTTCTATCGTAAGGATGTTCTGGAAGAACTGGGACTCAAAACACCGGATACCTGGCAGGAACTGATTGAGATGCTGCCTACGATTCAGGGTAATAACATGACAATTGCCATTCCTACAGCAGCAGGAAGCAGTGCTACGGCAGCAGCTACAACTTCCGTAGCATCCAATGCACCGGATTTGTCCATGTATTTCAGCCTTTTATATCAATATGGCGGAGATATGTACAATGAGAATGGTACCAGGACAGTCGTAAACAGTGAAGCCGGAGTAAAGGCATTCGACGATTATGTCAGATACTTCAATGACTATGGAATCCCTACGATTTATGACTTTGTCAGCAGATTCCGTTCAGGAGAAATGCCAATCGGTATAGCATCTTATTCCGTATACAATACTCTGATGGTATCTGCACCGGAAATCAGAGGTTTGTGGGACTTCACCCTGATTCCGGGAACAGAAGTAACCGATGCAAATGGCAAGACATATATTGACCGTTCGGACTTCATTACAGGAAGTGCAACCATGATGATCAAGACCGAAGATGAGCAGCTTCGCAACAATTCATGGGAGTTTATGAAATGGTGGGCAGATTCTGATACACAGGTACGTTTTGGACGTGAGATTGAAGCTTTGCTTGGTTCTTCCGCAAGATATGCAACTGCCAATAAGGATGCATTTGGACAGTTGGCATGGAGCGCAGATGATATTGCAGTATTAAATGATCAGTGGGATCAGACCGTAGGAATCAGAGAAGTGCCTGGTGGATATTATACCGGCCGCCATATTACCAATGCAATTCGTAAGGTCATCAATGAAAAAGACGATCCGCGTGAAACAATCATAGATTATTCTATCAAAATCGATGAAGAAATCACGAAGAAGCGAATCGAGTTTGGTTTACCCGTAGATTAGGAAAGGTTTGGTTATTAGCATGAAAGAATATCTGAAAAAGTATTTCAGGCTCAGAAAGCATAACATGAGCGTGGCATGGAAAAAAGCGAAGCGAAGCAAGATGTGTTATCTTTTCCTTGCTCCTTACGCAATCCTGTTTGGGTTGTTCGTGATATTACCGGTTATCTCATCTATTTTCTTTAGTTTTACTTATTACAATATTTTGGAAGAGCCGAGATTTATTGGACTGTCCAATTACATCAGCCTGATTCTGGAGGATGATATCTTCCTTATAGGTATTAAGAATACACTTCTGATCGCGGTTATTACAGGACCACTCGGTTATATTATGTCGTTCCTGTTTGCATGGCTGATCAATGAATTGCCCAGATGGGTAAGAAGTGTGGCGGTAGTTGTTTTTTATGCACCATCTATTGCAGGTAACTGTTATGTCATCTTCTCAGTATTCTTCAGAGGTGACGCATATGGTTATGTGAATGCTTTCCTGATGAATCTTGGAATCATAGATTCACCGATTCTGTGGTTCATAAATCCGAAGTATATGCTTCCTATTTGTATGTTGGTTATCCTGTGGATGAGTCTTGGTACGGGTTTCCTTTCCTTCGTAGCTGGTCTGCAGGGTGTAGACAGAGCACAGTTTGAGGCAGGATATATGGATGGAATCAAGAACAGATGGCAGGAATTATGGTATATTACATTGCCTAATATGAAGCCCATGCTGATGTTCGGTGCGGTAATGTCCATTACACAGGCTTTTGGTGTATGTGATGTGACCATGGCTCTGTGTGGATATCCAAGTACGGATTATGCAGCCAGAACAGTTGTAACACACTTGTTTGACTACGGTTATTCACGATTTGAAATGGGATATGCATCAGCAATTGCAACGATCCTGTTTTTGATCATGATCTTGTGTAACAAAGCAATTCAAAGTCTGTTAAGAAGAGTGGGAACCTGATATGAGTAAAAATAAGAAAAACATTGACAAAACAACAACACAACATAGAAAACTGATTAAAAGAAGAAAACCGAATCGTTCTGTATGGGGAGACATTCTACTTTATTTCTTCCTTTTACTTGTAGCGGCTGTCATGGTATTTCCTATTGTATATGCGGTAAGCAGTGCCTTGAAACCATTGGATGAATTATTTATGTTTCCACCCAGAATATTTGCCCAGAACCCTACCTTGGATAACTTCTCAGATCTGTTTGTCACGATGGGCAAGTCATGGGTAACTTTCTCCAGATATCTGTTCAATACAGTATTTATCACAGGAGTAGGTACAGCAGGACATCTGATCGTTGCTTCCATGGCGGCTTTTGTACTTGCCAAATATGATTTTCCCGGAGGAAAGACGTTTTTCCGTCTGGTTACAGTAGCAATGATGTTCAGCGGATATGTAACAGCAATCCCTAATTACTTGATTATCAATGCATTAGGATGGGTAGATACCTACTGGGCAATCATTATTCCGGCTTTTGCATCTCCTATGGGACTTTTCCTGATGAAACAGTTCATGGAGGGACTTCCTACTTCTCTGATTGAAGCAGCCAAAATCGATGGGGCAAGCGAATGGAAGGTATTTGCCAATATCGTAATGCCTAATGTAAAGCCTGCATGGATGACACTGATTATCTTTTCTGTTCAGGCATTGTGGAATAATAAAGCAGCTACTTTCATTTATTCTGAAGAGCGTAAGACTCTCGTATATGCATTACAGCAGATACAAAGTGGTGGTATTGCCAGAACAGGACAGGGTGCTGCAGTACTGGTAGTAGTTATGATTGTTCCGATTGCAATATTTATTTTCTCTGAAAGTCAGATCCTTGAGACTATGGCTAGTTCAGGTTTAAAAGACTAAGGATCGAGGTGGCATATGAAGAAGACAATACAAAGAATAGCGGCATTGGCACTGAGTGTAGTGACACTGGCAGGCAGCAATATGGTAGTACATGCGGATGAAGGGTATACATACGGATATGATTATTGGGGAGATGTGCAGTATTCCCCGGATGTTTACAAGACCATTTCCGTTTATACAGATGTTGAACTTGGACTTGACAAGAAACTAAATGCTCCACAGGGATTATTTGTTGTAGGACAGTTCATTTACCTGTGTGATACAGGCAACAATAGAATCCTTGAAATGGAGAGAAAAGACGAAGATACGATAGAACTTGTAAGAGTAATTGATCATATTACAGGAGATGTGGCAGATAAAGAATTTCAGAATCCTACAGACATTGCGGTATCAGAGGAGGGCTTCCTTTATATAGCAGACAGGGACAATAACAGGATACTGAAGTTGGATTCTGATGGTAATTATGTCATGGAATTTACAAAGCCTGCAGATGCAACGTTTGATCAGTCACTGAGCTTCTTCCCAAGCAAGATTGCTGTAGATTCAGCAGGCAGAGTGTACTGTGTCGCAACTAATGCTAACAAGGGTCTGATCAAGTATGAAAGTGATGGTACTTTTGCAGGGTTCGTTGGCGCAACACCTGTAACCTATGACTGGACAGATTACATATGGAAGAGACTGGCAACACAGGAGCAGAGAGCCAAGATGGAATCCTTTGTCCCAACAGAATATGACAATGTTTTCATGGATTATGAAGGTTTTATCTATGCATGTACGACCAATGTTTCAGAAGAAGATCTGGACAGCGGAGCAGCGAATCCGGTCAGAAGACTGAATATGATGGGAAATGACATACTTGTCAGAAATGGAGACTATTATATCATCGGTGATCTTTACTGGGGGTCAGGTGGTGGATATGAAGGCCCTTCATTATTGACAGACGTAACAGCAATGGACAATGACGTATTCTTTTGTCTGGATAAGACCAGAGGAAGAATATTCGGATATGATGACCAGGGTAGAATGTTATACTGCTTTGGCGGTAACGGTAATATGGATGGTTATTTCAAACAGCCGGCAGCTCTGGAGCATATGGGGCATGATCTGCTGGTGCTTGATTCATTGGACAACAGTCTGACACTGTTCACACCAACAGAGTACGGGACAAAAATCTATGATGCAATAGAACAGTTCCAGAATGGTGATTATGAAGAATCTGGTGCAAGCTGGCAGGCAGTCATGAATATGAATGGCAACTATGATCTGGCATATATCGGTATCGGACGTTCCCTGCTTCGGCAGAAGAAATATCATGAAGCAATGGAATACTTCAAACTCAAGTTAGATGATGATAACTACTCCAAGGCATTTAAACAATATCGAAAAGAATGGGTAGAAGATCATATCGTAATTATATTTACTGGAGTATTGCTGATCTTATGTGTACCTCTTGCAATTGGGAAAGTCAGATCTATCAAAGAAGAAATCGACCATGCAGATATTTTTATGGACAGTAAGGAATAGGAGGCAGGAATGAAAACGCTGGTGAAAAAGAAAGATAAATTAGAGCATTACATTCAGACACTGAAGTTCTCATTGTACTGCATTACCCATCCACTTGATGGTTTCTGGGATTTGACACATGAGAAAAGAGGATCTATTGCAGCGGCGAATACAATACTGATTCTGACTTTAATTACCAGGATCCTGAAACTGCAATATACAAGTTTCATATTTAACAAGGTATATTGGCCTAAAATCAATATTTTCCTTTATCTGGCAAGTATTTTGTTTCCACTGGCACTCTGGTGTGTAGGAAACTGGGGACTGACAACGCTTTTTGATGGAAAAGGTAAGTTATCACAGGTATATATGGCAACCTGTTATGGTATGACACCTTATCCGCTGATTCAGATTCCATTAATTTTTTTCAGTAATGTAGTAACGGTGGATGAAGCCGAGTTTTATTCGGTAATGAGTGTGATTTCTCTGATCTGGGCTGCACTGTTGATTCTGGCAGCCATGTCGCAGATTCATGAGTACAAGATGAGCAAGACACTGCTCTTTACCGTAGCTACAGGTTTTGCAATGCTGGTAATGGTATTTATCCTGTTACTGTTCTTCAGTATGATCAGACAGGGAATTGCTTATTTCATATCCATAGGTAAAGAAATACTGTTTCGAATGTAGTGAAGGACTCAAAAATAGAAGTTAGGGAGAAGTCATAATGAAGACGAAAATTAAAAGCTTAATAGGTCCCTTAATCCTTTTCCTCATAATTATGGCAGGTATACTGGTGACTACTTTGTATAAGGATGAACCGGAACCGACAGAAGTAATTAAACTCAATGGTTATGAGGAGTCCGGGGAGGATATTGTATTAGAGAATGACAGACTGGTTATGAAGATGGATTCTGCCACGACACAGTTCTCTGTAGAAGTAAAAGAGAACGGGGCAGTCTGGTATTCCAATCCACAGGATGCGGATGATGACCAGTTGGCACTGAAGCCGGACAAAGAGAAACTGAAATCGACACTTTTACTGACTTACAGTACTAAGAATGGTGTAGATACCCTTTTCAATAATTACGCTTACAGCATGGAGAAGGGAATTTATGATATTGAAAAAGGTGATGATTATATCAAGGTATTCTATTCTATCGGAGATACAGATAAGGAATTTGTGATCCCTACTGTAATCGAAAAGGACAGAATGGATGCATTTATAAAGAAAATGGATAAAGATGCATCTACCCGTACACTGGAATACTATAAGAAATATGACATCAACAAGCTGGGCAAGAAAGATAATAAGGAAGAGCTGCTGGCTGCATATCCTATGTTGGAAACAACACCGATCTATGTGCTTCGTGATACGACCAAGGATAATATTAAAGGAAAGCTGGAAGAGTATTTTGCAGCAGCCGGTTATACCTATGAAGAATATAGCACAGATAAGGAACTGGCAGGAGAGCAGGGGACTTCCGAGAAACCTGTATTCAATGTAAATGTGGTGTACCGTCTGGAGGGAGACAGCCTGATAGTAGAAGTACCACTGAATGAAGTAGAATACAAAGATAATTATCCAATCTATTATCTCAACGTACTTCCCTATTTTGGAGCAGGTGGGTTAGAGGATGAAGGGTATATGTTGGTACCGGAAGGCGGTGGTGCCCTGATTAATTTCAACAATGGCAAGACAGCACAGAACAGCTATTATGCCAATATGTATGGATGGGATCATGCACAGAACAGAGAAGCAGTGGTACATGAGACAGAGACATATTTCAATGCCTTTGGTGTTTCCAGAAATGGTTCCTCTTTCCTGTGTATCATGGAAAATGGTGCTCCTTATGCAGCAGTTACTGCTGATATCAGCGGTAAGAGCACAAGCTATAACAGTGTCAGTGCACAGTACACTCTGGCTCATAGAGATCAGTATGAAATGGGTGACAGATATGAGGGTAAGATGTATGTATATCAGGAATCCTTACCGGATGAAACACTTAGACAAAGTTATCATTTCCTCGGAACAGATAATTATGCTGATATGGCAGGTGTATATCGTAATTACTTGGAGGATATTTCAGGAGATTATCTTACCAAATGTGAAGATACACAGACTCCTACAGTAATAGAAGTAGTAGGGGCTGTTGATAAGATTAAACAGGTGGCAGGTATTCCGATGTCCAGACCACTCAAGCTTACAAGCTTCGATGAAACACAGAAAATTCTGGAAGATTTGCAGCAGGAGGGTATCTCCAATATGTCTGTCAAACTTACCGGGTGGATGAACGGTGGTGTACAGCAGAAGCTGCTCAAAAAGGCAAAGCCGGTATCTGACCTTGGTGGTAAGAAAGCTCTGAAAAAACTGATCCAGTATGCAGATGAAAATCAGATTGATCTGTATCTGGATGGAATTACAGATTATGCATATGACAGTGATATTTTTGACGGATTTCTGGTATTTACCGATTCTGCGCGCTTCGTAAATAAGGATAAGGCAGAGATTTATCCATATTCCACTGTTACATATGCTAAGCGAGAGAAGCAGAAACCACATTATCTTCTCAAAGCATCCCTGGCATCCCAGATGGCAGATAATCTGGTAGAAGCCGCAGACAGGTATGATGCCAATGTTTCTTTTGCAGAGATTGGTATGGAACTCAATTCTGATTATTACAAGAATAATCCTGTCAGCAGGCAGCAGGTTCTGGATAATCAGGAAGCGAAACTCAAGGCAATCAGAGACAGTGGCATGAAGGTCATGGTCAATATGGGTAACAATTACGCAGTTCCCTACTGCAACGTTGTTACGAATATGGATCTGAATGGTTCTGATTATTCCATTTTGGACGGCACAGCTCCTGTTTACCAAATGGCAATTCATGGATATGTGAATTATACAGGACAGTCTTTGAACATGACACAGAATTATGAAGAAGAATTATTACAGTCTGCAGAATATGGTGCGGGACTTGCCTTTACACTGATGAAAGAGAGCGAGTTCACATTGCAGAATACAATGTATACCAAGTATTTTGGAATCCAGTACGATGCATGGCATGATAAGCTGATGGAGATATATACAAGATATAATAAGGAATTAGGACATACATTTAACCAGAGAATCATTGACCACAAGATGATAACAGATAAGTTAACCTGCACAGAATATGAAGATGGAACCAAGGTCTATGTTAATTACAGTTATGATGAAGCTATTACTCCGGAAGGAGACAAGGTTCCACTTAGAGATTATTTTGTAACGAAGTAAGGAAGAAGAAAGGATTTTGATTATGAAGAAACAAAGTAAAGTAGCGGGTCTTCAGAGAAGAAAAGCCATTTCGGGTTATCTGTTCATTGCACCATTTATTATTGGTTTTCTGGCATTTATGGTAAAGCCGCTTTTTCAGTCACTGTATATGAGTTTTTGTACAGTGGAGGTAAGTCCGGGTGGAATTACCAATGTATTCAAGGGGCTTGCCAATTATGTGCAGGCATTTACCATCGATACAGAATTTAACAGACTTTTGGTAGAAGAAATCTCGAGAATGTGTGTCAACTCACTGGCAATCATGGTATTCAGTTTTTTTGTGGCACTGATTCTGAATCAGAAGTTCAAGGGAAGAGCACTTGTCAGAGCAATTTTCTTCCTTCCAGTTATTCTCTCTTCCGGCGTTATCCTTGGGGTAGAGAGCAACAATGCCCTTTTATCCAGTGTACAGAGTATGGTAGAAGAAACAACCAGTACGACCAGTGTAACGGATGCTATTAAGAATATTCTGTTGACTTCCGGTGTAGGTGCTTCAGCATTTGAAACAGTATTTGATATTGTAGATGGAATATATGATGTTGCAATTGCATCGGGTATTCAGATTATTATCTTCCTTTCAGGTCTGCAGACGATTTCTTCAAATATGTATGAAGCGGCTGCAATTGAGGGATGTACGGCGTGGGAGAGTCTCTGGAAGATTACTTTCCCTATGATCAGTTCTCTGTTCCTTGTAAACTGGATCTATACGATCGTAGATTTCTGTATGAGATCTGATAATAAGGTATTAGAGAAAATCAGTGACCAGATGATCCAGTATATCAATTATGGTTTTGCATCGGCAATGTCGTGGATTTATTTCCTGATTGTCATTGCCATTATCGGAGTAAGTTCGTTTATTATCTCGAAGGGGGTATATTACTATGATTAAGCATAAAAAGAAACAGACCCCTGAATTGGGATTTTGTGAGAGAAACCGCAGATCCGGCGGTTATCTCCTCAAAAAAAGGGCAATGGATATCTCAGTCAGAATTATCAGGGCAGTGTTACTCTTTGGTATGTGCTTTCTGATTCTGCAGCCGATTCTTATGAAGATATCTGTCAGTTTCATGGAAGAACAGGATCTGTATAATGCAATGGTTATTAATATACCTGAACATTTTACAACATCTAATTACAGATTATGTGCACAGTTTATGGATTATGTAAGATCCCTGATGCATACTTCCATCGTATCTTTGTCTATTGCTGTGTTACAGATTACAGTGTGTACACTGGTGGGTTACGGATTTGCCAGGTTTGAATTTCCCTTAAAGAAGTTCTGGTTTGCCTGTGTCATTATGGTAATTATCATACCGCCGCAGACAATTTCCACTTCCCTGCATTTGCATTTCAGATATTTCGATGTTCTGGGACTGAGTAAGCTGATTAGGGGAGATACCATCAACCTGAGAGGTTCTATCCTTCCATACTATCTGATGAGTGCAGGCTGCATGGGACTTAAAAATGGTCTGTACATATTCATGATCAGACAGTTTTTCCGTAATATTCCCAAAGAATTAGAGGAAGCGGCATATGTTGACGGGTGTGGTACACTTCGTACCTTTGTCAGTATTATGCTTCCAGATGCAAAACCAATTCTGACATCCTGTTTCCTGTTTTCCTTTGTTTGGCAATGGACAGATGGATTTTACTCCAAGATGTTCCTTGGAAATATCAAGTTGTTGTCAACGCAGCTCGCAGTCATCGCTGACAGAATGGATGCATGGATGGTGAACACCATGAAGGTACCGGGTGGTGCATCAGTTGGTTATACGAACTGTATCGTATCTACAGGTACACTTATGGTAATTGTTCCCTTGTTGATTCTGTATCTGTTTGCGCAGAAGGGATTTGTAGAAAGCTTAAGCAGTTCAGGTATTAAGATGTAAATACGCTTTGAATGTTGCATACAGAGCGGTTTATATAAAAAAAGGAGGATTTGAAGATGAAGAAAAAAATGTTTAAGAAAGTGATGGCAGCATCCTTGGCTGCTACAATGACAGTCAGCCTTGCAGGATGTGGGGGAAGTGCTGCTCCTGCTGAGACACCGGCAGCAGATACCCCTGCAAGTGAAGCAGCTACAGACAATGCGGCAACAGAAACAACTGAGGCAGAGGTAATGACAGAAGATGAAGAAGATGGTTATGTAGCCTTGACGGATGCTGATGGAAATGTGTATGATTTAGGTGGTATGGAGATTATCATCCGTGATTGGTGGAGCTCAGGCGAGGAAGAAGAACCTAAGAATGCATACGAAGAGGCACGCCAGGAGTATAGAGAATGGGTACAGGATACATACAACTTCAAGATCAAGCAGGTAGCAATCAGTGACTGGGGTTCAACACCTGAAGATTTCCTGAATTATGCAACAACAGGCGGAGATGAGAATTATGTATGGATTCTTCGTCAGGGTCCAGAATTTGTATCAGCTATGAACAGTGGTCTGATGTATGATCTGGCGTCACTGGATTGTCTTGATTTCTCACAGGATAAATGGAAGGGTGGAGTTCATAAGCTCTGTACAAAGGGAGATTCTATCTACGGCTGCAGTCCCGAAATTCCTGAACCACGAGGAGGTCTGTATTTTAACAAGAGATTATTGGAGGAAGCAGGTATTGATCCAGCAGATATTTATAAATGGCAGGAGAGCGGTGAATGGACATGGGATAAGTTCGAAGAACTTTGCCAGACTATTACAGCCGATACCGATAATGATGGTGTAACAGACCGCTGGGCACTGGTTACAGACGATAGCGAAACCAAGAACGAAGCAGTATGGTCTAACGATGCAGAGTACATTGGCATGGAGAACGGCAAGTATGTCAATAAACTGGAATCTGATGAGACATTACAGGCTCTTAACTGGGCACTGGATATGATGGCTAAGTACAAATATATGCCAGAAGGTGCTGAATGGGATTACTGGAAAACAGCATTCCCTAACGGTGATGGTGCATTTATGGTAGGTCAGGCTTATCTGGCAGCTAACGAATTAAAGGATATGGAAGATGACTTTGGCTTCGTATGCTTCCCTAAGGGACCTAATGCAAAGGATTACAGAAACTGCTACACAGATAACATTTATGCGATTCCTGCATGCTATGATGCTGACAAGGCATGGAAGATTGCTTTTGCATTAAATGCATATACAGATCGGGTACCTGGTTATGAAGATTACAATGACAGATTATCGGGCTACTATGATTCTTTCAGAGATACAGAATCTGTAGAATTGACCATTGCAAGAATGTGTGAGAATGGATTTACAACATATCATGATATGATTCCAGGCTTATCTTTAGGAGAGCAGTTCTTATGGGGATGCACTCTTGATAATCCTCCAGCTCAGGCAGCAGAAGCAGTCAGAAATGAATGGGCTTCCTACCTGGATGAAGCTAATAAATAATGTAAAAAGCATGTATGGGAAGGGTGATGTTTGCAGGCATCATCCTTCTTGTGTACACATGTGACAGACATCAGAAGAGGTAAAGCAACTATGAAGAAACAAAGAGTAATTGCAGTATTGACGGGTCTTATGACTATTGTAACAGTATGCGGTTGTGGTGCGCAGCAGGCAAGTGCAGTGACAACAGAAACAGCAGTAGAAACTACAGCGGAAGAAACAACAGTGGAGACAAAGGAAGCATTGACAGAATCAGAACAGAATTTAGAAATGGAAACAACAGCAGAGCAGGAGAATGCGGTAATCGACCGCAGTGTGACTTTTGCGATGCTTCAAGATATGGGAATCGGCTGGAATCTGGGAAATACTCTGGATGCCCATGGGGGCAGTTCATTGGAACTGATGAGTGAAGTAAGCTGGGGAAACCCCAAGACAACACCAGAAATGATACAGGCAGTTGCAGAGGAGGGATTCAAGACCCTTCGTATTCCTGTGACTTGGAGTACTCATGTTTCAGCAGCACCCCAATACAGAATCAATACAGAATGGCTTGATCGTGTGGAAGAGGTAGTTAATTATGCCTTGGATTGTAACATGTATGTCATTTTGGATACACATCATGAACCGGATTACTGGCTCAAGCCTCAGACAAGTGGGCTGGAAGAAGTAGAGAATGAATTGTGTGCTATCTGGCAGCAGATTGCAGAGAGGTTTGCAGATTATGATGAACATGTAATTTTTGAGGGCATGAATGAGCCAAGAATCAAAGGTTCACCACAAGAATGGTCAGGTGGTGATTCTGATGGCAGAGAGGCTGTTAACGCACTGAATCAGGCATTTGTTGAGACAGTACGTGCTACAGGGGGCAACAATGCAGACAGAACATTGATTATTTGTCCTTATGGTAACTCGGTTACTTATAATACAATGACAGAGCTTGAGATTCCACAGGATGAGCATATTGCGGTCGCAGTACATTTGTATACACCATATTTCTTTACCTATGAGCCGGAGGGCAGCAGTACCAACGTATGGAATGGGATTTTGAAAAAAGATATTATTTCTGCTATGCAGCTGGTAGATAAAGAACTGATTCAGAAAGGAGTTCCTGTTATCATTACGGAATTTGGTGCAGTTCATAAGGAGTATCAGGATGATAGCGGCAACATGGTATCCAATAGGGAAGAGGTACTTAAATGGCTTGCCGATTATATGGAAGTGGCTAACAGATATGGCATTCCCTGCATATGGTGGGATAATGGTATCTATGATGCCCAAGGGGAGAAATTTGGTATTTTCGACAGGAAAAATCTGACATGGTATGATAAAGATTTGGCAGATGCCCTGGTTGCTTATGCACAGAAAGAAGAATAATTGACAGAAAGGCGTGGTAATGAGATGAATGCACACAAAATATACTGGCATTTACCCGGATTTTGTTATTTCAGACTGCTCAATCAGGTATTAATGAATCTGATGAAGGATTATCCTGACTGCTTCAGGGAAGGGTACTGTATTGGTTCTGTTTATGGTACTTTTCCGGGAGCTATATGGAATGGAGGAAGGGCAGTATTTGGAATTACCGGAAAGGATGACATTGCAGCTATCCTCAAGATATATAACAGCAGAGGAATTCCTGTGCGATTTACGTGGACCAACTCCCTGTTGGAGGAGAAACATGTGTATGATACCTATTGTAATCTGATCATGAAGCTGGCTGATAATGGGATGAATCAGGTATTGGTGAATCAGCCTGTGCTGGAGGACTATATTCGAAGAAACTATCCGGACTTCAAGCTGATCTCATCTACCACGAAGAGAATCACAGATGTAAAAGGACTTAGAGAGGAACTGGACAAGGACTATTTTCTGGTTGTACTGGATTATGACCTGAACCATAATGAAGAAGTATTATCGGCAATACAGGATAAAGCATACAGAATAGAAATACTGGTCAATGAAGTCTGTTATCCGGGCTGTCCGAAGCGGAGCGAGCATTACAGACAACAGTCACGGATGCAGTTGGAATATGATATCAATACATCATTTCCCTGTCCTAATAAGACGAGAGAACGCAAATTTGCAGAATGTAAGGACAGACCCGCATTTATATCCAACGAACAGATTCAGCAATATGCAGACCAAGGGTTTGTAAACTATAAGATTGTCGGACGGGGAATGCCGATGGGTTTTGTGAAAGAATCCTACTTGTATTATTTGGCAAAAGATGATGCAAGAAGCTTTATCAGAGATAAGATGGACGCAACGATGAATCAGTTTGCACAGGCTATGAAAAAGAGAAAGGCATGAAAAGTATGGAAGTAAGATTTCATTTACCGGGCTTACGATATAATTATCCATTGAATATGTTTTTTGTAGGATTACAGTCTCTGCATCCGGAATATTTCAGGGAAGGTGTGAAGATTGCCTCTTTCTTTGGAGAGTTTCCTACCTCATTGTGGGGTGGTGGCAGATTCTGCAATGATGATCAATGTGATGCCAGATTTGTTACAGAAGTAGTAAAAAATATAAATAAACAGGGTATTCCGGTTCGTTACACTTATACGAATCCATTACTGACCAAAGAAGATTTGTCTGATGCTTACTGCAATTTCTGCATGAAGACAGCAGATAATGGAATGAATGAAGTACTGGTCGTATCGGATATTCTGGAGGAATATATCAGAAAGAATTATCCGGGCTTTAAGATAAACAGTTCCACTTGTAAGGAATTAAAAAAACTTGATTCCATTAATGCAGAACTTGAGAAGGATTATCAATTGGTAGTGTTGGATTATAATTTGAACAATCAGTTTGAATTACTTGAGCAGATCAATCATAAGGATAAATGTGAAATACTGGTCAATGCCTGCTGCATTCCGAACTGTCCAAGAAGGGCAGAACATTACTGTACCATAGCGAAGCAACAGAGAATTGTCCTGCAGAACCGCAAGAACCCAACAGGTAAGAAAATTCCCGTACCCGGCTGGCACTGTGAGTAGGGTGATCACAATTCTATTCATACAATACGTGATTATGTGACTTATGTATCACCCGAAGCTATCTGGGAGAAGTATGTACCTATGGGATATGTCAATTTCAAGATAGAAGGACGTACTGCCAATCTGTTCCAATTGGTAGATACTTATTGCCATTATATGATACGACCAGAATATGAGGGTGAGGCAAGACTGCTTTTGTTGGCTAATCTTGAAAAAAGCCACATTATTACTGTTAATAAACCCAGACCTGCAAAATGGGAGAATCAGAGCCCGTAGCAGTTATGGGAACGGTATTCTGTTGGGGAACAGCCCTTTATCTGTTTGAATAAACGATTGAAGGTCGATATACTGGCAAAACCGGATTGAAAGGCAACCTCTGTAATGGGACAACCCTGACTGATAAGAAGTTCTTCTGCGTGGCTGATTCTACGGTAATTGAGATAGTCACAGAAAGTAAAACCGGTATATTGTTTGAATAATCTGGAAAAATGGAATTTACTGAAACCACAGGAAGCAGCAATATTCTCTAAATTCAGATTTTCTGAATAATGCAGATCTATGTATTCTACTATATTCAGAAATTTATTTACATATTCCTGCTTTTTCCCAACAAGAGAGGATTCATTAATATCCAACTGTTCGATATGATGTCTGCCAAGAGAGGAAAAAACCCGGAGAAGACTGGAATAAATGAGGAAATCACAATAGTCCTGATTGGAGAAATAGTCATTTTTCATATCAATGAAATATGGATAAATCTCAGAGTACAATTCGGGAGTACTTTTACTGGTAATGTATACAGGATGGTTCAAAAGTGACATGATACTGCGGTAGCCGTTTAATTTTGATAAAAAGTCAATATCAAACAGGTATACAAATCTCGCACCACT
>ERZ780137.154-NODE-154-length-71090-cov-11.019512_pt1 | contig 71090 bp, 93 predicted proteins | sample MGYA00511020_ERZ780137 | MGnify/ENA primary metagenome ERZ780137 (study PRJEB29588, sample SAMEA2157917) | human gut metagenome | biome: human gut; feature: human-associated habitat; material: faeces | place: Denmark | collected 2008/2010 ... | reverse complement strand
TGCGCTTGGGGAAGTAGTGTCGAATACGAGCGCAGCAGAAGACAACACAAATGTGAAGTCTTAATATCAGAAGCTATGGGGATCGCTTCTATCCAAAACCCGTTTACTGACCGGAACATGCCGTATGAGCAGCCATTCCAACCAGGTGCGGGAGATGCGGAAGCGGTCCCTATTTTTGTGGTATTAAGCAAGAAAGTCAGGAGGTGCAAGCAATGGAAACATACCGCAAAGAGGACATCCGCCGGGGCGATATTTACTATGCTGACCTTAGCCCGGTGGTCGGCTCTGAACAGGGCGGAATACGTCCTGTGGTCATTCTCCAGAACAATGTGGGCAACCGGCACAGTCCCACAGTGATCGCCGCCGCGATCACCAGCCGGAAAGGTAAGCATAAACTTCCTACCCATGTAAACCTGGATGCTCCAGTTCCAGGTCTTTACCGCGACTCTATCATCCTGCTGGAGCAGCTTCGCACCATTGATAAAAGCAGATTGAGAGGTAAGGTCGGTTCTCTTGGAGAAGACCAAATGTGCAAGCTTGATCATGCGCTGGAAGTCAGCGTGGGACTTCTCCCACTGTATAATACCATCTGATTTTACCCGCACTCAGGATACTGCCATTTAAAGAGAAACATACAATCGGGGCCGTTCATCGGCTCCGGTGGGCGGCCCCTCCATAACAGGAGGGTGCTTTTATGACTAAGACAGAACTTCAAGATAACCTTGTGTTTCTTTCAGCGCTGAAGCTGCTGGAGCAGCTCACCGAAAAGGGCCTGCTGACAGTGGATGAGGCGGAGAAGTCCCGCATTGAACTGGAGCGCAAGCTCCGGCCCACTCTGCTGTTCGCCTGAACAGGCTCTATGCGAGAATAGCTGATTGCCCAGTTTTTCCACTTCTTTTTCGTTGGTGTTGGTAATGGCTATTGCGGAAGGACTGTGGTAGTGTGTGTTGCTGAAAGGAGGTCAAAAAAGATATGACGGAAACAAACATAAGTACAGCAAGAGTTCCGCAGGTCACAGTAATCGACCCCAGAATCCCCGAAAAAGCAAAGCTGAGGGTAGCGGCCTACGCCAGAGTGAGCAGTGACTCCGAAGATCAGGTCAACTCCTACATCGCCCAGGTAGACTTCTACTCCAAGTACATCGCCGGTAAAGAGGAGTGGGAGATGGTAGACATCTATGCCGATGAAGGTATCTCCGGGCTGGAAGCCAGGAATCGGGATGATTTCAACCGGATGATGACAGACTGCCGGGAGGGAAAGATCGACCGGGTCCTCTGCAAATCTATCTCGCGCTTTGCACGCAACACACAGGAGTACATCCAGTTCGTGCGGGAACTGCTCCGGCTGGGTATTTCGATCCACTTTGAAAAGGAGAACATCGATACCGGGAAGATGACCTCGGAGCAGGTTGCCCAAATCTATGGGGCTTTCGCCCAGATGGAATCCACCAACCATTCCAGTAATATGCGCTTCAGCGTTCGTATGCGGATGGAAAAGGGATTGTTTGTCCCATCCTCTGTCCCCTATGGCTACCGGCTGGCAGGGAGGGATCTGGAGATCATACCGGAGGAGGCCGAGGTGGTCCGCCGCATCTTCTCCGCTTATCTGAGCGGCCAGGGAAAGGATGATATCGCCAGGGAGCTGAACCAGCTCGGGGTAGATCGAGGCCGAAACCGTGAGAAGTGGCATCCCAGTACGGTGGCCTACATCCTGACCAATATCTCCTACACCGGAGATATGATCTGGCAAAAAAGCTGCGCCACAGATACGATTCCATTCCGGCAGGTTCGAAACCTTGGCCAGAAGCCCCGCTACTTTGTGGAGCACAGCCACCCGGCCATCGTAAGCTGTGCGGATTTTCAGAGGGTACAGGAACTGATGTCCTCCCGCAAGGGGCAGTTCCATGGGACGCACCGTATAAGTAAGGGCAGCCTCTATGATAAACACATCTACTGCGGGGGATGCGGCTCTCTCTGCCGCAAAAAAATCACAGTGGGAAAGACTTACTGGGTCTGCCGCCGCCACGATGGAAACAAAGCAGACTGCCCTACCCCGCAGATTCCAGAACCAGAAATTACGGCGGCTGTCCTGCGGCTCTACCACAAGCTGAAACTTGGTCAGGAAACCGTCCTGCGGCCTGTCCTCAGCCAACTGCAGGAGCTTAGGGAACGGGAACTCCGCTCCAATCGCAAGATCAGTGATATTGACAATGAAATAGCCCGTATCTCAGAGCAGAATCTCGTCCTTGTTCGGCTGAAGTCGAAAGGGTATGTGGATTCTGCTCTTTATTTATCCCAGATGGATGAGATCGACCGTAAGCTGCGGGAGCTCAGGAAGCTGCGACGCCGTCTTCTGGAGGCAGCCGGTGAAGACCGGCAGATCCATGACACAGAGCGAATGATGGAGTATCTGGAGGATGGTCCGGAATGGCTGGATGAGGTTCCCGCGGAACTGTTTGGGGAACTGATTGAGCGGATCATCATTATCAGCCCGGAACGGCTGAAGTTCCGCCTGCTGAATGGGATGGAACTGGCAGAAAACATAGAGAGGACGGTGCGATAAATGGCGTGGCAAAGAAAAATTCCTTTCGGCTATCAGGTCCGGAACGGCAGGATCAACTGCCATCCGGAGGAAGCAGAGCTTGTAAGGGCTATCTTCTCCCGCTATCTGCTGGGCGGCTCCTACAGTCAGATCGCTGACGAGATGACCCAGCAAGGTGTGCGCTATCATCAACATAATGCCCAGTGGAACAAACACATGGTCAAGCGGATTTTGGAGAATGAACGGTATCTCGGGATGGATGGCTATCCCCAGCTGGTGACAGATGAGGAATTTCTCGCTGTCCGCCTGCGGCGGGGAGAACAGAACACCTACGCTCCATGCCCAAGCGAGATCATCCCTATACGGGACAAGGCGGTCTGCGCCCTCTGTGGAGAAAAGATGGCACGGGATACCAAATCCCATGGCCGCCCACGCTGGCGGTGTAAAAATCCAGAGTGCGGCGGCAGTGTATATCTTGATGACAGCATCATTTTGGAACGAGTGGTGCAGAAGCTCAAAGTGCTGGCTCATTCTCCTGCGTGTATCCAGCTTCCTAAAGCCGCCCCTGCCTCAACAGATGCCCTTCGCATCGAAAATGAACTGGCCCTCTGCTTTAACCGGGCCGATATCAACCCGGAATATATGAAAACACTGATCATGGCCGCCGCTGCCGAGCGGTATGCCGGCCTGAACGATCCAACGCCGGCCCACAGGCTGGCACTGCTGCGGCAGAAGCTGGAGCTGGAACCGGAGAACGAAGAAACCCTGTGGGAACTTTTTGAGTCGGCAGTAACCCATGTGTGCATCGGCAAAGGCGGAGAGATCAGCCTATCCCAAAAAGATCAAAAGGAGTGTGCCTCATGAACATACAGAAAACCGCCCCCACCCCCAAACTGGTCACTATGATTCCGGCTGACCCTCAGATGACAGAACGGGATCTTCGAAAAAAGCACCTGCGAGTTGCGCCTTACTGCCGGGTATCCACTGACAAGGAGGAGCAGCTCTCCAGCTATGAGGCCCAGATCGAATACTACACGGAAAAAATCGACGCCAATCCGGATTGGACAATGGTCCGCCTCTATGCGGATGAGGGCATCACCGGCACCTCGGCCAAAAAGCGCAAAGATTTCCTCCAAATGATCCGGGACTGTGAGCGTGGAAAAATCGACCTGGTCATCACCAAATCGGTGTCCCGGTTCTGCCGAAACACACTGGATGGCCTGAACTATGTCCGCCGCCTGAAACGGCACGGCGTGGGAGTCTACTTTGAGAAAGAGAATGTGAACACCCTCTTCATGGACAACGAGATGATCCTCACCTTTATGATGAGCCAGGCCCAGGCAGAAAGCGAATCCCTCAGCGGCAATGTGAGGTGGGGCCACCGGAAGAACTTCAAGGATGGAAAAGTCTATTACCACTGCAAGACCTTCCTCGGCTACCGCTGGGGTGCGGATGGCCAGCCGGAGATCGACCCGGAGCAGGCTGCCATTGTCCGGCGCATCTTCTCCCGGTTTCTGCTGGGACACAGCGTCCGGCAGATCACCACCGACCTGATGGCGGATGGAATCAAAACAGCCACAGGGAAAACAGTATGGCATGACAGCGTGGTTCAAAAAATGCTGTGCAATGAAAAATACATCGGTGACGCTCTCCTACAAAAAACCTACATCGCGGACCTGTTCACCAGAGAAAAGCGGGTGAATAACGGCGAACTGCCCAAATACTATGTCCATGACTGCCACCCGGCCATCATTGATCGGGAAACCTTCCAAAAGGTACAGGAGGAGATTGCCCGTCGGTCCAGTCTCAAGAAAACATCCTCCAAGGCGAAGACGCAGCTTGGGAAATACTGCGGAAAGTATGTGCTCAGCGAGTTGCTGGTCTGCGGAGAATGCGGCAGCCCTTATCGCCGGGTGATCTGGACGCAGAAAGGGGTCAAACGGGTCGTCTGGCGGTGCCAGAACCGGCTGGAGCATGGCAGGAAGATCTGTAAGCAGTCTCCCACTCTGGATGAGGGCAACATCCACGACGCCGTCATCTCCGCCATGAATGAACTGTTCCGGATGCAGGCAGCCAAGGACGCGGTGAAAGCCGGTATTGCGGCAGTCCTTGCCGGAGAAGAACAGACGATGAGCCTGCCTGCCGTGGAGTTTCAGATCCGGAACCTGCAGGAACGCCAGCTGGAGCTGTTCCAGCTGATCGTCAGTGCCGGCGCTGACTGTACCGACTATGATGAGGAGCTTCAACAGGTCAACATGGCCAAGACAAGGCTCATGGCCCAAAAAGCGGAGCTGGAAAAGGAACAGCGAGGCGCGGCGGCCTTCGAGAGCAGGCTGGCAGAACTTGACATGGCATTGGAGCAGGCCAGCGGTACCCTTACGGATTTTGATGAACTCACTGTCCGTCAGCTGGTCAGCAACATCAAGATGTTGGACAAGGATAGCCTGCTCATCTGCTTCAAGGACGGCACAGAAATTACTCAGGCCATGCAAAGGAGGCAGACCGCATGATCTATATCACCGGTGACACCCACGGCGGCTTCCAGCGGTTCGGAAGCAAATACTTCCCCCAGCAAACGCAGATGGGCCGAAATGACTACATGATCATCTGTGGCGATTTCGGAGGGCTGTGGGACGGCGGCCAGAAAGACCAGCATTGGCTGGACTGGCTGGATGAGAAATCCTTCACCACCTTGTTTGTGGATGGAAACCATGAAAACTTTGATCTGCTGAACGCCCTGCCGGAAAAAGAATGGCACGGCGGCAGAGTACATGAGGTGAGGGAAAATATCCTCCACCTGATGAGGGGCCAGATATTCACCTTCAGCGGTCTCACATGGTTCACGATGGGAGGAGCCTCCTCCCACGACATTCAGGATGGCGTCCTTGATCCGGAGGACCCCGACTTCGAACAAAAGTATTGGCTGCTGCGCCGAATGCGGGGAATGTTCCGGGTCAAAGGACGCTCCTGGTGGGCGGAAGAAATGCCAAATGCCCGTGAATATGCAGAGGCACTGAGAAATCTGGAGCAGGTAAACTGGAAGGTAGACTGCATCCTGTCCCACTGCGGTCCCAGCAGTGCCGTGCGGAAAATCGACCCCTCCTATGGAAGTGACCAGCTCACCGATTTTCTGGAAACGGTCAATCAGCGGTGCCAGTTTACATACTGGTTCTTCGGGCATTACCACGACAACCGGATCATCGATGACAGATATATCCTCCAGTGGGAGCAGATTTCCGGATTAGAAATTTGAGTAAACGAGAAAATCATAACAGTGCCGCACAGAAATTGCTCTGTGCGGCACTGCTCACAACAATATAACCCCTTATAACCCCTTGAATGCATAAGGGAAATGGGGTATAATAGATTTAACAGAATGGAGGTGCGGTATGAAAGAAAAGATTCAGGAACTGGAGCGGCAGATCGCCGCCCTTCCCATCGGCTATATTTCCAAGAAGACGATCAACGGAAAGACACGCTACTATCATCAGTGGACAGAAAATGGGAAGAAGCACAGCCAATATCTGCGGGATGGCGAACTGGAGCCGCTGCAGGAGCAAATAGAGCAGCGCAAAGTATTGCAGGCACAACTGAAAGAACTGCAAGCCAAGATGCCAAAAGTGCGCCAGCCAAAGCTGGACTTTGAAACCAGTGTAATTGTTGGTAAAGGATTGGACGCCATGTCGCAGGGCGTAAAGGGCTGGGGCCTCCGTGACTGCTTCTGGCAATTGGAGGATTATCTCTACAGCAATGAAAGCGACAGGGTCTGCCTGGTTTTTGGCCTGCGCAGGACCGGAAAGACTACCATGCTCCGGCAGGCCATCGCCCGAATGAGCAGAGAGGATCTCAGCCGCACGGTCTATATCAAAGCCCGCAGAAGCGATACCATGGCCATGATGAACCGGGATCTGAAAAAACTGTTCGATGCGGGCTTCCGCTACGTATTCATTGATGAGGTCACCCTGATGCGGGATTTCATCGATTCTGCGGCTCTCTTCTCCGATGTGTTTGCAGCGATGGGAATGAAGATCATCCTCTCCGGTACGGACTCCCTCGGTTTTTGGCTGGCGATGGATCAGGAACTCTATGACCGGGCAAAGCCCATCCACACCACCTTCATCCCATATCGGGAATACAGCCGCCTGCTGGGGATCGACAGCATTGATGAATATATCCGCTATGGCGGGACGCTGCGGGCCGGTGAGCTTGCCTTTGACGATGAAGATGTCAACGCCCAGGACGCCTCCTTCCGGGATGATGAGTCCACACGGCGATACATCGATACAGCGATCTGCAAAAACATTCAGCATTCCTTGGCCTGCTATGAGGCAGGCGGGCATTTCCGCCACCTGTACTCTCTGTATGAGGCCGGTGAGCTGACCAGCGCCATCAACCGGATCATCGAGGACATGAACCACCGGTTCCTGATCTCAGTTCTGACTGATGATTTCCAATCTCACGATCTACGGCTGACCGCCTCGAATCTTCGGAAAGAGCGTGACCCCGAAAAGCGTACCGAGATACTGGACAACATTGACACAGAAGCGGTCACCCAGCGCCTGATGGAGCTGCTGGATATCCGCAACAAAGAGGAACAGTCCATCGGTATCACAGATACCCATATCCGGGAGATCAAAGAGTATCTCTCCGCATTGGAACTGATCGTAAACTGTCCCATTGAAACCGCTGACCCAGGAGCAAAATCTGTGGAACACATCCTATTTACCCAGCCGGGGATGCGATACTGCCAGGCACAGGCCCTTGTCCACTCGCTGATGAAGGACGAGACCTTTTCAGCTCTCAGCGAATTGGAGAAGACCCAGACTGCGGGCAGGATCCTCGAAGAAGTACGGGGCCGGATGCTCGAGGATATCGTCCTGCTGGAAACCATGAAGTCGGCTGACAGAGAACACCGGGTGTTCAAGCTGCAGTTTGCGGTCGGCGAGTTTGACATGGTGATTTATAATGAGAAGGAAAACTGCTGCGAGATTTTCGAGATCAAGCACAGTGGCAAACAGGTCCCAGCACAATACCGGCATCTGCTCGATCAGGAAAAATGCGATAAGACCGAACAGCGGTTTGGCCCGATCCGGGGGCGATATGTCCTGTACCGCGGAGAGGATGTCACATTGGAAAATGGAGTGCATTACCGGAATGTGGAACGCTATCTGAACGATCTGCCTGAGTTGAATATTGCCCCAGCACAGGAAGCTGGCATTGAGCAGACCGGCCCTGTTTTATAAGTTGCGGTGCCTTCTGCACCAAAAACAAAAATATCGATTTTAACCGTCCTTTGCACAAGTCAAAAAATCCGAACATTATCATCAATGGTGATACGTTCGGATTTTTGATTTTTATGAGTTGTTTTATAATTTAGAAATTACTGTGGTTTGTAGCATATTCTCGGCCTCCTCCAAGCCTTGCATCACTTCCGCCATGATGCGAGTGGCCAAGATAAATCCTGAACTGAACGCTTCACACTCAGTGATGCAGGACAGTTCACTTGTGCAGTCCTTGAATTTTTCAAAGGTTTCTTTTTGTTTCATTGTCAGACTTGAGTTTAGGTCTCCCTCGTTTTTGCATATCAACTTAACTTAACGAGTTTGCCACCCTCGTTTCTCAAAGAAACAGTTGATATTATCAATCAAACGATTTATAATGTCAACTGTGATAATAGTTGTATGGAGGCTTATTATGACTACTTCTGAACAGATACGAGTTCTTTGTGTGCGTTCTGGCGTAAGTTTGTCAGAATTGGCAAGAAGAATAAATCAAACACCACAAAATTTCAGTGTTAAACTTAAGAGAAATACGGTTACACAAGATGAGCTAAATCAAATTGCTAATGTGCTCAATGTGAAATATGAACAGTATTTTGTTTTAGCTAATGGAGATCAGGTTCGATAAATACAGAGAAGGTAAAAAAATGGATACAAACATTATTTATAATATAGATTGCGTCGCCGGAATGAATCAAATGATAGATGAGGCGTCTATAGACCTTATCATCGCGGATCCACCATATTTTAAGGTTATCGGCGAAAAATGGGATTATCTTTGGAGAACAGAAGAAGACTATCTTGAATGGTCAGAAAAATGGATTGCAGAAGCTGCCCGTGTTTTAAGAATGGGCGGTAGTTTCTATTTGTTTGGTTATTTTAGAATGTTAAGTAGATTGTTGCCTATTTTAGAAAAGTATGGTTTTGAACTTAGACAACAAATAGTATTAAATAAAGGCATGCAAGCTGTATCTGGGCGAGCAACTAAAAATTATCGAATGTTCCCTAATGTGACCGAAAGTATTTTATTTTTATGTAAAGATCCCAAACCTTTTGCAAAATCCTTTTTAAAGCAAAGGCAAAAAGAATTAGGTTATTCCGCAAAACAAATCAATGAGATGTTGGGTGTCAAATCAAACGGTGGCGGTATGTGGAGTATTTATACAGGCAAAAATGTTTGCGAGCAATTACCCACTGAAGAATTGTGGGACAAATTGCAAACAATTCTTGAATTCAACATTCCATACGATAAGATTAGTCAAACATATCATGCACAAATGGGGTTAACAGATGTATGGGATGACGTGAATTTTTATGAAGAAAAAGACCGCATCCATCCTACCCAAAAACCACAAAAACTGCTTGCAAGACTAATTCTTGCAAGCAGTGATGAGGACGATATTGTTTTAGATCCATTTATGGGTGGAGGTTCAACAGCCTTGGCTTGTATTAATAACAAGCGTAATTATATTGGATTTGAAATAGAACAAGAGTATTACGAAAAGTCGTTAGAACGATTAGCATGTAGACAGATGATGCTATTATAATTATCTTAAATCGATAAACTGTGAGCGTAACGATAGTGGTATATCTGCTTTTTTCAAAACGATTTTAGGCAAATATATTTCATCCGCGAATTTGTTGCATAGATCGGCATTGGTTATATTATTAGTTTTCCTTATGTCTTCTAATAATTGCAATAGCTTTTCTTTATTTAATCCATTAACACGAGCAGATGGGCTATATTTTTTAATAACATTTTTAATGTTAGCTACACTTATGGTAGTTGATCCAGAATATGAACTTAAAGGAAGTAGTACATCTGAATAAGTATTGTTTTTGGATGGGAATACATCGGTGATTATATTGCCATCATTTGTGAGTGCTGCAAGGTTATCACAAATAAGCCTAAAAAAATCGCGCCCGGCTGTCCTGCGAAAAGTGTCCGGCACAAAAGCCAAGAATCTGGTATGCGCGTGAGATTTTACCCACGGCCATGTCAATCAGGTTCCGGGTCTCCGGGTCTGACACCTCCGCAAGGGCTGCTTTGAACGCCTGCTCCGCCTCGTCCACCTCCGGCACATCGAACCGCTCCACGAGCTGTTGCGCCGTCTCTGAGGTGGCAAAGTTGCGGAGCCGCGCCGTCTCCCGTTCCCAAAGCTGCTGCGGGGTGGGTGCTGGCGGCTGCGTCCGTGAAAACCAACGGGAATAAAAGTCGTCGGCCATTGTGATACCTCCTGCGGTTTCTTTTTCTACTTTTTCTTTTATACTCTACTTCCCTTTACTTTACTTCTCTTTACTATACTATACGGCTTTCCGCCGTCCGAAATCCGGCTGCGCGCTCTTTGTTGTCCTGCTCCGCCCCGGATATTCCGTTTCGCCGAGGTTTTCTCCCCGGAAACTGCCGCATAGCGGGCTTTCCTCCGCCCGAAACGAAAATCCAAAACTCGAATTATTTGGTGTATTTTCCACCTAAATTCTCGCAAAATAGTGGCAAGTAGAAAAATAGGTTTTCCGTCTCGGTGATTTTCGGAAATTCTCTCCCCGGAAATCGCCGCTTTTTATTTGTCCGGCTTCGGGGCCTCCATGTCGATGCAGTTCATGACCCTCTGCCGCTTGATGTACTGCTCCTCCCCGACGGCCTCGAGTTGGTTCTTGTGGGTGAGGAGCGTAACCGTTCCGCCGTAGGCCTGCACCACGAATCCGTACTGCGCTGCGAGGCCCACGACCTCGTTCCAATGGCTGTCCAGCTCCTTGAGCTTGTCCATGTTCACCATCATGCTCCGCCCCTCCTCGCGGTCTTTTTGGTCTTGACGATAACTACCTGCTTCTCCACGCGGTAGATGTCGAAAACCTCCTGTAGCTTGTTCGTACCCCGGTAGTTGCGGAGGGAATCGTACCTGCGCTTGGCCTCCTTCTCCTCCTCGTACTCGATGCACATATTCTTCTTCTGGCCGTCCGCGAGGAACGCAATCAGCGCGAGCGTTTCCTCGCTTTTCCGGCCCGCGCTGCCCTTGCGCTGGGGAAGGGTTGGTAGGTCGTATGTAATCTTCATTCAGCTCACCTCCATGATGTAGGGTGTGTACTCGAGGTTGTCCTCGGTGATGATGTCGTTCCATGTCAGCCCCTCGGTGCCGGGCACAGGGTCGTCGAGGCTCAATGTCTTTATCTGTCTGCTCTGCTTGCGCTTTTCGTGGCCGACGGCGGAGCGCATCGCGCTCCATGCGATGGTGGTGAACTCGTAGCGGTACAGCTTTGGCTCCCTGAACCATCTCTCGACGGTCAGCAGGTAGCGGAATATCACCACGTCGAACCACTCGTCATGCGGGAGCTTTTGCGCCCGGAGGAAGCTGTGAACTATCCAGAGGTTTGTCTCTGCAACGGCTCTTTCCTCCGGCGTGAGGGGTTTAAGAGCCGACCGCATTCATTACCCCCCCCCCCCGCGATTCTGCGCGTCGGGTCGAACTCTCTGCCCTCTGCGTATCCCTGTCGGTACGCTCCGGCGGAGAGGTTGTCCTCTGCGCTGGATTTGAAATGCTCATGCCCGAGGTGTTGTGCGGCCTCTGTGACCTCTTTCGGCATCACAAGTACAAGGCCCCATTCCTCCCGGTTCTCCTCTCCCTGCCGCTCGAAAGCTGCGTCAACGCCCCGGACGAAGCCGTATCCGTAGCTGTCGCACTCCTGCTTGATGAATTTCGAGTAGTAGGCGGTGTAGTCTGCGTACTCGCGCTTGATGTTCTTTATCCCGGCCCGTATGCAGTCCACGGCGTATTTGAAAACAGCTATGCAAATTTCCACGTCGTCCTCGAGGCCGATGAATCCCACGTGCTGCGTCTGCTGGCCGTAGTAGCGTTTCCTGTACCCCTTGCAGCAGTAGCTCTCTCCAATGGTCGCGGAGAGCGGTACAATCCACGGCTCCCGCCGCTTGCTGCAAGTGATGTCCGTCAGCACATCCTTGACAGCCTGCTTCTCCGCCTCCCGGCACTCCCGCTCCGTGAGCTTATGCTCTGCCATGAGCTGCCGGGCCTTGAGGAGGGCGGCCCGTGCCTCTGCCTCCACCGGGCTTTCTGCCAGCGCGAGGAGCTTCCTGATCTTCTCCTTGTAGTCGATTGCCATTGTCACCTTACCTCCAATCTGGAACGTGGTCGCCGTAGCCTGCCTTGATGTGCGCATCTAGGACTTCAATCGCCTCCGGGGAAAAGACGTACTTGCTGCGGTCGGTCATAACCTCCCGGAGCTGCGATATTGTAAGCGAGGGGTAGGTCTCGTGAACAATAACGAGGAAATCGCTGGTGGCTTTTGTCGAGCCTGCTATTCGTCGTTTCCGTCCGGGAGCGTAGTATTCCACATCTTTGTGGTTTTTGGGGTATTTAGGCATCTGCCTCAACCTCCCTCCGGGCCTCGTCGATGCGCTCCTCGAGGCGGGATTTCCGGGTGTAGCGGTTCGTGTTCTCCTTGTAGAAGCAGTAGCCATCGAACTGCCAGTAGCCTCCGCCGAGGTCGTGGAACGTGATGTACGTGGGCCTGCTGGCCCCGCGCTCGTCTACCTCGCTGCTGTATGGCTCCCCGCCCTGCGTGCAAAAGGAAAGCATCAGGACGGGCGGTACGCTGTCTACAAAGTGCTGCACCATGTCGTCGTCCACCTTGTCTCCGGGGAAACAGAAGTCCTCGAACGAGGGCAGGCCGCTTGCCTGCCAGCCCTCGTAGGTCTTGACCGGGTAACTGTCGGTGATTCGCTTTCTCTCCGCCTGCACCAGTTCGAGGATTGCGAGCCGCTGCTGCGCTGTGAGCTTCACGTCGTCCCCATTTCCGCAGGGGAACGCCTTGAGGCCGCTGATAAGCAGGTCAACGTCCACCACGCAAGTCGTTATGTACTGGCCCCTCCGGGTGATGTCGAACTCTACAGCCTCGCGGCTGTCCTGTGAGCCGCGCAGGTATTTGTACTGTGTCATTGCTGTTCTGCCTCCTCCATTTCTTTCAGTTTTTCTACCACCTTGCCAAGGGCATATCTACCGTTCGAGGTAATCTGCCGCTGCCACGCGCCTTGCGACGGTGCCCATTTGAACCCGTTGCTTTTCAGCAGGTCGCGGACTTCCGGCTCCGGTTTCCCGTCGAAAATAATTTGGTAGCGCATAGCTTCCGTATTCTCTACGACCTTAAAGGTCTTGTACTCCACCTCGGAGCTGCCCCTCTCTTTGATTGTTTTCAGCTTCTTAATGCGTTCCTCTACCCGGTGGATATTCGCGTTGTTGTTCGAGAGCGCATAGTCCGGGTAGCCAACCCTGCCGCAGTAATCCGGCTTGCGAAGCTCCTTAATGGCCTCCTCGCTGTAGCCCATTTCCCTCAACAAATCGTCGCCCGCCTCTGTGTCTTTGAGCCGGATAGCGCGGTTCGCTGCTCTCATCTGCTCCTGCAAAGTTTTCATATCCTCCAACTTTTCTTCCGGCTTTTCGACTGCCCTCTCGTCGTCCAACTTGATAATACCCCTGCCGTTGAGGATACTCTCTATCTTGCCGAGGATTTTCTGTGCCTCCTCATAGAACTGGTGATTTCTCTCCCATGCGGCCACCTGTCTCTCTTTCTTTCTGACTGGGAAATTGCCTGCGCCCGAAATCATAACCGACGGGCACATCATGCCGATACTGGCCTCTCGGTTGTAGTAGTCTGCCATCTTCTTTGCGTAACGCGCCGCCAGCCTATAGGCCCTCTCTGCCTCCTCCGGCCTCTCTGCGGCTACTCGGTCAGCTAAGTCATAGGCCCGGTCTGCCGTCCGGCGGTATTCTGCTGTCGTGCTGCCCTCTGCATAGTCTCTCATGGACATCATGTTGTGCGCGGTTCTCGCGCTGCTCTCATTGATGGGGTAATAGGTTCTCTCACTCATGGTCTGTTCCCTCCAAATCTGTGTTGTGTGTCTCGTAGTAACGGATAAGGGCTTTCAGCCCTCCTGCGTCAATGGTGAGCGTATTGGTATCTCCGTACCAATGGCTCAATCTCGCGCCGTAGTGTTCCTCGTTCTCGCTGGTCTCATGGGCCAGCATTTGCCGGAGCTGTTTCACTTTGTATTCGTCCATTTACGTCGCCCCTCCTAAATCTGGTCTACGACACTCTCCGCGTCGTCGAGATATCCGTAAGCCTCGTCAAGCATTTCGATATAGCCCTGCATTTCCTCGCCGCGCTCCCCATTCTGGAAGTTCTCAGGAAGATTGTCGTAGGCCTCCTGTTCTTCATCTTTCACGCTTTCGATGATTTCTTTGACCTCCCCGATTTTCTCGAATGCCTCTGCGAGCCTTTTTCTACGTTCCTTGTTCATAGCGACCTCCTTAATTGAATTTCGTCATGTGCTCTGCTTCTGCCGCGCAATCGCGGCACTCCTTGATGTCCTCAATGGCCTTACGGAGGGCCTGTGCGTAGAACGCCGGTACCATGCCGCCGTATGCGTACTGACAGGCCTCCTTTTCCTCCTCAAGCTCTTTGAGGAGCCTGCTGTAGTCAATCACGCCTATTCACCTCCACGAATGCTACGGGCCTGCCGTTATCGCTATAGGTGCCGAAAAGCACCCGCCCCTCTGTGCCGCCCGGTGTCAGCTCGTAGGCCGCCGCCTGCTCCGGAGTAATCGGTTCCCGGTACTCAACGTAGCCCCACGCTTCCCGGCCAATCTCCTCGCAGTAGATTTTGCCGTCAAAGTTGGTGACGGTTTCCGTTCCTCCCTGCCGTGGGTAAGTTCCCGGCCCGAACGGGCGTTGCGTGCTATAGTACCTCATTCGTCCTCGCCCTCCTCTCCATATCCCAAGTCCTCTGCCGCGTTGATGTCCCTCTCGGTAATACTGCCGTAAGTATAGCCGCTATCATTGCGGAGGTAGACCGGCCTATCCTCGTCGAAATCCTCAAGGATTTCAATAAGCTCTCCGACCGTAAGGGTGCGACCACATTGGTCGGGACCGTAGCCGTTTCTCTTGCCGTCGATAAAAAGTGCTTTCATAGTGTTATCCTTTCTCCCCGTAGGCCCGGTAGGTCAGGCGGGTTTATTACCAATCGTGGCTCTCGAACTCCTCGAGCGCGTTCAAGGCTGCAAGGTGGATTTTCATGTACTCGTCAGCAGCGGCCTCCTGCCTCTTGACGAGGCCCTTGTCGGCTGTCTCGCTCTCCTCATATTCGTGTTGGAGCTTTCTCGCCCCCTTGTAGTCCTCGTTGGTCTTTGCCTCTTCTTCGAGCAGCAGGCGGTGGATATATTCCAAAGTCTTGATAGTCATGTTGTACCCTTTCTCCCCGTCTCGCCGATAGGTCAGCGTTCTGTTTTGCGTCAATCCTCTTTTACGCAAAACACTTTTGTCCCATTTTGGGGCGTTCTACGGTAAAAAAATTAGGCAGCCTCACGGCTCGCATAGATGCCGGAGATATTCAAGAACAAATACCAGTAGCCCTCCGCAGTCTCCTCAACTCCCCAGCTATAGGTGCCATTCTTGCTGTACGCCTTGATTTCCTCTGGGTCGTTCGACCAAGCGGGCCTCCACCCGGTCGTGTCCTCAAAGCAGCCGCTCTCGCAGCTTTCTCTCATGCACTCTACCCATCCGGTGATGTCGCTGCTAACCACCCGGAACGTCTTTTCAAAACGTCGGAGAGCCGTCTTGTAGCTCTTGCAGGCGGTGAACATATCAATCGAGATTTTCCAGCCGTCGTCAATCGCCACCGGGATTTCCTCGTAGTCGCTGGCGTTTTCAAAGGTGGCCGTCCAGCTCTCGTACTCGGCATAACTGCTGAAATTCTTCATCATAGTTTCCTCCTTAATGTCCCCTTTTCGGTTCCGAGGTTTCCTTTCGCATTGCGCTTTCCACTTGAGGCCCGTAGGCTGGGTGGTGCTGTCCACATTCTGTTTTGTCCTCTGACCCATTTTGGGGAAATATCTTTCGTTTTCCTTGACTGTAGCTTTATTATAGTCCCTATTTGGGGCAATGTCAACCAAATTTCCAAAATATTTTTCCAAATTGCCACGTTTTGGGGCATTTTGTTGACTGTGCTGTATTCAAGGTATTGGAATTGTGGACTGTGCCCCATTCAGGGCAAAAAAATAAAGCCCCTCCCACGGATTTCTCCATGAGAGGGGCTGGCCCGTCTTTTCAACGGGTCTGTTATTCTGCTGTCTGGACGGTCGGCTCGGATTTGAGCTGATTTACCGCCGTCTGCGCGATGGTCGCGGCGGTGGCTGCTGCTGTGCTGGCGGCGATGGCCGTGGTGTCGGCCTCGCTCTCCGCCACCGGGAGGGCAATGGCGAGTGGTTCCGCGAGCTTCTGCTTGCGCACCTCCGCCTCGATTTTGGTCGTCAGGTACTCTGTGATGTCGCCGTAGGCCGATTCAATAAACGCCTGTGCCGCCGGGCTGATGGAGGCGATACAGGCAGCGAGAGACTTCTGTAGGGCCTCTTTCTGTGCCTCCACCGTGAACTCCCCGGCGTTCTTGAGCGCGTCCACGTAGGTCTGGCTGGTGGCCGCCACCGCGTCCGCGATGGCGTTGGTGATCTCCTTGATATACCCCTGTACCTTGATGTCCTCGGTCTCCGCTGCGGCGTTGTCCCCGGCCTTGCGAATCAGCACGATAACGTACCCCGCGACCACCGGGACGGCTGCCGTGACGACCGCCGTAAACAGGTTCATCAGAAATTCTTGCATCGTGTTCTCCTCCTTAATCCGGGAGCTTCAAGACCTGTCCGGGGCGAATGGTGTCGCTGGACAGTCCGTTGAGGCTCTTGATTTCCGTGTAGCGGCTGCCGTTGCCGAGGTATTTCGCGGCGATGGCCCAAAGGCTGTCCCCGGCCTTGACGGTATAGGTCTTGCCGCCCGTGCTGCCGCCGGAGATGTCCGCCTCGTTCACCCAGCCGTACACGGTGCTGCCGCCTCCGCTCACGGCGACGAGGTGGTACGGGTGCTTGCTCTTGCCGAGCTGGTAAATCTGCGTGATTTTGGCCTTGCCGGGCTTGCAGCTCACTCCACTGGCCGCGTTCGCGCTGGTGTAGTGGGTGCTGCCCGTGAAGTTCACTTCATCGCCAACCTTGTAGCTGCCCGTGGTGGTCGTCCCGGTGTTGCCGCCCGTGCTGCCGCCGGAGATGTCCGCCTCGTTCACCCAGCCGTACACGGTGCTGCCGCCTCCGCTCACGGCGACGAGGTGGTACGGGTGCTTGCTCTTGCCGAGCTGGTAAATCTGCGTGATTTTGGCCTTGCCGGGCTTGCAGCTCACTCCACTGGCCGCGTTCGCGCTGGTGTAGTGGGTGCTGCCCGTGAAGTTCACTTCATCGCCAACCTTGTAGCTGCCCGTGGTGGTCGTCCCGGTGTTGCCGCCCGTGGAGCCGCTGGTGCTGCCTCCGAGCTGCGCCGTGACCTTGCTGGCGAGGTCGCCCATCCGTGCGTACATCCAGTCGCCGGGGCAGCTCTTTTTTGCAAACCACCTATGCACTGTCAGCACCATCTCGTCCGACTTCGGGGCGTAGTTGAGCGTCTTGGTCTTGTCGCCCAGCCAAAGCAGCTTCTTTTTCCCGTTGCGCTTGCAGATGTCCACGCAAAGGGCGACGAGCTTCTGATAAACCACGTCCTTAAAGGCATAGGGGTCGGTGGTGTCGGAAGCGCACTCGATTGTCACGGCGCGCTGGTCGTTCTCCGGGGAGGAGGAGCACCAAGAACGGTTCTTCTCCTCTACGCACAGGAGCACCCGCCCGTCTGCGCCGATGCCGTAGTTGCACGATGCCTCTTTCGATGTAGGCAAAAAGATATTTCCCAGCGTCTCCACCGAGCACTGGCCCACCACACAATGGGGTGTGATGCGGTCAATAGCGTGGGTGCGCTGGCCAGAATGGTTCGGACTGAGCTTTGTGTAGCTCACAAGCGAACTGTTACTCATAGTGTTACCTCCATTTCCGGGCTGGTCGGTCTTTCCTACGTACTTCTTGTAGTAGTTCTGGCCGTAGCCTGCCCTCTTGTTCTTTACTGCTGTGCTCTGGTCTGCCGGGCGCTCGAAGTTGAGGAGCACACTGTCGCTGGCCGTCTGCACGTCGCTGGCCGTCTTGAGGGTGTCCAGCACCCCCTTGTACCCCTCTGTCAGCTCCTTGAGCAGGAAATCGAGCTGCATTTCCAAGTCCCCGATGGACTTGCCTGCGGCCTGTGCAAAGACGAGCAGCCCCTCTTTCCGGCTCCAAAAAGTCCACTGTGCAAGGCCGTACCCCGCGCTGTCGTGGACGAAGTTGCCGTAGCTTCCGTTGTCTACGGCGGTGGTGTACGCCGCGTCGGTGTAGCCCAGTTTCTTCTCATAGCTGTTCTGTAGGTTCTTCGGGTTGAGCGCGCTCTCTGCGTAGAGGTTCCCCATAAGGCCCGCCGCGCCCGCTGCGCTCAATCCTTTCCCAACGAGGTAGTTCCATATCTTCTCCTCGTTCGTCTTTCCTGTCAGCATTGCCTCTCCTTTCTACTGGCCGGAGCCGGACGAATCCATCGGCTCCACCCCGGTGGTGTCGGCGGTCTGCGTGGCCGCCGCCCGCTTGTCCGGCCAGTTGTTGTTCTTGCTCAAATTCTCCACGAGGGACTTGATGGCGTAGGCCAGTACCACGCCAATAATCTCCGTGACCGCGACCTGTGAAAGGCTCTCCGCAATCTGCATCTTGTCGAGGTACGCGAGGATATAGCTGCACCATACCCAAGCGAATCCGTTGGCGAGGCAGACCCAAACCACCTTTTTCATGGTCTCCGTTCGTTTCTTCTCCTCGCGCTTGCCGCCTGCGCGGAGGGTTTTCACCCTCCGGCGCAGGCGTTCAAGGCTGCTTCTGCATAACAGAAAGCTAACCAAGGCTCCGGCGAAAAAGGCGGCCATAATCATAATTCCGATTTCCATAGCCCCTCCTCAAAGCCCAATCTGCGCGAAAATAAAGCCGAGGAAAATACTGACGACCGCCGTGGCAATATAGCTCACGACTTTTCGCCACATCTCCCCGTCGCGGCCCTCAAGGACTTCCATCCGCTCTCCCTGCCGCTCCTGCTCTTTTGCCATGCTCTCCATGCTCAATGCCAGCTTTTCTACCGAAGTCGTAAGAGCACCGATTTGGCGCACGTTGTCCTCAAGCAGCGCAATTCGCTTGTCTTGCCTCTGGTTCTGCTCCTCGAGCCGCTTGCGGAACTCCTCGTGTTCCGCTCTTGAAATCGCGTCGTCCACTTCTTCCTCCTTTCCCGCCTGCCGCGCGACAAAAGTAAGCGGGGGCGCGCCCGCGCCCCCGCTCCATTACTCTCCGATTAGCTTCTCCCTTTCGGCTGCCGCCGCTTCCATCTTTTCCTCGATGTCGGCCACGGCCCCGAGCTGCGCAAGCGCATCTGCCTGCGCCTGAATGATGTCGGCCTGCTCCTTGACGAGGCCTGTCAGCCTTGCCACAAGCTCCGCCGCCGTCATTCTGCGTACTCCTCCCCGGTGATCTCCGCGTACTGCTCCGCGCTGATTTCGCCGTCAGCGACGCGGCCCGCGAGTACCTGCTTCACCCCGCTCTGGCGGGCAGCGGGCATCTCCGCCCAAGTCTTTGTTCCAGCAACCAGTCTGTTCGCCCAAATCTCGTTCATCAGTTTTCACCTCCGCTCATTGCCATAATCATTTCGTCCAGCTCACAAAGAGCGTCCTCAACCGCCGCTGCGTTCTCTGTCGAGGCCGTGTCCAGTTCGCACAGGGCCTCCTCGATTTCCACGATGGCGGTGTTGGTGTTCTCCTCGTTTTCTGCAATCCGTGCCCGGTTGCGGAAAACGTACTCGGAGACCTCGCCCTCGGTAATGACGGCCTGCGGCGCGTCCGGGATTGCGCTCCCGCCGCCGATGTTGTAGAGGTCGCCATTTACGGAAATGCCCTCCGCCTGTGCTTCCTCTGCCTCGACGTATGCGCCGCTGACCTCATTCTTCCTGACGTAGCGCGGCTTGTCGCAAAGCGCAAGCAGCACCCCGCCGCTGATGATTGCGTACATCGTCTCTTACCTCCTAACCTTGATTTTCAATGCGTCCGCGAGCTTTTGCAGTTCCTCCGGCTCCGCCGCAAAGAAGTCCTCATTGAACAGAATTACCTCCACGTCCTGCCGCAGGAAGTGGCTCCACTCCCTTTCCAGCATCTCAATTTCCTCGTCACTGAAACGCTGCCGCCGTCCCTCCGCACTATACCGTTCCCGGTTGCTGTAGGCGATGGCGTAGGTCAAGGCCCCGCGCTCGAGGCCCCGTCCGTCGTCGTTCCGGGCGAAGTGCTTTTTTGCGTTCTCGCTGGTGCTGTAGCAGATGGCCCTCCCGTCCGGCATCACAATGGAATGCCCCTCCGTGTGCAGCTCCGTCCCGTATGGGATGTTCAGCCGCTCCCCGCATAGGGCCAGCTCCTTGTACCTGTGGTGCGTAACGTAATTCATGCCGCTGCTTCCTCCTCTCTGACCGAGCCGTGCCTCCTGTAAATCCAGCCCGCCTCCGTCTTGGTCGCTTTCATGGTGCATTTGAATTTCTTTCTCCGCGCCATCAGCTCCGCCTCGAACAGCCGGACAAATCTCTCGTCCATCGTCCGCAGCGTGTCATAGCTGTTGCACCGCAGCGCGTGCGCCCTCCACGACTGGTAGGACTGGAAAATGTCCTCCGCCGAGAGTTTGCCCTCGTCCAGCCACTTCCGGAAAACTTTCATCTTCCGGCGCATGGCCTTGATACTGCTCCTGTTCAACTTCATCGTCACCTTGCCTCCCTCCCCGAGCGTTATCCGCATCTTGAGGAATTTGAAGCTGTGGTGCCGGAACGGGGTAATCCTGCATTTCTTCTCGCTGAGTGCTATCCCCATCTCCTCCGCCATCTTGTGCAGGCATCGGTCGATGTCCCGCAGCTCCTCGAGCGAGTTGCTGATCGCGTACCCGTCGTCCATGTACCGCCCGTACCCGTGTATGCCGCGCACGTCTTTCACGTAATGGTCTATCGGGCTTGCGTAGTCCAGCGCGATAATCTGGCTTATCTCGCTCCCCAGCCCCACGCCACGCTTGCGCTCCGCCTCCTTGTCCGCCGTTTTCATCCTCTGAAAATCGTCCACAAATTGGCAGAACAGGGCGTAGAGGCGGTCGTCCATGATTTTCGCCCTCGCCCTCCGCTTGATTTCGTCGTGGGGCAAGCTCGCAAAATACCCCTTGAAGTCGAATTGGTAAATCCCACCCTCTGTCCCGAACTTCCTGTAGTGGTCTTGAAGATGCTTCTTGAGCCGCTTTAGCTGGAAGTCCATACCCTTGTCCGCAAGGCTCGCGCCGTTGTCGTAGATGAAGCTGCGCGAATATGCCCGCGTCAAAAGGTTGCTGCATAGGCACTTCTGAATCGCCCTCTCCTGTATCGGGAGCGCGTCGATGTTCCGTTCTTTCCCGTGTTCAATGGTCGTGAAGCTCTGAAAGCCCCGGAACTTCCTCGTGCCGTTCTGTAGTGTCTCATAGGTCTTGAGGCTTTCTGCCAGCAGGTTCGTCTCGAAGTTTATCGTTGACGTTTTCCACCTCGCGCCGTTGCAGCAGGCCTTGCCCGCCTTGCAGAGGTTCCCGAACGACATCACCTCGTCGAAGCTCGCGCCTCCGGCCTCCTGCGCTTTCTGCTGCCTCCGCGCTTTCCGCCGTTGGTATCTCGCCTCGCGCCTTTCGCTGCTGTTCAATTTTCTCTTGCCTCCTGTGCCGCCAAGATGCAGTCTCCCACACGTACAGCGACATGGCCCTGCGGGTGGTTTGCGGGGTGCATCACTCCCCGCACCTCTCCCGCCAGCCATGACGGTTTTCTCGTAGCTGCATAACGGTTGCTCATGTAACCGGGGCACTCCCGACAAAATCCCCAGCCATGCAAGAAGCGTCCGGGCCTCCGTATCGTGTGGTCTGTTTAGGATTGAAGCCCCGTCTCCGGGGCCAGTCTCCAAGGGTCAAGTCCTCCTTTAAGTTTTGGGGCGCGGCTTCGCATTTCGCTACTTGTTCTGGCCCCATTTTTCCTTAAATCCCGGCGCAAAGCCATTCGAGTAGTTCGCGTTGTTGTTGCTGTTGCTGCCGTCGGTGTTGACGAGCCTAAAGTTGTTCGAGTTCGTCGCATTGACGGAGCGGAGCCACCAGTTGCAGGCGGTGCCGTCAGAACTTGCCCTCCAAAAATCACGCTTTCCCGGCCTCCGCCGCCTTTCGGCGGTAGCCGTTCCACCGCTTTTTGTCGCTCTCCAAAACTGCCCGGAGCCGGGACAGTACATTGTTCGCCAGCGCCGTCCACGTCTGGAAAACCTTTTCGTACTCCGCCTTGCCCGCAAAGAAGTTGTTTCCCTCGTCAACCAGCTCGTAACAAAAAGTAATCTCCCCGCAAATCGCGTCCGCGCTGCTGCACGCTATCATCAAGTAGCGGTGCCGCAGCTCGTAGTCGTGCTCGCTGATGTCCTTGTGCAGGTATATCGCGTTCCCCTTGATGGCGTTAAGATATATCTCCCTCGCCAGCTCCGTCAGCCCGTTGGTCGTGTCCCGGTAGCTCTTGGGAAATTTCCGCGTCACCCGCACCGTGTACTTGCGCAGTTCCCTCGCGTCCGCAATAAACTGCGCCGCCGCATCTTTCCTCCGCGACTTGTAAACTGCCACCCCCTGCGCCCTCCTTTCACTCTGTGCAGTCCTGTCGTTCCGCTGGCGGGGGCTTTCGCCCCCACCGCTTCACTTGGTTTCCTGATTTTGGATTAGGCCACCTTAAAGCCCGGCGCAAAGCCACGCGAGTAGTACGCGTCGCCGTCGCCGTAGCTGCCGTCGGTGTTGACGAGCCTAAAGAGGTTCGAGTGCGTCGCATCGACGGAGCGGAGCCACCAGCTGCAGGCGGTGCCGGTCGCGTTGTGCTTGTACTTCACGCGGCTGTTGCCGTTCTTGTAGTAGTCGTACTGCTTCTGGTAGTTCTTCTCCGCGCTGTTGGCCCAGTACCGTGTGCCGAACACCTCGAACTCTGCCAGCAGCCAGATTTTGTCCTGCGTCGCCGTGACGTAGCTGGCATTGTCGCTGCCGCCGCCCCGGTTGTCGCTGTACTTGGTGCAGGCCACAATCACATTCTGCCATGCCGCCGGGAGTGCCGCAAGGAACGCCGGGCAAATGGTCTTGCGCATATAGCTGCCCTCCCAGCCGCCGGAGTTGGTGTTGCTGGTATTCATGCGGAATGCCGCGCTGCTGCCGTAGCTGCTGTACTCGCTGTCCACAAAAGCGATGTCGGTGCCGCTGGCATTCTTCCCGAACTGGAAATGGATGCTGTTGCCGCCCTCAATGCTGCTGTTGTGGTTGAATCCGAGGATAAAGGCATAGTAGGTGCCGTTGATACTCAGCGACCCCACCTTGCCGTTCACCGCGATAGGCACCTTGTCGCCCGCGCTCCAAAGGTTCGCCGCCTGCCCGGACTGCGCCGCCTCCTTGATGGTGGACGGGTCGTTGTCCGCGAGCGTGGGGTTCGCCGCTTTCACCGTCACGCTGACCGTCTTGTTCGCCGGGGCCGTGTGGTTCGTCCCCTCCGCGCACTTGACCGTGATGGTGGCCGTGCCGCTGTTCTTGCCCGTGATGGTGATGGTCGTCCCGTTCACGCTCACCGCCGCCACGTTCGCGTCGCTGGACGACGCGGAAATCGCGCCGTCGCCGCTGCGGGTGGCCGTGACCGTCCCGGTCTTGGTGCCGCCGCTCAGTGTGAGGCTGCTCTTGTCCAGCGTCAGGCTGCCCGCCGCTTTCCCAATCTTCCACACCACCGTTTTCGCGCCGGTCGTCCCGTCGCTGAACTGGTAGTTGGCTTTCGGGGTGAACGTGGCATTGTAGCTGCCCGCGTTGGTGCCGGAGGTCGTGCCCCCCAGCGTCACTTTGCTGCTGTCGTAGTTGGCCCACTGGGGGGACTGCGCCGCGCCCGTGTAGGTCAGGCTGCCGCTCTGCGCCGGGGTCGCCACATTCGCCCGGCCAATCGTCCAGTTGACCGTCTTGGCCTCGGTCGTGCCGTCCTCCCACTTGTACCCCTCTTTCGGGGTGAACGTCACCTGATAGGTGCCCGCGTCGGTCGCGCTCTGCGTCCCGCCGATTGTCAGCGCGTTCGGGTCATAGTTGTTCCAGCTCGGAGACTGTGCGCTGCCCGTATAGGTCAAGCTGCCGCTCTGCGAGGGAACCGCGCTGATTTTGGTCGTCATTTCCGTGATGGCCTCCTGCGCTTTCTCTGCGGTCTCTTTGGCCGACTGCGCAATCTTCCTCACGGCTTCCAGCTCCGCCCCCGTAACTCCGGGGACGTTTACTGCTCCATACGCCATGCCTTACTCCTTTCCGTCCTCAATCCAAAACTCCGCCGAAATTGCCTCCGCCGGAATGTTGATTGCCCGGACACGAATTTTGCCTGCCATCGTCTCGTTTGTCGCGCACAGCCCGCAGGCCTTTGCTGTGCCGAGGCTCCCCGGCGCAATCGTAATTTCCGCCCGGTCGCTCGCGGTCACTCCCTCCGCCGCGATGTCGTAGTAGTGAGGGTAGTCCCCGCCGGTCTCACTCGCCCAGCCCGTCGCAGGAATCGTAATTGCCACGCTCTGCGCCCTGTCCGCTTTGGCCTGTTCCAGCTCCTCGATTGCCTCGGTCGCCGTCTTTGCCAGCTTCGCTACAAGGCCCCCCGCGTAGTCTCTCGCTTCCTCCGCGCAAGCCCTCAAGTGCTCAAATACCGTGATTTTGCTCATGCGTGACACCCCCCATCATCGGAAAAAATAACAGGGCGGGATTGCTCCCGCCCTGCTTCGCTCATTTTCCGTTGTTGGGTTAGGCCTGCTGCTCGGTCGCAAAGACCTCGTTCAGCATCTCCTTCACTTCCTCAAGGGTAGCGACCTCCATGCCGTCGAGCTTGGCCTTGTCCGCGCCGGTCATCAGGCCGTCCGCACCGTTCGCCACAGCGGGCTTGTAGGTGGTGTCCTGCGCGGGGATGCCGAGGCCGGTGATGTCCGCCTTAGTAACGGCGGTGACCGCGCTCACATGGCCGGTCGCGTCCACAGTCACCTTGTAGAAGCCGCTGGCCTGCTCAGTGTAGGCAGGGTGGGTGTAGTTGTTCGCACCCTCCGCGATACCGGCCAGTTTCTCTTTCTCCTCGGTGGTGTAGTCGTTGGTGGAAAGGCCCTTGCCCTCCTCCTTCTCGACGTAGTTGGTGAGGTCAACAGTGGTGTCGTCCAGCAGCACGACCTCGTTCTCCGCCTTGGCGTAGATGTCGTAGTGCTTGGTCTTGCTGTTCATCACGAGGTACATCACGTTGTCCTCGGCGGTCTCCGCGTCGGGAACAGCGTCCACCTTCTTGAACGAAGCGTGGCCGGTCTTAGCGATAGCGGTCTGGATGGCCTGCGCGACCTCGCTGTTGGTCTGGAACAGGCTGTCGTTCGCCAGCTCGGAGACCTTAGTGGGAACAGCGATGTTCACAGCCTTTTCGCTGACCTCCTGCGCCACGCCGTTGACCTTGACGGTCTCAATCACGTTGGGCTGGCCGCCGGTGGTTTCCAGTCCCTGCACGCGGTCGGACAGCTCGGTGACGCTCTCCTTGGTCGCGTACTTCTGCTCCGCCTGCTTTGCCAGTTCCTGCAGAGCCTCGAGTTTGGTGAGCTTTTCCTTGTTGTAAGCCATAGTTTTTTCCTCCTTGGTAATAAAATATTTATTGTTTAACGCGGTGGCTTAACCGCGAAAAACACGAGTTAGTCGGTGCCGTCCGCACCATAGATTTCGTCCAGTGCTTCTTCCACTTCACTGTCCGTCGCGGCGATGTCCTCCACTACGGATTCGCCGTCCACCGAGAGCGTGCCGTCCGCCGAAACGGAAAGCCCCTCTCCAATCTTCACCCCGCCGAGCTGCGTGGCCGTGGCCGCCGGGAGCACATAGCTGCCGCCCCCGCCGCCGGTGGAGCCTCCGCTGCCCGCCGCCCCGTTCGAGGCGTTCAGCAGCAGCAGGCACGCCCGCATTTCTGCGGTCGGGGCCTTTTCTGCGTAAAGCCTGATTTTGCCCTCCATCGTCCGCGCCGCCGAGCACAGCCCGCACTCTTTGGCGGTCTCCATGTCCGTCGGCACCACGCTGATTACAGGCACCATCTCCTCGGTTACGTCTCCCTGCGGAATATCCACATAGAAGCTCCCCTCGGCACCCTCCTCCGCGCCCACGTCCCAGCCGGTCGCCGGGATAGTGATTTCTCGCTTGACCGTGGCCCCGGCGATAAGCTGCTCCACCACCGCCCTCGTCACAATGGAATCCGGGTCAATGGTCGCCGTCACGTTGTCCACGTCGCCCACCGCCGCAATCAGGTCAAACGTCGCCAGTTTGCCTACGGCGGAGCTGGCCGGGCGAATCCACTCCGGCCCGTTCTCTAACACAAGGTAGGTGTACGGCACCTCCCCCTCGTCGGGGTCTGCCGCGTACAGCAGGATGCCGGTTGCATAAAAGCCCTGTTCCACGTCGGAGCTGTTAATCTGCACCGTCACTTGGCATTCGCCGTCCACCGGGTTCGTGACCGCCGAAATTTTCGCGTCCATCACATAGCCCGCAGGTTCCCGCATGGTTTTGGGGGTCTCGCCCTCCGGGATTGTCCCCTTGCCGACCGCAGCCCTTGTGTAGTGCATCTGGCATCTTCCCGCCATGACCTTCCCCAGCAAGGCGATGCCCGGCGTGCTGCTGTAGCTGCCGTCCTCAAAAATTGCCATCCGTCATTTCCTCCTATCCTATCAATTTTGATTTGGTGTGCGTATGGCAGTACATACCGCCTGCGCCCTCTGTGCGGCCCGTGGCGGCCTTTTCAGTGTCAGGCGGTATTCCGTCTACCCCCGGCCTCAAAAGCCCGCCGTAGCCCACGGGGAGGTCTGTCCTGCCGCTCCTGTCCTCTCCGACCGGCGCGGTCTTGAACTCTGCCTCTGCCCGTCCGCTGTAGCCGACCGTGAGGGCCGTCCTGCCGGTTCTGTCCTCGCCCACCGGGGCGGTCTCGAACTCCGCAATCGCCCTCCCGCTGTAGCCCACGTATAGCTGCCTCCGGCTCACTCTGTCCTCGCCTACGGGCTGGGGTCGGAAGTGCGCCCCCGTCGCCCCGCCGAAGTAGAAGTCTATCCTCTGGCGGAACTTCCTCTGGATGTGTACTTTCATATCCAGCGCAAGGTGCGCCGGGATGCGCCGTTTTATCGTGTCCCACAGGTTCATCTCGTCGAAGATTTCCCCTTCAATCGTGATGAATATAACGCCCCTCTTGAAGTCAACCGCAACGGCCCTCTCCGTGTAGTTCGCTATAATTCCCCGTATCTCCGGCTCCCCGATGTGGCCGTACCCCGCAATCCGCGCTATTACCACGCGCTTCCTCTGGTCGAGCGTCAGCGGCCTCGTGTAGGTGATTTCCAGCAAGTCCTCCCACACCTTGATGGTCTCTGCGTCCGCCGTGAGGATAAAGTTGTTGAGGTACGTCTGCTCGATGTTCGCCTCCAAGCCGTCCGCCACTCGGCCAAACGCCTTGAGGATTTCCACCATCTCGAAAACGTCCCTGTAGTAGCGAGGGTAGTAGGTGATTAGCTCCTCAAAGTTGTTCTTGTAATACTTTTCGTATAGTTTCAATCAATCCTCACCTCCCCGAGGACAGGCACATCGTCCTCTCCGGGGATGATGTTCTTTGTGCTGCCGTTCAGTCGCAGGTCGGTGTAGTCCACAAGGCTTTTCAGCCCGCTCAGTATCGCGCCGATGGCCGACACCCTCACGGTTATCACCGCCTCGTCGTCTGCCCCCAGCACAAGTTCCCGGAGGTATCTCTCGATTGCCTCCGCTGCCTCCTGCTGCACCGCCTCCTGCGTGGCCCCGCTCGCCAGCTCCGCCCCGAACGTAACCTCGATTTCCAACGCGGTCGCGGCCACCGCCGTAAAGTGCGCCCCGATGTTCGCCACCCCGTTCCCGAGGCCGTCCCCGATGGTGTAGGTCTTTCCGTTCACCGTCGCCGTCATGCCCTTGTCCGCCGGGTCGATGTATTCCTGCACCTCCTGCACCTTGGCCTCGCCGCAGGGCTTGCCCGTCGTGTCAATGAGCACCGCCTTGACCGTGTTCTCTCCCAGCCATAGCGGGAAAATCCGCGCCCGGCCTACGCCGTCAATGCTCTCGCACCATGTCTTGTAGTGCTGCTTGTTTCCGTTCTCTGCCGGGCCTGCAATCTTCTCGATTACTCGGTTGCGCAGGGCCTCGTCGCCCTCTGCGTCGCTGCCGTTCTCGTAGATAGCCCCGAACGTCGCGGAAATCAATCCCTCGATGTTGTTCACCGGCACCGCCGGGGTTCCGGCATATATGTCGTTCCCCGCCTCGCCTGCGGCCTCCGCCTCAAAATACAAAAGGCCCGTTTCCTCCTCCTGCCGGAGGACGAAATAGGCCCCGTCATAGTAGAAGCGTTCCCCCGGCTCCGGGGTCACGCCCTCAAACTCTGCCAAATATTTTGCCCGCGTCGCCGCCAGCCGCGTGATACCGTACTCTCCGGCCTTTGCGTCCAGCGCGTCGCCCGTGGTGGTCGTCAGCCTTGAAAGCTCCACAACGAGGTCGAGGTCGGTGTAGAGCTTTGCGACCTTTATCAGCACACCCGAAACGGCATCATAAAAAATGCTGCCCTGCCGGGTGTCGATGCCCTCCGGCGCATTCGCCAGCACATCCTCCAAAAGCCGCTCGTATGTGTAGTCCTCAAACACTCTATATCACCTCCTCTACCTCTGTTTCTCCGAAAATCGTGTCTGCCCTAAAGGAAATGTGCGCTCCGTCTCCCTCGAAATCGACCTTGAAATCGTAGATAGACAGGATGCGCGTGTCCGGCGCAAGCGCGTCCTTCACAAATCCCTCCGTAGCGGCCTCGATATAGTCCCGTGTTGCGTCCTGCGTTATGATAGCGTCCTCAATCTCGCTCCCGTACTGCGGGTCGTAAATGAGGCACTTGAAGCGCGGCGTAATGATGGCCTTTCTGATGGCTTGGTTCACCGCCGTCAGTCCGTCCACCTTTCCGACAATCCTGCCGTTGTCGAGGTCGAGCCGGTAGGTTCGGCTGGGCTTTTCCTCTGCCTCCTTGACCGTCTCGACCGGGATGGGGATAAAGGTCTCCGGCATCTCAGCTCACCCTATCCAGCACGTAATACTGCTTCCCGTGGTTGAAAGCCAGAATGTGGACTTTCTCTCCCACCTTGAGCGCGTTGTGTACCCGGATGGCCTTGCGCCCCTCGATGGCATGGCTGTGGGAGGCAAAAGCAGCGTCGCCGCTGCCGCCGCTCTCGCTCTCCGTCCGCCAGTGTACCGTAACCTCCGTGTCAAAGTCCGTGAGATGCCACGGCACATAGGTAATGTTCTGGCCGATAACCAGCTTCTCGTCGTTGACGATTTGGATTTTCAGCGGGCTTGTGGATTTCACAATTCCCTGCAAAACCTCCGCGCCGTTCCCGACCATGCCTTGAAATAGCTGCTTGATACTGGTTTTCTCGGTTCCCTCTGCCATACCTGCACCTCCTAACTAAAAGTCCCGTCGTCTACCCAGCCATATACCCGCGTGCTGCTGTCCGTGTGTATCAGGTGCCACGGGTGCTTGGCTCCCTTGGCAATCAGCGTTATCTTCGCCGGGCCTGCTGCGCACTTGCTGCCCGTGGGATTGCTGGCCGTGCTGCTGACGTAGTGGTAGCCGCCGTTGAATTGCACCACGTCGCCCACCTTGTAGTCCTTTCCGCTGTCCTCTGCGCCCTTTTCCTCCTTGGCGAGGTCGTTCGCATAGTTCAGCTTGAGCGACATCGTGTGCTTGTTGTCCTCGAATGTGTGGGTGTCCTCGTCCACGTAAAATGTCCGGGAAATCCCCAGCTCCGGGATGATGATATAAACGCCGATACCCGAAATGACCTCGGCTATCCCCATCGCCTCCACCGAGAGCGTCCGCTCCGGCGTGCCCTTTTCCTCCATAATGCTCGCTATCAGGTCGTTCACCTGCGCCGCCGTGAGGCTTTCGTCCGGCTGGTCGATTTCCTGAAAAATGCCGATTTTCTTTTCCAGCTCGGCATTGCTCTTTTCGGCCACCGTCGTGCCCTCCTTGCTCACCATCTTCACCCGCGTCTTGATGTCCTCAATGCTGCGGCTGTAGGAGTAGGAGGTAATGTTCTGCCCCACCTCAATCACCCATTGCAAAATGTTCTCCCGCCGGGTGAGGAGGCTCAACTTGCCCTTGCTGCTGGCGACGTAGTGCCGTATGCCCGTCGCGTCGAAGTCGAGGCTCAAAGCGTCCGCAATCGCGTCGAACGCGGTCGTCTTGCTCTTTGTCAGCTCCGGGATTTTGTAGCTGCATTTCGCCACCTCTCCCACCGGGAGGCCGAAGCGGGCGCAGCAGTCGCGGAACACGTCGCTCGCGGTCTTGTTCTCGTAACAGAAAGTGTCCTTGTTGTTGGCGAGGTATATCCCGTTGTCGTAGGCCGTAAATTGCAGCTTCTTTTGGTGGCTCTGCGTCTGCGCCATGATAATTCCGCGAAATAGCTCCGTCCCGTCGTAGCTGAAAATGCACTGATGGCCCTGCTCCACGTCAATCCCGCTCCGGGCGTGCTTGTACCCGTCGTCGTCAATCAGCGTGACCGCCAGCGTCCGGGACGAGGAGCCTTTGCGCCCTTTCCACTTCACTTGCTCGACGAGCTGGGTAACGTCGTAGCCCTGTTCGCCCTTTAGGATAATCAGGCTCAATCCGTCTGCCATTGCCTCGCCTCCTCAAGGTAGTGTTAAAACCTGTCCGGGGTAAATCAGGTTGGGATTCCCGCCGATTGTCCCCTTGTTCGCGTTGTAGATTTTCGTGTAGTCCGAGCCGCTGCCGTAGAACTTCTTTGCGATGTTCCACAGGCAGTCGCCGCTTTTGACGGTGTAGGTTTTTGGCTGCACGCTGTTGTCCACCCGCGCCTCCTCTTTCTCCACGGTGGCCTCCTTGCTTGGTATGTCCACCTTGACCTGCCGGACGGTAATCTCCCGGTACTCTTTCAGCGTTATGTCGTACTGGTAGGTGCCGGGGTCTCCGCCCTCCTCGCTGTAGTTGAATTTTTCAATCGCACAGTAGAGGTCTACCCCGCAGGCCGTTGCAATCAGGTGCACCGGCTTCTTGCTCGCTTTCCAAGAGTTGATTTTCTGCACCAGTTCCAGCGGTTTCGTGAGACTGCTGACCTGTACGCCGGGGAACCGCGCCGCCGGGAAAAAGCTCGAAAAGCTGAACTCAAGGGCCGGGCGGCTCTGCATGATGATGATTTCGCCCAGCCCCGTGATGTCCATGCTGTCGTTGCTGCTCCCGTTGTTGGTCTTGAACGTCTCCGGGAGGACGGGGAGCTGTATTTTCTCTTTCTCCGCGTTGTATGTCAACCACATCTGGTACTTAATACTCATACGACATATCCCCCTCCTCGTAGATTTCGCTCTGGATAATGCTCATAAGGATAGGCTTGAGGTTTTCCCACATGATTTGCAGCACCGTCTCCCGGTCGGCTCCGTTGCCGCTCACCTCAATTGCGCCGCTGCCCGCAATTTCCAGCAGTATGCGCTTCACCTGCTCCTGCGCGGTCTGCCTGCCGGCGGAGGTTTCGCTGCCTCCGCCATTGGCAAATACCTGTAGCGGCTGCCGCTTCTCGTTCAGCGCGGCAATCAGCCGGTCGGTCTCCTGCGTCGGGAACACGGTGCTGCCCTGCTCTCCGACAATCAGCTCCGGCCCGTTCTCTCCGGCAATAAAGTAGTCCGTACTGTCGGTGGTGCCGTTGGCGTAGGCCGCCGCTGGCCGGGCCACAAGCTCCGGCCCCTGCTCGCCCGCGAGGAAAACGCTCTCCGCGTTCGTGGTGCCCTTGGCGTGGCCTGCGACGCTGCCGCTGGAAGTTACGCTCACGTGAATGGTGGCGTTGGCTGCGGACAGGGCCGACGTAACCGCGCTTGCGACCTCCCGCGCCGCCGTTACCGCGCCGCTTTTCCCGGCCCGGATTTGCTCTGCGTAGGAGCTGATGGTCGAGCTGGCGGCTGCGCTGGCCTCCTCGCTCAAGTCCATGCCATTGATGGTGTCCTGCATTTCCTGCTCAATGGCGTTCATCTGCGCCGTGAAATCCGTCTGCCAGTCCGCCACGGCTGCCGCTGCGGTCTCCTTTGCGGCCTGCACCTGTCCTACGGTTTCAGCAAGGGCCGCTACCGCCTCGGTGTTGCCGCTGTTGATTGCCTCCGCCATGCTCGCGGCCAGCCCGGCGGCCTCCTCGCTGCCGGACTGCGCATAGGCCATCAATGCCTCGTAGTTCTCTTGGGTAACACCCAAGTCCTCCGCCGAGGTGTTTTTCAGCGTCTCGACGTTGGCGCTGTAGCTCTCCCAGTAGGCAAGCTGGCTGTCGAGGGCGGCCTGCGCGTTCGCCACCGTCGCGTCCATGTCTGCCTCTGCCTCGTCGAACAAGCCGAACTGCCCCTCGAAGCTCTCGAGGGCCGCTTGGTACGCCTCGTCGTAAGCCGCGCACAGCTCCTCTACCTTGGCCCGGACGTTGTCGTAGGCCACGGCCACAGCCTCCTCGTAGGAGGCGGGGCTTTCTGCCGCGTCCTCCGCCGCCTGCGCGACCTCCGCCCAGTCGTCCTCAATTCCTTGCAGGGCCGCTTGGTTCTCCTCGTAGGCCGCGTTCAGCTCGTCCAGTGCCTCTTGGTATGCCTCAAGGTCGTCCCATTCGCCGCCAGTCCAAAAGTGATCCCAGCCGCTCATGTTGTCCATGCGCTCCTGTTCGAGCCGCACGTTCTCCTCGGCCTTGGCAATCTCCTCCTCGAGGTTTGCCTGCTCCTTTAGGAGGTCAACATACGCCTGCTTCTGCTCCGCCTGCCGTTCCTGCTCTGCTTGAGCCTCTGCCGCCTGCTTCATGGCCGCAATGCTCTTTTCGGTGCTGCTCGTCACGTCGTCATAGGACAACGCAAGGTCTGGCAGGTCGGTGTTGAGCTGGTCTATGACGGCTTTCATCTGCTCCTCTTGAGCTGCCGTCCTGTTCGTGGTGGAGGCCAAATCGTCCAGCTTTTGGATAAGCGACATCGTTCCGACCGCGTTCTGGTCGAGCGTCGTCATGCTCTCCTCATAGCTGGAAATCAGGTCGTCGTGGCTCTGCACCAGTGCGTCCACCTCTGCGGTAAACTCCTCCACCGTCTGCTTGTTCGCCTCGTAGGAGGCTGTCAGGTCGTCCACCTGATACTTGAGCCGCAGGGCCTCCTCCGAGGTCTCACCGTACTTCTCGCAGGCCTCCTCGTACTCCGCGTTGAGGTCTTGCAACTCATAATACTGCTCGCGGGTGGTCGCCGTCAGGCCCTCCACCTCGCCCAAGTCCTCTTGGAAAGCGTCAACAAGGAACAGCACCGCCGCCGTGACCGCTGCAATCGCTGCCGCAATCGCGGTGATGGGCCAAATGGCTGCCGAAAGGGTGGTGCCAAAAAGCGCGGTCGCCGCTGTCGCTACCGCCGAGCCTGCTGCGTAAAGCGCAAACCCGGCCACAACCACGCCGAGGCCCACGCCGATGGCGGTAATGGCCTTTGTGACGGCGGGGTGCTCCTGTAGGAACTCGCCAACGCCCTGCACGAAGCCCGCGAGGGCAGAGGAGCCAGCCGACACCGCCGGGGTAATCGCGGAGCCGAACGCCGCCTTGATGGAGTTTCCTGCGGCCTGCCATTCGTCTCCCATCGACTGCGCGCCCTCTGCGAGGGTTCCCACCGCGTCGTACATATCCAGCGTTCCGCCCTCAATGCCCGAAAGCACCGGAAGCACCGTGGCCTCCAAGTCCTCGTACTGCGTGCCGAACAGCCCAACCGCCGCTGCGTTCTTTGCCATCGGGTCGTCCATGCTTTCCAGCGCGTTCACGACCTCGAAAAACGCGGTGCGGGCCGTGTCTCCGCCTGCGGCGAACTTTTCCGACATAATATCGGCGTTCATCCCCAGCAGCTCGAACGCCTCCGCCGTGGTGTCGGAGCCGTCCTTGGCGCGGATATTGAACTCCTTGACCGCGTCGCCAACCTTATCCACGCTGAACACGCCCGCCTCTGCGCCGTCCACAAGGCTCGAGACGAACTCCTCCGCCGAAAGGCCGAGGGCGGAATACTGCGCCGAGTATTCGTTCAGCACGTCCAGCAGGTCGCCGTTCTTATCTGCGCCGTTCTGCGCGCCAATGGCAATCAGGTTGTAGGCTTCCTGCGCCGAAACGCCGAAGTTTTTCATCAGCGCGCCTGCCGTCCGCGAGCTTTCCGCCACCTCGTACCCGAGGACGTTGTTCAGCACGAGGGCTGCGTCTGTGGCCTCCTCGAGCGCGTCCCCGGTCAGCCCGGTCGCCGTCTTTACGTTCATCATGCTCGCGGCTACCTCGTTCAGGTTCTCCGCGCTGGAAGATGCGTAAACATCAAGGGAGTTTGACATCAACTCGTCAAGCTCCCTGCCCGTCGCGCCCGTCGCGCCAACTATCGTCTTTTCCGCCTCGGAGAAGCTGCTCGACAGCTCGTAGACTGCCCCGGCGATCTCCATCACCTTTGCGGTAATGCCCGCTGCCGCGAGCGCGCCCGCGACCGCGCCTATTGCGTCCGTGCCCTTGTTTCCGGCTCCCTCGGCCTCCTCTGCGGCCTGCTCCGAGGCGTTGGAAAGCTCCTCCGTCGCCTCGCTCGCCCTGCCGTTCGCCTCTGCAAGGGCCTCCGCTGCGTGCCCGGCCCGCTCTGCTGCCGCCTCGAGCTGGTTGAGGTCGCTCGTCCCGGAGGCCATCGTCTGGTTGTAGGCCTCCAAAGCCTCGTCTGCTTCCTGCTGGGCCTTTTCCAGCTCCCGCATGGCCTCCGCCGCCTCTGTGCTCGCCTTGGCGAGGGCCTGCTTGGTCTCTGCCGAAACGTCCTCATTATCCGCGAGCCTGTCGGCGGTCTGCGCTGCCTCGTCCATCGCCGCGCTCAAGTCCTGCTGGATTTGGGCCGTCGCCTCCATGCTCTGGCCCAGCTCGCTTGCCGACCGTTCGCACAGCTCCAGCATTCGGTTCTGCTCCTCGAGCGCGTCTGCCGACTTCATCCCCATCTCCACCAATTCCTCGGTGGAGTAGGTCGCCTCAAGCAGCTCCTTGCTGTAGTTGCCGACGGCATCCGTCCAGTAGTCCGCCTGCCCCATCGCGTCTTGCAGATTGTCGATGGAGGTCGCTATGCCGTCCACAGAAGATACCGCCGTCGAAACGCCTCCCGCAATCCCCTCAAGGGCGGCACTGGCTGCGTCCCCGGCGCGCTCCCATTGCTCCGTCATGCTCTGGCCCTTTTCGGCCATCGTGCCGAGCTTGTCGCTCATTTCGTCCACGAGCTTGAATCTCGCCAGTAAGTCAGCCATTTCCTCGCCTCCTCTCTGCTTTATGAATGTAAAAAGGGCCTCGCAAATTCTGCGAAGCCCTTTAAGCTGTCGTAATTAAGTTTTCCGGGGTATTTTCTCTCCGAAAATCCCCTTAAAGGTCTATTTTCTCCCGTTTTGGTCTGTAAGTCTTTTGGAAATCCTTTGCCACCTTGGACGGGAACAGGCCGCTCCCGGCGGCGTCGAGCTTCACGCTCTTGTTCTTTCCCTCGCTGGTGTAGGAGATTATGAGGTACGTGTCAATGGCCGCCAGCGCGCCCACCGCTGCGCCCGCTCCTCCGGCCACATACTTCCCGGAGGCGGCCCCGGCGAGTGCCTTGCGCCCGCTGCCGTCGCCCGTCACGAAGTCAATCCCCGTCACCTTGTCTCTCGCAACGCTGATTTCCTGCCCGTCTTTCTTGAACACGATTTTGTCCGGGCCGTAGAACATCTCCACCGTCAGGCCCTTTGCCAGCGGAAGCCCGCTGACGTGCTTGAGCGTCCCGCTCATGGTCGCTCCCAGCCGGGTCGCCGTGGCCTCTTTCGCTCTCTTGGCCCGCTTGGATTTCTTGTACCCTCGGTAGCTGATGTAGGCAAGCCCTCCGCAAAACAAGATGATAATGGCGGCTGCCATGATGTAGTCTCCCATTCCCTTTTCCTCCTGTTCTTCGGCTTGCTGCCTGACGTGTCATAGCACGATTTTCTTGTACTTGTACGCCCAAAGGAAGCCCCCGGCGCGTTTCTGCTTTCCCCGGAGGCAGGCGTTGATACAGGATACCCTTATCCCCGTCGCTTTCGCCGCTGCGGTCTGGCCGGGATACTCCGCCAAGACCTTGAGTGTCGCCGGGTCGATTTGAACCACCGGGGTCTTGCTGCCGTTCTTGGCCGCCGCCCTCGCTGTCCTGCTGCCGTAGTTCGTGTTCTCCTCTGCCGTCGCCCACTCAAGGTTGCTTGCGCGGTTGTTCTCCGGGTTTTCGTCTCTGTGGTTTACCTGTGGCTTGCCCTCCGGGTTCGGGACGAACGCTGCCGCCACAATCCTGTGCAGCCGGAAAGACTTTCGCACCCCTTTTCTGTCCACCAAGGAAATCTGCATATATCCATGCTTCTTCCTTGTCGGTGTGATTATCTTTACCCGCCTCACTCGCCCAAGATTGCTGACCTCGTAAAGTCCCTCGTAGCCAACGACGGGCCGCCACCTTTCCCGCATAGCACGCCCCTCCCAATGGTATTCACATTATACCCCCCCTCCCCGCCAAAAATCAATAGTTTTCGGAAAATGCCCCGATAATCGGCATTTTTGAAATTACCGCTTGATGTTGACGGTGTCGCGCCTTACGGGTTTCTTATCCTCCTCAAGCTCCGAGGCGATATAGAGGAGCTGTATCTCTCTCGGCATTCGGTAAAAATCCTCCATGCGGAGGTTGTGCCGCTGCCAGAGCACGCTCGCCCAATAGCCGTCGGTGCCGGGAGTGCTTACGAGTTTTTTGCGGCTTCCAGCTCCTCGTCGTCATTGACTGCGCTCGCCAGCCCGAGGGCCTGCATTACCATCCGGGAGACGTGCTGGTACTCGTCCGGCTTCGGGAACACCTTGAGCGGCATATCCGTCACGTCCACACAATGGTAGTAGTCCATCAGCTCCTTGTCCTTGAGGTTCGGGAACTGCAGCGCCTCCACAATCAGGTGGCGGCTGGCCCGCGCGCTGTCCTTTTCGGTTTTCCAGACTACCTCGCCCATCGCAATCAGGGGATTGCCCTTTTTGTCGGTCGCCATGCTGCGCTTGCGGTAGGCCTCGTTGATACGGTTGATTTCCTCCTGCGATAGCACCTTGATTTCCAGCGGGATTACCTCGCCGTTCTCGTCCCTGATACTGTCAAGGCCGGGGGCGGTCACAATCTCCGGCTCCATGCTGCGCATAAAATATTTGAGGTTCTTCTTGTCTGCCATGTCGTTCTCTCCTTTTCGAGATAGTAAGTATCGGCCCCTCCGGGCGGAGGGGCCGCGCGGTTACAGAATGTCTTTCGCGTTGAACGAGATCGCGTCCTCCACGACCTCGCCGCCGCTGTCGAGCATGGTGAGCGGCAAATCGCCGGTGAGGACGCAGCCTACGCAGGTGACGGTGTTGGTGCCGTACTGCTTGTAGTAGTCGCTGTTCTTGTCCTCCATAATGCCCTGAATCGTCATTTCCGGGGTCTCGTGGCTCTCCTTGTACTCCTGAATCTTCTCCTCCAACCACTTGGAGGAGCGTCTGCGGGTGATGGTGCCGGTGATGGCGTAGCCCAACCACCGGCTGCTGGGGGTCAGCTCTCCGAGCTGCCGCCCCGTCCACACGTCCGGCGTGAATTTGATTTCGCACTTAATGCTGTCCGCAATCTCTACGCCGTCGAGGTACACGTGGCCCTCGCGCAGGGAAATTGGCGCGTGATTGTATTCCATATCCTATCCTCCTCCCTTATCTCGTCTTGACGGTGAAGTAAAGTTTTTCCGCGCTGTCCACCGCCTGCAATCCTACGTTGAAGTAGGTCTCGTCGTCCACGCTGGCCTCCCGGTCTACGAGGAAATCCTCGTCATAGGAGACGTTGGTGATCGCGCCGCTGTCGTCGAACTGCCGGAGGATGGTCTTGCCGATACCCTCCATGATGTTCCAGCCCTCCTCCTCGTTATCGAACTTGTTGGGCGGGAAGTTGAGCTGCACAGCCTCTTGGAAAGTGTCGTACACGCGGATTACGCGGTTCTTGCGGTAGCTCTTGTCTTTCTTGTCCTTAAAGGTGACGAGGCTGTTGATGTCGTACTCGACCACCACCTCGTCATTCTCGTTGATGGAGAAAAAGAACTCGCCCGCATTGATGGCCGCGATAGCCTCCTCGTTGCTCTTGGGGTTCACGACGGCGGTTGCGCCCGCGTACTGGTTGTAGGTCAGGCTCTCGGTGTTGCTGGCCCCTGCGGTCGCGCCCGCGACCCATGCGCAGGCCTCCTCCGTAGTCAGGTCGTCGCCGTCCAGCGACACGCTGTTGGTGACGTTGATAACACCCTCGTAGTCCATGCCCGGCGCGTTCGGCATAACCACCTGCACGCCCTTACCCATGCTGTCGCGCATATACTTGATTTTGGTGAGGGCCGCCTGCTTGACGTTCTTGGCCTCCTCGCCGTCAAAGGGGAAGCACACAGTATTGAACTTCACGCTCTCCCAAGCGTCGATGAAGTCCGTAATATCCATGTTGGTGGCTGCCTCGTCGGTGCCGCCCGCGAGGGTCGTCCCTGCGGCTTCCCCGAGGTCGCCCGCGCCGCTGAACGTGATATACGGGTTGTCGAGTGCAATCAGCTCCTCCACGGTGTTCAGGCCCTCGTACTCCGTGACCTTGTTGCCGTCGAGGTGGATAAGCACGTCATACCCGCCCAGCGGGTTCGCGTCCACCGTAACGGTGAGCAGGTTGCCCCGGCTGCCGCCGTGCTTCGCAACAGCGGTGAGGGTGTTGGTGGCCCCGCCGCCCGCTCTCATGGAGGCTCCGCTCTCCGGGTAGGATACGCAGGCGGTGTAAACCTCCTCCGCGTCGTCTTTGCTGACCGTCACGGCGAACTCCACGTCGGCCCCGCCCTGCTCGAGGGCGGCCAGCTTCTTGTAGGTGTCGGTCGTCAGGAAGTCCGCCGCCCCCGTGATGTCCACGCCGTCGATGGTGACGGTGTAGCCCTTTCCGAGCAGCGCGGTCACGGTGTCGAACAGCCCGGTATTCTTGACCTCGCTCACCGGGCCGGTCAGCGTCATGGTGAGTTTGCGGCTGCCCTCGTCGTAGTCCAGCGTGCAGCCCGTCAGGTTCTCTTTCGCGCCCATGTTCTCCGTGATAGCCTCGCTGACTGCGGTGGAAATCTCGGTGGCCTCCTGCTCCGGCATTGCCATCTCGATTTCTGCCGTGGCCTTTTTGCCCTCCGTTAGGATATAGGCATAGACCGTGGTGGCCCGCTTAAAAGCCTCCCGCAGGAGCAGCATTTGGCGGTTCGGGTCGTCGTCGTAAATGCTGTAGCCGAATGTGGCCGCCTCTGCGTCCGGGCTTGCGTTCGTGAGTTTGATGAACTTCTTGGCCGGGCCGTAGTTTGCCTTGGGGAGGGGGATAATGACGGTGCCGCGCGTCCCTGCGGTGAGTACCGCCTGCTCTCTCCCGCTCTCGAAGTTGATATACGTACCCGGTCTCGTCTTGCCAACCAGCTTATCGAATCTGCCTCCGGCCATCTTACTTCACCTCTCTTTTCTGCCACGCCTCGATGTGCGCCCTCATTTCCTCGACGGTGTACTTGCCCGTCATTCCATAGGTCGCTCCGGCGAATGTGCTCGTCGATACTCCAAAGAGCTGACGGCAATTTTCCTGCAACTTTTCGACGGCATATTTGGGGGCAGCTCCGGCTCTCACCGTCGCCTGCCCGCCAGTAGCCGCCTTGCGTCTTGCTGCCATATCATAGTCCTCCTTACTCCGGCTGGCCGCCGGATTGGTTTACTGGGACGGCGTACTGCTCCAACGCCTCCGCGTATGCGTCCGAGACGGTTTTCCCGGATTGCATAAACACGTCCACGTGGAACGTGTGCGCCCGCTCCCTGTCCGCTGTGGTGTCGCTGTAGGGCCTGCGGCTCCGCCAGCTTATGGTAAGCTGCGCGGCCCCGTCGTCCAGCACCTTGAGCTGCGGGTCGTTTACTCTGACCCAGCTCCCGTCAATCTCGCTGCCGTCCTCCGCAATCAGCGGTATGAGGTTCCGCGCCGCCCGGATTGCCGAAATGACCGGGTGGCCGAGACTGTAGGCTCCCTGCGCCGTTGCATGGAACAGTTTGATATACCAAACGTAGTCCATGAAATACGTGAGAAACGTCTCCCCACCCGTGTCAATCTCCGGCGTAGGGAAGTAGGCCGCCGGAACGGAGAAGTTCTGCGGCACATTCCAGTAGTACGGGGCCGGGCCTCCGGCCTTGTCCAGCACAAATTTGATTATGCTCGCCATCTCCTGCTCAAGCACCTGTTTCCACCTCCCTTACGCGCCGCCGAAATAGCTGTCCAGCCATTCTTGCAGCTTTGCTTCCAGCAGTTCCGGGTAAATCCTGTCGAGTATGCGCAGCGCGCTCTCCCAGTAGTGCTTGCCCTCTACCCAGTGCTGCTTCAACAACATTCCCGTCTCTGCGGACGGGTCGTAAATGAAGCGGTCTCCCTCCCAGTACCCCGGAACCCAGCGTCTCGCTACGCCCTTGGTATTCGTCCAGTGGCCGTCATTTACATAGCTTGCGTAGTCCAAATTCGTCCCGACTTCCAGTGTCAGCCCTCCGTCGGTCAGCTCCCATACGTTGCCCTCGGCTCCTTTCTCGAAGCTGGCAAGGAGCTGCCTGCTGTCCAGCACTTTCCGCCGCACGATTTCATCCTGCAAAATCCGCAGGAACTCGTTTCCCAGCCCCTCCAAGAACAGCTCAAACTCCTTGCGGAAATCCCCCTTGGCCGCCCGTTCTACGCTTCCAAAGAACTTCTTGAAATCGCTCATGTCTATTTCCACGTAGCTCATAGGTGCCGCTCCTCGTCAATCTTCTTGATATAGACGAATAGGTGGTGGTTCCGCACGTTGATGGGCCGCTCCGCCGTGTATTCCTGCCCGGTCTCGCAGTCCACAATCTTGTCGTTGAGCCGCACGTCCGTCCCGATGGGGAGCGTGAGCTTGATTCTCGCGTCCATCAGGTTCACCGGGGCCGTCTGCGCGATTGTAATGCTCGCGGAGCGCACCCCGAAATGGCAGGCTTGCCCGCTGATGTCCGGCTCCTCCGGGTAGGAAAACGATGGGGAGGAGGGGAGGCCGTACCCCGGCGACTTCTCTCCGCCTATGATGTGGTAGATGTCGCACGTGTGGTTGAGCAGGTTCTCCAAGCTCATGCCCGCACCCCCTCAAAGCCGCCTCATGCGTAGTGTAATCCCGTTGCGCGGCTCCGCCACCACGAAGTCATCCAGCAGCGCCGCGAGGTCTAAACCGTCCACGCTGATTTGGCTGGTCTCGGAGGTGTAGCTGTAGTCGTCGAACGTCTCGGATTTCACGTCTTTCGCGGCGAGGACGGCGTTGTGGGCGTAGGCCTCCGCGAGTATCAGCACCGCCGTTTTGACCGGCCTCGGTATCGTCCTGTACTCCTCAAAGGTGTTGTGCGTGTATGTGATTACATACTGCTCCGCCCTTGCGATGTCCACCTCGAGCCGCGTGTCGCTGCGCTTTTGCACCGACGGTATCTCGGAGTAGTCCCTGACTTCCTGCGGCGTTACCCAAGGTCTTTTCGCCATTGCGCCCACCGCCTTACACTTCGAGGCGCACCGCCTTGACGAAAATATCCGCGCAGCCGTCGCCGCTCTCCTCGGCGGACAGCTTGGCCGTGAGGGTAACGTCCTTGTCGCCTACGGCGGCGTATGCGCCGTCCTTGGTGGTGAAGCCCACGGCGTTCAGCTCCACGGCATCGAGGTACTTCACAGGCTCCTCCTGATCGCCGGAAACGTCCAGCGTTGCGCTGGCGAACGCGGTTTTGACATCAACGCCAAAGCCGACGATACGGAAGCCCGCCGGGAGCACGACGGGGAGCTGCGTGCCCTCCGCTGCGTCGGTGTCCTTGTTCACAGTGCCGAGGTAGAACGTCTGCTCAATGCCGCAAACGCCTCTATCGAAAATTGCCACTTTCATCTGCTTTGCCCTCCTTTAGCTTTCCTGTAGGTCAATCATCGTTGGGCTGCCGTTGGAGTAGTCTCCCTCCGCCCACAAGATTGCGTCCACAAAATCGGCTTTCTTAAAGCCCTTGGTTTCGACTACCCCGACCTCCGGGGCAATCTCCTTTAGCTGCTCGAGCGTCATGTCCTCGAGCTGGTCTCTCGTGTATGGCTCCCTCTCGGGTTCCGGCTCCACCGGCTCCGGCTCCCCGATAACCATGCGGAAATAGCCAGAGGCCACCGCTGCCTTTGCGGTGGCCTCGTCCTCCACGAATACGTCCGGGTGCTCCCGGGTGGCCTTGACCGGGCCGTAATAGGAGAGAGCCTTTACCAGCCTCAAATGGTAGCTCATGGCCGCCCCTCCTCTCTTACTTTAGCCCCTTTACGATGGCGGTCGCGTCCAGCTCCTCGATGATGGGGTCATAGTCAAGGTGGACGACGTAGAACCGCTTATCCTGCATGATGGCCTCCTTGCCCTCGGTGGTCTTGCGAATCTGCACGCTGTAGGTGTTCACCACAATCAGGTTCCGGGGGTCGGTCAGGAGGATGGTGCCGTCGTCGAGGGACGGGCATTCCACGGCGGGAATGCGGGCCGGGGCGGTGTAAATGCTGTCCGGCACCGCGCCGCCTGCGCCGATAACCTTGTTCAGCAGGAACAGCTCCCACTCCTGCGCCCGGCGGGGGGACATCAGCCAGCGGAGCTTGCCGTTGTTGTACTTGTTCGGAATCTGCGCCAGCGTCTTGTAGAACAGGTCGAGGCTCATTTCGTCCTCGCCGGAAGCGTCGTAGACGTGGCCTCCGTTGGAAATCTGCTTAATCCAGCCGTCGTTGATTTTCAGGAAATCGTAATCGGCGGTGCCCTCCGGCACTTCCTCGTCGCCGTTGAGGTACAAGTCCTCCATATCCACGCCGAGCTGGGTAGTCATAAGGTTGGTGACGATGTTCTCGAAGTTCTGGCCCTCGATGTTCTCGCGCAGGGTCTCCTCGGTGATTTCCCAAGGCAGACGTACAGCGGTGGTGCTGTACTCAATCTGGCTGGTTTTCACGCCCGCGCGGTAGTTGTCGTCCGTGTTCTCGGTCTTTTTACGGACGATGCGGCGGTCAATGCCAATCTTGTCGATTTCGCCGGTCTTGGCGGTGCGCATCTCATGGCGCACGAGGCCGCCGAGGTTGGTCGCCTCAAAGGTCTGCTGGATGAAACGCCGGGCCTGTTCCGGGTTCAGCAGGCCAGAGGACAGGCTGCCGGTCTCAATGGCAGCCTTTCGGATGATGGTGCTGTTATCCATTGTCTGTTTTCCTCCTTGTGTTTGAATTAGAGAATACCGTGCAGATAGTGCTGCTCGCCTGCGGCCTTTTCCACGCCGCCGCCGAGGTTGGTCGGCAGGCCCCTGCTTTTCAGCACCGGGTCAACCGCCTTTGCCACCGCCGCAGTAATCATCTCCTGCACCTGCTCCACGGTGACGCTCTCGTGCTGCGGCTCAAGGGCCTTGGTGATGGCGGCCTCGACCATAGCAGTGATGCCCTCCGGGGTCAGCTCGTCGCTCTTGGTGACGCAGCCGCCGCCCTTCTTCTTGGCCTCGGTCACGGTCTCCTTCTTCTTGGTCTCGTCCTCGGCGGTTTCTTCCTCGTCCGGGGTCTTGGCTGCTGTGTTGGTCGCCTTGGCAAGGGCCGCTTCTACGGCCTTTTCCACAATGCCCTCAACTTCCTGCTTAGTCACTTGCTTCTCCTCCTTGTCTGCTTTCTTGGTGTCCTCCGGGTCGCCGGTCTCCTCCGGCTCCGGGTCGTCGAACTCCCGCAAAAACGCGCCCAGGCTCTCATAGATGCCTTTCAGCGTCTCGCGGTTCTTGCCACTCATTTTCTTCCCGGCCTTTTCCACGGGGCGGTCGGTCTGAATGGCCTCGGTCACGCTTCCCCCGCCAGTGAGAATACTGGTGATAATCTCGCTGAACTCCTCAAGGCACTCCCGCACCTTGGTCTCGTCGGTCTCGTACAGGTAGCGGCCCGTGATGGGGTCGTATTTATATAAAATCTCCTCAAGGGAGTTAAAAGCGTTCCAAAAGAGCGTGCCCTTGCTGCGCTCCTCGTAAAGCTCCGCCATAGCCCCCTTTTCCACCACGGTCAGCCCCAACATTTTCCCCAACTGTTTCAGCAGCCCTTTCTTCTCGCTGGTTTCCTGCTTGCTCACGTTGTCCAACTCTACGTCCTCCTCGCTGTAGTTTCCGAGGCCACCCATACTAAAGCCTGTGATTTCGCCCTTTTCGATGCCCTCCCACACGCTCTCGTCTGCGACCTCTACGGTCATAAGCCACGTTCCTTTCTTGACGGTCTCGCCGTCGATGTCGAAATCCGCCTTGGCAATCCAGCTCTCGACGACGCTCGCCCCGTCCAGCGGCTCAAAGCTGTGCTGCAAGTCCACCTTGTTCCCGTTCTTGGCGAACCAGTAGGCCGCCTTGGTGATTTCCGCCTCGGTCATAAAGTTGCCGTGACTGTCCTCTGCCATCGGCTCGTACACCACGCCGGTCACATAGTGGTTCTCCGCGTCCGCCTTGACAATCCTGCCGTAGGTGGCGAACGTGGCCTTGCCTCCGTCCTCTTTCTTGATAAGGAACTGCCGCTTGTTTGCCGCCTTGTCCACGAGGCTCACGAATTGGATTTTCGCGTCCGTAATCTCGTAGGCTTTCTTCAAGCCTTTCCTCATGCCCTCTCACCTCCTTTCGCTGATTATCGGAAAATATAAAAAGCAGCGTCGCCGCTGCCTTTTACCTGCATCATTTTCGTGCTGCCACGAAAATGGTCTGAACGGCCCGTGAGGGCCGTTTTCTGTCCGGGCGGGTATTTTACCTACCCGCTCGCTCCCGGACGCTCCTGCGCCACAGGAGGAGGCAGAGGAGGCTATTCCTCCTCGATGCCCGCCTTTGCCTTGTTTTTCGCGTCCAGCTCGCGCTCCCATTCGTCGTCCATCTCCTTGATGGCCTCCTGCTGTAGCCGCTGCCTCTCCTCAAGGGAAAGGCCCAGCACCTCCGCGCTCACCACCGGCTGCGAAATACAGTGGCAGTTGATGCTCTCCTCCGCCGGGAGGTTGGTGTCTCGCGGGTACATCGGGTAGTAGGTTCCGCCCTTTATGCCCCGCAGCTCGAACGGCTTGTCTTTGGGGACGCGCTGGCCGTCCATGTCCATGTGGTTCTTGCGGGGGTCGTTCCTGTACGCCCCCGTGTGTTTCCACATCTTCTCCTCGACCGCCGGACTTTGCATGAATGCCTCCTGCTGCGCGACGCTGTGCGCCCGCAGCACCTCGGTCACGGCCACGCGCCGGGCCTTGTAGTGCTCGTCGCGGATGCCGCTGTCAAGGATGGCGCGGGTAAACTCCTCCACGCTGCTGCCCTTTTTCAGCCCCGTCTCAAGTATGCGCTCGATTTCGTTGTGGCTGTTGAGCTGCATCACCTCGCCCAGCGATGCGCTCCACGTCTTTACCCACGCGGTCGTCCTCTCTGACACCTGCTTTAGCTCAAGGTCTTTGTCGGTCTGCTGGATGTAGTAGCCGATGTACTCCGGCATGAACTTCTCCAACAGCTCCGTGAAAACCGTCGCCAGCTTGCTCATAAGCTCGTCGCTCAACTTCACCCCCGGCCAAACGTCCGCCGCGAATGCCTCGAGGTCTACCGCGCCTTTCGCCGCCTCGAGGATGTAGTCGGTCTCGGCCAGCAATGCGGCCGCAACCTGTTCTTCCATGTCCTCGAGGTAGTCCAGCGTCTTTTTCGGCTTTGCGTAGCCCTCCTCCTCGAGCGCGTCGGTCAGATCGTCGTCCGCCTTTTGGAGGTATGCGTCGATGGCCTTGAGGAGCGGCCCGCATTCCATGCACATAGGTCACTCCCCCTTGTCCATCTTGAGCAGCATGGCCTTGACCTCTTTCATCACGGCCACCACCGCGTCGTCGTGCTGCGCTGCCGCTTTCTGTATCTGCCTCTGTAGGCTCATGGTAATGCCGCCGAGGTCGAACGTCGCCCCGCTCGCCTGCTGGTTCTTGTAGGCCAGCGGAATGTCGCCCCAAGAAGCCTCCTCCGGGTTGTCGGGGTAGTCCTCCGCGTCCTCTCCAAGGGCCTCGTAGACAATGCGCTTCGCCATGTTCGGCGTGAGGCCGCCCGCGCTGTTTGCGACGGTGAGCAGCTTTTGCAGGTCGTCCGGGTTGCTGATGTCCGGCTCCAAGAAGTACGCCTCGACGTACTGGAAATGGTAGCCGTTCAGCAGCCGGTTATTGATGGCCCACGCAAGGCTTTTGCGCTCCGGCTGGAACACCTGCTCCTCCGTGACCTCCTGCGCGGTCTGCGCGGTGGCCCGGTTGAAATCGGTGGTGTACCCCACGTAGAGGTCGGGGAGCTGGAAAGCCGACTGCACCTTGCGGCGGTTGTTGTCCATATACTCTTGGAAAAGCTCGTCTTTTTGGAGTATGCTCGCAAGGTCTTTGACCTCAATCTCTGGCTTTTCCGCTTGGTCGAAGTCCGCCCGCGCGTCCGTCGCCTCGGTCTCGAGGACGATGAAAGCGTGCTGCCCGGCCTCGCCCTTGATGTCGTTCATATACTGTTGCAGCTTCTCGAAGCTCTCGTCCGTCAGGGTGCCGCCCTTAACCATAATCATCAGCGGCGTGTGCCGCCCGTTGATGAAGTAGTTATTGTTCAGGCTCTCCGCCCTGCGGCTGCCGTCCACGCCGAGCACCTGTCCTATCCACCGCACCGTGCCGTAAGGCTCCGTCCCGATGGCGAACTCCAATACCTCGTTGGCTTGGTATTGCAGCTCAAGGGTCTCCCCGTCCTCAAGGTACTTGCCGTCCCGCATATCCATCACGCGGGGGTCTCCAAACTCCTTGAAGTAGACGACCTTGCCGCCGATTTCCTGCTTGTACTTGCAGTATCGCTTTTTCCGCTCGACCTCCTGCCCGTGGTGCCAGTAGGTCGTGGTGATATACGGGTCAAGGGGGCGCGACTTCCAAACGCTCTCCGTCTCCTTGACGAACTCGATCTGGACGACCTCGCCCGCGACGTTGCGGATTACCTCAAGGTAGGAGATTCCGTAGGTCTCCCGCGCCTCAATCAAGTCCTCGAACACTTCCTTGGTGTCCTGCTCGATGTTCAGCAGCTCGATAATCTCCTCCGCGCGCTGGAACTCCGCCGCCATCTCCGGCGTTTCCTCCGCGTCCTCGATGTATCTCACGCCAATGCCAAACCCGGCGATGTTGTTCTTGTAGGCCCTGATACACTGGGGGAGGATGGTGCTGTTTTCCACGAGCTTCGCCAGCCCGCGCATATCGTGCCGGGGGGTTATCCAGTCCCCGGCGTTGTACGCCTCCTGCTCCGTAACCTGTACGGGCGTGTCGGCTTTCTCAATGAGGCTCTGCTGCGCCTTTATGACGCGCACCTCCATGCTTGCCCGCTTGCCTTTAGGCATCTTTTCTCACCCCTCTCCTCTTTGGCGGTTTCACTGGCAGGCAAAGCAGCAGCACGCAGTCCGCCTCGTCCGGGGACGGCTGCCCGCGCTTCTTTACCGCGTCCTTGCTCTCTATCTTGATTTTGCTCGCCTCCGTCAGCGCGTACTTGCGCCCGGAAAGCTGGGCCACGAGGTCGTCGTCGTCCGGGAGTATCAGCTCCACGGGCTTTCGCTTCCCGTCCTCGTCGTATGGCTGTAGCAGCTTCTTCACCACGGCCATCATGTATGTGGTGCTGTCGTGGTAATATTTGTGCCTAATGCGCTGGCCGAACTTCACGGGGTAAACTTCAAGCCACCAGAACCGCTCCGGGTCGTTCCGCTTCACCTGCCGCAGGCGGTCTACCACGCCGCCGCCCACGCCTCCATCGTCTATCTTGACGGGGATGGGGTCGGTCAGGTGGTATCGCTGCACAAGCTGCTCCCCCAGCAGGATAATGTCGTCTGCGGTTTTCATGGTGTCCTGCCCCTGCCGCTTCTTGTAGAACGTCACCTTTTCGTCCACCTTGTACCCGATTACCGTCTTGTCGTCGCCAAACCGGGCCACGTCGCACCCGATATGCACCAAATCCGGGTTTTTCCGGGGAGAAAACTCCGTCTGAATGGAGTTTTCGACGAGAGAAATCGGAATAAAAATATCATCCTCCTGTAGCGGGAAGTCTCCGGCGACGCGAACTCTGAACACGTCGCTGTCCTCTCCGTACATTCGGATGATGGTGTCGATGAACTCTTGTGATACCCGGCTGCTGTTCCGCCCGTCGATGTGGAACGTGGAGTAGCTGGCCCGGTTCTTGTTGTGGCTGTCGTAGAAAAAGCCTGTGAGCTGCGTCGGGTTCCCGCACATCAGGAGCCGCGCCCCCGGCGTGGAAAGCGCGCCCAGCACAGGCTCGAATATCGTGTCGTCCACGCCGCTGGCCTCGTCGATGATATACAGGACGTGGTCTGCGTGAAAGCCTTGCAGCGCGTCCGGCTTGCTGGCCGTTCGCGCCACCGCGAACCATTCCTCCGGGTAGCCCCTCATGTAGAGCTTTTCTTTCGTCCACACCAGCTCATTGGCGAGGGCCTTGTTGTTTCTTATCCACTTGCTGACCTCCGCCCACAAGATGTCGAATAGCTGGTGCTGCGTCGGTGCCGTGCAAGGGATTTTGGGGAATGGGTGCGTGCAGATGAACCAGATAACCGCCCACGCCTCCACCGCGCTCTTGCCTACGCCGTGTCCGCTGCGGACGGTTGTCATTGGGTTGGCTGCCACGCTGCGGAGTATCTTTGCCTGCTCCGGGTCGGGCCTCGCTCTTATCACGTCCTCGGTGAACTCTACCGGGTGTTCTGCGTAGTACAGCACCGCCTCTGTGTCAAGCATTGCCCTCCTCCTTTCGCTTTTGATACGCCGCTACGATGGTGTCCGCGAGCTGCGTGGGCGCGTCGCTGGCCCCCTTGCTGCTCTGCTCCTCGAACATTCGGTTTAGCCGCTCGAGGTCGGTCGCCATTTTGATATACTCCTTAACGTCCTTTGGGGACATATCCTCGACTGACAAGCTGGCGAGGGCTTCCAGCGCCTTTTTCTGCACCTGCATAGCTATCTTGATATGGCGCTCCGTCATATCCTTGCGGCCTTTGATGGCCTTGGCCCGCGCCTCTTTGTCCAGCTCATTCTCATAAGCCCGGACGCGCTCCTGCCAATCGTGGGCCACGCTCCACCGCTCCATCAGGGCCTTACTCTTGCCTAACTGCTGCCCGACGGCCCGCAGGCTGCGGTCTGGCCCCATGTCCCGGTACGCTGCAAACGCCTCAAATGCCTTTTCGCTCTCGCCCTTTTGACGCTCCCACGGCTTGTCAGTCCATTTTCCCATGTCCTCCTCTCCTTTATCGTTCTCTCGGCTCTGCCCCGACAATCTAAAAGAGAGCATTTTCCGTGTTGAGGTCATGCTCTACCAGATATTTCATGGTCTTGGCCTCGTACTGCGGGTGCAGCTTTACGCCTCCTATCCTCATTTTCTGCTGCTTCTCGTAGACGAAGCCGGGCGTATGGAAAAGGTCGTGGTAAATGAACTCCCGCTCCACGCCAAACCGCCGGAGCGTCGCCTTTACCTTTTCCTGCCGGTCGTATGCCGTGGATATGAGGTGGACGCGCTTGACGTTCTTCCCGTACTTCTCTATCCCGACGAGAACGCCGCTCGCCGTGATTCCGCTGCCGCAGGTGATGTAGAGGTCGTCCAGCCCGTCGGGAATGTTCTGCACCTGCTCCGCAACTGCGCCCAGCAGCACCTCTCCGTAGTCGTCGAGGTTTATCCCGTACTGGACAACGAACATTCTCGCGGCCCGTGCCAGCGCCTCCGCCTTTGCCTTGAGTACGTTGTGCCTGCCGCTTTTGGCAAGCACCTCCAATCTGGCCCCGTAGCTCATTGCGAGCCTTGGCATACTCCCGGTGGCGAGCGACACCTGACTGGCCCCCCCCGTATGCGACGACGCACGGTAGGCGGAAATGCCTTGCCGTGGCCGCCGTTATCGGGCCTTGCGGGGAGTGTATGGAACAGTAGGTGATTACGCCCGTCATGTCCGGCTGCCGCCTCAACGTGGCCTCCACCAGCATCATGCACTGGCGCAGCTTCCCGCCGTTCACCTCTCCCGCCCCGAACGGGGTAAAGAGGTCGTCCCTCTTGAAGTACATCCCCGCTATCTTCTGTACGGGGGTCAGGTCATGCACCGTCATTCCTCTAATCCAAAGAGGCGCTTGTAATAGTCCGTCTTTCCCGAAAGCTCCTCCTGCATGAGGCCGTAGAAAGACTGGTTGTTGATTTTCTTGTTGATTCCCGCCACCTGATTGAGGCTCTGGAAGCACCCGCCCGTGCCTATCTGCTTCATCAGCTCCGTAGGCTCCGGGTTCTTTCCGTTCAGCAGCATACACAGGTTGTAGTCGTTCCCTTTGAAGCCCTCAAGCCCGTCGATACCGCAGCAAGTCATGCTGTCGCCCATCGCCCGGAGGCGGTTCTCCCCGGCGTAGAACTTGAGGCCGTGGCGGTGGCATTCCGCTCTGATCGCCTCGAAGTGCGGCCGCAGCACGTTCAGCGGGTAGCAATGGTCGCCCCCGATTTTCACCATGCCCTTTTTGGCCTTGTAGAACTTCATGCCCTCAACCACTACGCCGTAAACGCCTGCGTCTGCCAGCCGGGGGATATTCGCCATCACGTCCTTGAAAACCTCCGGCATATACGGCTGTACGCGGACGATTACCCGCTGCACCCGGCCCGCGAGCTTTTCCACGATTTTCAGCCGCTCCTCGTAGGGCGGGGTTCCGGGTTCGAGCGGGTCGTACTTGCTGCAAACCATGCTCACCTGCACAACGCAGTTGCACTGTGCCAGCAGGTCGAGGTATTCCGGGTCTGCTACGAGCCGCCCCTTGGTGCTCACCACGAACGGATATTTGGTCTCCGCCAGCAGCTTCAAGCACTCATAGGAGGCGCGGATATTCTTCTCGATGGGCTGGAATGGGTCGCTCATGCCGCCCCAGTGGATGGGGATATTCCAGTCGCACCACGCCGTCTCCCGGCCCCGCTTTCCCTCGACGAACGAGCGCAGGGCCTCCACGGTTTCGTCTCTCTGTATCTTTGCGATGTTCTGCTTCTTTTGGGCGAAGCAGTATTTGCACCCGTGACTGCACCCCTTGTAGGTGTCGAAGCGCACCGGGAGGTTGCACAAGATAACCTGTGTCCCGCATTTGCAGCCCATCAAATCTCCCCCTTTGCTTTCTGTATGATGGTCTCCACAAGGGCCTCTTTCCCGTAGTCCTTGACGTAGGCTTTCAGCTCCTCTTGGTCGGCCTTATCGAATGTCAGGCTCACGTTGAACAGCTCCTCGATGGCCCGCAGCTCCTCGTCCACGGTGTCGTCGTCAATCAGGCTGTCGATGTCGTTGGTGAGGCTGTCGATTTCCTGCTGGTTGAAGCCCGTGAGCGTCGCGTCGTCTCCCAGCTCCGCCAGCAGTGCGCCCAGCTTCTCCTCGTCCCAGCCGCCCTCGATTTTGTTGAGGGCCACGTTGAGCTGCCGCTCCTGCATGGGGTCAAGGTCTACCACCGACACGTCCACCTCGGTCTCGCCCTCGTTCTCGAGGACGGTGAGCCGCTGGTGGCCGCCCACCACGTTATTCGTCCGCTTATTCCATATCACCGGGATAAGCAGCCCGTAGGTGGTAATGCTGCGCCGGAGGTTTTCGTACTCCGGGTCTCCGGGGATAAGGTCTATCCGGGGGTTGTACGTCGCCCAGTTGAGGTCGCTGATTCTCTTTCGCTCTATCTGCATTACAGCACCCCCTTGACCTTGTTTATGATCGCCGTCGCCAGCTCCACCTTGGCGTTCTCCTCGGTTTTCATGTACTCCTCCACCGTCTCCCGCGCTCCCGCCGGGAGGCTGAACGTCATGGTAAAAGTGCTGCGCTCTTTCGCGTCGTCGTAGCCGGAGAAGTCCTCCTCCATCAGGTCTTTGATGTGGTCGTACTGCATGAGGAGGCTTTGCAGCTCCCAGTCCTCGAAGCCCGTCAAATCCATCGCCCCAGCCTCGTCCAGCTCTTGGAGCAGGTCGGCCAGCTTGCCGATGTCCCAGCGGCCCTTTACCTTGTTTAGCAGGACGTTGAGGATTTTCTCGTCCCTCTCGTCGAGGTCAACGACGACCGCCTCTATCTCCTCCGCGCCCTTTTCCAGCAGTACCTTGAGGCGTTGGTGGCCGCCGACGACGCGCCCGGTGCGCTCGTTCCAAATAATCGGCTCCACATAGCCGAACTCCTCTATACTCCGGCGCAGCTTTTGGTACTCTGCGTCCTCCGGCTGCAAATCCCGCCGGGGGTTGTAGTCGGCGGGCTTGAGCTGCGTCGCTTTCAGCGTCCGTATTTCCACGTTCCCTCTCCTTTCTGCCCCTTTTCGGGCCGGAAATTCCCTAAAAAAATACGCCACCCGTTGGAAATCCCAAACAGGCGGCGTTTTCTCTCCGTGATTTTACAGCTTACATTTTACCACTTCCAAGAGTGAAATGTAAATGCCTGCTTTGTGCCCCGGATAGCGTCAAAGCCTCTCAATGCCTCCCACGCCAAAGAACAGGGCCGTTAAATCCGCCGCGCACAAGTCAATATCCTTGTAGACCGTCCTCTTGTCAATGTGCTCCTGCTTGGCGATTTGCTCCGCCGTGGTGTAGTTCTCGGAAAGGTAAAGCCCCTCCAACACCCGCCAGTGCCTTTTGTCGTCCTGCCGGTTCGACCTCTCGCACATGATTTCGTAGCAGTCCAGCATTTTATTCACATGGGTCATAATAATGCGGGTGGCGAGGTAGTTCTTCTGAATGCTTTCCACGAATATCTCCTCGTCCGCCGGGCGGCCCATGCTGCGCATGATGTCCTCGAAGCTCTCGTCGGCCTCCTCTGCGTCCTCGATACTGAATATCGCGTTCTGGTAATAGGCATTGAGCCGCCGGTAGTTGCGGAGCAGCAGCTTGGTATTCTGGTACTTCCAATCGTATTGCTTCTTTCGGTAGGCCTTGCGCTCCCGCTCCACCGCTTTCACGGCGGCCTTTGCGCCCACATCTGCTCCCGCTGCCGCGCCAATGGTTACGCCGAGGTTGACGGCTGCCTGTAGCTTCTCGTCCAGCTCTCTCATACTGGCCTCGATTGCCGCCGTGACTGCCGCCTCGATAAGGGCCTTTGCTTCTTCTTTGCTTGTCATAGAGATAACTCCCTCCTTTGGGTTTTTGATTTTGGGAGTTACCTCCCGCTCCGCTTGTTTAAGGCCAGCCCCAGTAGTCCGGGTCGTCCTTGTGTTCCTGCCACTCCGGGTCGTTCCTCCTCTTTTCGATGGCCCGCACCCACGGAATGACTATGACTATCGCCGCCAGCAGGCTTATCCCTGCCGCTATCAGGTACTCCACGCCCCTGCCTCCCCTCAAAGGAATTGCAGTACGCCGCCTATGTACCTGACCTTGTACTCCTGCACGTCCTCCGGCTTTATGTACTTCCTGCCGTATCGCGCTTTCATGTCCCGAAACACCTCCCAAGGTATTCGGAAAAACTGCTGAAAGCTGAACGATACCAGCACGAAGCACTCCGCGCCGAGGGCTGCGTGGCGGTTGAGTTGCTTCTCCTGCTCCTCGCTCACGACGCTCTGCTGTAGCCGGTCGCCGTCCGTGTGCTTTGCCTCGAACACGATTGCTCGGCCTCCCTTGAGGGTGCCCTTGTAGTCCGGCTGGGCCTGCTTGGTGTAGCAGGCGAGGAACTGCCCCCGGCTGTTCGGGCGGCCCAACGGCTTCATCGGCTCCGGGGTCTTGGTGATCTCCGCTGCCCCGGTCAGGCGGTAGTGCCTGCACGCGGCCTCAATCACTTCCTCCCATATCTCCCCGGCGGCCCGGCTGCGTCTGCCTGCTGCTGCGGCTCTGTACCGCGCCGCGTCCATCACATCAGCCCCATTTCCGTGGCGAGCTGTGCCACCTTGTAGGCGGTCGCGCTTTTAATGCCCTTGCACTTGCCCTCTGCAAGGGCCGCAACGAGCGTTTTTACCGCCGAGGTGTCCCCGATAGGCCCAGCCGCCTCCGCGCCATCCTGCGCCACGCTGGGGCCGCAGGCTACCAGCTCCGTGTCTGCCGCCCGGTGGAACTCCTCGACGAGCTGCTTGTCTGTCATGTTCCGCAGCCGCACCGCCTCCTTGTGGAGGGCCAGCTCCTCCGGGGTGTATCTGCACTTTCTCTTTCTACTCATGGTCGGTTTCCTCCCCTTTCTGCCTGCCGCGCCAAACCGGGGCGCATAGGCGGTGGCCGCCCCTGTTGTAGCAGGTCTTTATTCCGCAGTAATTGCAGGTGTCGATGTTCTTCCCGCCTAAGAACATGATTTTTTCAAGGTCTCGTATCGCTGCGTCGCGCTCCTGCTCCGCAGCTTTCTTTACTCTTTGGAGGATTGCATTTGCAGAGCGGATCTGTTCAATGAGCCTCACGGCCTCCCGCAGGGCCTCCGCGTCGTGCTTGAAAATGCTGTCCGGGTCGTCCGGCGGTATCAGGCTCTCCCGGTCGTCGATTTGGTCGCGTAGGCTGCTGATGATTTCCTCGATTTTCATGGCTGCGCCTCCTGCCTCTCCCAAGGCAGCTCCCGGCGCATATTCTCCTCTCCCATGATGGGGAGCAGGCTGTCTTTCATAAAGACCGCTGCGTGGGCCTCGTTTGCCGCTTCGCAAATGGTATCCACCCACTCTTTCTCCGGGGCTACCTTGTCCTTGCGGTTTCCTGTCTCCGCGCCGATGATTACCCACCTGACACTCTCGAACGGGTTTTCCCCGCCGGTGGCCTCCGCTTCAAATGGCTTCAAGAGCGGTTCGACGCTCACGAAGTTGTTTGCCTCGTTCCAGTAGAAAAAAGGCTTATCCGGGCCGGTGGTAGTAGTACCGTACCAAAAATTCGGTTCCGCCGGGAGCTTCCCGGTAAATGCAAGGTCGCAATACCGCTGCGGGTTCTTTGTGAGGAACAGGTAGCGGTGCTGCGGCGCTTTCTTGCAGGCCTCGAACACTTCCTCTATCCACTCGTCTGGCACCCATGCGCCGAACAAGTCGGCCATGCTGCACACAAAAATGGTCTGCGACTTGACTTTTCGCTCCGGCTCTTTCAGTCTAAACGGCAAAAAAGTCGGCTCAAAGAGGTATGGGTATGGGTTCCCTTTGACTTTCTGCTCGAGGCGGTGAATGCCGCCGTGGGCCTCCGGGTAGCCGCTGCCGTCGGGGAGCCGCGTTCCGAACCGCGCCGCAATCCTCCGGGCGTAGCAGTATTCGCACTCATGCCTACATCCCGTTACCGGGTTCCATGTCATATCGCACCATTCGATGCCTGTCTTATTCATGCTCCGCCTCCTCTCTCCCCGGAGCTTTCGCTCCGGGGAGGTTTTCTGATGTTGGATTAGATGTCAAAGCCCGGCGCAAAGCCATACGAGTAGAACGCGTTGTAGATGCTGTAGCTGCCGTCGGTGCTGACGAGCCTAAAGTAGTACGAGAACGTCGCATTGACGGAGCGGAGCCAGTAGGGGTACGTTCCCTCGTTCCCGCACTCTTTTACGCGGTCGCGCTCGCGCTTGAAGATGGGGAGCTGGAAGCTGTCGTCGAGGTCTTTCCAGTAGCCCTCCTCCGAGGGGCCGAATACGTCCGTTGCGGAAAGCAGCCACATCAGGTCTGCGTACTCAATCCGCTCGCCGTCGATTTCCTCCACCATCTGCCGGGGCTTGAAGATGGCCCGCCATTCCTGCGCGATGTGGGGGAGAATATCAACGAGGACGTGCGCCCGGCCCTTGCTCTTGTAGTAGCCGCCCTTGTTGGTGGCCTCGTCGTTCATGGCCGCCTCGTCCCAGCAGTCCTTGAACACGAACCGGGCCGTAGTCGGGCTGCTGTAGGCACAAACCACGGTAACGGTGCCGCCGGTGTCGAGGGGGATGTCAATCTCGTCATAAGGGGAAACGACCTCGTCCACGTTGCCCTCATAAACGGCAGTCTTGAGGTCGTCCGGGCAGATGTCCGCGCTCACCACCATGCGGAAGTGGCAGAGCTGCGCGTCAGTGGCCGTCTCCTTTTCCTCGCGCTCGGTGTCGTCTCTGTTGCTGACCTCCACTTTCGAGCCAGCCTGCGCGTTCACAATCAGCGGTGCGTCCGGCTGCCCGGTCTTGTCGAGGATGGACTTTATCAGCTCCTCGTTGATGTAGTCGGCCCCCGTGATCTCCACGGCGGTCTCTGCGGCGTAGTCGCCTGCGGTGTTGGTGCGCTTGATTTTGATGTCTGCCATGATGGTCTCCTCCTATCGGTATTCTTTTCCTGTCTCTTTGTCCTTGAGGGTGATTCTCCCCACCACCTCGAATCCGGCCAGCTCCGCCGTCTGCTTCATTACCGGGATAAGCCTGCTGATTACCGCAAGACGTTCTGCCGTCTCCTGCTGCCGCTGCTCCCGGCGGATATTGCTCATGGCCTCTCCGGGGGTGGGGTCGCTGTAGCCCTCTGCATTCTTATACATTGCCGCCCTCCCGTTCGTCCGGGTGCCACCAACAATGCCCGGTGTGGCAAGTGTTGTCGCACTTGTCGCAGCCGTCCGCTCCCTCGAGGCAGTCGTCGGTGCCTCGCAGGTCGCAGCTCACGCAAATGCACTCCCGGCAATGCTTATCCAATTCGCTATACATAGGCCGCCTCCTTACGTCGCGGATTGAAGTGCCTCCGCCGCTGCGTCCATCGCTGCGCCGGTCATTTCCGCCCGCTCGCTCTCAAGCCGCCCGGCCAGCCGCTTCACTTTCTCGTCCACGGCCCGCTGTACGTCCTTGCGGTTCCCGTAGAACATGAGGAGCTGGGTAAGCATGATGATAACGTCTGCCATCTCCTCCGCGATGTTGTTCATGGCCCGGTCGTAGCTGGGCTTATCCTTGGCCCGGTGCCGCTTGACGATGGCTTTTGTCAATTCTGACATCTCCTCGATTGCCATTTCCTCCTGCGCCCGGGAGCCGTAGGTGTCGATGGCCTGCTGCAGCACCTCCGGCCGCATGGTGGTCGGGAGGGCGTGCGTCTCGTAGGCTTTCAACCATTCCCGAAGCTCTGCCGCGCCCCAAGCCGTTTGGTAGAACAGGGCAATAACTCCGTCCCAGTCGTCCGTCCCGTACTGTAGGTTATCCGCGAGGATTTCATCGAGCGTTTCGCCGTCAAGCTCCTCCATATCCTGTGTGAGGCCGTCCTCTCCTGCGTGCTTCTCGTAAATCTCCCGCACGAGGTCAAGGAGCGGGATTTGCCGCTCGAAGTCCCTGTACCACGCCTCTCTGTCCTTGACGAACATCATGTTATGGGCCAGTTCCCATGCGGCCATGTTGCCGGTGTCGTCGCAAATCTTCCGTAACTCCATGCGTCTCTCCTCCTCATTCTCCGATGGTGACATAGGCATTCCCGCGCTTGTTCAGTTGCAGGTCAACTGGGTTCCCGCATTTCAGGCACGGGAAGTCGAAAATCTCCTCCGAGACGTTCGTCTTGTACTTGAAAACGCTGCCGCACTTGCATTTCAGGAACACGGGCTTCAAGTCATGCAGCTCCGTCCTGTGCCCGCACTCGCATTTTGAGTAGGTGGTCGGTGTCTTTGCGCAAAATCCCCGGAGTTTTCCACACTTTTCACACCTGACAAGTAGAAAACCCTTGTAGAGCTGCGGCTCCTCCGGGAGGCCTGGCATGACGTTGATTTTCCCGTCGTCCGGCACCGTCTCCTGCGCGGCTTTAACGTCTGCGGCCCTGAAATTGCCGAACATACGCTCAACGCGGCTCTGCGGCTTGCGTATCGGCTCCGGGGCCTTGGGCGGCTCCTGCGCCACGCTGGGAGGCGTGGCGGCGGGTTCCTGCGGTTCCTCCCCGGCAGCGTACTGGATGGCCCGCTGCATGAGGTCTGATACCCTCTCCGGCGGCATATCGAAATTCATCTCGCCAAACGGCGTTCTCATTGTGAGCTGCACGGTGTATCCCTCCTGTCTATGTATCCCAAGGCTCTTTCCGAGGGCCTTGTCTATGCTGTTGATTTCCTGCTGTGTAACGCGGCCGATGTGCCGCTGGAGCCTGCTCTTGCTCACTGTCACGATCTGCTCGCAGAGGGCAACAGACGGTTTCGGTGCCGAGCCGATGAACACGTGCGTAGGCAGGCTGACCTTTTTCCGGGTCGTCAGGTAGACGACTTCGACGATGGGCGCAAATCTGTTCCCGATATCGTTGCTCATGATAACCGCCGGGCGGTTTGCCGTCTGCTCGCTGCCTACGGCTGCGCCCCCTACGACGAAATAGATGTCGCCCCGCTTCACGTTCGCTGTCGTGCTAATCCTCCTCCCCTCCGAGTATCTTTTTCACACCGTCCGTCCTCGGAATGTAATGGCGTTCCTGCATATTGCGCTCCGCTTTTCTGACCGCCCCAAGCACCTGCTCAAGGTTCTTTATCGCCTTGGCGTTCTCTGCCGCCCATTCCTGTAACGGCTGTATCTGCTGCTCTATGTCTTTGGCCCTGCGCCGCTCTTGCCTCACTTCCCGCAGAGCCTTTGAAAGGCGGGCGTATTCGTGGTACTTGTGTTCCCCCAGCTCAATGCTGTGCAAAATATCTTGCGTCGCCCCGTTCGCTGACTTTTCATCATCCGCCGCTATGTTGTATTCTCGCTGGGCCTCGCGGAGGAAGTCCAAAAATCCCTCGATGTGCTCGCTGCACTTCAATATCAGCCCTCCTCCAATTCCGCCGCGAACAGGGCCTCCGCCAGCTCCTTGAGCATTGCGTCGATGGCCGCCGCGTCCTCTACCAGTTCACGGGTAGAGGGGACACCTCTCGTCCCGCTGCGCCGGGCAGAAATCCACATTTCGATGTGTTCGTCTTGGTCGAAGTGGGCCGCGTACTCCTTGACGTTCTCGACGAAGTTCTCCGCGCCCACGGTGATGGAGAAGTCCTCCCCGGCGGGGGAATACTTCTCAAGCTCGATATTCCCGTCGCCGTCGTCGGTGTAGCTCCACCCCAGCCGTTCTAAAATCTCTCCGTAGGTCTCTTTCATGGCTCTGTGTCCTCCATTTCGAATAGGCTGCACTGGTTCTTGGCCTCCTCTTTGGCGCGTGCCTCCTGCCGTATTTTCCGCAGGCAGCAGCTCCCGTAGCCGTCCCTGATGGCCTGTGCGCTTGTGAGGAGGCCGCCGCACCGCTTGCAACGTCTGGCCGGGATTTGGAACACCTCGTTATCCTGCTGCTCGCTCATGTCTATCCCTCCTCAGTCTGGTAGGTCGATGTTTACCACGATGGCCTTTATCCACGGGAGCGAATTGTACGCGCCGACGGCCTCCTCGTCACTCATGGCCTCGAAGTCGTCGTAGCATACCTGCCCGTCGGTCAGGGTATCCTCCACCTCGTCGAAGTCGTCCTCCTCCCGGAAGTGAATCCGCTCCTCCCCGATGAAATACTCCTCGATGGAGCTGCTGCCCCATGCGCCCATCCATCGGCTATATCCGTCGTCTTGAACAATCTCGCTGTCAACCATCGCCACGACGGGAAGCTCCGGGTTTTCCTGCATGAGCCTGAAAAGCTCCTCGCGGTTCTTTCGCTCTCTGTCTGAAATCATACCTGCGGCCCTCCTGTCCTTGCGTCCGCCCACGCCATCGTCATTACCGTGCTGGTCTCCCGTAGGCGGCTGATGATTGCTACAATCTTGGTATTATCAAAACCTCGCGGGGTCAGCGCGTTCGCCAGCGCGTCGGCGTTGTAGTTGGTCGTCACGATGGTCGGCTTCATGTCCTCGTATCGGTCGTTGAGGATGGAGTAGAGGGTGCTCATGCTCCAATCGCTGCACTGTTCCTTGCCGAGGTCGTCGATTATCAGCAGGTCTACCCGCTTGTAAATGTCGAGCACCTGCGCCTCGTTTACCGAGCTGTCGTCAAAAGACTTCTTGATGTCCATGAGCAGGTCGCTCGAGGTCTTGCAAATGACGGGTATGCCCTCTCCGATAAGCTGCAGCGCAATCGCCGCCGCGAGGTGCGTCTTACCTGTCCCGTTCGTCCCCTCTATGTAGAGGCCGTCGCCCTTGGCCCGATGGTAGCCGAAGTTGTCCGCGTACTCCTTGGCAATCTCGTAGTTTTTCCGGCGGCCCGGCGTGTCGCAGCGGAAGTTGGCAAAAGTTCGCTGCTGGAACCTCTTTTTGATGCCGCTCCTGCCGAGCAGCCGCTCAATACGCTGCTGCATGGCCTTTCTGCGCTTTTCCTCCTCCTCTGCGGCCTTGCGCTCCGCCTCTTTGCGGTCGCACTCCCGCCAATAGGCTTGCGCCTGCTCGCAGTCGCATCGCGGCAAAAACGGCTGCCATATCCAAACCTCGTTTCCGAACACAATGCCTTGCGGTTCGAGGGTCTTGCCACAATACTGGCACTTGCCCGGCTCCGGCGGGGTCTTTCGGATTTTCAGCCCCCGCTCCCGCGCCTGCTGCGGTGTCACGAGGTTACTCGCTTCCTTTGAAGCCTCCCGAGGGCTTGAATCCTCCGGGGTCGCTCCCGTTCCTGTCAGTATTTCCCCTATCCGGGTAAGGGCCATAACCGCCGCCCCCTTTGTCCTCGTAGTTGCCGTCTATGACCTTTGCCATGTTGCTGTCCTTAATCAGCCAGTCAAAAGTCGCCTGCCAATTTCTGTCGTTCTTCCCCTTGAGGAAGCTGCTGGCCTGCGCCCGCTGGAACAGTTCTCGAAAGCTGTCCACCGTGTACCCGTTCGCCATCCGCGCCTTGATCGCCTTTTTCCGGGCCTCCGAAAGGCTGCGTACCTTGGGGAATGATGTGCAAATCGTGTTGTAAAGGTCTCGGATTTCCTCGTACACTCCTCGCGCCGGTTGGCCGCCCTCCGGGGCTGCGTCCGTCTTTTTTGGCCTGCCCCGCTTGCGTGGCTTCTCCTCCGGCTCCGGCTCGTCCTCCGGGTCTTGGTCTGCCTGTCCCTCCTCCGGGGCCGTGAACGGCTTTGACGGGGCCGACACGGTTCTCTTGGAGTAAACGTCCTGTAGGTTGTCCACGAGGCTCTGGCACCAAATGACCTTGCGCTCCTGCCAAAGCTCCAAGTCGATGTTCCCCCGCAGGGCGAGCATATCCAGTATCGCGTCCGCCTGCTCCTCCGTGACCTTTGTGAGGGCGACGAGGTACATCTTGTCCGCAGGCTGGGAGCAGTCGTAGTAGTGGCCCTCGCTCCGGCCCAGCAGCTCAAGCAGCTTAAACCAAAAGGCGTACCCATCGTTTCCCCAGTTCTGCTCGAGGATAAACTTTGTCCGGCTGTCCGTGCTGACGAAGTGCGGGAAGTAATCTACCGTCTGTTTCCTTGGTCGTCCCAACGACCGCACCTCCTTTATCGGGCTTTTCCGGGGAGAAAACTCCCCGGATTGCCCCGTAAATTACTCGTAAATGACCTTGCTGCCCTCCGGCGTTTTCACCACGTCCACGCTCTGCGGGAATCTCGACTTCATGGCCGGGTCGTGGGTGATCGCCATTACCTTGAGGTCGCCGTACCGCTGCTGGATGGCCTCGAGCGCGTCGCAATAAGCCTGCACGCCGGGAGCGTCGAGGAACGGCGGTTCGTCAATGAACAGGAATCCAAGCTGCACCCCCGCCTTGCTGCTCTTGATTTCGGAAAGCGCGAGGATAACCGAGAGGGCTGCCTTGACGCGCTCGCCGCCGCTCCTGCTCATGTACGGGAGCCGCCCGGTGTCGCTGTCGTTGATGATGATGTCAAGGGTTGTGACCTCTTTCTTGCTGTTGGATTTCAGCACCTTTTCCGTCACAAACTCCACGCTCATGCGCCCCTGCGACATCTGGCCGAGGATATTGGTGGCCGTCGCCTCAAATACCGGGATAATGCTGCGGATGATGTTGTGGGGAATGCCGTCCTGCGAGAATGCCTTTTTCAGCTCCTCGTACCCGGCTGCCTTGCTCCCCAGCTCGTTCATCTGCTCTTGCAGCTCTGCTGCCTGCTTGCGGGCGAGGCGAATCTGGCCGAGCTTTGCCTGCAATCCGCCGATACGGAGGGAAAGCTCCTGTGCCTGCTGCTGGACGGCCTTGACCTCCGCCTCCGCCGCGTCCACCTGCGCCTGCAATTCCTCTCTGCCGACCGTCTTGCTCTGCTCGTCGGCCAGCTCTGCGCGGGCCTCCCGGATTTCTCCCTCGATTTCCGTCAGCTCGGAGCCGAGTTCCAAAATCCGCTGGGCTGCCGCCGCTTTCTGCTCCCGCGCCACGGGGAGCTGCTTTTCCTTGTCCAGCCAGCGGCTCTCTGCCAAGAGCGTCCGCTGTAGCTCGTCGTAGTCGCGGCTGTAGGCCGCCGCCTGTTCGAGCTGCTTCTCGACCTCGGCCAGCTCCGCCCGGCCCTTTTCTGCGGTGGCCTCTGCGTCCGCCACAGACTTCTCAAGCTCCGCCGCCCGTTCTTCCAGCAGGGCAAGCTCCTTTCGCTGGGCCTCGAGGTTGCCGTACTCTTTTTCGGCTGCCTCGAGGAGCCGCAGAGAGGCCCGCAGCGCGTCGATTTCCTCCGGGACGTGTTTCTTATCGTCGAAAGCCTGCTGCGCCGCAGAGAGTGCGTCTGCGTTCGTCTGGCATAGGTTTCTGTATTCCTCCTCGAGGGAGGCGAGCGCAGCCTCCTCTCCCGGCAGCGCGTCTCTGGCTGCCAGCGCGTCCGCAAGGAACTTGCACGTGGCGTTATCCGGGGCCGGGCAACCGCTGTCTTTCAGCAGCTCCACTTTTCCCTTGAGCGAGGCAATCCGCCCCTCAATGCGCGTCCGGGCCTCCCGGTAGTCGCGCTCCGTGCGTTCCGTCTCCGCCTGCCAGCTCGTGAGGTCGTCCCTCGCCGCCGTGTACTCCGGCAAGAGCTTTTCCAGCTCCGCGAGCTGGGCGGTGGCCGCCTCGTACTGCTTGTGCTTCTCGGTCAGCTCCGCCGTCCGCTCGATGGCCTGTGCCAACGGCCCAATCTTCATCAGCGTGAGGGCCGCCTTTTTCTGGCGCGTGTCCTTTGCCGCACTCTCCGCCAGTGTGATCGCGCTCTCAATCTGCTGTTTCCGGGTGGCGAGGCCGTCATAGGCCGCCTTGCCCTTAATCAGCTCTTTTTCCCGTTCCAGCAAGGTCTTGTAATGCGCCACGCCTGCGGTAATCTCCGGCTCCGCCGCGAGGATGGTCTCTGCGGCGGTGATGGTCGCCACCTGCGCGGTCTTGATGGCCTCCTTGGAGGCCTGCTGCGCCGTGAGGGTGGTAATCTTGCCGTTGAGCTTCATCACCCGCGCCGCCGCCTCGAGCTGCGTGTTGAGCTTGACCTTGAGGGTGTCCACCTCCGCCGCCCTGCTCTCTGCCTGTTCCAGCAGCCCCTTGTGCTGCGCCTCCGCCACCTCGATTTCGGCGGCCAGCTCCTCGCTGTCCGGCAGCCCTGCCGTCAGGGTGTCCGCCTTGTCCGCCAGCGAGCGGATGGTGCGGTTGGTGTCGGTGGCCCGGTTCGCCGCCAGCTCCTCCATGTCCCCGTAAATCCCCAGCCCCAAAATGCTGCCGAGGATATTCATGCGGGCCTCTTTGTCCGCCTGCAGGAATAGGCCGTACTGGTCTTGCATGATAAGGGCGCAGGCTTTCAGCGTCAGGCTGTCCATGCCTATGATGTTGATGATTTCCTGCTGCGTGTCCTTGAACTTCTCCTTGCTGCGGTCTACCCATTCGCCCTCGACGTACTCCGCGATGTTCAGCGTCGCCTTGCCGCTTTTCTGCCGGGTGCGGGTGACGCGGTAGAGGCGGTCGCCCAGCTTGAACGTGAACTTGATGGCCCCGCTCCGGGCCTCCGGGTCGTTGCAAATCCAGCCCGTCAGCTCGCCCTCGCGCGGCTCCTCGTAGAGCGCGTCCAGCATCGCGTCCATGAACAGGCTGCTCTTGCCTACGCCGTTGCTGCCGTTGATGGTGCAGAAGCGGATACCGTCAAAGCTGAATTTCTCCTCGCGGTAGTTGCGGTAGTTCTTGACCTCAATCTCCACCGGGACGAACAGCCCCGTGTGCCGCTCCTGCGTGGCCTTTTCTGTGGCCTCCGCAATCAGCGGGCGGGCCAGCTCCACCAGTTCGCCAATGCGCTCCGGCGTGTACTCCTTTTCGGCCAGATAGTCCGTGAGGTTGCCCTCCGGGGTTCCGTCCGCGTCCATGCTCCGGCGGTCTACCGTGATGGTGATTTTCTGCGGGGTAATCTCCTGTACCCAAAAGGCTCCGGCGGCGTAGAGCATATTCTCGTATGCCGCGTGGTTGAATGCCTTGTTGTGCTCGTCGGTGCAGTCGTACAGCACGCGCACGATTTTGTCCGCTACTCCCTGCGGGATGGCCGCCTCCTGCGTCTCGTTGAAGCTCGCCACCTGCTCGTCGTTGAGCCGGATGGTGAGGTGTTCCCGCGTGGGGAGCTGGTGGAACGTGCTGCTCACCTCGCCGCTGCCGTCGATGTCGTGAATCCAGTAGCCGCGCTCCTGCCCCTCGTCGTTGAAATTGAGCTGGGAGATGGCTCCGCAGTAAAATGTGTTCTTGCAGCCCTCAAGCTGCTGCGGGCGGTGGATGTGGCCGAAGCACACGAGGTCAAAGTCCGCCGCCGCCAGCGTGTCGGGGTACACGACCGGCTCAAACTGGCTGAAAAACGCCGTTTGCCCGCTCTCCATGTTGCACCCCGTGATGGTGTAATGCGATACCAGCACCGCCGGGGTTCCGGGTTTGCACTGTGCCTTTAGGCCGATAATCATGTCCGCGATGGCCTTGGTGAAAACCTCGTTTTCCTCCTCCTTGGAGAGGCCGGGGTGCTGCGCCCGGTAATATCCCCGGTCGAATCCGGGGAGGCAGGCAACTTGCACCCAGCCGTATGCCCCGCTGAAAACGTCCACCACCTGCGGCTCCGTGATGATTTTCACCTCGCCGTTGCCCTCGAACGCGGTCTTGAGCATTTCAAACTGGCTTTCGCTGTCGTGGTTCGGCGTGCCTCTCATAACTACCACCGGGCAAACGTCCGAAAGCTCCCGCAGGAACTTCACCGCCGTCTGCTGCTCCTTGAGGCCCCGGTCGCTCCAAACTCGCGCCTGATGGAAGATGTCACCCGCGATTACCGCGATGCCCGGCTTTTGCTCTCTGGCCCCTTCTACGAGCGCGTCGAGGCACTTGCAGATGTCGAGGTATCTCGCATTCTCCCCGTTCTTTTCCGGGCCTGGGAAATTCCCGATGTGAAGGTCGCCTGTATGTAAAATTCGCATCGCCATTACTGATTGCCCCCCATCTTGCGCTGGCAGTTCATGCAGAGCGTCCGCCCGAACTGCTCCTGACTGTACTTCACCACGCCGTTACTGCACTTGGCCCCGCACTCTGTGCAAATAGTCGGGTCATAGTCCGGCGCGGCCTCTGCCGCCTGCTGCCGCCGCTGCTGTGCCTGTCTCGGGTGCTCCTCCGGCATCTCCCGGTAGGCCGCGTTCTCCGGCTCTGCAATCGGCTGACCGGGGGTCTCGTACTCCATGCCCTCCTCCACGTCGTCCTCGATGAAGATGGCCCGCCTCGCCTCCGAGACGTGCCCGCCGTAAATCTCCTGCGCCGAGGAGAAAAAGTGCTTCACGGCCTCCTGCTTCACCAGTTCGTTGTCGAGGTTCGGGACAAGGTAGGCCACCACAAACGGCTTGCGCAGCTCCTCGAGGGTGTACGTTCCCTTGATGTGCATGGCCGCTCGCAAGGCCCGGTTGATGGCCTTGGTCTCGCACATCTCCGAGCGGAACTTCAAAAACTCCTTGCGCTGGTTGTCCGTCATGCCCTCTGTAACGTCCTGCACGATGATTTCCTTGTGGGCCACGATTTCGATGTTCTCACCCGTGAGCTGCGGGACGGAAATGCGGGCCTCGAACTTCACGTCCTTGTTCGGGCAGGCCCCGCAATTCACCGGGCGGCCAATGCCCCGGTTGACCTCCGCGCATTTCTGGCAGGTGGATGGTACGACGGGGCGGGTGTTCAGAATCTTGATGCCCGCCGCCCGCATGAGCTTGTTGAGGCCCTTTTTCGTGAGCGCCCACCCAGCGGGCTTGGCCGGGTGGTGCTGACCGTCCCGGCCTGTCCATTCCCGCGTGGCCTTTTCCTGCTCGTAGATTTCCTTGTCCGCCGGGTTGGTGGAAATCTGCACCACGTTCATCACCGGCTTGTGGATGTCGGCAATCTCTGCCACCGTCTGCATCGGCACGAGCAGGTTAAACCGCTCCGCCGGGTACTGCTGCGTAATCTGCAATGCGTTGTGACCGCTGCCGGTCGTTGCCAAACTGTTCGCCATGTCAAATCCTCCTATTGCATTCGCTGGTTTCTTGTGCTACAATAGGGGTATCGGTTTTAGGACGGCTCACGTTTTCGGACGTGGGCTGTTCTTTTTTTACCCCAAATTGTTCGGTAAGCTCGTAAACGAGCTTTGTCAGCCTCGAAAATCGGTTGCCCCGGACGGTCTCTGCGATAAGCTGCGCCAGATACCACGGCTCCCGCCGCGCTCCGTCTGCGTCGCCCTCGCGGTCGATAATCCGCTTGAGCTTGTGCTCTGCGTAGGCTTTCGCACCGTCCCATTCCAGCGGGTCAATCGCCGTCCCGAGGTACTGCTCCGCCTGCTGCTGTAACGTCGCCTCCGTGCTGCTCGCCTCCTTTCGCGGCCCTCTGACCGTCCTCCTGTCCCTGCGCCTTGCAGTCACAAGCCTCGCCAAAGTCGAGGTGCGCCCCGCAGTACGGGCACTCGTTGAACTTCATCCGTGCTTTCCCTCCTCGAAAATCTTGTCGCACGCCTGCTTGTGGATAACGAAAAACGCTCCGCAGAACAGGATACCAATCAGCAGCCACTCGCCTCCAACCGCGCTGTAGCCGCGCAGCCTGTAGGCCACCGGGACAAGGATGGCCGCCGCCACCGCCGCCTGCAGCCCCGCCGCCAGCAGCTCCACGGCGAAAAGCACCGTCCATGCCGCCGCCCTGCGGATGCCCTGTCTCTGTCTGCGCCGTCTCCTGCGCCTCGCCTCAACTCTCGTCATTGTCTCCGCCTCCTAACGGTAAAATCTGTGGTTTCCCTCTTGGAACAGGTACTCGAGGTTCCTGCTGTGCCAACTGTCGTTCTCGCAGCTCTCGAAGTACAAAGCCCCTTGGCTGCCGTCCCAGCCCGCGCTCACAAGGGCCAGCGCCTCCCGGCATCCCTCGTCCGGCTCCGTCGTGTAATACCTACCGCCCGGCTCCGTCACGGAAAACTGGTTCGGCTGGAATATGACCTCCTCGATGGTGTCGGGGAACTCGTCGCTCCACACCCGGTTGAGCACCACGAGCATCACCAGTGCCTTGCCCTCGACGCTCTCGCCCTCTGCCTCTGCCATTGCAATCTTCATCAGCCGCTCTGCGTCCTCTGCGCCCCAGTCCCGGCTCCCAATCATGCTCTGGTATGTATTCTCCTCCGGCTCCGCCGTCGCCGCCGGGCCGGTCTCCGGCGCGAGGGTGGCCTCTGGTTCCGGGGTGACCGCCGGGGCCGCCGTCGGTGTTACCGTCGGAATCGCCGTCACCTGCGGCTCATAAACGGCCTCCGGCAGGCTGGGGGGCGGTGTGCTCGTCCCCTGCGCGATTGTGCCAAACGCTGCTGTCATCATCACCGCCGCCGTCAAGCACGTTACGACAATCGGCGGGTATTTCCGTATCTTGTTCCTGTCCATATTTCCCGGCTGCGGCGGCTGCGTTGAACTGCCTCTGCGCCTGCTGCGCGATGCGCTGTAGAAGCCTCTCCACCTCGCTGGCCGTCTTTTTGCAGTAGTTGTCAGCTATCCGTATGCGGGTATTCCCGATGTGGAAGTCCCTGACAACATTCGCCGCAACCATTTCGCACCTCCCTTAGTCGAATTTCCCTATCTTTGCCGCCTTTTCCAGTACGGCGAGGTTTTCGTCTGCCCTCCGGCGGAACTCGAGGAGCTTTTTCCGGATCTCCTCCAGCGTGTCCCATTCCCCGGCTGATACTGCCCCGTCCTCCATGATGAGCGATAACTGCTTCGTGACTTCTTCCATCTCGTAAACCGAGTTTTGGAGCCGTATCAAGGCTCGCTCTGCGGGCATCTCCGGTATCTCCCGGCAATCCTTTCCCAGCGGGCACTCGTTCACGCAGTACCACGACCGCAGCTCCGGCTCGTTGTATGCGTCCGCCATCAGCGCGACTACGATGTTCGGCGGTCTCGTGATGTCCAACTCGTATTTCTTGAGGCTGTCCTCCGTCACTCCGGGGAGGTATTCAATCGCCCCCGCCCTTGTCAAGAGCTTTTCGTTGTACTTTGCCGCCCTCATTCGGGCCTCGTAGTACCTGTTGCCTACGGCTTTTGTAGCCTGTCTTGACATTTATTTCCGCCCCCTCTCGCGGTAAAATTATTACAGGTTCAGACAAGAGGCGCGACGCTATCAGCGACGCTCTTTCGCTTCTCTTTGCCTTTTGCGCCCCATTTTGGGGCGTTCCGGGGTAAAAAAATTTACTTCCGTCCCACGGGCATCGTGTTGTCGAAAATGTCGTCGCCGTAGTAGTTCAGCACTCGCTTAATCCGCAACGCCAGCCGCAACGCGGGCTGTTTGTCTCCTGTCTCAATCTGCGCGTAGTGGCTGCGGCTCGTTCCCACCGCAGCACTGAACGTCTGCTGGGTGTAGCCAAGCGATTTCCGCAACTGCTGCAACTTCGCTCTCATGTTCTCGCTCCTTTCCTTGCGTGTGTCCCGTTTTGGGGTTCTGTAGATGATTATAGTCCCTTTTTGGGGCAATGTCAACCAATCCGCAAAAGTTTTTTCGCAATCTCCTGATATTTGCCGATTTTAGGGGCATTATCTACACAAAACGGGGCAAAAATGCTATGATTAAATTTACCGTGGAGGTGCTGTCCTATGCAAAACTTCTCTAACCGCCTGATTTCCCTGCGCAAAGAGCGGGGCCTCACTCAAGAGGACTTGGCCCAACTCATTCACAAAAAGCGTTCCACCGTCTCCGGCTATGAGACGGAGGGGAAAGAGCCTGACCTCGATACGGTCTGCTGGCTGGCAAATTACTTCGGCGTGTCCACCGACTACCTGCTGGGCTACTCCGACGAGCGCAATCACGTCGAGCAGGTCTTTTTCAACGACAAGGTAAACTTTGAGCGGCATTTCAAGAATATGCCCGCCGAGCTGCGCCCTATCGTCTCCAAGTGCTTTGATAGCTTCTACCTGCTCCTGTCCCGCGATATGCAGCTTGCCCGCCCCGAACGCCTCCGGGTGTACGAGGAGCTGCTTCACACGCTCCAATCCCAGCGGGCGGACATCCGCAAGGCAATCGAGGCCTCCGGCGGGGCCGTGACCGACCCCGTTGCCCTGTCTGACTTGATGGCGATGCAGAGCCAGCTCAAAAACGAGGTGGCCGCTCTGCTGGACAAGCTCATGCAGGCCGATATGGAAATCGCGTTCAACGTCAAGAAAGACGGAGCCGTAGAGTACAAAAGCGGGTCGGCAATGTGATTTACGTGGACTTTCGCCCCTCCCCGTGAGGGGCGTTTCCTTTGGAGGTGATACCCTTTGCGCAAATATCCACCCCTTTCCTCCGCCGAGGAATACTGTATGTATCTCCGAAAGTCCCGCGTTGACATCGAGGCCGAGGCCCACGGCGAGGGCGAAACGCTGGCCCGCCACGAAAAGCTCCTCCTCGAGGTCGCCCGGCGCGACCGGCTCAACGTCACTCAAATTTACCGGGAGGTCGTCTCCGGCGAGACGATTGCCGCCCGTCCCGTGATGCAGCACCTCCTCCAAGAGGTCGAGCAGGGCCGGTGGGCCGGTGTCCTCGTCGTGGAGGTCGAGCGTCTGGCCCGTGGCGACACCATCGACCAAGGCATCATGGCGCAGACGTTCAAGTATTCCGGGACGAAAATCGTTACCCCGCTCAAGGTCTACGACCCCAACAACGAGTACGACGAGGAGTATTTCGAGTTTGGTCTGTTCATGTCCCGCCGGGAGTATAAAACCATCAACCGCCGCCTGCAGCGGGGCCGCCTTGCCGCTGCCAAAGAGGGCAAGTGGGTCTCCGGGGTGGCCCCCTACGGCTACGAGAAAATCCGGGTGCCGAACGACAAAGGCTGGACGCTGCGCCCGGTCGAGGCCGAGGCCGATATTGTCCGCTTCATCTTCCGGCTCTACACCTCCGGCGAGGAGGGGGAGGACGGTGAGGTGAAAAAACTGGGGACGTACTCCCTCGCCGTGCGGCTTGACCGCATGGGCGTTACCCCTCCGGGCGGTGCGCCCTGTTGGAGCAGCACCACGGTTCAGTCCATCCTCGAAAATCCTGTCTACATCGGGAAAATTCGCTGGAACGTCCACAAGACGAAAAAGCGCATCATCGACAATACCATCCGCGTCGAGCGGTACACTGCCCCCGCCGAGGAGCAGGTCTACGTCGATGGCCTGCACCCTGCCATCGTGGACGAGGCCGTTTTCCTCGCGGCTCAAGACCTGCTTTCTCAAAAAGGCCCTCCGCCTGTGCAGGCCGCGAACGTCGTTACCAATCCTCTGGCCGGTATTCTGGTCTGCGGCAAATGCGGCCGCCACATCGTCCTCCGGCCCAATCCTGCCTACGGCGGGATGCTCATGTGCCCCAACCGCGCCTGCGATAACGTCGGCTCCAAGTACGCCATCGTCGAGGAGCGTCTGCTGCAGGCCCTCGCCCAATGGCTGGACGACTACCGGCTCGAATGGTCTGACCGGCCTCCCTCCGAGGAGCAGGCCCTCATGGAGCTGAAAGCCAAGTCCATCCGCAAGGCCCAGTCCGAGGTGGAGACGCTTCACCGGCAGCTCGAGCGCACCCACGACCTCTTGGAGCAGGGGGTCTACGATACCGAGACGTTCCTCTCCCGCTCCCGGTCTCTCACCGGGCGCATCAATGCCGCCCAGGAGAGCATCGCCACCCTCACCTCCGAGCTGGCCGAGGAGGAGGCCCGTGCCGCCTCCCGCCGGAACATCATCCCCAAGGTGGAAAAGCTGCTGGAAGTCTACGCCGCCCTGCCCTCCGCGCAGGCCAAGAACGATATGCTAAAAGGCGTGCTGGAAAAGGTCGAATACACCAAGCTCCACCGTTCCGGCCGCAATGGGCCGTTCGATAACTTCGAGCTGCTGCTGTACCCCAAGCTGCCGCCCTCCGGCCTCGGGGAATAACAGGAATAATTAAAGCCGTCCTTTTCGGGCGGCTTTTCTTTGTGACAACCTTGCAGGTATGATTTGTGATTTTTGATCTGTAAATCAAAGTTGGTTCTGTTAATGCGAATTTTAGC
>ERZ780137.147-NODE-147-length-72924-cov-4.455557_pt1 | contig 72924 bp, 54 predicted proteins | sample MGYA00511020_ERZ780137 | MGnify/ENA primary metagenome ERZ780137 (study PRJEB29588, sample SAMEA2157917) | human gut metagenome | biome: human gut; feature: human-associated habitat; material: faeces | place: Denmark | collected 2008/2010 ... | reverse complement strand
AAAAAAGTGGCAGTTACCCGCCACTTTGTAAAATCAGTATAAAATTATGGAATTTATACGTTGATCTCAGCCTTTACGCCAAGTTCTGCCTTATTGGCATCAAGCACTGGCTGTACTACATTTGCAAGGAACTTCTCTACCTGAATTGGTGCTCTGCCTACATACTTTGCAGGTTCCATTGTAGCCTGTAATTCTTCCAGTGTCAGGTTGAATTCCGGATCTGCTGCGATGAGTTCAAGCAGGTTGTTGTCTTCACCTTCCTGCTTAACATTCTTGCCTGCTTCCATGGAAAGAGTTCTGATCTTCTCATGTAATTCCTGACGGTTACCGCCATTCTTTACTGCATCCATCATGATATTCTCTGTTGCCATGAAAGGAAGCTCTGCCATCATATGCTTTGTGATAACTTTGTCATATACAACCAGTCCATCTACTACATTGAGACACAGATCAAGGATTCCATCGATTGCAAGGAAGCCTTCCGGAATGGAAAGTCTCTTGTTTGCAGAATCATCCAGAGTTCTTTCAAACCACTGTGTAGCTGATGTAATAGCAGGATTCAATGCATCGATCATTACATATCTGGAAAGGGAGGCAATACGCTCACTTCTCATAGGATTACGCTTATAAGCCATTGCTGAGGAACCGATCTGGCTCTTCTCAAATGGTTCTTCTACTTCCTTCAAATGCTGTAACAGACGAATATCATTGGACATCTTATGAGCACTTGCTGCAATTCCTGCCAGGATATTTGCAACTCTGGTGTCTACCTTACGTGAATAGGTCTGTCCGGATACTGCATAACATTCCTTAAATCCCATCTTGGCTGCGATCATCGGATCGATCTTATCAATTGTCTTCTGATCACCGTCAAACAGTTCAAGGAAACTTGCCTGTGTACCTGTTGTACCCTTAGATCCCAGCAGCTTCAGACTGTTCATTACGTACTCCAGATCCTCCAGATCCATTAAGAATTCCTGTGTCCAAAGTGTTGCACGTTTTCCTACTGTAGTAGGCTGTGCAGGCTGGAAATGAGTAAATGCAAGTGTTGGAAGATTCTTATATTTATCTGCAAAAGAAGCAAGTTCTGCAATTACATTCACAAGCTTCTTATGTACCAGTTTCAATGCTTCATGCATCACGATAATATCTGTATTATCACCTACATAGCAGGAGGTTGCACCCAGATGGATGATTCCTGCTGCCTTGGGGCACTGCTGTCCGTATGCATAAACATGGCTCATAACATCATGACGAACCTGTTTTTCACGTTCCCTGGCTACATCATAATTGATGTCATTGACATGAGCCTTGAGTTCATCGATCTGTTCCTGCGTAATAACAGGCTTGCCATTCTCGGAAAGTCCTAACTCCATCTCTGTCTCAGCCAGTGCGATCCAGAGTTTTCTCCATGTAGTGAATTTCATATCCTGTGAAAAGATGTACTGCATTTCCTTGCTGGCATAACGCTCAGACAACGGACTTGTATATCTGTCTGTACTCATATATAGATCCTCATTTCTACTTATTGTTGTGGATATTTGTTTCAGATACAGAATTGTGTTGTATTGTTAAATACTGCACAATCCGCCATTTACTGTAACTATTCAGAACCCATGCGCAAAATCGCTGTTTCACAGCTTTACTTTATACATGCCTGATTTATTTGTCGTATTCTCCTCTGATATCTTCCTTGGGTGGTTCCAATGGGTATTTACCTGTGAAACAACCTTTACAAATATCAAGTCCGTCTACCATCTCGCTTAAACGGTCAATTTCAAGATATCCTAATGAATCTGCTCCGATGATCTGGCGAATATCCTCAATCGTACGATTATATGCGATCAACTGCTCTCTGGCAGGAACATCTGTACCAAAGTAACAAGGCCACAGGAATGGTGGGGAACTGATTCGTACATGAACTTCTTTAGCGCCTGCATCTCTAAGCATCTTGACAATTCTGTCAGAAGTTGTACCACGTACAATAGAATCATCGATCATAATGATACGTTTGCCGTTCACTGCTTCTTTGAGCACATTTAATTTTACACGCACACTGGATTCTCTGCTGCTCTGTTTCGGCTTGATGAAGGTTCTGCCTACATAACTGTTCTTAACAAAAGCTGTTCCATAAGGAATACCGGACTGCAGGGAATATCCCAATGCCGCCGCATTACCTGATTCAGGAACACCGACTACCAGGTCAGCATCCACCGGTGAATCCATAGCCAGGAAACGTCCTGCCTTGATTCGGGAAGAATATACGCTGATGCCGTCAATATGGCTGTCCGGTCTTGCAAAATAGATATATTCGAAGATACATCTCGCCTGTTTCTCCTTTGGCAATGCTCTGGACATATCTGATACAATGCCATTTTCAGGTGTGATCGTAACTGTCTCACCCGGTAATACATCACGTACAAATTCTGCTCCGATCGTGTCTAATGCACAAGTCTCAGATGCCAGAATATAGGCATTGTCACGTTTACCAATACAAAGTGGTTTAAAACCGTAGGGATCTCTTGCGCCCATCAGTTTACGGGGACTCATAACGACCAATGCATATGCACCCTTGATCTTAAGACAGGCACGGTTCACTGCTTCTTCTGCTGTCTTGGAATTCAATCTTTCTCTGGCTATATGGTATGCAATAACTTCCGAGTCTATCGTTGTCTGGAAAATGGCACCGGTATATTCCAGATCTCTGCGAAGTTCTGCCGCATTGATCAGGTTACCATTGTGTGCCAATGCCAAAGTACCTTTTACATAATTAAGTACCAGCGGCTGTGCATTCTCACGGGTAGAAGCACCTGCTGTAGAATATCGGGTGTGCCCTACACCGATATCGCCATGAAGAGCTTCCAGATTATCCGGTGTAAACACCTCATTTACCAGTCCCATGCCTTTATAAGAGGTTACTTTGCCTTTTGGACCGCTAGTCTCACTAACAGCAATACCACAGCTCTCCTGTCCTCTGTGCTGGAGAGCAAACAATCCATAATATATTGTGGACGCAACATCCTTGCCATCAAAATCATAGATGCCGAACACACCACATTCTTCGTGCAATTCATCGTCCCACGTAGAAGAAACTAATACTTTCTCGTTATCCATCGATACTTACCTTTCCGTGTGCTTTTAGTTGAATTCCTTGCCTGTTAACAATGCAAATGCTTCTTTATACTTAGCAACGGTCTTGTCTACAACTTCGTCAGGAAGAAGGTAATCATTATCCGGATTAGCCTTTAACCAGTCTCTTACATACTGCTTATCAAAAGAAGGCTGTCCCTTACCGGCCTCATAACCTTCTAACGGCCAGAATCTGGAACTGTCAGGAGTCAGCATCTCATCACCAAGAACTACATTGCCATTCTCATCAAGACCAAATTCGAACTTGGTATCTGCAATAATGATGCCTTTGCTTAATGCATACTCTGCACATTTCTTGTATAAAGCAATGGTTGCATCCTTGATCTTAGTCGCATATTCTCTGCCCTTTCCAGGATAGATTTTCTCTAATACATCAATACTCTGCTCAAAAGAGATATTCTCATCATGCTCTCCAAGCTCAGCTTTGGTACTGGGGGTATAGATCGGTTCAGGCAGTTTCTGGGATTCCTGTAAGCCTTCCGGTAATTTGATACCGCATACAGTGCCATTCTCCTTGTAGCTTGCCCAGCCACTTCCTGTAATATATCCACGCACGATGCATTCGATAGGAAGCATTTCCAGCTTCTTGCACATCATGCTGTTTCCATCATATTTTTCATTTTGGAAGAATTCCGGCATGTCCTTTACGTCTACTGAAATCATGTGATTGGGTAATACGTCCTTGGTATAATCGAACCAGAACTTAGACATTTGGGTAAGAATTGCACCTTTCTTGGTGATCTTGTTCTTTAAGATGTGGTCAAAGGCTGAAATTCTGTCAGTCGCAACAATGATAAGGCTGTCTCCATTATCATATACCTCTCGTACTTTACCTTCTTTAATCGGCGTAAATTCCTGCATTTTTTTTCCTCCTCGTGATAAAAAAAGACTTCATGTCCTACTTATGTTCAGAGTTACTATCCGGATCCATCCAAATAGCTGCTCAATACCTCTGAATTATAATACAGGAACTTTCTATAAGTCAATGTATTTACGGCAATTTTAAAAGCAGCCTCCCCCACTTGGGAAAGACTGCTTTACCACTTATGCTAATGCCTTTTCATAATCATTGACCAGATCCAATATCTTCTTTGCATATTCAGGGAACTGTGCTACCATATCCTTTACCTCATCCTGAGCTTCCTGTGCTACTTTGGCGTTATACTCCATCTGCTTTCTAAGCTTCTGGCGTCTGATGATCAATCCATGTCTGATTTCTACCATTTCCTTGTTGTCATACAAAGCCGGTGCCTGATGAATCCAGATATTAGGATCCTGAATCTTACATTTGCGTAGAAGTCGTACCAGAGATGCCTGATAAAAATCCATATCATTCTGTCTTTGAAGTTCCTCTTCCCGCTGTTTCTTTTCTTCCTGGTATTTATTCCATAATTTCTTCAGATCTGTTGCACTGTTCACATCATATTTCATGTATAAATATTCCAGCAGATTCGTATTGTTCACATATCGGATCTTAACTGTGTTCTGTAAAAGAACAAGTTTATTAATTGCCTTATCCACTTTGACAAGTTCACGGTTTGCATCTGTGAATTTGACATATACAAAGGTCATCGCTGCTGCTGCGATCAACACTGCGATCAGATATCCTATCTGTACATCCAGTTTCCACACCGATGCCAGTATGGACAACAATACAACCAGAAACAGCATGGATCCTACGCAGATTGCAACAATTCCTTTCATATTACGCTGTCCTGACAACAATTCATTCCGACGGTATGCATAGGCATGTCTTTCTCCATCCAGTCTGTTCAGGTCTTTCTTGATCAGTACCTGGTAATCTTCGGCTTCCTTTAATTTATCATACCCTTCCGGCATACAGTCTGCCAGTCTGTCCATATGATCATATTCTTCATCTGACATGATTTTCTTCTTATTCTGCTGTTTCTTCTGATTATCTTCGATCTCAACGATTTTCTTTGCCAGGTTGCCCAACTGCTCTTTCGTCTCCGGTGGCAATGCATCGATTTCTTCCATATCTGTCAGATAGGATGTTACCAGATTATATTCACTTCCCAGTGTTTCCAATTCTTTGGAAGCTTCTGCCATCTGTTCCAGACAAGTTCTCACATAACGTTCTCTCTGCCTTTTGTCATGCATATCCACATCATCCCGTCTGAGTCCTTCTGTTTCCTCCTGTGGATTGTACTCGATTTCTACTGCTTCCTGCTTCTTTCCTTTCAACTTACCCGCGATGTTCTTCAGTAATCCCATGTGATGTTCCCCTTCCCTTACACTGCTCACATTGTCTGTCTTCTATAATCCTGCTTTAATGCCAGAATCAGCTCCCCTGTCTGCTGATGATACTGTGTCCTGTCTTTTTCCTCCATAAGACTGTCCAGTTTCTGTTTTTCTTTGGATTCCATCCATTTCTGATGCGTATCAGCAATCATCTCATTTACTTTATCAAAATCCCTCTGCCATTCCGGATTTTCTCTCATGAATACTCCATAATCAAAATCGGATAGCGTTTTGCGTTTTGCCAGAATATACATTTGCAGAGTCTGCACATCAGGTCTTAACTTATATGATTCATAATAAAATTCTGCTGCCTGCGTATATGCATAATCCATCGCATAGACAGATGCAATATTATAATATAATACTGCTCTTTGTTCTACATCCTGTGATGACATCTGCTCTTTTAAATCCATGTAAATATCCAGAGCCTGTCTGAATCGTCCTGACCGGTAAAGATATTCTGCTCTGTGCTTCAATCTCTCATACGGCGACAGATCTGCCTGTTCTTTCAGTACACGGTCTACTTTCCTGATCGTATTCTCATCATAAAGTCCCGTACTCTCCAGAATCGTTGTCACAAACGCCGCAACGGACACGTGTTTCCTTACATAAACATCCAGTTCATCTGCAAGTTTGGTCATTCCACACTCTGTCCTGATCCAGTCTACCAACTGCTGATTCATCATGTCATAATCCAACAGATATATCCTGTCGATAAAATAATAACACAATTCTTCGATGGAATACAGAGAAATGTCAGAAAAATTTACATAAAATGGTTTTTTCGCGTAATTTCCTACACATAAATACACATTATTCATTATACTACGAAACTCTCCTTCCATGTTCTGCCACTTGAAGGATAAAATTCACCAAACCCCTTATCTGCTATCTCAATCTGTACTGTTTCTGCATTTTTCATGCAAATATGAAGTCCGATCCTGTTAGTTTTATTACCACGTACAGTAAGTCCTTCCAGCGTAATTCTGGCGATTCTGGGCTGTCCACCATCTACAGGTGTGATAGTAAGTGCCAATGTATTATCTCTTGCCAGAATCAGATCTATCTGCCTGTCTGCATCATACCAGTTTGTTCCTGCATCCAGCAGCGGGTAGTAAATTTCCTCTTTTCCTCTATTACAATGCATTCCGATATTAGCATGTAACGCTTCTTCTGAAAGGTAGACATAAGATGTGCTTAAGGTTGACGGAAGTACCTTTTCTCTTGCTCCGTAACAGGCACCCTTGCTGAATAAATTATTTCCCTGAAAAACACGTCTGTCTTTACACAAATACCTCAGTGATTCCTTACACCAGTCCTTTGAGAAAACATCTCCCAAAAGGAAAGCAGATGTGATCATTTTATTCTCGCACTGATTACGTACAATTTCCAGAAATGCACTGTCCAACTGGGTAAAAAAGGCTTTCTTTTGAGAATCTGTCATTTGTGACACATCTGTTATTTTCATTTGTGGAAATTTTTCTTCATTTATAAGGCAGACGACAGGACTGGAATTGCGATTCATCTGCATGTGGTATCCTCTGACACCATCTTTCTTATAATCAAACAATAAAACATCATGGACCCACATTTCCTCAGGCTGATGTAAAATGTACTGGAAAAAGCAATCCTGGTGAGACAGAAAATATACGTTCCCTTTATTCCCCATCGCTCTCAATGCTGCTTTCTTCAGCGCATTACACACCTGTGGCTCCATATCCTTAATCGTAATCGCAAGTCCTGCAATATCCAAACCGCCTGTATAAGCAGCCATCAGTGCTAAAATTTTACGGAAAAATATTTCCATAAGGAACTCTGCTGTATATTCATGATCTCCGACCTGCGCTGTCGTTTCATTTCTGACCAGCAGGAGCAAATCCTCTACCAGGTCTCCCGTTCCTTCTTTTGCCATTTGCAATGCATCTTTACCCATGACCCAGATGTCATTCTCTGATCCTTCCTGGTGTTTGCGGCACAATACCACGGGGATATTGTACTGTTCCTCCCCCATCACCTGACTGACAGTATCCGGCATGCTCTGATCGAGTCTGCAATAGCTGATCTGTGCATAATCATTGGCGAGGTCTATCCCTGCAACTATTTTGTTTTTCTTTCCAATCTCATCCAATGCCTTGTCTAAAAACATACTACTTAACTAATGCCATACCTTTCTGTATCCTGCACTTCTTCCATGCAGCCATATGTATTTGCCTGCCCTATATGACTCTGAACAGTTCTCTGGCGCTGTAATCTTCTTCCATATATTCCTGCATCAGTTGCTGGGCAGTTGCTTCATCATGCAGGCTACGTGCCACCATAATATCATTAAGCATGCCATAACGCCCCTGTGAGTGTTCCTCATCCCTGCGCGCCAAAGTACCACTCTGTGTTACCTGTTCAACACCGTCCCTGCTTTCTGTCACATAATACTGCAGCATTTCCCCCTGAAACAGATCAAAGGCTTTTACATGTATACCCTCATACATATCTTTCATTTCTTCCGTTTCATAGATCATATCCTGTGTATCTGCTGATGAATTTCCCTTATCATACAGATAGTGTATCCTCACTTTATTTTCAGGAGATGTTCTGTATTCTACGAAATATTGATTCTTAAAATAGTGTAGCTGTACTACCTGATCTGCAAGTTCTTTGAAAAAGGGAAAACAAATCCCTGCGTGTAACAACTGTCCTACAAATTCCGAGAGTGTATCTCTGGCTATTGAAGAACGCCTGTCCGGATGTTCTGACCAGAATTTAAGCAATGCAAGTTTATTACACAAAGGTGCTTCCCCACTCTTGCGATAGCGTATGTATATCTGGTCAAATATTTCATTCTCTGTCACTGCATTCTCCACAAAATATGCATAAGCCGTATCTGCCAGAAGTTCCTCTACCAGAGTATCATCATGTGTGGGAGATGCTGCATAACTAAGCAGCATTTCATCCTTTTCCGGTACGATCACATGTGTAAAACGCATCTGTTGCAAAATATGATGCATGATATCTGTAGTCTCCAGTTCCAGTTCCAATGCCGATTTCCAGATATTTCGAAGCTGTGTTGTCTGCCCTTCATAATACATCATCAGATATTGCAGAATATTCTCATCATATTTCATATTTCTGTAAATATAATAAGATACATTAATCAGAAATTCTTCTTTCGTAAACTGATTTGAAATAATACGCTTACTGATGAGTCTGGCAACCGACTTCATATTTACGCCGCTCATGCCATATCTCTTTACCCATAAATATGCCTTGTCGAACATTCCTCTGGATATCAGGAAACGTATGAATTCTGCTCGTTCTTCCGATTCCATCTCGTCAGCTTCGATTTCATCAAGGAATGTATCCAGTTCCCCGATCATGTCATTTTCATAATAAAAGCGAAGCAGTTTGGTCCGGATTTCCTTCTTGAAACTCTCAATGACCTGTTCTGATTCTGCCAGATGTTTGAACCGTCCTACATTATCCATTGTGATCGTTACATAATTCTTATCCTGTTCACACAAATACATATCGAAGCTGAGCCTGCCTTCGATCATTGGTCCGACAAAAGGCAGCAGTCTGTCTGTCTGCATCAGTTGCCGGTTCGTATATGTGATCCTTTTTGTAAAACGATTGCCCTGTGCATCCTGCAAAAATGCTCTGTATTCATTTCCATATATCGGAATCAGACAGGTTCCGCCTGTTACCGGATAACTGCTCTCTCCGTTAATCTTCTCATGAATGATAACAACCGTTGTGATCTTGGGATTCTCTACTGTGATCCTGTGCATAAAGAGAAGTGGAGCGAATGCATAAGCCGTATCATCACGTAACATCTGCGGTGCCAGTATCTGTTCATATAAATATGCCAGATCTTCATTCATATGTCCTAATCTGATCTGGTCCACCACAAATCTCTCCATGGCAATCCTATAACTTCTTTCCAGCTCCGGATACCTGTCTTTGTTACGCAATACATAGGCATATAAATAGGCATTATGTTCATAATCCAGATTGCTCTGGTATGCAAAATACATCAATACCATTTTAGGCAGTACAATATTGTTATCTGTGATATCCAGAGACATCATGTAATATTCATACAATCTGGTAACTCTGACTTCACAGGATACACCCAGTTCATACCATGCAAAATATTCTTTTCCTCTTTTATCCCCTAAAATCAACAGCCTGCAAATGGCAGCTATTGTCTGCGGGTCTTTTTCATCCTTATATATTTCACAAAGTGTACGGAACAGTAAAGAAGAATAATTCTTCACTCTGGCACATAAATACTGTACCTGCTGCGTCATATCACTGTTAAGCATATGATACTTGGCAGCATACCAGATCACATTCTGCTCAAACTGTCCCAGTTGTAAAATAAATGACGGATGACTCTGGAAAAGAAGCACTGACTCACAAAAAAGAATCGGACTGGAACACCCCAGTTTAAACTGTTCCTGCAGAAAATGCCATCTGGCTTCCGGACTGCCTGTATATTCCTCATCCAGATACATAAGGAACCATGCCAGACGCCATTGTGTCTCGTCCCTGCCGTATGCATTTTCTATTTCATCCGTTACCGCCTGCAAATAACTCTCATCACGATTGAATAATGTCTCCAGATATAAATAGTAACACTTGGCCAGTATATCTGTCCGGTCACCAAATACTTCCGGTTCCAGCTTGTCCAAATACCACTTGGCTTCATTAAAACGTTCTCTGGTCACCAGCATCTGTACCTGATACAACTGTGTCATGATATCATCCGGATCTATCTCATTAAGCTGTGCAATAGCCTCGTTGGCACGTTCCACCCAGATATTATTTGTTATCTTATGGAATTTCATCTCGATATAATTTCGCACCAGTGATATGACCGCACGTTTCTTCTGCCGTCTTTTCTTTTCCTTATCCTGACCTTCTCTCATCATCACCTGTACAGGTATGACAATTTCATGACAGGTATCTTCGATCACGATTCTTCCAATATTCATTCCATGGCGCAATCTGGCTGCATCTATAGTAAAGTTCAAACGGTACAGATCATCTACAAAATCAATATCCATAATCTGATTCTGCTCCAGTTCGATAAATCCGCCTTCCGTTCTTACCTGCAGGCAGACATAACCCCAGCTGGAACGGGTCAGTGCCAGTGTACGAGGCTGAGAATCCATAATATCTTCCAGCATGAATCCTTCCATGTCTGTCTGATACTGAATAGGTGCCTTTTTGTTCGTTTCTATGAGAAACTCTTCAACATTTTCTTCATTTCCCACATTTCTGGACAACCCAAGGTATACTGTTTCGAGATCTTTATCATTTTTATGGAAAATACTGATAAATTCCGGCGAATAGAATAGATCTACTGCCTCGCTCCAGTCAGCCTTTGCCAGATTGGCAAAATGAAACAGATTGCGGATACCTCCCATGGAACTTTCGAGCTGGATTTTCTGCACGGTGATCTTATATGGCAAGGTATATTCACCTTCGCTGCTGATTATGGTAAATTCACCACGTACCTGACTTCCCGCCTCAAGATTACCCGTCACAAAGCAGTACTCAATTACAGCCTCGCGTCCCGTAAAATGAGTCGCCAGACTCTGCATTCTGGTATCCGATGAATAAATATCCCCACTCGCCTCATCACTTCCGGTTTCAATCTTAAAGCTTCCTTCCACCCGTTCCTGAGGCTTCACGCTAAATTCAAGGCTTTGACAAGAGAATTTCAGATAACGATTCTTACACTCCCAAATTCCATCTGTCATCTGCCCCTTCTTCTCCTGCATGTTTCCACTGCCCTTCCGTCATTTTCTAAATACTGATCATCTAATAAACAGTATAAAATATTTGTTGACATAACGCAATAAAAAATCGAGCGGTCACAGACCGCCCGACTGTAAATTTTTATAAATTTTATTAGATTTCAACTACCCATCCTTCCGGAGCCTTGATATGACCCATCTGGATTCCTGTTAATGTTTCATATAACTTCTTGGTAACAGGTCCCATCTCGTTCATACCACTTGGGAAGCAGATCTCCTTGCCATGGTCAACAATCTTACCAACAGGGGAGATAACTGCTGCTGTACCACAAAGACCACATTCTGCAAAATCCTTAACTTCATCGAAGTATACTTCTCTTTCTTCAACTTCCAGTCCTAAATATTCCTTGGCAACTACCATTAAGGAACGACGGGTAATGGAAGGAAGAATACTGTCTGACTTTGGTGTTACAACTTTGTTGTCTTTTGTTACGAATATGAAGTTGGCACCACCTGTTTCCTCTACCTTGGATCTTGTAGCAGGATCAAGATACATATTCTCATCAAATCCATTTGCATGTGCTGTTACGATTGCGTGAAGGCTCATTGCATAGTTCAGACCAGCCTTGATATGACCTGTTCCATGAGGTGCTGCACGGTCAAAATCACTGACACAGATAGTAATAGGCTTAGCACCGCCCTTGAAATAAGGTCCTACAGGTGTTGTCAGAATTCTGAACTGATATTCATCAGCAGGTTTAACACCGATAACAGGATTAGAACCAAACATATAAGGACGTACATATAAGGTAGCACCTGAACCATAAGGTGGTACATAAGCTTCGTTAGCTTTAACTACTGCCTTTACAGCCTCTACAAAACGTCCTTCAGGAAGTGTAGGCATCTCCAGTCTCTTACAACTGTCATGCATACGTGCTTCATTTAAATCAGGACGGAATACTACGATACGTCCATCTTCTGTTGTATATGCCTTCAAACCTTCGAAACATGTCTGTGCATACTGAAATACACCTGCACATTCATTCAATGTAATATTGGCATCCTCTGTCAATGCGCCCTGATCCCATGCGCCATCCTTATAATATGATACATATCTCTTATCAGTCTGATGATAACCGAATCCGAGAGTTGCCCAGTCAATATTCTTCTTTTCCATAACATGATCTCCCTTCGTAATGATCCAACATCAACTTTTGTTGTAATCTTTTCAATTATTATTGACCCGATGATAAAAAAAGTCAACCCAAAAGTCTGTATACATGTGGTTTTTTCATAACTTTTTTGATATTTTTTAACCTGTATTCATATAGGCTATGAATACAGGTTATATCACTAAATTCTTTCATATTTTACAAAAGTATACTCCAGATCAAAATAAGTCAACTCATCACTGTCTGCCGTGACCTTCCACTCAGGGTCTTCATCCAGATCAGGAAAATGTGCATCTGCCTGATAAGCATAATCAATCTTTGTAATATGTGCAGTATCACAATATGGAAGCATCTGGCGGTATACACTCTCGCCGCCTACAATATAAATGTCTTCACTTTCATAACCTCGCAGCACCTCCAGTAATTCCTCCAGCGAATGTACTACCTGTGCACCTCTGACCTGATATTTCATATCTGATGACAGAATGATATTGGTTCTTCCTGTCAATGGCTGTCCCTGTGGAAAAGTCTCCAGTGTTTTTCTTCCATATACGATTACCTTGCCAGTGGTCATCTGACGAAACATTTTCTGGTCACTTGGAATGCTCACCAGGAGACTTCCCTGGTTCCCAATCGCCCAATTATTATCTACCGCAGCAATTATATTCATCTTTGTACTCCAATCTTTATCTATCCCATTTATCACATAATGCATTAATCTGATCTGCAAATTTAGCCAGATCCTTGTTTGCCCCGCCTTCGTTCTTATGAATAACAGCGATCAGCCTCTGTCCTGCTGCCAGAAGTCTTGTGAATACATCTGATACCACAGACGTACGTTTCTTCACAACAACAGGTGCGGCTTCATATTCTATAGCATCTGTTATCAAATCAAATCTTGTTCCGGAGTATGGCGCATATGCCTTTTGTCCATGTTCGATTTTAAGACATTCTGTGAAAAGATTGCACACACTGTCCTCGCCGTGAACAATGAATACTCTCTGGGGCTTTTGTTCAAAAGCATCCAGCCATGCGATCAATCCATTCTTATCAGCATGCCCGCTCAATCCGGCAAGCTGTCTGATATCAGCCCGTACATCTACGTTCTCGCCAAAAAGTTTCACTTCTTTGGTTCCATCGATCAATGCTCTGCCCAGCGTTCCCACTGCCTGATATCCTACGAACAATATTGTACATTCCGGTCTCCACAGATTATGTTTGAGATGATGTCTGATACGTCCTGCCTCACACATTCCGCTGGCAGATATGATGACCTTGGGCTTCTCATCAAAGTTGATCTGTTTGGATTCCTCACTTGTAATTGCTAATTTAAGCCCCGGAAATGACAAAGGATTGATTCCATTTCTGACCAGTTCAAGTGCTTCCTCATCAAAACAGCCATAAATGTTCTTCTGGAAAATCCCTGTTGCCTCTACTGCCAATGGGCTATCCACATATACTTCAAATTTAGGGAACTCCGGCACCAGATTATCCGCTTTGATCTTTCTCAAAAAATACAGCATTTCCTGCGTCCTGCCTACTGCAAAGGAAGGAATGACTACATTGCCGCCTTTGGCAAAAGTTTCACGGATCACGGCAGACAACTCTGCTACATAATCTATTTTCTCTTTGCTGTGCAATCTGTCCCCATAAGTAGATTCCATAACAACATAGTCTGCTTCCTTAGTCGGGATCGGATCCTTGATCAATGGCTGATCCGTGTTTCCAATATCACCGGAAAAAACAATCTTTTTCGTAATATCGCCTTCTGTCAGCCATACCTCGATACTTGCAGAGCCAAGCAGATGCCCAATATCTGTGAATCTGATCTTAATTCCATCACATATCTCAACCATACTGTCATACTCACATGGAACAAGTCTGCGGATTATACCATCCGCATCCTCCATGGTATATGCCGGTTCTATCGGTTCTGTGCCTGCATGTCTTTTCGCTTTACGGTTCTTCCACTCTGCCTCCTGCATCTGAATATGCGCACAGTCACGAAGCATGATCGAACACAGATCTGCCGATGCCTCCGTCGTAAATATCCTGCCACGGAAACCTTTGGCATACAAAAGCGGCAGATTACCGGAATGATCTACATGCGCATGAGTTAAAAATACATAATCCAGTTTTGCTTCGTCTACAGGAATATCACAACAGGCATACGGATTGATTCCCTGCTGCATACCGCAGTCTACCAGTATATTTTTGCCACATGCCTGAATATAGTGACAACTGCCTGTTACCTGATGGTCCGCACCTACAAATGTTAATTTCATAGAACCCACTACCTTTCTTTTATTCTTCTAAGCGATATGTCGCTGATATATTCTGTCTGCTCTTGTCCTTGGGAGAACATCCGAAATACTTCTTATAAGCTCTGGAAAAAGTAGAATAATTCTGAAAACCGCACGCATAGCAAGCCTCTGTGATCGTTGCGCCCTCTCGTACCAGTTCATCTGCCTGCGCAAGCCTTTTGCCTGTAATATAATTTCCTACCGTACGTCCTGTCTCTTCCTTAAAAAGATGCATCAGATAATATTTATCCAGATAAAATACCCCTGCCAGACTGTCAATCGAAAGTTCTTCCCTCAAATGCTCTTCTATATAATTCATGATCTGCGCAATTTTACTGTTAGGTGCCTGCGTAGCCGGATATGCAATCCTGTCATCTATGACAGCACGGTTAAGCTGTATCATAAATTCCAGAAATAATACCTGTTCGTACAATGCCGCAGCATATTCCTGATGATCTGCACTCGCATTCTCCAGCTCGCAGATCGTAGCATAGAGCCTGCTGGTCACCAGGGACTTCACACGCAGCACATTACTGCCTGTGGATTTCACTTTATTGAAGCAGGCACTCAGATCGTACTCTTCATTTCGATATGAATTGATAAATTCATCTGAAATGTACACAATAATCCGCTCATACTCGCAATCTTCTTCTATCTGGGGTCTGTGCACCTCTCCTGCCGGTACAAATACAATATCATATGGCTCCAATCGGTAAGCACGCCCATCTATATGATATGTGACATTTCCCCTGATCAGAATCAAAAGCTTATGAAAGACATGATAATGATAGGAAAATTCACGGAGTTTTCTATCTTTGAGGTGAAAGATCTTGAAATTCGAGTTCAAGAAACCTTTTTGTTCGTATTGCTCCATTTTACCAGTCCTTTCACACTTTATTGTAATAAGTATACCATATAACCGGATGAATAGTCATGATTATTACTATAAATATATCTATTTTTTACATTTCTTTTCCTGAAATTAATGTTAAAATGTTAATATCAGAAAATAATGGAATGCTGTTGTTTTAATGCGCTGTGACACAGTATTTCTTATCAGAAACAATGCAGGAAAGAGGATAATCTATGAAATTCAGTAACGGTTGCTGGCTTCAGCAGGAGGGCTGTGAATGTTTCACACCACAGCAGGTATATTTTAGCAAAATTGAAGAAAACAGGGTAACTTTATGTGCTCCTACCAATCGGATCAATCACAGAGGCGATACATTAGGCGGTATTAATCTGACACTTGTTATCACATCACCCATTCCTGAAGTTTTGCGTGTTCAGACCTATCACCATCTGGGTGCAGTAAAGAAATCTCCGGCCTTTGAAATTAATGAGACTTGTCTTCCTTTGACAACCTTTGCAGATGATGAACATATTACGATTGCCAGCGGTTCTCTTACTCTCGAAATCGGCAAAAAGAACTGGTATATGAAATATACAAGAAACGGTAAAGTCATTACCGAATCCAAAAATCGTGATCTGGCACTCATGAAAACAGACTGGAAGGGCTTAGCCTATGATAAAGGCGATAACAGCGATACTTACATCCGTCAGCAGTTGAGCATTGGCGTAGGTGAGCTGGTTTATGGTCTGGGTGAGCGTTTCACTCCTTTTGTCAAGAATGGTCAGTCTGTTGATATCTGGAATGCAGATGGCGGTACCAGCACAGAGCAGTCCTATAAAAATATTCCTTTCTATCTGACAAACAAAGGCTATGGTGTCTTTGTCAACCATCCTGAGAAGGTATCTTTTGAAGTTGGCACAGAAATGGTAACTAAGACCGAATTCTCCGTTGAGGGTACTTATCTGGATTACTTCCTTATCAATGGACCTACCATGAAGGAAGTCCTGAAGCGCTATACTGATATCACCGGCAAGCCATCCCTGCCTGCTCCATGGACATTTGGTCTGTGGCTCTCTACCTCTTTTACAACCAATTATGATGAAGAGACTGTTATGAGCTTCGTAAACGGTATGCTGGATCGAGGTATTCCTCTTAGAACCTTCCACTTCGACTGCTTCTGGATGAAAGAATTCCACTGGAGTGATTTCTTATGGGACAGCCGTGTATTCCCTGATCCTGTCGGTATGCTCAAGCGTATCAAGGAGAAAGGCTTAAATATCTGTGTATGGATCAATTCCTATATTGGTCAGGAATCTATCCTTTTCAAAGAAGGCATGGAAAAAGGATATTTCATCAAGCGTCCTAACGGCGAAGTATGGCAATGGGATATGTGGCAGCCGGGAATGGCTATTGTAGATTTCACCAATCCTGCCGCCTGGAAATGGTTCCAGGATAAGCTGGAAGTACTGCTTGACATGGGCGTTGACTGCTTCAAGACTGACTTCGGCGAAAGAATCCCTACGGATGCTGTATATTATGATGGTTCTGATCCCAGGAAAATGCACAACTACTACACCTATTTGTACAATAAGTGCGTATATGAACTGTTAGAGCGTAAGCGTGGTAAAGGACAAGCGGTTCTGTTCGCCCGTTCTGCAACTGTAGGCGGTCAGAAGTTCCCTGTGCACTGGGGTGGTGACTGCTGGTCAGATTATGAATCCATGGAAGAAAGCTTACGAGGCGGTCTGTCCTTATGTATGTCAGGCTTTGGCTTCTGGGCTCATGATATCGGTGGTTTTGAGAATACTTCTACTGCCGATGTATATAAACGTTGGGTTGCTTTCGGTCTGCTCTCTTCTCACAGCCGTCTCCACGGAAGTACTTCTTATCGTGTTCCCTGGATGTATGATGAAGAAGCTGTAGATGTTGTACGTTTCTTTACCAGATTAAAAGCAAAACTGATGCCATATCTGTACAAAACAGCGATTACTGCTTCCAGGACAGGTATTCCATGCATGAGAAGTATGGTTCTGGAATTTACAGAAGATAAGATGTGTAACTATCTGGATAAGCAGTATATGTTAGGTGATAATCTGTTAGTTGCTCCTATCTTCAATGATGAGAGCCGCGCAGAATACTATCTGCCTGCCGGTATCTGGACTAACTTCTTTACCGGTAAGGAATACAAGGGTGGTAGCTGGGTAGAGGAACAGCATGGTTACTTAAGTATTCCTCTGATGGTTCGCGAAAACTCTATCGTTGCCATTGGTGCTCATGATGATAAGCCTGACTATGATTACGCTGATTCCTGTGAACTGCGTATTTATGCATTACATGATGGAGTCAAAACAGAAACTACAGTCTATGGCATGAGCAATCTGCCTGAACTGACTGTATCTGCCGCAAGATCAGGTCATACCATTCATGTGACAGCAGAAGGCTCCAAGCCTTATACGATCCGCATGGTAAATATGCATGCTGCAGAAGCAGTAAATGGCTTCGTTGTCATCGAAGGCAATGACTCCATTATCACACCGGATACAAATGCAAGTGTAGTAGAAATCAAATTTTAGTTAAATTGAAAACGCCGATATATCATCCCCGCAGGGCTATATATCGGCGTTATATTTTTACTTATTTATGTGACTATAATACTCTGGATAAAAATTCCTGTAATCTCTGGCTCTTGGGTGCGCTGAAAATCTCCTGTGGCGTTCCTTCCTCCGCAATGACACCTTCGTTGATAAACATGACACGGTTCGCAACCTCTCTGGCAAATCCCATTTCATGTGTCACAACTACCATCGTCATCCCTGTACTTGCCAGTTCCTTCATTACCTGTAATACCTCTCCAACCATCTCCGGATCAAGAGCTGAGGTTGGTTCATCGAACAGGATCACATCAGGATTCATAGCCAGTGAACGCACAATAGCGATACGCTGCTTCTGACCACCTGAAAGCTGTGCAGGGTATGCCTCTGCCTTATCTGCAAGTCCAATCCTTGCAAGCAGCTCTTCTGCCTTGGCAGATGCCTGTTCTTTGGTCATCAGTTTCAGCTTCACAGGTGCCAACATGATATTCTCTCGAATAGTCATATTGGGAAACAGGTTGAACTGCTGAAATACCATACCAATCTTACGGCGCATCTGGTTAATGTCTGTCTTTTTATCCGTTATATCTGTTCCCTCAAAGAGAATCTGTCCCTTAGTCGGTACTTCAAGAAGATTCAAAGAACGCAGGAAAGTAGATTTACCACACCCAGACGGTCCAATGATGGCAATGACATCACCTTTTCGCACTGTAGTGCTGATTCCTTTTAATACTTCCTGTTTCTCATAATATTTATGTAAGTCTTTTACTTCCAGAATCACATTATCGCTCATTGTTTCGTAACCTCCTCTCCAGCTTGCCTGCCAGGAAACTCAACAGCATAACTAACGCCAGATAGATGATTGCAACTGCGATCAGTGGCAGAAATGCCTCATATGTATTACTTCTGATGATATCTCCACCTTTTGTCAGATCCATCAATCCGATATAACCACTGATAGAAGTCTCTTTCAAAAGGCTGATAACTTCGTTAAGCAATGCCGGAAGTATATTCTTGATTGCCTGTGGCAGAATAATAGACTGCATAGTCTGCTCATAATTCAGTCCTAAACTTCTGCCCGCTTCGAACTGTCCAATGTCGACTGACATAATACCGGAACGGACAATTTCTGCAACATATGCTGCGGAGTTCAGACCAAATGCGATAGCTGCAACCATGATCTTATTCGTTGCTGATGCCAGAATAACATAGTAAATGATCAACAACTGAATCATAACAGGCGTACCACGCATAACTGTCAGATATACCTTACAAATGGCATTCAATATCGGCAGTTCACCATTTCTGTCATAGCCTGTTCTGATAATTGCAATCATGAAACCTAAAATAATACCAATCGTAACCGCCAGCAATGTAATGAGAAGCGTATTGCCAAGACCTTTTACAATATACATATATCGGCTGTCTTTGATAAAGTTATCGTAGAATTTCTCCCCGATACTTGCCTTCTGTGTATCGCTGTCACCTTTTACAATAATGACCTGTTTAGTCGTAATATAAGTATCCGTGAAGTTAATATTCTTCTTACGTTCTTCCGTTACTGTGAAGCCTGACGCACCGACATTGACCTTACCAGAAGTAATTGCTGCAATAATAGAGTCAAAAGCCATATCCTCTACCTGGATATCCATGCCAAGTTCGTCACTGATCGCACGCATAATATCAATATCGATACCAGTTACCTGATTGTTGTCATAATATTCATAAGGTGGGAACTCTGCATTGGTTCCAATAATCAGTGTTCCATTATTTCTCTCTACTTCTTTGCTGACATATGGATACTGCCCTACTTCATCGTCTGTACCGATATAATTCTTAACAATACTGTCAATCGTGCCATCGGCTTTTAACTTCTCCAGTGCACCATTGATATTGTCCAACAGTTCTGTATTTTCCTTAGCTACACAAAAGGCATAATCTTCCAGTGTAAATTCTTCATCAATAATACGAATGTTACTGTTCTGCTTCACGAACTGTAATCCGGGCTGCTCATCTATGACGACACAGTCTATCTTACCAAGCTTTAACGCCTGAATCGCATCTGCACCTTTGTTATATCGCTCAATCTTCGTTCCTGCGTCGTCACCTTCGTAATCTGACACATAGATATCACCTGTAGTTCCAAGCTGCACGCCGATTCTGGCCCCCTCCAGATCCGCTGCACAGGTAATCTCTTTCTGTGATGCATCACTTTGTCCTGCATCTGACTGCTTGCCTGCACAACCTGTCAATAATGTTCCCAATAACATTATAATAAGAAGCGCTGGCAGCATTCTTCTCTTTGTTGTTTTCATGTTATACCTCGATTCTGAATATTTATACAAAAGAGAGTATAGCATACAAAATGGGCAATGTCCACTTTAAGGAATACTGGCACTTTTATTCTCCTATATTGGTTATTACCCAATCCTCATTCTTCATATCATATGTAGTCTGACAGTAAGGGCAGGTTCGTTGATGGGTGGCATCGAAGCTGCCGCCACAGTTTTTACATTGGGATCGTCTGATGGAAAATCCGGCTTTGGTAGGGGTGGAGATATTCTTCGCTACCTGGATTGGAATTTCTTCATCTTTTATTTTAATCTTATTATTTATGCAATAAGTATTACGAAGAAACACTTTCATGTTAAGTTTCACGATATTACCGGTTGTTTCCATAGTTTTCAGTGCTACTGTTCCATGATAGTTCATATCGATCAGGTCTTTATATCTTTCAGGGACATGAGCTCCTTCAAAGCAGGCAAGATTGCTTGTATCATCTGAAAAGAGTGTCATTTTCAGAAATGAGATAAGTTGTCCTTCAAATAATTTATAGGAAAAGGTACTATCTAAGGATTTCAATTTCTTTTCTATTTTTCTTTCTGCTTTTTTGGAACCCACAACTTCACCAACACCTTGCATTCCCTTACAGATTCCATATCCTATTGTAGAAAAAGCAAATACTACATATCCTCCAAAGGCTCCACCTGCCGCTGCTCCCACGATATTCATTACATTAAAATGTTCTACATTCATCATGCTGTAGATTACAGCTAAAAAGGAAATAATTATACCGGCTACGATGCCTATATTCTTTATTTTCTTAACCTGTGAGGAATCATCATCATAAAAATAGAAATTCGTAACCTTCGGAAACAAATCAGATATCTGAAATTTGGTCTGACAATACGGACATCCTGTCATTAGTTCCTTAATTCTGCTGACAGCACCACAGGATGGACAGCAATAATAGTCGCTTTCTACTGCACTGGTCTCTACTGTCGTATCAGTTACAATCGCATTGATTGCAATCTGACTTTCCTGTGTATCTATGCATTTATCATCCTTATAGTATTTCTGTGATAAATTTGCCATATGCATTCTTCTCTCATGCGAATACTTTTCATCACTCCAGAAAGTATTCTTTGAACGTGACTGTGGCATTGTATACTCAGCCGGGGTAATTTCCATTGTAGTCCTTAGTCCTTTTGCCTTCCATCTGTCATATTGCAGTTTTAATGCATAGGACAAATCTGCCCCTGCAATATCCGGCGTAATTCCTGTCCGTGCAAAACTCTGCATCTTGACTGCCATTCTCTCTTCCGGTACTTTCTTACTTCCATCCCACTGCCTGGTTCCATCCATTGCTTTGTAACTCATTAGTATTCCCTCTTAGTCAAAATTTCTTTCCTTCAGTTATAAATAAAAAATAGACACCTGATGAAAAAACGGTCAATGACATGTGCCAAAGACCGTTTCCCCTATCATTTCTATACAATTTAGTTTTCATTCATCTTAGCCAGTTTAGCAGCCTGGTCGGCTGCGATGCAGGCATCAATGATCTCCTGGATATCACCATTCATGATCTTATCCAGCTTATACAGTGTCAGGTTGATTCTGTGGTCAGTAACACGTCCCTGTGGGAAGTTATAAGTTCTGATCTTCTCAGAACGATCCCCTGTACCGATCTGGCTTCTACGCATCTCTGCTTCTGCGTCATGTCTCTGTTGCTGCTCGATATCATATAACTTGGCACGCAGAAGTGCGAAAGCCTTCGCCTTATTCTGTAACTGGGATTTCTCGGTCTGACTGTATACAACAATACCTGTAGGATAGTGAGTCAGTCGCACAGCGGAGTCTGTGGTGTTGACACACTGTCCACCGTTACCGGATGCACGCATTACATCAATACGGATATCTTTATCTTCAATCTTAATATCAATATCTTCATCAACTTCCGGCATAACAGCGACACTGATCGTAGAAGTATGGATACGTCCACCGGACTCAGTCTCAGGAACACGCTGTACACGGTGTACACCGGATTCATATTTCATTACGGAGTATGCACCCTGTCCACTGATCATAAAGGTAACACTCTTCATACCGCCGATACCGATTTCTTCGACTTCCATAGTTTCTACCTTCCAGCGACGGCTCTCTGCATAATGTACATACATACGGTAGATTTCTGCTGCGAACAATGCTGCTTCATCTCCGCCTGCACCTGCACGGATTTCCACGATTACGTTCTTATCATCATTAGGGTCCTTAGGCAGAAGGAGAATCTTTAACTGCTGCTCTAATTCTTCGATACGCTTCTTGGCATCATTGAGTTCTTCCTTGAGCATTTCACGCATCTCTTCATCATTTTCAGATTCCAGCATAGAGAGGGAATCCTCTACTGTCTCTTTACATTTCTTATATTCTGTATAAGCTTCTACAATAGGCTGCAGGTTGCTCTGCTCTTTCATCAGAGAGCGAAATCTTGCCTGATTATCTGCTACTGTAGGCTCATGTAACTCGTTCATGATCTCTTCATAACGGGCAATCAAATCATCTAACTTATCAAACATCTTAATCCTCATTTCTGTGCACGTTCTTTGCACACAACATTTATATACTATTCCAACAGCCTGTTACTACGCGGTCGAGTCCTGCATAATCTTTTATGATTTCAACCTCACAAAAACCTTTATGTATCATCATATCTTTTACAGCCTCACCCTGATCGTAACCGATCTCAAAGAACAGTCTCGCACCTCTCGTCATATATGAAGTACACTGTTCCACAATTCTTCTATAAAAATACAGCCCATCTTCTCTGCCGTCAAGTGCCAGCATCGGTTCATGCTCTCTGACCTCCGGCATCAGTGTATCAATAACTGCTGTTTCAATATATGGAGGATTCGATACGATCATATCGAACTTACCCTCTACCTTTTCCAACAGATCACTGTGTCTAAACTCAGTCTCCAATCCCAGATTCTGTGCATTCTCTCTGGCAACTGCCAGTGCATCGTCTGAGATATCCACACCCAATCCTTCACATTCATTGCTGTATTTCAACAGGCTGAGCAAAATGCAGCCGGAGCCGGTACAGATATCCAGTATCCGCATACCATCACTCAGATAGCGCATTGCTTCCTCTACCAGAATCTCCGTATCCTGTCTGGGAATCAGCACATGTTCATTCACCTTAAAAGTTAATCCCATAAATTCCTGCTGCCCTGTTATATGCTGCAATGGTATTCTCTGTGCCCGCTTCTCAATCACCATACGGTAAAACTGCTCTTCCAGATTACTGCGAACACTGTCACCATGCACCAGTAAAGCATTTCTGTCCGTATGACAGATATATTCCAGAAGCAGTCTGGCATCCAGCGCCGCCTCTTCAATTCCGGCATCTTCGAGCTGTTTTTTGCCAATTTCAAATAATTCTCTGTATGTCATACTCAGATTTTCTCCCTGTCTTAGGGTTCTTCCGCAGCAGGTGTATCCTGCATCCAGCTATCATCCACTTCATATCCAAAGGTATCCTTTAAATATGCCTTCCAGTCAAACACAGCTTCTACAGAAGCAATCGCTACTTCGATCATATCCTCATCCGGCTCTTTGGTTGTCAACTTCTGCATCCACAATCCCGGTGCCGAGATAATTCTGACAACGATATTATCACTCCTGCCTGCCAGGCGAATGATTTCATAAGAAATCCCTGCAATGACCGGCACAAGAGCAATACGAAGTATTAACTTCAAAGCCATATTATCTACACGGATAAAGAAAAATACAACGACACTGACCAGTACAACAAAGAGCAGAAAACTCGTACCACATCTCTTATGCAGTCTGGAACTGCGTTTTACATCCTTTACAGTAAGCGGTCTGCCTTTCTCAATACAATTAATACATTTATGCTCTGCTCCATGATACATGTAGAGCCTCTTAATATCCTTCATCAGCGAAATACCTGTAATATACCCGATGAAGATCAATATTCGTATCAATCCTTCTATCATCGCGATCACGCTTGCATTGCGGATATATTTTCCAAGCAGGTCTGACAGGAAAAGGGGCAATAACATAAATAATGCCACCGCAATGATCACCGATAATATCACCGTAAAAGTCATCATGATATCATCTGCTTTACTGCCTAACATTTTCTCCAGCTTTTCTTCCGTCTTACTGGGTTTCTCATCCTCTTCTTCATAAAAAGAAGCTGAATAAGTTGTTACTTTCATTCCCAGTACCAGAGAATCTATAAATGCAAATACACCGCGGATAAAAGGCAGTTTTGCAAATTTCTTGTCTCCACAGATTCCTTTATACTCTTCAACCTCAACTTCGATCTCTCCATTGGGTTTGCGCACAGCAACTGCATATTTATCTCTATTTTTCATCATCACACCTTCAAGAACTGCCTGTCCACCAATTCCCGAATAATGTGTCTGTTTTTTCTTAGCCATATAGTCCTCCGAGTCCGTCACGTTTGTATTCTATGAACTAAAAATAAGGTTGAGATAAAAAATTACCTCAACCTTTTGAACGTTTCTTATTTGCTTTCTACGCCGTACTTCTTATTGAACTTATCAATACGTCCACGAGCTGATGCAGCCTTCTGCTGACCTGTATAGAATGAATGGCATTTTGAACAAACTTCAACGTGGATTTCAGGCTTTGTAGATCCTGTTACGAATGTGTTACCGCAGTTACAGGTAACTGTTGCCTGATAGTAATTAGGATGGATTCCTTCTCTCATGTTTTTCACCTCTCTATAATAGATAAAATCATTATTATTTACTTATGTTCTAATAAACAGCTTATTCAGTATAACATAGGATTCTGCGATATGCAAGCCTTTTTTAAATGAATTTCATTTTCTTAACGGTATTTACAAATTCCACATTATCCTGCGTCCTGGAGAAGATATCCAGTATCTTGTCTACTGCCTCTTCCGGCTTAAGACCATTAAGTGCTCTCCTCATAATATTGATCGCATCCAATTCATCCGGTGTCAGCAGCAGATCATCTCTTCTGGTTCCTGACTTTGGAATATCAATTGCAGGGAATACCCTTCTCTCTGAAAGTTTACGGTCCAGTACCATTTCCATGTTACCAGTTCCCTTGAACTCCTCGTATACGACATCATCCATCTTGGAACCGGTATCTACCAGTGCTGTGGCAAGGATGGTCAGACTGCCGCCCTCCCGCATATTTCTGGCTGCTCCAAAGAATCTCTTTGGCATATGCAGTGCTGCAGGATCAAGACCACCGGAGAGCGTTCTTCCACTGGGGGGAACTGTCAGGTTGTAAGCCCTGGTCAGTCTTGTAATACTATCCAGAAGGATACATACATCTTTCTTATGTTCTACCAGTCTCTTGGCACGTTCAATAACCATTTCCGATACTCTCTTATGATGCTCCGGCAGCTCATCAAAAGTAGAATAAATAACCTCTACATTCGGTCCTTCGATTGCTTCCCTGATATCCGTAACTTCCTCCGGACGTTCATCGATCAGAAGGATGATCAGATGCATTTCAGGTGAATTTTTCTTGATAGACTGTGCTACTTCCTTTAACAGAGTCGTTTTGCCGGCTTTGGGCGGTGATACGATCATACCACGCTGTCCTTTTCCCACAGGGCTCATAAGATCCATGATACGCATGGCTACACTTGCCCCTGCTGTCTCAAGCCGGATTCTCTCATTTGGAAAAACAGGTGTCATATCTTCAAAATTGCGGCGCTTACATGCAAGTTCCGGTGGAAATCCATTTACCTTTTTCACATATAAGAGCGCACTGAACTTCTCATTCTGTGTTTTTACTCTGGTATTTCCTACAATGACATCTCCGGTCTTCAAGTTAAAACGACGGATCTGGCTCGGTGCCACATAAACATCGTTTTCGCCCGGCAGAAAATTCTCACAACGAATAAAGCCAAAACCATCCGGCATAACTTCAAGAATACCATTTGCTGCGACTCCACTATCCAGTTCTGACGGAAATTTCTCCTCCGGACGTTCTTCTCTGGGTTCTCCCGGTGCTCTTAAGACCGGACGCGGTGCTACATCTTTCCCTGCCGCTTTGTCTTTCTCATCTTCAGTAAGCATCAGCTCGATCAGTTCTGCCTTTTTCAGACCTGTCGTTCCCTTAATGCCCCTGGATTTTGCGATCGCGCGCAAATCAGCCAATGCAAGAGATTCATATTTTTCTCTCATACTAATTACCATGCCTTTCTGTCATCTGCAAATTGTATCAGACGCACTATTTGCAAAACGGACTTCATTCGTTTCATTATATAAAAATAAATATCTTTTAATATTGGGGGTAAAATCTTATTCCTTTGATATGATGATATGATGTAGCTGAATATGCTACCTTGTCTATTATAACTCACTTTTTATAAAATAGGAAGAAGAATTTATTGCGAATAAATATTTATTACATTATAATGAATAAAAATAATGTTATTATATTGGATAGGAGATATGCACTTATGACAATTCAGGAAAAAGCACTGGAACTTCATGAAAAATGGAACGGAAAACTGGAAACAGTTTCCAAAACTCCCGTAAAATCAAGAGAAGACTTATCTCTTGCCTATACTCCGGGCGTTGCCGAACCATGTAAAGTCATTGCACAGGATAAAGAGGCTGCTTATAAATATACAATGAAAGCAAATACAGTAGCAGTTGTATCAGATGGCAGTGCCGTTCTTGGTCTTGGCAATATAGGTCCTTATGCAGCAATGCCTGTTATGGAAGGCAAAGCTGTTCTGTTTAAGGAGTTCGGCGATGTAAATGCCGTTCCTATCTGTCTGGATACCCAGGATACAGAAGAGATCATCAAGGCAGTCACCTGGCTTGCACCTGCTTATGGTGGAATCAATCTGGAGGACATCTCCGCCCCCCGCTGTTTTGAAATTGAGGAGCGTTTGAAGGCTACTCTTGATATTCCTGTTTTCCATGATGACCAGCATGGTACTGCTATCGTTGTCCTTGCCGGGATCATTAATGCCCTGAAAGTGGTTGGTAAGCAGAAAGAAAACTGTAAAGTTGTTGTAAATGGCGCCGGCAGCGCAGGTGTCGCTATCACCAGACTTCTTCTGACTTATGGCTTCACCAATGTCATTATGTGTGACAAGGTAGGTATTATCGATACTACAACCGAAGGTCTTAACTGGATGCAGGAGAAAATGGCAAAGATCACGAACCCGAATCATGAAACCGGTTCTCTGGCTGATGCCTTAAGGGGCGCTGATATCTTTGTAGGGGTATCCGCTCCTAACATCGTAACCCCCGAAATGGTATCTTCCATGGCTAAAGATTCTATCCTGTTCGCTATGGCTAACCCTGTTCCTGAAATTATGCCGGATGTCGCAAAGGCTGCCGGAGCCAAAGTAGTTGGAACCGGAAGAAGTGACTTCCCTAATCAGGTCAATAACGTAGTTGCTTTCCCCGGAATCTTCAAGGGTGCTCTGGAAGGCCGTGCAACCCAGATCACAGAGGATATGAAACTGGCTGCTGCCAATGCCATTGCAAGCCTGGTTCCGGAGGATGAACTCAACGAAGACAACATTATGCCGGAAGCCTTTAATCCAAAGGTTGCAGAGCTGGTAGCAGAAGCAGTAAAATCCCATATCAAGCGCTGATATGGCAGCCACACGCTGGGGCGACAAGCCCTATCATTCACTGGATTATGAAATGAAACAGCAATATGGTGAGAAAATTTATAAAATAGCCCTGGATGCAGGCATGACCTGTCCCAATCGTGACAATACCATCGGAACAGGCGGCTGTATCTTCTGCAGTGCCGGAGGCAGTGGCGACTTTGCAAGCCCTGCCTCTGTTTCAGGGCAATTGCTCTCCATCAGAGAACAGTTAGAACAGGGAAAGTCCTACTTTCATACCAAAAAGACCGGCAACCGTTTTATTGCGTATTTTCAATCCTATACAAACACATACGCACCGATAGAACGTCTGCGCGCCCTGTATACTGAAAGTCTGGAAGAACCTTCCGTTGTCGGTATTTCCATTGCCACACGCCCTGACTGTCTGGGAGATGATGTCATAGATTTGCTGGATATTTTAAAGAAACGCTATCCTGACAAGTTCCTGTGGGTTGAGCTTGGATTGCAGACAATTCATGAAGATACCGCCAGATTCATCAGACGCGGTTATCCCCTCACGACTTTTGACGATGCGGTATCCAGACTGCATGCCATCTCTATTCCTGTCATTGTCCATGTAATCCTTGGACTGCCTCATGAGACAAAAGATATGATGCTGAATACCTGCCGCTATCTGAACGCCTGTCGTATCGAGGGCATCAAATTACAGCTTCTGCATGTTCTGAAAAATACTGATCTGGCTCCATTATACGAGCAAAAAACTTTTGAAATTCTCTCTCTGGAGGAGTATATTGATATTGTGGTCTCCTGTCTGGAAGTTCTCTCTCCTGACATTGTTATTCATCGTGTAACCGGAGATGGCCCCAGGGATCTTCTGATTGCTCCAACATGGAGTCTGAATAAGCGCCATGTTCTGAACACACTTCATCAGCAACTGAGGCTGCGTGATTCCTGGCAGGGCAAGAACTATATTGAAAAAGGACGTGATATTTATGACACAAGAGCCATTGACACTATATAAGCTCATCGTTCTATATATGCTCAATAAAGTAAAGTTTAAACTGACTTATGCACAGATCAGTGAATTTATTCTGGAAAAAGAATATACGAACTTTCTGACTTTGCAGGAAGTCATTTCCGACTTGCAGGATACAGAATTGATCAAAGCAGATACGACCATGAACCGTACCTACTTCTCCATTACTGATGAGGGACGCAATACGCTCTCCTATTTCGGTAATCGTATTGGAGAAGCTATTATTCAGGATATCGATACTTTTCTGGATGAGAAACATCTGGAATTAAAAAATGAAGCCTCTATCACCGCAACCTATTATAAAGCAACTACCGGTGAATTCGAGGCTCAGTTGATTGCCCGTGAAAAAGATATAGAACTGGTCAATATCAAGCTGTCAGTCCCTACTGAAGATATGGCAGCCTCTATCTGTGACAGTTGGCAGAAGAAAAATCAAAGTATTTATAAGTTCTTAATGCAGGAGCTGTTTTAATCAGCTCCTTTTTCTTTTGCTTCCTCCTTGATACGTTTCATGTGTTCTCTGATCTTGGCCTCATAACCATTCCACGAAGGCTCATAATATTTCTTTCCTGTCAATTCATATGGTAAATACTGCTGATCTACATAATGATTTGGATAATCATGTGCATATTTATATCCTGTTCCGTGTCCCAATTTCGCCGCTCCTTTATAATGAGCATCCTGCAGATGTGTCGGTATCGGCAGATTGCCGCTTTTTTTTACTTCTTCATTGGCTGCAAAGATAGCATTGCAGGCTGCGTTGCTCTTAGGTGCGCAGGCTACATAAGTAGCTGCCTGTGATAAGATGATCTGTGCTTCCGGCATACCGATACGTTCTACCGCCTGTGCAGCCGATACTGCAACTGTCAAAGCCTGTGGATCAGCATTGCCTACATCCTCCGATGCACATATCATGATACGTCTGGCTATAAAAGCCACTTCTTCGCCGGCATATAACATTTTCGCCAGATAATAAACCGCAGCATCAGGATCAGAACCTCGCATGCTCTTAATAAAAGCAGAAATAGTATCATAATGATTATCTCCATTCTTATCATACAGTACACGCCTTTTCTGAATACACTCCTGTGCTACTTCCAGGGTAATATGAATCTTGCCATCTTCACTTCTGTCCGTAGTCATAACTCCAAGTTCCACTGCATTCAGTGCATGCCTTGCATCTCCTCCTGACAGATCAGCCAGAAATTCCAGTGCATCATCATCAATAACGGCATCAAATGCTCCCATACCTTTTTCTTTATCATATACTGCACGCTGAATAAGCTGTTTGATATCGTTCTTCTCTAGAGGCTTGAGTTCAAAAATAACGGACCGGGAAATCAAAGCCCCGTTTACTTCAAAATAAGGGTTTTCCGTAGTCGCTCCGATTAAAATGATCGTTCCGTCTTCTACAAAAGGAAGCAGATAATCCTGCTGGCTTTTGTTAAAGCGATGAATCTCATCAATAAAAAGGATCGTCCTCTTGCCATACATTGCCATGGTATCCTTAGCCTTCTGAATGACCTCTTCCATGTCCTTTTTGCCTGCTATTGTCGCATTGATCTGGGTAAATTCCGCACTGGTCGTATTAGCGATGACTTTAGCCAGCGTAGTCTTGCCCGTTCCAGGCGGTCCATAAAAAATAATAGAACTTAGTTTATCCGCCTTGATAGCACGATACAGCAGCTTGTCCTTACCGATAATATGTGACTGTCCTACAACTTCATCCAATGTAGCAGGACGAAGTCTGGCTGCCAGTGGCGCTTCTTTCTCCAAATTAGTTTGCTTCATATATTCAAACAGATCCACTGTTGCTGCCCCCTGATATTATAAAATAAAGTGACTATTCATTTACAGTATAGCAATCGTTCAGGTTCATTGCAAGTCTGCCTACCAGATGCGGTAATTACCACTTAATGCCAGAAATGCAAAGAAATACAGGCAGTTATCATAATATCTTCTCACTCCGGTACGCATTGGAGTATTCCAGAATTTCTCTATCCATTCCCTGCTCAGGGGATTGATCGCTGCAAGTGTTGACTGGGCAACCGTAGCCGTAATCGCCACCGGATGTAACACATCATCCTTTGCTATCGTTCCATCAACTTCATAAGTGTGATAATTGTCCTTTCTAGCATCCTCAATCAGAAACTTCTGTAATCTGTCTACTGCCGCACACTGCCCTTCATCCACCCCAAACCAGGCATAATCAAGCCCAATGTTGGCAGCCGTACGATAGGAATCACTATAGAACCAGTCATGTCTGTCATTAGACCAGCCTAATTTGCGTTGCATTGGTGTACCATCAAATTCTGCATACTCAGCACACATCCCGGTAACAGGATGACATGCTTTTGCCAGATATCTGCGACTCTGTACTGCAGCCTCACTCCAGAATATTCTGTCCTCTTCATCTGCCCACTGACTGAATAGTTCATAGAAATGCGGCAGATGATAAGAGGGATCTGTAAAATCAATCCCCGGCACAAACAGTATCTGGTGATTCTCAAGATTCCACATAGGTGCGCCTGCCCTTTGCCCACTGCCCTTATGCAGGCATGCCCTCAGAATAGCTCTGGCTTCTCTCTCATAGGCATAGATGCCTTCGCCATCTCCCCATCTGTGAGATGCAAAAAACAACGCCATCGCAAAGAATTCTTCGCCATCCGGTGCCGGTCCGTAGGCATTTTTCGTCCCGTCTACCGCACAGGACCATGCAAAATAACCTTCATTCTCCCCTTCTGCCATATACATATACGTTTTTGCCCATTTCCAGAGACAATCGAACTCTTTCTTCTTATCTAACTGCACACATAACATCATTCCATAGGACATCCCCTCTGTTCTGACGTCCAGATTCCCGGTATCCATGATGTACGCCATATCTTGCCCTACCGGGTAATATACTCTCTCATCCTCCGCACCCTGAAAATAAAAACGAATTATTTCCTGCAGTCTATTGTCTACAGCTTCTTTGCCAATACCTGTTTCTGCAAATACATTACGATACTCTTTTGTTTTCCACATTGCCATATCACCCTCCGATTTCCCTTATTTCAGGTCTTTCTAAGGATAATTGTAAAGCAACGTCTACTCGTTTATCTCTTTAAAAATTGTGATGTAATCTTCAAATATTGCCAAGTTTTAAGATCAGTCCAATTCATTATGTAAGAGTCTGAGTAAATTACGGTAACCGGATATAACCTCCTCATGATGTTCTCTCACATAATCCATCCGTTCCTCTCTGACTGCTGTTTCCAATTCTCTGGCAGATTCCCCGAGTTCGCTCGCTCCTATGGACAAAGATTTACTTTTCAGTGCATGAACTGCTATCTGATAATTTTTCCAGTCCTCTGCCCTATAGTATTCATCTAATGTCTCTGCATTTGCAGAATCCAGATAAGAATGCAATACTTTCTCATATACCTCCTCACTTTGGGCACAATATTGAACACCGGACTGCGTATCCAGAAATGAAAGTCTTTCCAATAAGCCCTTCTGCTGTCTGAAGGTTCTGGCTACTGCCTGAATCAGAGTATCCGGCAGAAAAGGTTTATGAACCATACCATAAACATACTGCATGTTGTCCCCCATCTGTTCCATATTTTCTGTGGAAGACAGGAAAATCACCGGAATCTGTGCTGTTTTCTCATTTGCCCTTAATTGCTTCAGTACATCCAGACCATTCATATTGGGCATCTCTATATCAAGCAGGATAAGTCCTGCATCTCCTTGTGTAAAATATTCCAGACATTCTTCCCCGGATGCTGCTTTGACTACTGTATACCCATGTTCTTTCAGTATTTTTTCCGCAAGATAAAGATTCATGGAATCATCATCTACCACCAATATAGATGATTGATCATTCTTTTGTGCAGGCTGTTTTGCCAAATCAGAATTTACCCTTACCTTATCCCCTGGCAGATATTTCAATAACAGACTTTCCAGACGGCCCCCCTGTATCGGTTTTGAAATATAATCCTGAAATCCCTGTCTGAGATACTCCTCTCTCATTCCGGTAAGTGCATTAGCTGTCAGCATAATCACCGGTGTATTCTTATTCGGTGAATCCAGCATTTTTTTCATTCTGGCAAGGGTCTCAATTCCATCCATTTCCGGCATCATATGATCCATAAAAATAACATCATAGTGCTTTCGACTGCACATTTTCAGGCATTGTTCACCACTTAATGCAGTATCAATCTGAATCTGTGTCTGTTTCAGGAGATTACGTACCAGAATCAGGTTCATCTCTACGTCATCCACTACCAGAATTTCCGTTGCCGGAGCATGGAAACTTTCATGATATCTGGTTTTCACAGTACTGTGATATTCTCCAATTCTTCCAAGCGGAGAATTATCCACGATCTGCTGTGGCAGACTGACTGTAAAACAGGAGCCTGCACCATATGTACTCTCTACCCGGATCTCTCCATGCATCAGTTCCACTAATTGTCCCGTAATGCTCAGTCCCAGACCTGTTCCCTGTATATTATGATTTTTGATTACATCAAGCCGTTCAAATTTATGAAAAAGCTTATCAATATCTTCCGGTCTGATTCCAATTCCGGTATCTTCTACCTGCAGGATCAGTCTGAACTCATTTTCATTCGCGATTCCTTTTACCGTGATCTTCACCCTGCCCTGTTCTGTATATTTCACTGCATTGGAAAGCAAATTTGTGAAAATCTGACGAATACGTACTTCATCACCTTTTAGTATTCTCGGTAATGACTCATCGCACTGCACCTCAATGGCAAGTCCTCTTTTCTCCAGACTTTCTGCAATCATATTGTAACTGTCATTGATCAGAGAACCTAATTCATATTCTGTTGGTATGATCTCCATTTTACCTGATTCTATTTTAGAAAAATCCAACACATCATTTACAAGAGTCAGCAAAGTATTGGCAGCGGTGTGAACACTGGACGCATATTTATAAATCGCTTCGTCTTTTTCCTCACGCAGAATCATTTCATTCATACCAAGAATCGCATTGATAGGTGTTCTGATCTCATGTGACATATTGGCAAGGAAATCACTCTTTACCCGATTTGCAGTCTGAGCCTGCTCCTTTGCCTGTTCAGAAATTTCCAGTGCATTAACCAACTTCGCATCCTTACCTGCTATCATTTTATCAAGGATCACTGCAACTACTGCTGAAAGCATAACTACAATATATGCAATAAGTGCCTCCGGGATAAAATGGTCATCTGCCTCTCTCCAGCCCAAAAACAGCCACAACCAGCGGTATGTCAATGCAATAGTCATTTCCACCATACTGACAGCCGTAACGATATTAGTCAGTTTCGTATCACTGAACACAACTGTGATCAATATTGGCAGACTGAACAAAGTCAAAGTATTACTGAATACAAAATGTACCGTCGCCACTACTGCAACCAGAAAGCTCAATGTCAGTGTAGGTATATAATTTAACACACCCTCATTTTTTCTGAAATGATGATCCAATCCATTCTCAATTATGATGGCCAGCATATCCAACAGAGTAGGAATAAGCAAAAAAAGTGTAAGATATACCGGAAGTGACTGTTCTATTTTGTCCTGAGCGCGAAGCATCAGAAAAATACCAACCTCTATCAGGAAAATAAAGATTGCCAGTATAAAATTGAATTTATATAAAATTGTTCTCCATTTAAGATAATCCGGTTTTATTTCCTGCATGCTACTACACTCCTTATACCTGATTACTTACCAGTATACTCCATAAGATACAGCTCATGCAAGGCTCTGGTTGCTGCCACGTAAAGTTGTTTTGCCAGCTTCGGGTTCTCCCGATATCCGTTCATATCCGGCTTCCACAATAATACACAGTCAAACTCAAGTCCTTTGGTCTGCTGTACAGTCAGAATCATAACTCCTTTGGTAAATCCACTATCCCGTGCACTGCCAATCTCCAGTTCTTTATATTCTGCCATCTGTTTCTCTACTTTCTGCACTTCATCAGCCTGGAAACAAACAATTGAGACTGTCTCATAACCCTTATGCAATACATTTTCTATAATTTGGGCTGCATGTTGCGCCAGGCACTGCTCCGTCATCTCCTGTATGGTCTGTACAGGCTCCCCATGTCTGATAACCGGTTCTATCTTATATGCACCTTTGGAAGCACGATCCAGTATCTTACCTGCAAATTCCGATATTTCAATAGTATTACGATAACTTTTGGAAAGAAATCTGAACTCATCTGTATCTTTACAGAAAATCTTCTCTTTCATGTCACGCCAGTCATTCATTCCACACTCATAATTCACATTCTGAGATACATCCCCCATGATCGTAAAGAAACATTCCGGCAATACGGTACGCAATGCATAATAAACGACCGGTCCAAAATCCTGTGCCTCATCAATAAAGATCTGTCCAAATTCTTCATCGGGTTTCTTCTGTACTGCACGATAATAAATCAGTAGCAAAGCTGCCACATCATAAACATCGAACTTCCCTTTTTCAATTCGTTCCTTAACAGGTTCCATATCAATATAATACGCAGCTCCATAACTATCCAGAAAATGTCCATAGATTGTGACCAGACTTCCTTTATACTGGTGACTTCCAAAATAATTCCTGTACTCTGTCAGCTTGCGTCCATACATCTTTTCATCCTCATGATGCCAAGTTTGTAATTTAATGCGCGCCCTGAGTCTCTCATCCAGCATGACTAACAGCTTATTAATGGAATACTGCGGATTCTCTCTGACGAAGTGCTCGTTATTTTTTGTGGACAGCAACATGCCTATCTCTGCATCCTTTACCTCACAGTCACCAAGAATATGCTCTCTAAGCATCTGCATGTATTTCTCCAGTTCTCTGGCAAAAAGCATCTTACTCTTCCATGCCCATGCCGGATCTGCCTCTACGATCTGATATTTCTTCTTCCACTCTTTATGAAGCAAATAAGTCAGCAGACCATCCATGCGCATATGTTTGATATCATAAACATCCAGCTCAGGCAGACCTCCTGTAATATAATCAATCAGAATATCACTTCCGCCAACAATACAGAACTCATTCGAAGTAAAACGTTCCTTATAATTATACATCATATAAGAAATCCGGTGCATTGCTACCGTAGTCTTACCACTTCCTGCCACCCCCTGCACGATCACATTATGAAAAGGGCTGGAGCGAATGATCTCATTCTGTTCCTTCTGGATCGTAGCAATAATATCACCCAGTACAACATCCCTGTTCTTACTCAGGTACTTCACCAGCAATTCATCATTAGCCGCCACATCACTGTCATAAAAACCCTGCAGCTTACCGTTTTCTATATCATAGGTGCGTTTCAGATTCAGATCAATACGATAACTGCTGCCATCCGGTATCTGATAACTTCCTTCCCCCAGTTCATTCTCATAATATACAGTAGCAATGGGAGCTCTCCAATCTACAATGATCATATGTGTTTTATCCTTTTGTACACCATGCTTGCCAATATAGATGGATTCTGTCAAATGTTCATCCAGATTCTTATAATCAATTCTCCCAAAAAAGGGCTTCTCATATGCCGCCTGATTATGACTGAGCTGATTTCTGCTGTGTTCCTCCAAACTCTGCGAAGTAAACATCTGATCATACAGTTCCACATTGCCACTCTGTACTGCCTTGATCAATGCCTGGGTCTGTTGATGTCTCTGCTCCACCTGTTCCTCATACATATGGACATTCTGTGCGATCTGTTTGCGGCATTCCTGTAAATGTTCTTCTTCTCTTCTGGTTTCCAGTGTCTGTTTCATACGTTACCTCCTTAGTGACACGCATGTCACTTTCCATACATACTTCCCTTACCGGGGTTATATATTTGAGTTACTACTTCATTATATCATGAACTTCGTTCATGATCGTCATTCGCCGTTCGGGATGAGCATGCAGGCATGTTCCCCCTCACTAACGCTCATTATATCTGAAAATTAAATGAATACTAGTATAGCGTTTTTAAATTAACTAAACCATATTACTTGCCTATTTTCCCGATAGCACATGTCAAAAATCCTCAGCGTAGCCCGCTACGCCTACGTTTTTTGACATGCACTTTCTGAAAAATATTCTGCGTAAATGGTTCAGTTATTTAGAAAACGCTATACTAGACTTATATTTTGACTTGTGTTATAGTGATGTATAGAGATTAGCTATGGCTTCACTTTATCATATTAAAGTGAAGCCATTTTATTTTAGATTTTTTCTTATTCTATTATGATCTGTGTACATCCTTCCGGAATATACCACTCAAGTTCATACTGTGTCTGATAATTCAAAGGCGCTAACGCATATACCGCCTGTCTCTTAATGAGATTACCCGCTGCATCATAGAAATCAGCATAAAAAGTACTCATTCCATTGTTAGAACTGTCTGAATACAGCATTTCGCCTGTTACCTTCAAGCAGTCAATTCCTGTACTCCGAACAATCTTCATTCCTCTGATTGCAAGCACTTCTCCACTTCTGCCTGTTGCAGTTGTCTTATAATTCACCATTCTGTCATCATATACAGTAGTAAGTGTATCTCCTGCCATAGTCGTATACATCTGTCCCTTAGGAGCATATCCGCTGGCAACAGTAGCATAAGATACGACCGCCATGTTACTGTTAAGGTAGACTGCCACAGATGCAGAACCACTCTGCAAAGCAGTCACTGTCAGTACCGCCTGTCCGTTTCCGGCATCTGCCAGTACCGCCTGCACATAAGCTGCATCCGATACCGCCACACCAAGGTCTGCAAAACCTCCTGCAACATTACTATAGTCCACTAACACATTCTGACTGCCGCCCGCTGCCAGATTCAATACATTCTGCGACAATACAATTTGCTGTTCCTGTGCCTGTGCCGTTAAAGCCGGTGCTGCAACTGATGCACACCCCAGCGCCCCCGCCATAGCCCAAACCGCTATTCTCTTATTCCACTTCATAATATTCACCTTTCTTACTAATCCTCATTTCTGCGCACGTCCTTTGCGCATATCGAGTTTGTGTCAAGTATACGCAGACACAAATCTCGTGTGTGAAAAATCTTCCATATATGGATTTTTCACACTATTCACTACGTAATGCATCGATTGGATTGAGTCTGCTGGCTTTTCTTGCAGGTGCCCATCCAAATATGATTCCTACTGCTGCCGAGAATCCCACACCCAGTCCTATTGCTGACATGGATATCGTAAAATTAGTATTGAGCAATTGTGCTCCCGCAAAGGAGATCAACAATCCAAGAATAACACCTACGATTCCTCCCATCAGTGAAAGTACGATTGCTTCTAACAGGAATTGAAGCTGGATTCTGCCCGGAGTAGCTCCCATAGCCTTTCTGAGTCCAATCTCCTTGGTACGTTCTGATACAGATACCAGCATCATATTCATAATACCAATTCCACCTACCAGAAGGGCTATTGATGCAATTCCTGCCAGCATGTAGGTCATAGTGCTCATCATCTGGTTCATGGTATCAAGCAGACTGTCCATGCTGAATGTAGAGTAACAATCTTCATTTTCATTAAAAGCCTTATATAATACTGCTTCCACATCATCTATTAATTCATCTGTACGGTTCGTATCTTCAATATATACTTCCAGACTGGTAATACTGTTACTGCCTGCCATCTTCATGGCATTTGTATATGGAATAATAATCGTACCGTCTGTGCTTGCTCCCATAACTGCCATTGCAGACATCAAACTGTTATCATCACCCTCCAGCCCAATGACTGTATAACGGATACCATTGACAATAACCTGCTGCCCCAGAGGATCTTCACCACGGAACAGATTATCAGCCAGATCCTGATCAATGATACATACATAGGACTCATTATCAATATCCGATTTCGTAAGGGCTCTGCCATAGGAAATGATATCATCCTTTTGAAAATAATACTCGTTCTTACCTTCTACTGATACATTATCCAAAAACTCAGTTCCTCTTGCTGCTGTAGTACGAATACTGACTGAAGGAGATATCCCTGCTACATTGTCTAATTCAGCAATATTTTGTAAGTCATTCTCAGTCAGACCACTTTTTAATGCCGAACCGGTAATACTGACTGACAACGTCCCTGCACCCAGAGAGGAGAACTGTCCCATAACAGAATCTATTACACCATTTACAATGGTGATCATGGCAATAACTGCCGCTACACCGATAATAATACCCAATGTCGTGAGGAAAGTGCGCATTTTGTTGCTCCTGATATTCTGTAAGGACATCTTGATACTTTGTTTGATAATCGATAAACTATGCATCCTCTAACGCTCCTTCCCCAATATTACCATCCAGTATTCTTACGATTCGTTTCGCATGTTCTGCAATATGCTTATCATGGGTGATCATAATGATCGTTCTACCTTCCTCATTCAGATCATGGAAAAGATCCATAACCTGTCTGCCAGTCTTCTGGTCCAGCGCACCTGTAGGTTCATCCGCCAAAAGAATCGTTGGATTGTTGCACATTGCTCTGGCGATCGCTACCCTCTGTTGCTGTCCACCTGACATCTGATTCGGATAGTACAGTGCTTTGTCTGCCAGTCCGACTTTTTCCAGCATAGCATAAGCACGTTCATTCTGTTCCTTCTCTGATACACCCGCATAGATCAACGGCATCTTAACATTCTCAAGTGCTGTCTGCTTCTGCATCAGAAAAAAAGACTGAAAAATAAATCCGATCTGCTTGTTACGAATATGAGCAAGCGTCTGCTCATCCTGATTCGCGATCTCTATCCCTGACAGTGTATAGTTTCCTCTGGTTGGCACATCCAGACACCCTATAATATTCATCAATGTAGATTTACCGGAACCGGAAGGACCCAATACTGCGAGGAATTCTCCCTCTTCAACAGTCAGGTCGATTCCTTTAAGAACCTGTGATATCTCTCCGGCAACATTATATTCTTTCACTATGCCCTGCATGGAAAGAATGATATTTCCTGTTGATTGCTCCATCTGTCCTCTGCCTTTCTGCTACTGTGCTCCGTCAGGTGCCGGACCTCCTGATCCTCCCTGTGAATTATCCTGCATATCCATCTGCATGCCATATCCGTACATCATGTTAAGCTTTACCTCCTGAAGGACAGTCTCTCCTTCACTCAAACCCTCTGTGATCTGTACCATGCTGGTGTCAGAAAGTCCAAGCTTCACACTGCGTTTCTCCATCTCACCGTCTGCACCTTTTACATTGACATATGCTGTATTGTCTGTATCATAGTTCACTGCATCCAGAGGAATACAGATTGCATTTTCTGCTGAAGCTTTTACAAGTTTAACCTCTGCACTGAAACCACTTCTTACATCATCTGCCGCAAATTCCACTGTAGCCTCTACATACACTGCATTGTCGCTCTTCACTGCGGTCTTGGATATTTCAGATACCTTACCATCATAAGTCTTGTCTAATGCATTGATATAAACGGAAACAGGATCACCAATATGTACACCGCCAATATTCTGTTCATCGATCTTTACCGCTACCTGCATAGTACTGAAATCCTGAATCTCTGCTGCGACAGTATTACCTGCTGTGGTATAGTTTCCCTCTTTGAGATTCATAGTCGTGACTGTGCCGTCAATTGGCGCATAGATCACATAATCATCAAGAGACTCTTTCAGGTGTGCAAGCTCCAGTTCAGAGGCTTCTGTGGAAGCCAGTGCCTGTGCCTTTTCCACATTGTTCTGATAATTTTCTCCTGTCTGATCAGTGCTTAACAGACTTGCCTCATAATCACGTTCTGCATTGGCAAGCGCCTGTTCTGCCTGCGTTACTGCATCATAATAGTCATCGATCTGCTTCTGTGCCTGCTCTTTTGCCAGACGAAGACTCTCCTGGGCACTTGCCAGGGATACTTGAGAACTTTCAAAAGCTTCATCACTTATAAACCCATCATCATGTTGCTTAGATGCATTATCATAAGCTGCCTGTTGTGCCTGTAACTGTTGTCTGGCAGATACAACACTCTGATTCTTGTTATTCTCATAATCACTTTTTGCCTGATTATAGGTGTCTGCGGCATCCTGATACTGCTGCTGTGCACTGATCAATGCTTTCTGAGCTGATACCAGCGCAGTGTTCAGTCCACTGTCCATTGTCTCCTGATACTGTTCCAAAGCATTCTGTGTATCCTTAATATTATAATAATTGGTAGTATTCGTTGCTTTGAGTGTTGCTTCCTTCAATTGAATATTGTACTCTATGTCAGAAGAGTCCAGCACGGCAATGATATCTCCTGCCTTGACCTCGTCACCTTCCTCTACTTTCACTTCCAATACCTTGGCAGCCGCATCTGCAAATACATTTGCATCATTGGCAGCCTCCACATTTCCTGTAAATTCCAGATAGGAACTCATATCCTTGATCTGTGCCTGTACTTCTGTGTACTGTCCTGCTGTGCCTTTTCCACCTCTGCATGCAAAAAACAGAACCAATGCAATGCATACCAGAACAACAGCAATGATGATCCTTTTTATCTTTTTGTTCTTCACCTTACAGTTTCCTTTCTCTTTATGATTTTGTTAGGACAAAAAATGGTAATTACTCAGCCGCAGCCCAGTGCGCACCGAATAATTACCATTATAAGCACAAGAAAAAAACAATTCCAGTGACTACTCTGCGTTTTTAGGAAAAATTAAGACATGTACATCAAAATTTTATAGTTGTCCATACTCCGGTTTTTAACTGTAATGTCACAGACCGGCCTGCATACAGGATTCGGCGTTCCATATCCCGTTTTACCATAATCTGCGCTGTCTGCAGTCTGCCTTCCTGCCAGGACAGGTTCAACTTCGCACCGCCTCTGGCACATACTCCTTCTATGCTGCCGCTGTTCCAGTTCGGTGGAAGTGCCGGCAGAAGTACGATTCTGTTCTCATCGCTCTGCACCAGCATCTCTGTCATAGCTGCGATCGAACCAAAGTTACCGTCGATTTGGAATGGCGGGTGGTTGTCAAACAGATTATTCAGGGTTGATTTGATCAGCAAAAGCCGCAGATTCTCGTACGCCCTGGCTCCATCCCACAGCTTCGCATAATAATTCATGATCCATGCCCGGCTCCAGCCTGTATGTCCACCACCGTTTTCCAGCCTTTTCTCAAGAGTAAGCGTTGCCGCTTCAGCAAGTGCAGGTGTACCGTCCTTCGTAATCTGACAGGAAGGATGAAGTCCGTACAAGTGTGAAATATGCCGGTGTCCTTTTTCCTTTTCCCCATATTCCTCACACCATTCCATTATTCTGCCGTCACTGCCGATTCTGGTGGGTATCAGCCTGTCACATGCTGCCGCGATCTGCCTGTCCAGATCATCCTGCACACCCAGTACCTTTGCTGCCTTATTGCATTGGGTAAACAGATCCCTGAGAATCTGATTATCCATCGTAACACCCACGCTGTTAGCCCCCTGTTCACCATTCGGCAGAATAAAGGTATTCTCAGGTGACACACTGGGGCAAGTGCACAGATAACCCTTATAATCAATGCAGAAATCAAGGAAAAACTGTGCCGCTTCCCGCATGATTGGAAACATCTCCCGCAAGAATTCCTGATCCAGTGTATATTCATAATGCATCCAGATATGCGTGCAGAGCCATGCTCCGCCCATGACCCAAAAAGACCCGGGAATCCATAGATCCTGCGGTGCTGTATCTCCCCAGATATCCGTATTGTGATGCGCTGCGAAGCCTCTGCATCCATACATCTGCTGCGCAGTCTTCTGACCATTCGGCAGCATCTTCCTGAGTAAATCAAACAAAGGCAGATGGCAATCCCCCAGATCACAGGGCTCTGCACACCAGTAATTCATCTCTGTATTGATATTAATGGTATACTTCGCATCCCACGGAGCCTCCATGTCCTTGTTCCAGATTCCCTGTAGCGTGGCTGGTAAAGTACCTGGTCTGGAGCAACTGATCATTAAATAACGCCCGAAATTAAAATACAACTGCTCCAGGTTCTTATCGGATACCCCTTGGGCATATTCTGCCAATCGCCGATCTGTAGGAAGCTGTGCTCTGTCCTCATCTCCGTCAATCGTAAGCTTCATCCTCTCATAAAAAGCATGATAATCAGCCACATGCTCTCGATATAGTATCTCATAATCTCTGTCTGCTGCCTTGTTCAGGAGTGCTTCTATCTCTTTTTCAAGATTTTGCATACGGTAGGTCGTGCCGGCACTCCAGTATAAGATGACCTCTGATGCCTTTCTGACCGTAATGCTCTCACCGATAACCTCTATCTCGCCGTCTTTTGTCACAGCCTTGCACATCATAGCATAATCCAGACCATCCTTCCCCAGATTGCCGCCCAGAATGATGCTGTCTTTGCCCGCTTTGCATGAAAAGTCATAGATATGATGTCTGGTCTGCATAATCTCCAGATTCATCTTATGCTTCCCCTTTGCTGTAAGGCGCATGACCATGACCTGTGCAGGCTCAGAAATAAAAAATGTACGCTCATAAAGTGTCTCATCAGTCATAAAATGCACATATGCTGTTGCATCTGCCACATCCAGTCCACGTTCATACTGTGTGACCTGTGCATCCTGCAGATCATAATCAATCGCAATATCTCCCAAAGTCTGATAAATACGCATTCCCTGTGGAGTACCGCCTATCGCCTGCTTACACAGCCGTTCTGCTTCATGAATCCTGCCCTCCAGAATCAGACTTCTGATCTGTGGCAGCTTCTCCTTCGCACTTGGATTATTTCGATCCATAGGACCGCCATACCATACACTGTCTTCATTGACCTGTATCTGTTCACAGGATGCCGCACCAAAGACCATACCACCCAGTCTGCCATTTCCAAGGGGTAATGCCTCATTCCAGTCTGATGCCGGCTGCCGATACCATAGTTGTGTTACCTTCTCCATTTTAATCCCCATTTCCACTTTTACTTTTTCTGTTTGTCCAGTAATTCTCTCAAAGCATCCTCACTATCACTGACCCAGGCATCCTCTTCTTCCTCATTCAGTCCAAGATACTGTGCCAGAGTGCATTCTTCATCGCTTACGCCCCACTCATAGCTGTAATCGTCAATCGCTTCAAATTCAACCTCACCTGCCAGATATAACTCTTTAAACTTACGCTCCATATAGAAAACTCCTCCTTTTGCTGGCTGATCATGCCAGGTATTTGCAAAACACCTGTTAATTATATTTATTTTACTAAATTATAATAGCAGATACAATCATCACTCTGCTTATTTTGAATAAACACGTAAAAAAAGACTTCTGAATATTCAGAAGTCTTAAGAGCGATAGACGGGGCTCGAACCCGCGGTCGCGCGTTACCAACTACGCCACTATCGCATTTATTTTGTTCACTACTGTGTCGTGCGAACAAAATATAATATACTATGGAGTTACCGGATTGTCAACTTCTTTTTCAAATTTTTTTCAAAAATTTTTACCACAGTTTTACAGTCATACTGATCAGACCATTTTCCGCAAAGATCTCTACCAAATTATCATCTGCAATAATATCCATCTGCGCGCTGTCCGGAAGCAATCTGGATGCTCTGCAAATCAGTGATACCTCTGTTTCCCCGGGATGTGTCCGTTTCGTTATGACATCTGTGTCATTTATAATCAGTTCTATCTTCGCACCGGCTGTTGTCTCCCAGCTTAGCTGATATTCCTTATCATAGCAAATATGCATACGCCAGATTCCATCCTGCTGTGGAGTTTCTACCAAGGGGAATGCCTCTATTCCCACCGGCTGCTGGCATACATAATACTGATCCTCTATCTGCTGTAAAGCCAGTTCTCTGGCCAGGGTCATAGTTCCCCGATAATCCTGCGCCGGCATTTTGTACACATAGTCCCAGTTCTCAGCCCAGCCTAACATGATCGGCTGCTTCGTATTCTGAAAAGTAACAGCCGCATAGTTATCCGTTCCATAATCGAGTATTTGTGCCTTTTGCTCTGCATGGAAGGTATTTCCATCGAAATTTCCAACATAGTACTGCATTACATGTGCTTCCTTATGATTATCCTCCGGCACGATCATGCTGATTGACAATATCCATTTCCAACCTTGTTCTGTCTCAATGCAGAAGCAGTCAGGACATTCACATATGCCTGCCAGTCCATTATCATCTGCTCCTGGTTCAAAAGAGCCTGTCAGCTCCCATGCCTTAAAATTCATGGTATGATAAAATTGGATTTTAAAGCCCGCTGCCAGAACCATGGTATACCCTTTTAACTGAGCATTAAAGAAAACCTTCGGATCACGAAAGTCTTTCTCCATGGTATTAGGAATGACGGGATTGCCCTCATACTTGGTAAAATGCTCATAGTCGAGACTGTATGCGATGCTCTGCTGCTGTTGTCCATTCTCCGGTGCATGATTAGTATAAATTGCTATCAGTGGTGGATTGTCCTTACTTCCAAAGCCCGATCTATTCTCTACATCCAATACACAGGAGCCAGAGAAAATATACCCCAGTTCATCCGGATATAGCGCAATTTCCTTATGTTCCCAATGCAGCAGATCTTTCGATACCGCATGTCCCCAATGCATGGGACCCCACACAATATCGTTCGGATAATACTGGTAGAATAAGTGGTATGTTCCATTTATGTAAACCAGTCCGTTAGGATCATTCATCCAGCCTTTAGATGGCGTAAAGTGTAATTGTGGTCGCATGGGCATTCCTCCTTGATCATTACTTATTTCTATTATAAGCAGTCACGAAAAGAATTGCAATTGCAATTTTTCCAGTGTACCGATCACTATTTGCAAATGGTCAGCACACTAGCCAAGCACCGATTCATATAAGCGTTTCCTGGATAAATCCGGTGTTTCATTTAATGCATAGGAGAATTCATCTATCAAAAGACGTTCTATTTGATTTTTATAATTTGCATCCAGTTGTCCAAATTTCTTACCGTCCTTCTTTGTTCTTTGTTCCTTCTGACATATTTCTTTAAACAACTTCAAATGCTGGATCATATCATATCCTTCCAACAGACTTCGATAGTGCTCTGTTAGCTGAACTGTTTTTTTAGGAAAAAATGGTTCAGTCTGCATCGTTTGCAGTTTATCTAGATATTCATAAGCCTCTTCTTCTGTCATTACATCACGCATAAATGTATCCGTATCAATGGGCGCATAGATTTTGGTATAATTCGTCGTATTAAGTGGCTGCAGTGTGTAATATTCTTTTTCTTTATCCGATGTAAACCCAAGTTTCCCGATTGCCTCTATTTTACAGATGCCAATGTTTCGATACATGATGCATTGTCCAATTTGATACATACTAATAACCATGCCCTTCCGTAGCCCGCAAACTTTCAGGTACTTTAGTACCTTGTGCAGACACTATTCTCCGCTTTTGATTCAAAATATCAATCAAAATAATTTCCGACAGGCTGCTGATTATTCTGCTTCTTTAATTTCACAATGATAGAACCGTCCTCCTGTACATTTTCTTCCAATATTTTAAATTTGGTACCACGACGGTTCATTTGTGCCTTATAGGATTCATATTCCTGTTTTACCTGTTGTTTACAGATCTCCGATGGGCAGGCATCTTTTGGTTGAAAACATATTGTCTGTAATAAGCATGCTGCTTTGATTCTTTTCATGAATAAATATCTCCTTTCATCAATTAAAGATATTTTATCATGGAAATGCACAATTTTTCAAAGGAACTATTATACAAATTAAGCAACTTATACAAAGTGCAAAATGTCCACTGCAAACTTCTAATTTAGTAATATTTTACAATCCAGCAGTCCTCTAAACTGTATATATTTTTAGTACAACCGTCGTATGAAAAATCTGTTACGATCTCCTGTACTCTCTTACATGCATAATTAAGTGGCAACGACCCCCAGGTACAGTTGTTATCATATTCGTTATATGGTATGATATTTATCGCAGTACCATCAACGGCATACATTTGCCTGCATTGATGGGATATATTCAGAAACTTCCATTAAAAAGGAGATTACACAATGAAAACTGTTGTACTTTTATACGATAGCAGTTGTATCTATGAGATTGTTATATTAAATTATTTTCTCAAGGTAACAGGTAGGGATGTTGTGTTCGCATCACCAGATGGTAATGCAATAACAGCAATGGAAGGATATTCTATTAATACAGCAGGCGTATTAAATGCGATTAACCCCACAGATGTTGAACTCCTGATCGTTCCCGGCGGTGATATTACTCCTATTGATAAGGAAGATATCTGGAATTATCTAAGACTTGTAAATAAAAATCACGGACTCATTGCCGGTATCTGCGCCGGCGTTGATGTATTAGAGCATGCAGGTCTTCTGGACGGAATCGACTCCACTCATTCTACAGACCTGGATGTGGCAGTCTGTGACAATATCATAACTGCCCGAGCCAATGGATATGTAGATTTTGCAATCGAAACTGCAAAGAAGCTGAATCTATTCGAAGATGAAGCAGACTTACAGGAAACCATCGCCTTTTGGAGAGAATTTCAAAGAGTGGAATAATCCATTGTATTTTCAATATAACTCTCAATCAAATAATATCTCATCCACCGTCACAAACTGATACCCCTGTGCAGTCAGATCATCTACAATACGCAGCGCAGCTTTCACAGATGTGTCATAGCAGTCGTGCAGGAGAATAATTGAGCTTTCTTTTGCATTTTTCTCTACCTTGCGTACTACGCAGTCTGCATTATTGGAGCACCAGTCCAATGGATCTATATTCCACAGTACCGGAAACATATTCAATTCTGTTTCAAAGCTTTTATCCCAACTTCCATAAGGAGGACGCACGAAAGTCACATCTTTGCCCGTGATCTCCTTCAGCGTTTCATTTGTCTTTACAAGCTCTGCACGAAATCGGTCACGGTTGGCACTGGTCAACTGAATATGAGTATAAGTATGATTGCCGATCAGATGTCCATCCTCGTTCATACGTCTGATAATATCAGGGTATTGCGCCGCATTCTCCCCTGTCACAAAAAAAGTCGCCACAATGCCCCGCTTCTCCAACCCATCCAGAAGTTTAGGCGTATACACCGGATGTGGTCCATCATCAAAGGTAATGGCAATTTTATGCACCTCTGTTACCTGCGACATTGTGTGGATCGCACTCCCTGCCTGTCTGAATCCATATAAGAAAAGGAGAAGCAGACATATTGCCACTTCTCCTTTTATCATGCTTTTTGCTGATATTCTGATTGTTCCCATGTTGTGAACGCCCCGTCCATACTATCCCTATAGTATATGAACGCATAGCATGTTTCTATGCTCTTTATCGAATATACAGACCAACAAGTTTCATATTTTCATCAAAAGTCAGAGAATAGACCACAGTTACATTCTCATACTTCGCTTCCTGCTGCGCAAAGGCATACAGGTTGCCATGTTGACTCATTTCATCCATTGTAATATCACCAAAGGATTCAAAATTTCCGAAATCACTGCTGACTTTTGCCTTTGCCTGCGTAATCGCTGCCGGTGTCAAGGTCGTACTCATATCTCCGGTTGTACATTCATTGAACGTTGAATAATCTTCATCATTTAATAATGAGATAATATACTGCGTCTGCTGCTGCACTTCCTGTGCCTGAAAAACTCTGCTTTCTGAAATATTCCTGGACCTGGGCCATATCCAGGCTATGATAGCCGTAATCACTACAATAACTGCAAGGATCACACCCAATGTGATCAGGAGATTCCTGCGCTTCCTTTTCTTCTTCTCTTCACTTATCATATTAATTACCATGCCTTTCCCACATCTGCGAATCTGAGTTTATTTTACATACTATCACAGCCTTCAGTTTCTGGCAAGGACCACATAAATTATGCCCAATATGCTTTTTTACAAACATATTGGGCATAACTTTACAGCTATGAATTTACATATATGCCATAAGATCTTCTATCGTTTCCCGTCTGCGGATCAGCTTCACACTGCCGTCTTTGCAGATCATGACTTCTGCCGGTCTGGGTCTTGAATTGTAGGAAGAACACATGCTGTATCCATATGCACCTGTATCGAGAATACAAGCCAGATCACCTCTCTGGATCTGAGGAAGCATACGGTCTTTCGCCAGCAGATCACCTGACTCACAGATATTACCAGTCACTGTCTGTTCTTCCATGTCTGTTCTTGGAACAACTTGTCCATTACGAAGCACTTCGATGTCATGCCAGGAATCATACATGGACGGACGTACCAGCACATTCATGCCAACATCTGTTCCTACATATTTCCTGCCTGCATTCTGTTTCACAGCATGGACTCTGCCAAGAATCACACTTCCCTCTGCCACACAGTAACGACCCGGTTCTGATTTGAAAAGCGGTGCTCGTCCGTATTCTGCCACAAATTGATCCAGAATCGGAACCAGACGCTGACGGAAACTCTCCATGTCAAACTCAGCCTCATCATCCAGCTTATGATAGGGAATACCATAACCGCCGCCAAAGTCAATAAATTCCAGATTGGGAAATCTCTCTGCGATACGAAGCAGATTGGAAACAGCCTTCAAATATGGTTCAGGGTTCATAAACAGAGAACCGATATGCTGATTGATTCCTGCAATAGTCAGTTGATATCTGGCTGCGATTTCAAAAATCTGGTCGATATCTTCCTCTGAAATACCGAATTTCGTCTTTTTACCGGCTGTTACGACCTTCTCATGATGTCCGGCACCAACGCCAGGATTGAGACGAACTGCACACTTGCTGCCCGGATTCAGAGAACCGTATAACTCCAACTGCGCCAGACTGTCAAGACTGGTCATAACACCAATCGAGATTGCCTCTTTCAATTCTTCCTCTGATACGTTGTTTGGTACATAGAAAATGCGGTCTGTGGGAAAGCCTGCCTTTTGCAGCATACGAATCTCGCCGATGCTCATGGCATCACAGTTATTACCTTCTTCCAGGGCAAGCTTCAATATATGGATGTTGGTATTGGCCTTTACAGAATAATTCGCTGTATAGGGATATTTTGTAATGACTTTTGCCACTGCATCCATATGCCTGCGAATGATTTCTTCATTATATACATATAAAGGTGTTCCATACTCCTGTGCGATTTTCTCAGGATCATTGCCCTTGAAAAAAACTACCTGATTAATATAGGATTCCATCTTTTCTCCTTTGCGAATGTATTTTTACAGTAAATGTGCTCTTAATTCTTCTCCGCTTAATGGACTGAGGTATGCAGGTGCAATATCAAATACTGTCTTGCAGCCTGTCTGTCCTTCCTGGTGAAGTCTGTTGATGGCTCTTGCATATGCTACGATAACGGAAGAGGTAAATTCCGGGTTGGAATCCAGCTTCAGGCTATACTCAATTACATGCTTGTTTTCTTTATTCCAGCCTGTCACACCTGTACGGAATACAAAACCACCATGAGGAATACCGCTGTGGTCGCGCTCTAATTCTTCCTCTGTAATGAAGTGAACTGTTGTGTCATAATCAGCAAAATAGTTAGGCATTGTCTTGATATCGTTCTCGATCTGTGCTAGGTCTGCGCCTTCCTCTGCTACTACGAAGCACTCTCTTGTATGCTTCTGTCTGGTCGTCAGTTCAGGATTCTCGCCATTACGAACAGCGTCTAATGCGGACTGAACAGGAATTGTATACTGCTTGCCATTCTTTACACCCTTGATACGGCGGATGGCATCAGAATGTCCCTGGCTTACGCCTTTTCCCCAGAAAGTATAATCGTTGCCTTCAGGCAAAATGCAGTTGGCATATAAACGGTTCAGGGAGAACATTCCAGGGTCCCAGCCTGCTGAAATCAATGCAATATGACCGTTCTCCTTTGCCACCTTATCAACATTTGCAAAATGCTGTGGGATATTGGCATGTGTGTCAAAGCTGTCGATAACATTGAAGTATTTCGCATACTCCGGTGTCTGATGAGGTAAATCTGTCGCACTGCCGCCGCAGATAACCAGCACATCGATCTCGTCCTTATGAGCCTCTGCTTCATCCACACGATATACAGGTACCCCCGGTGTCTGGATCTTAACAGTAGCAGGATCACGTCTGGTGAAAACTGCCTTCAATTCTATATCTGCGTTCTGACGAACTGCACACTCTATACCCTTACCAAGGTTGCCATAGCCTAAAATTCCTAATCTCATTGTCATGTCTCCTTTATATTAATATTTTAGTAGTACTGATTAGTACCACTTATATTCGTTCATGCAATATATTCTACTGATTTGTACGTTATCTGTCAATTGGTTTATGAAAAATAATGACTTTCTTCTCCATATCCACTCTTGCCATGGTTCCGTACTGCAAGGCACAACGAGGTGTGGCATGTCCAAAATTAACATTATATACAATAGGGAGCTGGTCATTATTCACTGTCTTTTTCCATATATCCTTATATTCCTCATAAAAGGCCTCATCCTGCGGCTTTCCTACAATAACTCCTGCAACGACATCAAACACACCTCTATCCTTTAATGCCTTCAGCTCTTTTTCAAAAAGTGCAGGCTGTGGCTTTTCCTCACAAGTCTCTACGAACAGTATCTTTCCTGTCCATTCTTCTCTGGGCGGAAATATCCCATACTTCTCACATACAGCCTTTTCATCGGCATATCGTGTCGTAGTCAGAATGTCGTATAAACTCTCCAGACATCCACCTAATAACCTTCCCTCAAATATCTTTTTGCCCTGCAATAATTCATAGCCTCTCACTTCTTTATGGCTTATTCGATCCGTTCCTGCTGCCGCTCTTGAGAAATCCGTCCTCTCCTCATACCAGACTTCACTGGATGCAATCTCTTCATATTCCTTTCCTTCTAAATAACTCTCGAAAGCTCTCCTGCTATAGGGCAGCATCTCGTTTGCAATTTCCCCCAGGTCACAAATAAAGTTTGGACCATAGTAGGTAGATAACCCTAACCGATAGAACATGAGATGATTCACTGTTGTATCTGAAAAACCGGTAAACAGTTTCGGATGTGTCTGCACTGCATTCACAAATTCCCTGTCTTCCATTAAATAAGGTAATAACCGATATGTATCATCACCACCAATTGCGCAGATAATTCCGGCTATCGTATCATCAAGAAAAGCCGACTTTAAATCCGCTGCCCTCGCCTCCGGGTGGTCTTTCAGATACTCCACACCCTTCAAAGCATTTGGCATAAAAACCGGCTCCAATCCATATTCTCTTAAACGCCTCACGCCAATTTCTATATTGTGGCTGCAATATTCCTCCCCAAGCATACCACTGGATAAACTGACAATTGCTACCTTATCACCACATCTTAACTTTCTCGGCTGCTGCATATGGAACCTCCCACTTTACTAAATGTTTCCATAAAATATTTTGAAAAAGACCAATACCGAAGTACTGGTCTCAAACTTGCTTTTGTAAGATACATTTTATTATAATTTTTTCAAAAATTCCTCTGGTAAGATTACTTTCACTCTTGAATTTGCAAAATCTGCCGGATTTCTTGTTACAATATAATCTGCCATAGACTCAACTGCACATTCTTCCTGTAAACAATCTTCAAAATCGACAAATTTCTCATTTTCTAAAGCAGCTAATATCTTCTTCGCATTCAAATCAGAAATTTTAAAGATATTACACAAATTTTTTAGAAGAAATCTTCTTTCATCCTGACTATAGTTTTTCCTAAAAATATAGAACATATTAGGTATACTATGCGCCGCAAGTATTCCTGTCACTTCTCTGGCAGCACATTTTTCCAAAATTTTTTTAGCATTATCAGCATATGGTTCTCTATTAGCTAATGCATCTATAATGATATTTGTATCAACCAATACTACCATATTTTTTCTCCCTTGCTTCTTCTAATTCCTTATCCGCATCAAAATCTGCCGGTAGTCTTCCACTGAACTTTAAAATATTCTGGAGTGCTTCCATTGCCTGTTTCTTATCATCAGACTTGTTAGATGACATTTCTTCAATATTCTCAAGAATATTAAGCACATAAAACATATTGTCATCTGGTATACGTTCTATTAACGCAACAGCACGTTCTTTCATTTGTGTCATCGACCACCACTCCTTCCTTTTCTTTTATCATACTGTAAGTTTTATCACATTGCAATTATTTATTTGCCACCATATGAGACTTTCCCCATATTTCATTTTGGTAAATAAATGCACCTTTTTGTGTACTGCCTATTTTAAATCCCACCTTTGTATAACATCTAATCTATCTGTAAATGCTCACTCCGCTACCAAATAAAATAATGCAATCCCCAGGCGGTGTCAGCCCGCCGTCCCCCCTCCATCCCTTTTCATACACTTGCAATAGACAGCACCGCCTCGGTGTGGCTCGCCATCTTGTATGTAAATAGCAAGAAAGCACAGAATGTTTCATAAGAAGACCCTCTGCGAGTGTCGGTACTTAGGGCGCAGGAGCTGATAAGCTCATGCACCCTTATGTACCGCTACATCGAGCAGCGGAGTGAAAACGTGTCTTCGAATGAAATATCTGTGCTTTCTTGAAATAAACTATATCTGGCGAGCCACACGCGTCCCTATTTACTGTATAAACATATTGGAGTAGCCCATCAGGCTCTCATCCACTTCTCTGGCACACTCTCTGCCTTGTCTGATTGCCTTGACTACCAGAGACTGTCCGGTATGCATATCCCCGGCCGTGAAGATATTGTCCACACTGGTCTTGTACTTACCGGCTTCTGTCTTGACATTGCTTCTGCCATCAACAGCTACCTTGAAGGCATCCGTTACATACTTCTGGCTTCCAAGGAAACCTGCTGCAATCAGTACAATCTGTGCCTCCAGAATCTGCTCGCTGTCAGGAATCTCCTTCATGTTCATTCTGCCTGTCTCAGGGTCTTTCTCCCAGGCAAGCTTCACAAGCTTAACAGCACTCAGATTGCCATTCTTATCCTTAATAAATTCCTTTACAGTAGATTCATAGATTCTCGGATCATGTCCGAACATGGCAATTGCCTCTTCCTGACCATAATCTGTCTTGCAGATCTTAGGCCATTCAGGCCATGGATTGTTGGCAGCACGATGGTACGGAGCCTTTGGCATCATCTCAATCTGTGTCACGGACTTCGCACCCAGACGGATAGAAGTACCAACACAGTCGTTACCCGTATCACCACCTCCGATAATGACTACATGCTTATCCTTGGCAGATACGAAATTGCCGTCCTTTAAGTTGGAATCCAGCAGACTCTTTGTTACGCCCTTTAAGAAATCTACTGCGAAATAAATGCCTTTTGCATCTCTGCCTGGTGCTTTGATATCTCTTGGATTAGAAGCACCACAGCACAATACCACTCTGTCAAAACCATCTAAAAGTTTCCTGCTCTTTGCATCCTTACCGATATCTGTATTGGTAACGAACTTTACGCCCTCTTCTTCCATGATCCTGATCTTACGGTCAATGATGTGCTTCTCCAGCTTCATGTTAGGAATGCCGTACATCAGTAAGCCGCCTACTCTGTCACTTCTTTCAAAGACTGTAACATTGTGGCCACGCTTGTTGAGCTGATCTGCTACAGCCAGTCCGGAAGGACCGCTTCCGATAACGGCTACCTTCTTATTGGTACGAACCTTGGGAGGCTTTGCACAGGCATAGCCTTTCTCATAGGCGTTCTCGATAATGGCATATTCGTTCTCCTTGGTTGCCACTGCATCACCGTTCAAGCCGCAAGTACAGGCATTCTCACATAATGCAGGACACACTCTGGAAGTAAACTCCGGGAAGTTGTTTGTCTTTTTCAGACGGTTATAAGCACGTTCCCAGTTGCCACTGTAAGCCAGATCGTTCCATTCAGGAACCAGATTATGCAAAGGACATCCTGAAGTCATACCCGCAATGGTCATACCAGCCTGGCAGAAAGGTACGCCGCAGTCCATGCAGCGTGCTCCCTGTTTACTCTGTTCCTCCATGGATAAGTGTGTATGGAATTCATTAAAATGCTTGATTCTCTCCTTAGGTGCCTCAGCCTTGGAGGTTTTTCTTTCATATTCTAAAAATCCTGTTGGTTTTCCCATCTCTATACCTCCGTTATTTCCTTGTGTTTGCATAGAATGCTTCAATCTGTGCCTGTTCAGCGCTTAAGCCTTTTTCCTCCATCTGTACGATGGTCTTTAACATTCTATCGTAGTCATAAGGAATGATCTTCTTGAATTTAGGCAGGTATTCACCGAAGTTCTCCAGAATCTTCTTACCTTTCTCAGAATTGGTCAGGGCAACGTGCTCCTGAATCATATCCTTTAATTCGATGACATCATATTTGTTGGTAATCTCACTCATGGATACCATCTCTTTGTTGACTCTCATGTACAGGTCATTGTCTTCATCCATGACATAAGCAATACCGCCGCTCATGCCTGCTGCAAAGTTCTTACCTGTTGTACCAAGCACAACCACACGTCCACCTGTCATGTATTCACAGCCATGATCGCCCACGCCTTCCACAACAGCGATTGCACCGGAGTTACGTACACAGAAACGTTCACCTGCCACACCATTGATGAATGCCTTACCACTGGTCGCACCATAGAGAGCTACGTTACCGATGATGATATTCTCGTCCTGCTTAAATGTGCTTCCCTTAGGCGGATATACAATCAATTTACCACCGGAAAGCCCTTTGCCGAAATAATCATTGGAATCGCCGACCAGCTCCAGTGTCAGCCCCTTTGGAATAAATGCACCAAAACTCTGTCCGCCAGCGCCATTACACAATACCCTGAAAGTATCTTCCTCTAAGGTATCGCCAAATTTCCTGGTGATTTCAGAACCAAGAATTGTACCAAAGGCTCTATCCGTATTCATAACATCAACTTCAATGCTGCGCTTCTGACCTGTCTGGAGTGCTTTATCAAGTTGTTTTAAGAGCACTCTCTCATCCATGGTCTTCTCTAATTCAAAGTCATATACCTGCTTCGGATCAAATACCGCCTTTTCCTTTGTATAAGGATTGCTCAGAATCTGTGACAGATCAAGCTTAGGTGTTCCCTCCGGAAGCTTATCCTTCACTTTCAACAGATCTGTTCTGCCGACTAATTCATCCACTGTTCTGACACCCAGGGCAGCCATATATTCACGAAGCTCCTGTGCAATGAACTTCATGAAGTTCATAACATATTCCGGCTTACCTTTGAAACGCTTACGAAGCTCAGGATTCTGTGTTGCAATACCTACAGGACAGGTATCCAGGTTGCATACACGCATCATGACGCAGCCCATAGTTACAAGCGGAGCAGTTGCAAAGCCGAATTCCTCTGCACCGAGCATAGCTGCGATTGCTACATCACGACCGCTCATCAGCTTACCATCTGTCTCGATACGAACCTTATTACGAAGTCCGTTCTGGATCAGAGTCTGATGTGTCTCTGCTACACCAAGCTCCCATGGAAGACCTGCATTGTGAATAGAGCTCTTAGGCGCTGCACCTGTACCGCCATCATAGCCGGAAATCAATACGACCTGCGCACCAGCCTTGGCAACACCGGCTGCGACTGTACCTACGCCAGCCTCAGATACCAGCTTGACACTGATTCTTGCTGCTGTATTTGAGTTCTTCAAGTCATAAATCAACTGTGCCAAGTCCTCAATTGAATAGATATCATGATGAGGTGGCGGTGAGATCAGACCTACACCAGGCGTTGAATGTCTGGTCTTGGCAACCCAGGGATAAACCTTACCTGCGGGCAGATGTCCACCTTCACCGGGCTTAGCTCCCTGTGCCATCTTGATCTGAATCTCCTGTGCGCTGACCAGATATCTGCTGGTAACACCGAAACGTCCACTGGCTACCTGCTTGATCGCAGAACATCTGTTAAGTCCGTCAGCACCTATCTCCATTCTGTCAAGGTCTTCACCACCTTCACCACTGTTGGATTTACCATGCAGGGTGTTCATGGCGATTGCCAGAGTCTCATGCGCTTCTTTGGAAATAGAACCATAGGACATCGCACCTGTCTTGAAACGGGTCACGATACTCTCTACACTCTCAACTTCATCAATCGGAACGCCTTTTTCAGGATAATTAAAGTCCATCAGACCACGCAGGTTCTTGATACTTGTCTCATCATTAACAAGCTTCGTATATTCCTTGAACATCTCATAATTGCCCAGTCTTGTAGACTGCTGTAACATATGGATGGTTGCAGGATTGTACAGATGCTCTTCTGCACCGCTTCTTGCCTTATGCTGTCCCGGATTATCCAGAGTCAGGTCTGTTGCCAGTCCCAATGGATCAAATGCCAGTGAATGAAGGTCATCTACCTGCTTCTCAATATCCTTTATGGACAGACCACCTACCCTACAGACAGTATTGGTAAAGTATTTATCGATTACTTCCGCATTCAAACCGATTGCTTCAAAGATCTGTGATCCCTGATAGGACTGGATTGTGGAAATACCCATCTTGGAGGCAATCTTAACGATTCCATGAAGCACTGCATTATTGTAATCATCTACTGCTGCATGATAGTCCTTATCCAGCATACCTGTCTCGATCAGCTCCTTGATAGATTCCTGAGCCAGATATGGGTTGACTGCACAGGCACCATAGCCTAACAGTGTAGCAAAATCATGTACTTCTCTTGGTTCTGCGGATTCGATGATCAACGCTACACTCGTTCTCTTCTTGGTACGTACCAGGTGTTTCTGCATTGCTGATACAGCCAACAGAGAAGGAATCGCTACATGGTTCTCATCTACGCCACGATCAGACAGGATAATGATATTTGCACCATCACGGTATGCTCTGTCTACTTCTACATACAGTCTGTCGATTGCACGCTCCAGACTTGTGTTCTTATAGTAAATAATAGGAATCTCAACTACCTGGAAGCCATCCTTCTTCATATTCTTGATCTTCAAAAGGTCAGTAGATGTCAGGATTGGGTTGTTTACCTTCAATACGTGACAGTTCTGCTCACAGTCCTCCAGCAGGTTGCCGTCTTTTCCAATGTAGACACTGGTGGAAGTAACAACTTCCTCACGTATCGCATCAATAGGCGGATTCGTTACCTGTGCGAACAACTGCTTGAAATAATGAAACAGTGGATGATGTGTCTTTGCCAGAACCGGAAGTGGTGTATCTACGCCCATTGCTGCAATAGACTCTGCACCATTTCTCGCCATAGGAAGGATACTTGTCTTCAATTCCTCATAGGTATAACCGAATGCCTTCTGCATTCTCTGACGCTCTACATAGGAGAACTCAGGTACTTTCATATTTGGGATTTTAAGCTCTCTAAGCTCTACCAGGTTGGAATCCAGCCATGCACCATAAGGACGGCGCTTTGCATATTTTTCCTTCAGGGTATCATCATCTACCACTTCACCTTTTACAGTATCGACCAGAAGCATCTTGCCCGGACGAAGTCTGTCCTTCTTCACGATCTTGGTCGGGTCAACAGGAAGAACACCGACTTCTGAGGAAAGGATCAACTGGTCATCAGAAGTAATATAATAACGGGAAGGACGCAGACCATTACGGTCAAGTACCGCACCCATGATATCACCATCGGAAAAGACAATAGATGCAGGACCGTCCCACGGCTCCATCATCGTTGCGTAGTACTGATAGAAGTCTTTCTTGCTCTGAGACATGGTCTTGTTGTTAGCCCATGGTTCAGGAATCGTAATCATTACCGCAAGTGGAAGATCCATACCACTCATAACCAGGAATTCCAGTGTGTTGTCCAGCATAGCGGAGTCAGAGCCCTGTGCATTGACAACAGGAAGAATCTTGTGGAACTCACCCTTTAAATGGTCAGATGCCATATTCTCTTCACGGGCGATCATCTTATCCACATTACCACGAATGGTATTGATCTCACCATTATGTACGATAAATCTGTTCGGATGTGCACGCTCCCAGCTCGGATTGGTGTTTGTAGAGAAACGTGAGTGAACCATTGCAATCGCTGATTCATAATCCTCGCTCTGCAGATCCGTAAAGAAAGAGCGGAGCTGTTTTACAAGGAACATGCCCTTGTATACAATTGTACGGCTGTTAAGAGATACCACATAGGTATTATCGGAACTCTGTTCAAATACTCTTCTTGCAATATAGAGCTTTCTGTCAAAGTCCAGTCCTTTCTCAACATCTGCCGGTTTCTTGATGAATGCCTGCATAATGTAAGGCATACATTCTACTGCCTTATGTCCCAGTACGGAAGGTACACAGGGAACTTCACGCCAGCCAAGGAATTCCAGCCCTTCCTTCTCTACGATGATCTCAAACATCTTCTTCGCCTGATTACGTTTCAGTTCATCCTGCGGGAAGAAGAACATACCGATACCGTATTCACGCTCTCCCCCAAGTTCAATGCCAAGAGGCTTGGTTACCTTGGAAAAGAATTTGTGGCTGATCTGTACCAGAATACCAACACCGTCTCCAGTCTTGCCTTCTGCATCTTTACCGGCTCTGTGCTCCAGATTCTCTACGATTCTGAGGGCATTTTCAACCGTTTCACGGCTCTTCGTACCTTTGATGTTTACAACAGCACCAATACCACAGTTGTCATGTTCAAATTCTGCTCTGTGAAGCGGTGCTTCGGGAACATTCATTTTTGCATCAAACATCTTGCTTTCTCCTTTTCTTTCTATGTACCACGGGTACATTTTTCTACCTTTAAAATCCATGCAGTGCTTTGATTTTCTAACTATACACCGAAGTTTTTTCCTTGTAAACAGGGCGTTTTTTACGAATTGTCAGATTATTTGACAATATGTGTGTTCTGTGTAAAATAGTCAGATAAAATAATAAAAAAAGGCAACCAAAAATACGCTATATTAAACCGCCTTTGGTTACCTTGTTCGCTATATTAGATTTTTTACGTTTTCATCATTATAAAAAAAAAATTTTCATTTGTAAAGAGTAAATTTATAATTTTGTGCGTTTTCCTGTTCTGTTCATGTATTATCTGGTCTTTCCATATAACAGCGCTGTCAGCACTGCTGATAACAATAAAAAAAATACAAGAAACGGTATATACAGCAATGCAGAACTGCCACCCATCAGGCTGGATACTACGAATACTACAATATTCGCTGCCATATGAAATACCAGCGGTGCTGCAAAGCTCTTCACCCACTCATAGCACAGTGCCAACAGCACTCCCATGCATAATGCATATACGAACTGCGCCAGATTACCATGAAAACCGGCAAACAACACTGCTGTCACAATTACACTCAGAGGGATTCCAAAGAATCTGCGCATACGGGTATATGTCAGTCCTCTGAATACGACTTCTTCTACAAAAGGAGAAATCAGTCCATACAGAATCAGTCCAAGCCATATGGGAACAGAATACTGGATAGCTTCTACCTTCTGATAACCCGGTGACTGTATCTGTATGATTCCAGCCAGAATGTTAAACGCCAAAGCCGAAGTGATTCCAAGTGATGCAGACAGTGCCAGAGGTACTGCCTTATCTTTGTCTGCTTTCACTCCATTCTTCATCCATGCACAGAACTGCCTGAAAAAACTGCTGTCAATGTCAATCTCGCCAATTACATTTACTTCCTTGAGGAAGTCATTCATCAGAAATGCAACAGCGAAGATGCTCGCCAATGCATTGAGCACCGCATTGATCTGATTACTGTGAACCGTTACCCATTCTGCCATGGAGCTGATTGGAACCGATATGACCAGTAAGGATAATAACAGCAATGCTGCAGTCTTAATGACCATATACAGAATGAACGGTTTCAGGATATACCATGCCTTTTCCAGTGGATGTGTACGCTTTGGCTGTACTTTAGGTTCTCTGGGAGCTTTTAATCTTCTGCTCATAGGCTTCCCTGCAGCAAAAGTCTCTGCAGCTCCTCTACTGTATCTACAATATAGTCTGCGCCTGCATCCTCCAGTTCATGCTCACCGGCATAGCCGAAGCTTACGCCGATTCCCGTCAGTCCATGAGCTCTCGCTCCCTGAATGTCGAACTTGCGGTCACCGACCATGGCGACATCTTCCTTCTCATATACAGAAGGAACCAACTGTCTGAGTGCTTCTTCTACAACTGCTTCCTTCGTTGCAAATCTGCCATCAAACTCGCTGCCCACTACGGTATCAAAATACTGTGCGATCTCAAAGTGCTCCAGAATCCTGATAACCAGAGGTCTTGGTTTGCTGGACGCAATGGAAACTCTGCGTCCGGCATCCTTCAGAGCCTTTAATAATTCAGGGATTCCTTCTATGATCTCATTTTCAAAGATACCCTTCTCATCGAATCTCTCATGATACTTGTCTATGGCACGCTTAATCTGTTCGTCATCAAAGCCATAGAATTCCCTGAAGCTGTCTGTCAGAGGTGGACCGATAAAGGGCTCCAGTTTGTCCAGATCGGGTTCTTCGATTCCCGCATCCGCCAGTGCATACTGCAGCTTGTGATTCCTGTCTTGGGGTCTGTCAGTGTCCCATCCAGATCAAATAAAACATACTGAAACATATATTAATATACCTTTTCTATTCTCTGCAGAGCCTTCTCGCCTTCTTCTGTCAGAGCCTTGAACTCGTCAATTGTCTGACGTACTCTAGGCAGAGCTTCCTGCTTGTAGTTGCTGATGTCTTCCAGAGCTGCAAAAGTATCTGCAAAAGCCTGCTTCATTGTATCAATGGAAATATTGGATTCAATAGCCTGCTTCTGAATCTCTGCGCCCTGATTCTTTAACATCTTGGAGGTGGCAGCGATCATATTGTTGGTCGTCTCATTTAAGAGATTTACTTTCTCTAATACGATCTTCTGGTGGTACAGAGCACTTGCTACTGTAACTGCTACACGAAGGGCAGATACGGTTACTGTCTTGGCACGTTCTACGGAACGAATCAGCTCCAGGTTATTTCTGCGGATAATCTCCATTGCAACAATACCCTGCTGATTTACAGCCAGCATCTGTTCAAAGTCAAGGAGTCTCTGTCTGAGTGGAAGCAGGATTTCTTCTTCTACGAACTTCACTCTGTCAGGGTCTGTGCCATCTGCCTTTGCTTTCTCAATGGCATTTGTTAAATATTCGTCAAGCTGTGTGCCCATTTCCACTTTTTCATTTAACTGCTTAGTGAGGTCACGCATGGATGCCTGTTCCAGCTCCAGTGTTGTGTTGTCATTTCTAAGGGAAGTCTCTCCCTTATCCAGTGACTTGATGATATCGCCGATTGCCTTGTCAGAGTCTTCAAACTTGGTGAAATATCTTCTTACAGGGTTGAAAATCTTACCCAAAGGACCAGTCTTCATGAAATCAATTGCAGAAGGATCCAGATCTTTCATCTCAATAGTCAGATCTTCCAGTCCCTTAGCTACATCTGCGCTGGCTCCCCCGAAATTACCCAGATCACCAACCTTAGTCTTTAACAGTTCATTCTTGGTTGCTGAATCCTTGACCAGGTCTGCACCAAATGTCTCGATTGCTGTTGTCAGTTCTTTTCTTTCATCAAAAGAATTCAAATCTACTGTAAGGAATGCATCTGCATTCTTACCAGCAACTTCTGCAATAGCCTCTTTTCTCTCCGGAAGTGGAGCAAGCTCTGCCTTTACCTGTTCTTTAATTGCCGCTTCATCCGGCATATCCAATGAAAACCCCATATTGTCCTCCTTATATTTCATGTAACTATTCAGAACTCCATTCACAAAATCGCATCTTCGATGCTTTACTGGATAACAAGATTACTTGTTATCTGATCATTGTAGTTACTTCGCCATATAATTTGCGACAGATAAACATAAATGATTATCTGTCCCAACTTGCATGGCTCTGAATAGTTACAGGTTTGCGTTAAATAGATTCTTAATCTTATATACTACATCATCTGTGTCAGCATTGATGCTGGCTGCTTCATTGATTGCGGATATTTGGGAAAGGGCATCGATATCTGCATTATAACCAATGGTATACACAGGAATATTAAGCGCATCCAGCGGTTCTCTGATATCAGACAGGTCATAGCCACGGTTGCTCTGTCCATCTGATAATACGAAGAGCATCGGTTTTGCATCGGGATATTCCGCCATTGCTTCCTGCAGCATGTGGATACCTACTATAATTCCATCAAAAGTCGCTGTACCGCCGCCTGTCTCAAGGCTCTCTACACCGCCCTTGAAAGCAGACTGATGATTCAGGTCAAATTTCCCAACAGGTACATTGACTGTGACGTCGTCACTATAGGAAATCAATCCTACATAATTGTCTTTTCCAATGTACTTCATACCATTGATCAGAGACTGGCGAAGCATGTTGATGGGTTCTCCATCCATACTTCCTGATACATCCGCCACGAATACGGCAATGACCGGCTTACCGTTATCCTTCTCTTCTTTCCAGAGTTCCTGGGCATTGAGAAGATCGTCTCCTGATACATCTCTTTGTTCACAGATATAATCATCCATGCCATTAAAACCATACTCTGTTGCCAATGCCTGCGCTTCATCTGTCAGACAGTAATCAGCAAACATCTGTAGGATCTGGAGCTTATCATCACTGATATTGCCCACTGCATAGAGTGGTCCGTCATGACGGAAGCCAAATGGAACTGCCTTGTATTTTCTCTGCAATTCCTTGTCATTCTGGTAAGCCTGATATTCATAGATCAGACCTGTCAGAGAACCTGATTCTACGGCAGTCTTCATCTGCGGCGTATTATATGCAACAAAAGGCACATTAGCCTGGAATGTCTGGAAACCTGCTACCGCCTCATCACTTAACGGATCAGACGGGCTATAGGTCTGCAATGTGCTAATCAGGAAGTTCAGGCCTGTAGAGCTGGCGTAAGGGTTCGTATATCCCATGGTAATCTCGCCATTGGCAGTTGCTTCTACAACCGTCTTCAGATTCAGGGCTCCATATTTCTTCATCAGCTCATCATACGTATCATTCTGGAACATCAGAATCGGCACATTGCCAACAAGTCTCTCTGCCACGGTCTGTACACGCACATCATCCGCTTCCAGCATCTTTCCCCAGAATGCATTGGATGGTGAGAATCCATCAGGTACATATTTGCCGGTGGCAATATATTCCATGGCAAGTCCCGAAGTGACATTTCTGATCCTGACAGATACATCCTGGCCGTTCACCTGCATATCTTCACGGTTGAACTTCTCTGCCATTTCATTCATCCAGCCATCCTTATCAGAGCCTGAACGCTCCGGCGCTGTAAAAATCTCCACATACAGGCCGGAATCCTCATTTACGGTAATCTCGTTCTTGTCAATGTCAGGAAGCTCATCCTCTTCCTGTGTGTCCAGCAGGTCAACCTGTGATTTCACGGAATCCGCATACGTCACCTCAATGTTACGCAGCATCTTGTCTATACTGGTCGTAGCGGATTCCATACTGATTGTCTTGGCAGATTTGCCAATATTTCTCGTTGCATTGATACCGACAAGTGCCAGTGCAAACACAACTACGGCAATCACAATGACCAGTATCGTTGTCTTACTATTGCTTCTCTTCAATTGTATACTCCTTCCTCTCCCCTGATATAATATCAGTTCTGATAGTACTCTATCTGCTTAATCAAGGTATCAATCTCTGCGTATGCCTTGATTCCTGCCGCATCTACTGCCTCTGAGGCTGCAAGTTCAATCCTGAGTTCATCCAGCTTGTAGATAAGTCCCTCATTCTGATTGCGTTTCTCCTTGACAGCCGCAATGTTCTTATTATACAGCTCCAGCTGCTGTATCTGGATATCATCCGGTATATCGTCATGCTTATAATTCTGCAGTCTGGCATAGACACCATCATCAATTACCTTCATGCGGTTAAGCATATTCACCATATTTGCCAATATGGTATCCTGTGCAGCCTTGGCAATGGAATCGAACTTCTGATAAGTCAGACTGCCCTTTTCGAATTTGCGGTCCAGCACTTCATCCACACCAGCCTGCATCTTCTCACATTTATCCAGCTCATCCAGACTGACCCTGGCTACCTGGCCAAAGACTCCGCTTCCAAGATAATGCTTCATCTCCTGTCTGATACCCTCTACAGAATATTGATTCGTACCGATTAATTTTACATCATTCTTCTGTGATATTGTCTTGTAATTATATGCTACCATTCCCGCAGGCATCATGATTCCCAATGTCAGGGACAATGCAGCCTTGACTGCACTGGCATCCACAATACTGAGTCCCAGCAGCCCCGGCGAGAACAACACGACAAAACCTATCAGAAAACCAAGGTTTCCAAATATTAACTTCTTTATTTTCTTCTTTTTCATGTGCTCACCTCTATATGAAGTCGTCCAAGCGACTCCAAACAAGCTCCATTATATGCTATAATGGGCAAACTTGCAAGGTTACAGCCCGATTTCCTGTGCTAAAGCGAAAGAGTAAATAATCCGCTCTTTTACATGCGCCCCGGTAATCTGTTCCAGCGCTCTCTGATAGTAATCCAGCTGTGTCCGGTATCGCTTCTCCAGCTCTATCGCCTGTTCCACCCTGTCTGTCTTATAATCTGCAATGACCAACTCCCCATCTTCATAGAAAAAGACATCAATCACACCCTGTATCAATACTGTCTCATCCAAAGGATACTGCTCCTTTAATTCATGCGCCGGCAGTCCCAGTACAAAGGGCTGCTCTCTGTACAGCTCTCCCCTTTGCTGTGCTGATATCATTCTTTTTGCCAGATTAGAATGGAAGAACGAAGCAATACGGGAAGTATTTACACAGGCAATGTCCTCTTTCTGTACTCTGCCCTCGGCAATCCATGCCTGCATCTCGCCCCATATTTTTCCCATATAGACTTTATCTGACGGGACATTCTGATAAGATGCATCAAAAGACAACAGCTCCATGACCTTGTGTACGGCAGTACCATATTGTGTTCCCTGCACAGCCTCTTCCCCCGATATAAAGCGGGGAATGTACGGCTCTCTTGCAGTCACGATCAGTTCTGCCACCGGTTCTGCCTCTTCCTCATAGGCCGCCTTTTTCAGTTCTGATACTGTAGTCTTGACTGTCAGCCCTTCCAGATATACATAAGGGTACTGGAAGTTCAGTTTATCAGAAAGCTTCTGTTCCAGTTGTGTATCTGCATATTCTGCGGTATGCGCCAAAGCCTCTTCAAGCATAGCCGCCTTACCGGTTTCTTTCACCTGTTTCTCCAATGAATTATCCTGCTGCCACAATCTGATCTGTAAGGGAATCTCCCCATAAGGCAACTGGTGCTTCTCATACGGCAGTCCTCTCTCTTCCAGCAGTGGAGCCATATCTCTATGGCGCATCAATGCAGACAAGATCATATCAAAATAACAGGACGAACCCATCACAACAGAAAAAGGCAGTTTCTGTGCATTTTCCATAGTAAGATAGAGCCTGTCGGACAACTTCTTATCCAGCTTCTCACCCTGATAGGCAGTTAAGATCAGCTTCTCCTTGGCACGGGTCAATGCTACGTAAAGCACACGCAAATCTTCGCCTCTGGTGTCCTCTTTCATTCTCTGGGCTACCACATTTTTACGCATTGTCTTTCTTCTGGTGCGCATGACAGGGTCTATACAGTCTACACCAATACCCAACTCCACATCCATCAGAATCGACGCTCTGGCATCCATCTGATTGAACTGTTTTGCCAGTCCGCATACAAAGCAGATAGGGAATTCCAGACCTTTACTCTTGTGAATCGTCATCACTCTGACAACGTCTGCACTTTCATCCAGAATGTTGGCTTCGCCGAAATCCACTTCCTGTTCCTGCATGGTCTCCAGATATCGTATGAAATGAAAAAGTCCATAGAAGGAGGTCTTCTCAAAATTACCTGCCCGCTCCAGCAGTAATGCAATATTCGCCTGTCTCTGATCTCCTCCCGGCATAGAACTGACATATGTGTCATATCCTGTATCCTGTATCAGGAAGCCCAGAAGCTCCTTGATCGGCGTATATGCCACCATCCTGCGGTATTGTTCCAGCTTCTGTAATAAAAATGTCAGCTTCTGTATCAATATCTCATCATATACAGTGCTGTCCTGAGCCGGCGGCTCCTTGCAGTATTGGCATATCTCTTCATATAAGAACTGCTTATCTGCCGTTCTTTCTTTTGCTGCACACCGAAGCATGGCAACCTCTGCCTCCGTTATATCAAAGCAAGGTAATTTCAACACGCCATACAAGGGAATATCCTGTAGCGGGTTGTCCAGTACTCGAAGCAGATTCACGATTCCCTGAATCTCCAGCGTCTGAAAATACCCCGTCTTGCTCGTAATGTGCACAGGAATTCCTTTCTGGGTCAGAATCCTTCTGAAATCCTCATCCCACCCTGCCGTAGCACGAAACAGCAGTACAATATCAGAATATTTCGCCGGGCGCTGTTCCCCTGTCTGATCGTCCGTCACTGGGAAATGCCCTACCAGCTCCTGAATCCTCTCCGCTACCATGACAGCTTCCTTCTCCTTCTCTGTCATAGGCTGTGATTCATCTTCTGAATCCGTTGCAATCAGAAGCTCTGTCGCATACTGTCCGGCATCCTGCGGTTCTACATAAGAAGCGCCTGCATACAAGGCTGCATTCTCATCATATTCCACATTCCCTACTTCTTTTGCCATAAGTTGTCCACATAGGAAATTCGTCGCTTCTGTTACTTCCCTGCGGCTTCTGAAGTTCCTGCTCAGATCAATGCGGACTCTGTCTTTTGCATCTTCCCCTGTCTTATAAGTATCATATTTCTCCATGAAGATTTCAGGTCTTGCCAGACGGAATTTATAGATACTCTGCTTCACATCGCCTACCATGAAACGGTTATAATGCCCTTTGTCCTCACCTGAAATACTGCGAAGCAGAAGCTCCTGTACTTCGTTGGAATCCTGATACTCATCAATCATGATCTCTTCAAAATAATCCTGCAGTTCCAGCGCTGTCTCTCTCGGTTTTAATTCACCGTTATCAGCTTTGGCCAGCAGAATCTCCAGTGCAAAATGCTCCATATCCGAGAAATCCACAAGATTCTTATCTCTTTTGGCTGCATCCAGCCTTTCCTTGAAGGAAAGCGTCAGTGTAACCAGTTCATCCACTGCCTTCTGGCAGACAGACATATCCACCAGCATGTCCTCCGGCGAAATAGGAAACAATGTCTTCTTTAAGTCTGCGATGCTTTTCTTCACTTCATCACGGATTGCCTTTACCATGTCCTTCCTGACAGGATCAACGTCCTCTGCCTTCTTACGTGACAGAGTGGTAAAGCTGATATAGGTAAAGCCGTCATACAACTGACTGTAATCTCTTGCTTTTCCCATATTCTCCAGCAATTGAAGATCAGCTTCCAGATTCTCTACATATTGAATGGGTCCACCGTATCCCTGTGCAATCTCCAATGCCTTATGGATGCGCTTCCTGCACTCTTCCAACACGGTATCCATGTATTCAAGAGCATCCTGATACCATTTCCTGTCCTTCAGTTTTTCTACCGACTGCACCTGATAGTCTCCTCTTCTGGCTTCCAGCCACTCTTCCGGGAAAGGATAACTCATGGAGAAATGATACAGTCTGTAAATGGCTTCTTCAATCCTCTGATCACTGCTGCCTGTGCTGTAACTGTCTACAAAATGCAGAAACTCCGGGCTTGCTTCCCCATGGGCATCCTCTAACAGCCTCTCCATCACATCTGCTTCTAACAGCTTAATCTCGCCCTCATCAGCTACCCGGAATCCGGGGTCCAGACCTATCTCGTTGAAGTTATTGCGGATAATGAACAGACAGAAAGAATCAATCGTAGTAATCTGCGCATTGTGTATCAACGCAGACTGCTTCTGCAAGTGTTCGTTCTCAGGATGTTCCTCCAGCCTCTTCTGAATCGCCCTGCTGATACGTTCCCTCATCTGTGCCGCAGCCGCAGAGGTAAAAGTCACAATTAACAGGCGGTCAATATCTACCGGATGTTCTTCATCACATATTTTCCGGATAATTCTCTCTACCAGCACTGCTGTCTTACCGGAACCGGCAGCCGCAGACACCAGAATATTCTTATCCCTGGTATCAATGACCCGTTGCTGATCCGGTGTATACTTTACTGCCATGGTTCTTCCTCCAGTTCTTTCTTCATCTCATCCAAAGCCTCTTCCTGATCCATATCCTGCAATTCTCTCACCAGATCTGCCCCAAGCTTCCCATCAAAGCCACAGATACTGCGGTAACTGCAATACGTACAGGCATTACCCTTGGTCTGCTTATACGGATTCAGTGCAATATCCCCTGCAAGAATCTCACTTCCCAGCTCCCTGATCTTATGGTTTACATAATCTGAAACCACATGGAAATCCTCCTGGGAAAGCACAGAGGATGCCTGGGTGAAGCTGCCATCCTTTTTCTTCGCTACAGGCAGCACTTTGGATTTATCTGTAAAGTCCTTATCCAATAGCTGAATGATCTCTTCCTCATCACTGACCATGCCTGTCATCTTCAATTCTTCTAAAATAGCATCCTGAATCTCCTGTGGGTCAGGCTGTCCCTTATCCGTATCCGTCATCGGGTCACTGACATGATAGTACAACATGGCTGCGGGAATGACTTTCTTATCTTTGTGTGCCTTTTGTTGCATCTCTACTGCCGCATTCATGTATACGACAAGCTGTAGCTGCAATCCGTAATAAAGCGCAGCCAGGTCAAACCTGCGGTTGCCGGACTTATAATCAATGACCTTCACATAGAGCTTATCCTGCCTCTCACAGGTATCTATCCTGTCAATACGCCCAATCAGGCGCATCTTCTCTTCCTCAGACAAGGTGATATTCACTGCATCCAGATCTGATGCCATTTCAAAAGACATCTCGAAATTCTCCGGCGTAAAAGCCCCCTGCTGTAACTGATATTGCAACGTCTGTACAGTCCTGTCAAGAATTCTCTCCATTCTGGTGATCAGATACTCGTTTCTCTTACTGCTGTAAAGCACCGTTTCACCATACGCAGCAGCATAATTCTCCAGACATTCCTTTACCAGTCGTTCTCCGACCTCCTTTGGAAAATCAAACCAGGTATATCCCTCCACCGGCAACTTATCTGCAAAGCTCTCCAGCACGGCATGAAATACATTACCCATATCCACAGTCTCAAAGCTGTACTTATCCCGTTCTTCCAGCCCCAGTCCATATTGCAGGAAATGGGCATAGGCACAGGAAGCGAACTTCTCCAGCCTACTGACGCTGTTATGAAGCACCTGTCCATACAGGAGCTTCGCCAGTTCTTTAGGCAGTTTTCCATTTTCATAGTGGAAAAAGGCAGCCCTTTTCATCTGTTCCAGAATCGGTGCATATTTTTCATTCCTGACATACGTGTCATAAAGTGTCAGGAACAACTTCTTATCTAACTTATCATCTTCTGCCGCATACTGGCGCAACATTCTCACCAGATATTCCATGGCATCCGCAGGTGCATCAATCTGTTCCTCAGTATCTCTCAGCTCTGGCTTTTCTATCGTCATTTTCGGGAAAAGACGGCACACCGTTGCGATGAGATATGCCGGTCTGATGCTCTTACCTTCCGAATCCACCTTGGCATAGGATAACCGCAGGTAACGGGTAGGCTTTGTCATCATCAGATACAGATACAGCCTCTGAATATACATCTGCTGTCTCGGGGTAGGGGCAAGTTCAAAATCGGATTCCTGTAAGAATTCCCTGTCAATATCGGAAATAATGCCGCCTTTTGCACCGCTTCGTGGAATGATACCGTCATTTACGCCCATGAAGAACAATGCCTTGATCTCACAAAGTCTGGTTCTCTCGATGTCACCAATTACGACCTTATCCACATTCTGGGGAATCGTTCCTACCTTGATCTCTGCAAAGCCAGCATCCAGAATATCCGCAAATTCCTTTATCGTCATAGTCTCATCACCAAGCAGACCAATGATCTGTTCCAGAAGTTCCATGACCAGACGATAGATCTGTGCATACTCCTTGGCTTTTACCAGATTGCCCTGCGCAGTGAAGGCATCTTCATACTCAGCCAGCTTATTCTCGATATCTGCCCGCACGATAAAATCATACAATGCTCTGACCAGCTCTTCCCCTGTCGCTTCCTTAATCATCAACGGTTCCAGCATGTCTGTGATCTGCTGGCGAAGATGATTCAATTGCTCCAGTTCCTGTGCTTCTTCCTCCTGCCGTTTCAGTCGTCTGGTAAATGTCTCATTCCATGCCTTTCTCCCCCGTATTCCCATGGTACGCACATAGTTCTCCAGTCGGTCCGTTTCCTCCGGACTGATACCGGCAAGACCGCACCTTAGGAAATGAAATACGGCTTCATAAGAATATTCCTGTATGGATACCAGTAAAGCACTGCGGATAAATTCAATAAAGGGATTCAGCACCAGCTTATTGGTCTGATCCAGATAATAGGGAATTCCAAATTTCTCGAACTCTTCCTTCGCCAGATATCCATATCTCTCAATATCCCCTGTAACAACTGCAATATCACGGTAGCAGTATCCCTCTTCCCTGATCAGCTGCCTGATTGACAGACAGATCTGACGCAGTTCTTCCTTGGGCGTGGAGGCTTCCATAATACGAATGCTGTCCTGCTCCTTTTGATACTCTGTGGTCGGATATCGGAACAGTTCTCTCTCCAGATGGGATAAGCCGGGATTGTTCACATACCGCTGCACAGTCGCTTCTGTGATCAGAACATCCTCCGCTCTTGCCACACCGGCCTCCTTCGCCTTTTTCTCCAGATCATATATGGTCTTCTTACTCAGGTGAAAAAGCTTCTGCTCGCTGTCAGGCTTATAGCAGTCCTCTCTGGTGTCAGCAGTGACTGTCACTATGACCTCATTTGCCAGCAACATCAGTTCCTGAATAACGTTGTACTGTATCGGTGTAAAGCCCGTAAATCCGTCAAAGGCAATGACACTGTCTGCCACGATGCGGGACTTGGGCAGTACATGGCGCAGGCGATCCAGCGTCTCTTCTGTTGTGATATATTTCTCTCTGATATATTCCAGAAATCCTTCATAAAGCAAGTGCAGATCCTTTAATTTATAGGACAGGGCGCCTCTCTTAGAGGAATATTCTACCAACTGTTGTACTTCCTTCGTTCCAAGTCCATACTGCATAAATTCGGAAAGGGCAGACTTTACCTCATGAATATAACCTATCTTCTTAATGTTTCGTTTCATGACACTAAGGTCATCTTCCAGTCCTGCCGCCACTTTACGCAGTACGAGGCTCTTACCAGTATCATCCAATACGGGCTTATCATTACCGCCTACCTCTTCAAAGATACGATGAGAAAGTCGTCCAAAGCTCAATACATCAATATTCATGATACCGCTCCTTGGGTGGCGGCGCACCATGTCCAACTGGGTCTGCATGGTGAACTGATCCGGCACTACGATCAGGTAATTTCTGTGCGGATTCTCCATTGCCTGGGCAATGATGTCTTCATATAAACGATAGCTTTTGCCGGAGCCAGAGGCCCCTATATAAAATTTCAATCCCATGGGATACTCCTTTTGTGGTAAGTATAGTGCTCACTTATTTCTTTCACAATAGGATAAGTATAACATAAAATAAAGGGGCTGTGCTTTATCGATTTTTAATCGTTATTAAAGCGACAACCCCACTCATTTAACAACTTGAATAGATTATTTAGTATTTCTAATACGCTCCACACTTAACTCTACTGTGAATATAACTTCAAGCTTTCTGTTTAGGTACAAACTCTATCTTAAGAGCCATTCCCATTCCATCCGCTAACCTTTTAAGCAAATTGATAGATGGATTCCTTGTTCCATTCTCAAGCTTGCTAATATCCGCCTGGTTAATTCCTGTTCGTTCAGCCAGTTCTTTCTGTGTCATATTCCGAGAAGTACGAGCATCTACGATAGCTCTTATAACATCCATCTCTGGCTGAATAGATTCATATTCTTTTCTAAACTCATCATCCTGTAACTGCTTAGAAAGCATATCATCAAATGTTCTCATCTTTCATCACC
>ERZ780137.64-NODE-64-length-118920-cov-4.241240_pt1 | contig 118920 bp, 103 predicted proteins | sample MGYA00511020_ERZ780137 | MGnify/ENA primary metagenome ERZ780137 (study PRJEB29588, sample SAMEA2157917) | human gut metagenome | biome: human gut; feature: human-associated habitat; material: faeces | place: Denmark | collected 2008/2010 ... | reverse complement strand
GGCTTTCCGGAGCGGGCTGGAATCGATCGAACCGATCCAGAAGGAGTCGGCGATCAGCCTTGGCATGAACCATCGACAGACGTTTCAATATGTGATCCTGCCACAGGCAATTTCCATCAGCGTGCCTGCATTTGTGGCAAATGTGATCTTTTTACTGAAAGAAACGAGCGTGTTCAGTGCGATCAGCCTGATGGATCTGATGTTTACCGCAAAGGATCTGATCGGTCTTTATTACAAAACAACGGAGAGTTTGTTTTTACTGGTAGTCTTTTATCTGATCATTCTGCTTCCGGTATCGATTCTCGGTACTCTGTTAGAGAGGAGGTTGCGTTATGCCGGATTTGGGGATTGATGTATTATTTAAAGGCACCAATATGCTGCGTCTTCTGGGAGGCCTCTGGGTGGCTGCAAGGATCAGTCTGATCTCGATCGTGATCAGCATGCCACTCGGTATTCTGGTCGGTGCATTCATGACGATGAAAAATAAGATAGTCAGAGCAATCTGCCGTATTTATCTGGAGATCATCCGTATCATGCCACAGCTTGTACTGCTGTTTATCGTTTACTTCGGTACAACAAGAGCAATGGGCTGGAACCTGTCCGGTGAAGCTGCTTCCGTGATCGTATTTACCCTCTGGGGTACTGCGGAAATGGCAGATCTGGTGCGAGGTGCCCTGATCAGTATTCCGAAGCACCAGTATGAAAGTGCGGAGGCACTTGGGCTCACAAAGGTACAGACTTACATCTACATTATCATACCGCAGACAGTACGGCGACTGATCCCGCTTTCCATCAACCTCATCACCCGTATGATCAAGACAACTTCGCTTGTTCTGATGATCGGTGTTGTAGAGATGCTGAAGGTGGCACAGCAGATCATAGAGGCGAATCGAATGACGAGCCCGAATGCTGCGTTTGGCGTATTTTTAGTTGTATTTTTATTATATTTCCTCGTGTGCTGGCCAATCAGCATGCTGGCAAAATATCTGGAAAAGAAATGGAGATAAATCATGGCAGATACACTTTTAAAGGTAGAAAATCTGGTAAAAGAATATGACGGACAGCGCATTCTGGATGGCATTGATCTGACACTTGCACAGGGCGAGGTTGTCGTTGTGGTTGGCCCGAGCGGCTGCGGAAAAACAACCACATTACGTATGATCGCAGGTTTTGAAAGCCCCGATGAGGGAGAAATCTATCTGGGAGATGAAGCAATTAATGAGCTGACCCCTAATAAGAGAGATACAGCTATGGTATTCCAAAGTTATGCGCTTTTCCCACATTATAATGTATTTGATAATGTCGCATATGGATTGAAACTGAGAAAGCTGCCCAAGGAAGAAATTCATCGTAAGGTTATGGAAATGCTGGAACTGGTAGAGTTAAGCGGAATGGAGAACCGATTAACAAATCAGTTATCCGGTGGTCAGCAGCAGCGTGTTGCACTGGCAAGAGCGCTGGTCGTAGAACCAAGTGTGCTGCTGTTTGATGAACCTCTTAGTAATCTGGATGCCAAACTCAGGATTTCCATGAGAACAGAAATCCGCAGAATACAGCAGAAAGTAGGTATTACTGCTATTTATGTTACACATGACCAGGCAGAGGCAATGAGTCTGTCAGACCAGATCATTATTATGAATGGTGGCGTAGTGGAGCAGATGGGTACTCCTCAGGAAACTTACTATTCTCCAAAGAGTGCATTTGTTGCAGATTTTATCGGAGAGGCTAATTTCCTGAAAGGAACGGTGGAAAAGCATGACGTCATGAAGATCGGAGAGGTATCTATTCCTGTAAAGACAGGTGATATGGCTGCAGGAAGTGCTTGTAAGTTAGTTCTTCGTCCGGAGAGTGTTACATTAAGGGACAGCGGAATACTGCCATGTAAAGTAATTTATTCCTGCTTTATGGGCTCCTATCAGAGCTATCATGTACAGGTAAAAGATACCATTGTGAAACTGGAAGAATACAATCCTAAGAATAAGAAGATTTATCAGGTCGGAGATGATGCTTTCCTTAATTTTGAGGAAGGAACGGTATTTGCACTGTAGAAAGGGGCGATAGACCCGCCTATGGAGAAAATATTGGATTATGTACAGGGATGGAGCGACCTGGCAATTGTGATCAGGCTTATCATAGCGACATTGCTGGGCTGTCTGATAGGGCTGGAGAGAATTGCCAAAAGGCACAATGCCGGAATTCGGACATTTGCACTGGTAAGTCTGGGTGCGGCTGCCTCCACGGCATTAAATGTCAAGCTGGGTATGCTGCCCGGTCTGGATGCAGACGTGAGCAGAATTCCTGCAGGAGTGATCAGTGGAATCGGATTTCTGGGAGCGGGAACTATTCTGGTCACCGGGCGCAATCAGATCAAGGGACTTACCACTGCGGCAAGTCTGTGGGTGTGTTCCGCTATGGGAATGGTAATAGGAGCAGGGTATCTGTTTATTGGAATTGTGTGCTTTGCCCTGATCATGATCGCGAATCGTATTTTGCAGTATTTAAGTCAGAGCGTAGAGGAACATAGCAGGTACATCAGCATCTATCTGGAGGTAGAGAAGTTAAAAGGTGTGGTAAAGCTTAGAAAATATATTGCAGAAACAGGCTATGAGCTGGTATCTATGAATAAGTCAAAAGAAAAGACCCTGTTGGCTTCAGATGTTGCTCTGACAGTAGTACTGGATCTGAAAAATACGATGGAACACCAGAATGTACTGAATGCTTTCAATAACCTGGAATATGTAAATTATTTAGAAGAAATATAATAATATTTTCATTCAAAATGTACGATATACATACTGTATGGATACATGGAATGAGCTAAGGACAGCGATTCTGTAATGGAATGCTGTCCTTTTGTATTAAAATTTAACAGTAGAAAGAGGTAGAGAGAATGGAAATGTCAATGGTTCAAAACATGTCTAAAACAGAACTGATGTCGTGTATTACTGTAAAGAAAAATGAAATTGCAGATAAATTGCAAAAGGGAGAAACACAGGAGAGCTTTGCAATTGGAGGAAATTCCTTTACTAACAGCGAGTGGGATAAACTGATTGGTAAGGTAGATGGGCAGATAGATGAGATCAAGGAAGAACAGGAAGCAAGAAAGGACAAAGCAGAAGAACAGCAGCAGGCATATGAAGCAGCACTCTCCAGGGCAAATCCAATGTATCAGAAATTGAATGGAGGGTATCAGCAGTCCTGCCCATATGAATATCTTGCAAAGGATGGCGTCATTGAATATAATGGGGTAGTGTTCGCGTGCGATACAGAGCATAATGCTATATCACTGGGAGATGTATCTGATAAGAGTAAGGTCATCACTGTAAGACTTAGTGGAGGTGGTACTTTGTACGTGAACCGTGAGAACATAGGAGATTTATCGCAGGCTATGGGAATGTTCTCACCAGAAGATGTGAACTGCATTCTGAGAGCCCTGGCAGATGATGCCAAGGTACAAAAGACTGAGGAAGAGATAGAAGAAGCAGGTATGCATGTCGGAGAGGAAACCAGGGAATAGTCTGCCACACAGGGAGCGAGAAGCAGATGAAAAAGAAAGTTGTAACACTGGTATTGGCAGTAAGTATGGTATTTACAGGTTGTGGCAGGGTGGAAACTGCGGCAACGGAAACGGAAGTATTTCAGAGTGGAGAGATACAGACACCGGGTACTGCCCAGAGCGAGACTCAGACGCAGGAGAAGGAGACACAGACACAGGAAACAGAATCACCGATCAAGGTGGAGATTACTTCAGAGCATCATGAGGGCGCCAGTGATGAGAGCCGTGAGGATGTGAAGTATACCTATGAATATGAACAGCCTATTGTGTCTATATCAGGAAATGAAGAAGCCCAGAATGCGATTCAGAGTGACTTGGATTCTTATATAGATAATTTCCTGAACAGTCTGGAACAGGGAGATTTTGGAACCGTATATGTAGATGGCGTAGAGACAAGCTATCAGGATGTGGAGATGCATGTGCTTCGTGCAGATGAACAGGTCATCAGTATTATGATGACAAATGAGGGCTATGATGGTGGAGCACATGGCTGGTTTACGATAGCATATTTTAATTATTTTACCACAACAGGAGAGAAGATTACTTTCGACAAGCTGGGAGAAGGCTTCAGAGAACGTGCAGAACAGTTGGTTAAGGTTAAGGCTAGACAGATGCAGCAGGAGGAACAGTGCTTCTTTGACGACTATCAGAATAGCATTTCGCTTGTTGTACTGGATGGAACAGAAGACAGAAAAGAAGTTTTTTCAAAGATTTATGGAGATTTTACGTGGAGTGATACGGAGAATGATCCTATGATCCCTACCTTTTATATTACAGATACGGGATTTGGCTTTACATCAGGACAATATGTATTACAGCCTTATGCAGGGGGAATTATAGATTTTACTTTTACTGCAGCGGATTTTGGTGATACCTGTACAGCAGATATTTTCACGGATAAGGGTGCTCTGGAAAGAACCATAGAGGAAGAACAGATTGTTGCAATAGAAAATGAAATAACAAATCAGATTACTGCGCAGGAATATGAAACTTTTACCCAAACTGCAGATGCTGTGGATGCCAGTGGATTTGATGACTTTAACCAGACTATGAATCAGGATTTTACAGGAACCTGGTATGATCCTGAGATGAAAGAGGCATTTCGTCTGACCAGTCAGGGAGCATATGTATATATACCTTATCTTGATCTGTATGGAGATGAACTGTATGAATGGGAATTGATAGATCGTTCAGCTAAAGGGCTGTGTCCTGAACTTGCCATTTATATCAATGGCAGAGATTCCGGGCCTCTTGCCTATTATGTGGCAGGGTACAGAGATGGATATTTCTGGTGCAATGCACAGTCCCAGATTTTCTATAAGCAATAGAATTATAAAAAAAGTATAAAATGCGAATACAGCTATTGACCTTTGCTAAACGGAGTGCTATAACACAGGTAGAACAAAGGAAAGGGACATGAATTGAATAAATCCTAAGCCCCCAACGCTCCGGGTTCTCTATTTGTAGAATTGGAGGAAAAGACAAATGACTACTTTAAAGGTACAAAAAAGAGACATGGAAACAAAGGCAAAGAAACTGAGAAGAGAAGGTTTTATTACCGGTAATCTTTTCGGTAAGGAGATTGAAGGTTCTATACCACTTAAGATTGAACGCTTAGAGGCTGAGAGAACTTTGCGTGGATGCATGAAAGGTACACAGATCATGCTGGATGTAGAAGGCAAGATGTATGATGTACTGATCAAGGAGATTGACTTTGATGCAACCAAGAACCAGACATTGGAGATTGATTTTCAGGCACTGGTAAGCAATGAAAAAGTTCATTCCGTTGCAGAAATCGTTCTTCACAACGCAGAGAAAGTTGTAGAAGGTGTTCTTGAACAGATACTGAAGGAAGTTTCTTACAAAGCATATCCAAGTGCACTGGTCGATAAGATTGATGTAGATTGCGGTGATCTTCACTTAGGTGACTGCATCAGAGTTAAGGATCTTGAAATTGCGAAGAACAAGGATGTCAGCATCATGACAAATCCGGAATCCATTATCGTAAATGTGATTGCAGTACACAATAATACAGATGATGACGCAACAGAAGAAGATGCAGAAGAGACGGCAACGAAATAGATAAAATGAACAGGGCAGGTCGAAAAGACCTGCCCTGAAATTTTTTTTAAAAAATTTAAAAAAGTACTTGCATTTTTTAGAAGACTATTATATACTATCCATTGTGCTGATGAGTTACCCAGTCACTTAATAAAATATAGCGCTATCGCCAAACGGTAAGGCAACGGACTCTGACTCCGTCATTTTCAAGGTTCGAATCCTTGTAGCGCTGCTACAAAAAGCTCTCGAAAGTATCGGGAGCTTTTTCATATAATAGGATAACGTCCTGTAGGCAGGATTCTATCTTATTACACAGGAGTGTGTAAGAACATAAGTAACACGGAGTGCGTGATGGTGCGCATGGAATGAAAGTGCAGCTCTGACTGGAACAGAAATAGCTGCATAGAGTTTTAAAGGAGGACGGTATGTTTCAATTAGGAAGAAAACAGAAATTGATCGTGGTAAAAACAGTGGAGTTTGGTGTATATCTGGGAGAAGATCAGAATGCATCTATGGATGAGAGAGTACTTTTGCCCAAGAAGCAGGTACCGGAGAACTGTAATATTGGAGATACGATAGAAGTATTTTTGTATAAAGATTCCAAGGACAGACTGATCGCTACCACCAATATACCTAAGCTGATGGTAGGTGAAGTAGGATTTCTGACAGTATCACAGGTGACTAAAATTGGAGCTTTCCTGGACTGGGGGCTGGAAAAAGATATTCTGCTTCCATATAAAGAACAGACAAGAAAGGTAAAAGAAGGCGAAGAGATTCTGGTTGCGCTCTACATTGATAAGAGCAGCAGACTGGCAGCCACTATGAATGTCTATGAGTATCTTCGCAAAGACAGTAATTACCAGAAGGATGATATGGTAACTGGTATGATCTATCAGACCAGTGATAACTTCGGGGTGTTTGTTGCAGTAGACAATATCTATTCTGCACTGATCCCAAAGAAAGAGGTTGTCGGAGAACTTCGTATTGGAGATACCGTACATGCACGGGTAACAGGTGTGAAACCGGATGGTAAGCTGGATCTGAGTGTCCGTGAAAAGGCATATCTGCAGATTGAGAAGGATGCAGCCAGAATTCTGCAGATCATGGATAGTTTTGATGGTGTACTGCCTTTTACGGACAGAGCAAATCCTGAAGTTATTAAGCGCGAGACACAGATGAGCAAGAATGAGTTTAAACGTGCAGTTGGTAATCTGCTGAAAAATGGCAGGATCGAGATCAAGGAAAACTGCATCAGACTTCGTTCCTGAATTCACTGGGGGTCTTACCTGCATATTTCTTAAAAGTCTTTAAAAAGTAAAAGTAATCATTAAATCCAGCCTGTATCGACACATCATTAATGGAGCTATTTGTTGTAGTCAGTAATTTCTTGGCAGTGTCGATACGCAGGTTGGTCAGATAGTGTGAGAAGGTTGTACCAGTGGTCTTTTTAAATACCTGGCTGATATAGTTGGGATTGAGATTGACCACATTGGCGACATCCTTGAGCGTGATATTTTCCGTATAACAGGAATTGATATATTCCATAATCTTGAGAAAGTAGGAATTACTCAGATCAGGCTGACCGGGATTCTGCTCACACGACGCTTCTACAATCTGTATCAGACTCTTTATCATATCCTGAAATGAATCATATTCATGTACCAACTGTTTATAATTATAAATATAATAATCCTGAGAGTTCTCTATGATCTTATGATTGGAGATGATCATATTATAGAGTTGCTGTGCTGCGTGGATCGAGAAGTTTCCTCTGCTGTATTCTTTCATAAGCGCATATAAAAGGTCACAGATACGTGGCTTATCACCAAAATCCAGAGCATTTTGAAGCCGTGACATAAAAGGCAGACTGGCAAAATCATGGTAATGACAGCATAAACGACAATCTGCATCAATAAAGAACTGGTATGCCATGGCAAGACAGCGATACAATGCTGTACGGAGCTGTGCAGGGGGTAATAGGAGTATCCTGATAGCCGATACCGTGAACACTCTCCTGTTCAGACAGGTTGCGAAGCATGGAAGAATCTACAGGGGTTGCTGCCAGATAGCCGTATTGTGAAGGACCAATACGGAAAATAAGCGTGTTAGGGATACTTAAAGGATGCTCGCTGATCGATGCTAATGGATAATAAACATCATATTCTACCGGGTTGAGACAATATCCCAGAACACCATACTGAATCGCTTTCTGCGCATAAGAGAACTCCGCATAACCACTGACGATAATGACCTGTGTTTTCAGTTTGTTCTGAGATATGATACGGCTCAGTTCCAGACCACTGTAACCGGGCATGCGGATATCGAGGATCGCAATATCCGGTGTGCTGGTCGTAAGAATGTCATAAGCCTGTTTCCCAGTAAGAGCAGTGTAGGCAGCCTGTGTGCCGTACTGCTCCCAGTCAATATGTTCTTTCATAGATTCCAGAACCGATGGTTCGTCATCTGCAAGTAATACCTGATGCATTTTTCACACTATCCCTTTTCTATAAATTTGCCTGTGGCAGAGGCATATGTATGGCAACAACAGTGCCGTCATTTTCCTGGCTGTCTATGGTAATTCCATAAGCATCATCATATTGCAGTTTAAGTCTGGCGTTGGTATTGGTGATACCCACATAGTTCGTGGCATCATAGCTTCTGGTCTGTAACAGTTTCTGCATATGTGCCAGGCGTTCAGGGCTCATTCCTACGCCGTCATCTCGTATTTCTATGATAAATTCCTCATTTGTAAGCATGGCTCCGATATAGAGCATGCATTTTTCCAGAGATGGCTCGATGCCATGCTGGATTGCATTCTCTACCAGAGGCTTGGCAAGGTGACGGGTCTTTTGCTTGTCCATTTTCCTGATCATATGATTAAAGCTGTTGAGCGGTGTGATCAGATTACGGTAAAGTATGATCAGCAGCGTCATAAAGAATACTATGATCAGTAGAATGATCAGGAACATCTGCTCTTTCATGCCATGGAGCATTTTGCTGATGGCGGGGATATATACTGCGCTGATAATGTAGCACTGTGCGGTATCAGAATAATCCATCTGAATAGAAAAATGTCTGTTCAGTATCAGAGAATGTTCTGCATCAGAGGACTCTTTGGCAGCCTCCTGTAAAGCATCCTGACAGGAAGCAAGAATGGTATCAGAGTATTCACTGCCAGCACTGATCGGATAGAGATTACCGACAGTATCCATAAGAGCTTCTTCATATAATGTATGAAGGTCGGATTCTGAGAACAGGGCTGACCAGTGCACCAGATCATTTGCAAAAGCGATATCTACGATATCAGGATAAAGAGATTTCAAATAAGATACATTCTGAGAGATCTCACTAATCGTATAGGGCGCCAGAGAATGATAATCAGGTGTGGATAACAGTTCCTGATACAGGGAATCTGACTGGATATGACTGGCGATCACATCTAATTGCAGGCAGAGGACATCCAGTTCATTGCTGAATTTGTCCGATGCCATATCTACATAATTCGTTGCATTGTTGATCAGCATTTTCTGAGTAGAATGGGTCAAAAGCAGAGGAGAAGGATCATATCTATGAATGTCTCAGTGCACAGACAGCAATTATCGAACGGCCCAAATTAATCTATAATGAGAAAACTGACACGTATGTCATGTGTCTTCATGCAGACGGACCAACTAAAGACAGCCAGTCCTCTTATGCGGCAGCATCAGCAGGCGTGGCAGCCAGCAAGACTCCGTATGGACCGTTTCGATTCATTGAAAGATATCGTCTCAATACCTGCCCGGCAGATCAGGAAGATATGTATCCACAGAGTAAGGGCATGGCAAGAGATATGAATCTGTTCACAGATGATGATGGAACTGCCTATATCATTTATTCCAGTGAAGAGAACCTGACCTTGAATATCTCCAGATTAAATGACAGCTATACCTATCTGGCAACAGAGCCGGATGAGGCAGTGTATGGAGTTGACTACATACGATTATTTCCAGGAGCACAGAGAGAAGCACCTGCATTGTTCAAGAGAGATGGTGTGTATTATCTGATGACCTCCGGCTGTACCGGGTGGGCACCGAATCAGGCAAGATACTATCGTGCAGCTTCTGTATTGGGAGAATGGGAGAACTGCGGAGATCCCTGTATAGAAGATACGAAACAGACAACCTTTGATTCCCAGAGCATATGCATCTTTGCAGCAGATGACAATACATGGATCTATATGGGAGACCGCTGGTACAGTGATGATCTGGCTAACTCCGGTTATATTTGGCTTCCACAGGATGATCTGCTGGACGTGATACATGACACTATATCCTACGATGAATATCTGGCAAAATATGCACAGGCAGCGCATCCTGACAAGTCCATTACGGTAAAGGGCGTTGATTACAGTGAAGCATCCGCTGGCTTTTACAAGGAAGCAGATGGATTGTGCACGTTGGAAGAAGGCAGTGTGACCTATGAAATAGAAGTAGAACAGGCAGGACTGTATCAGATTCAATTATCCTATTATCCGCTGGAGGGTAAGAATGGAACGATAGAGAGAATTATACATAAACGGACACTTGTGTCAACAAGGGAACCGATGAAGATAGGTGCGATTACTCTGACACAGGAGAAGCCTCTGCAAGCTTATGAAGAATACTGTAAGAGCAATGAGGCGGCAGGGTATACAGCGGTAGCAGATGTGAGTGTAACGGTACAGGCTGAGGATGCTGTCTATAAATCAGATTCTACATTATATCCGATCACAGACAGAAGTTCACCGGCTACGCAGCCGTATCATCCGAGCAAAACGAGACTTAACGTCATCGGAGGTTCGAACTGGAATCAGGTAGGACAGTGGCTTACCTGGGAAGTGGATGTACCGGCGGATGGTATTTATGAACTTTCTCTTCGCTTCAGACAGAATACCAATACCGGTGTGACTGTGACCAGAAAGCTTGAGATTGATGGAGAAGTTCCCTCCCTGGAAGCCAGAGAGTGTAAGTTCTGTTATGAGAATAACTGGCAGATGGCATCTGTTCTCTTCTCTGGTCTGCTGGAATTATGGTAATTTAAGTCCCTATCGTTTCCCCAAGACGGTTCCGGAGGCATATGTACTCGAAGATGTGGAACGCGTTGATATGGCACGTAAGATGGAGATTCCCTCCTATGATTATGAGTGCACCAGGATCTTCTATGAACTGGGAACAGATTTTTCTTTTGATATCAATAACATTTTTCAGAGAATCATGACAGGAACGCAGCCGGTAGAAGAGGTATGGGAAGAAATTATACAGGAATACAAAAATAATGGACTGATGGAAGTGATTGATAAGGTAAATGAAGTCCGCAAAGAAAAATCCCCCAAGGAATGAAACCATTCCAAAGGGGATTTTGTGGTACCGGGCAGTCTATACCATAACATCAATATTGCTGCCAAGTCCGGGATATACGGAGCGTTCCATTGCTGAGGCGTCAAGCATTTCAGTAATGGCACTGCCTGTACTCTGTGCCTGTTCCAGGGATTTGGATAAAACAGCAGTTCCCACATCACTTAACAGGTTTGTCTGTGCCAGATTCATTGATAAAGCGGCGATGTCCATAGATATCCCTCCTTTCCTGAAATATGGTAATATCCATATACGTATATATCGGTCAAAAAGGCAAGATAATTAGCCGGGAAAAGTTGGAAAATTCTTTTGTACATCTTGTATACAACATAAAAAAAGATATTTTTGGCAATATCATTCAAAAATGCATAAAAAAATTGGGATTTCCTATAGATTTATTTGTATAAATGTATTAAAATAGTTTCAGAATGCGAAGAATCGGAATACCTGCAATTAAATTTTTTTGTGGATATTGTATAAGTAAGGAGAGTGGCATATGATTTCAAATCAGATTATGCAGAATACAATCGAGGGAATTAAGGCGATAGCAAGAGTTGAGCTGTTCGTGGCTGATATCGATGGTAAATTGGTGGCTTCTACCAAAACAACAGGAAATAACTTTGAAAGTTCCGTATTGGAATTTGTAAAATCACCGGCAGACAGCCAGGAGATACAGGGTTGTCAGTTCTTTAAGATCTATGATGACCAGCAGTTAGAATATATACTGATCGCAAATGATGCAGGTGAGAATGCCTACATGGTAGGCAAGATGGCTGCATTCCAGCTCCAGAACCTGATGGTGGCATACAAGGAAAGATTTGACAAGGATAATTTTATCAAGAACCTGTTGCTTGATAACCTGCTTCTGGTAGATATCTACAGCCGTTCCAAGAAGTTGCATATCCAGACTGATGTGAAACGTGCAGTTCTGATCGTAGAGTCTCCAAACGGCAAGGATGCCAATATTCTGGAAAAAGTTCGTGAGAGTTTCGGACAGAATGGTAAGGACTTTGTGACTGCAGTAGATGAGAACAATGTTATTGTAGTCAAGGAAATAGCAGATAACGAGACGAACAGAGACATTGATAAATATGCCAAGGCAATAGAGGAATGCCTTAACAAGGAAGGCATAAAGGATGTACATATCTCTTACGGTACGAACGTCAAGGAAATCAAAGAAGTCAGCCGTTCTTATAAAGAAGCAAAGATGGCACTTGATGTTGGCAAGATATTCTTCGCAGAAAGAGATATTATTGCATACAGTGAGCTGGGTATCGGCAGACTGATCTATCAGCTTCCAATTCCATTGTGTAAGATGTTCATTAAGGAAATTTTCGGTGGAAAGAGTCCTGATGACTTTGATGAGGAGACATTGACTACTATCAATAAGTTCTTTGAGAATTCACTGAATGTATCCGAGACATCCAGACAGCTCTTTATCCATAGAAATACACTTGTATACAGACTGGATAAGCTTCAGAAGAGCACCGGACTGGACTTAAGAGTATTCGAAGATGCGATCACCTTCAAGATCGCACTCATGGTAGTCCGTTACATGAAATATATGGAATCATTTGAATATTGATACTGTAAAGCCATGCGCCGGATGCATGAAATGACAGATACAAGCTTGCTTGGATGCTGGCATTTTATGCATTTGGCATAGGGCGCTCAGCTCAAGCGAGGATTTACGAAGTAAATTCGAGCATGCATGGCTTGATTATATATAACATAGTAAAATTATAATTTAGAGGTGAATTTATTTGAAAAGCACGGCAGTGAAAAAACGCGCACAGAAGACAGCAAATGGTAATGAACCTATTATTGTGCTGGAAAATGTGAGCAAATCCTATACTGCGGGAATTCCCGCATTAAATGGTATTAATCTGCATATAAATAAAGGAGAATTTGTTTTTGTAGTAGGAGACAGTGGCTCCGGTAAGTCTACACTGATCAAACTTCTGCTTCGTGAACTGGTGCCGACTTCCGGAAGAATCTACGTAAACGGTACGGATGTAGTACGTCTCAAACGTCGTAAGATTCCCAAGTTCAGAAGAAATCTGGGAGTTGTGTTTCAGGATTTCAGACTTTTAAAAGACCGTAATGTGTATGAAAATGTGGCTTTTGCACAGAGAATCATCCAGATGCCGAACAGAGAGATACGGAAAAATGTTCCGGCTATGCTCTCAAGAGTAGGACTTGCAGGAAAATACAAAGCTAAGCCCAAGCAGTTGTCAGGTGGTGAGCAGCAGAGAGTTGCACTGGCAAGAGCTCTTGTCAATAATCCGGATATTCTGCTGGCAGATGAGCCGACAGGTAATCTTGACCCAAAGAATTCATGGGAGATCATGAACCTGCTGGAGAAGATCAACAATGATGGTACCACAGTCCTTGTAGTAACCCATAACCGTGAAATCGTAAATGCTATGCAGAAACGAGTTATTACTATGAAGAAGGGACTCATCGTCAGTGATGAGGAGAATGGTGGTTATATCGATGAGGATTAATACATTATTTTACTGTCTGTGGCAGGGCATCCGTAATACATTCAGAAACAAATGGTTCACACTGGCATCAGTGGCAACGATATCGGCATGTCTTTTTCTGTTTGGATTATTCTATGCGATCCTGACTAACTTTCAGCATATTGTAAAGACTGCAGAGGAAGGCGTTTCTGTAACTGCTTTTCTTGAAGAAGGGATCAGTGATGAGAGAGTGCAGGAGATCAGTGATATGATCTCCAAGCGTGTAGAAGTACGTGAGGCATGTTATGTATCTGCTGATCAGACATGGGAGACATTCAAGAATGATTATCTGGGTGAATATTCCGATGGATTCACAGAAAATCCGCTGGCAGACTGTGCGCATTTTGAAATTTACATGAGTGATGTTTCCATGCAGCCGGAACTGGTAAGTTATCTGGAATCCATTCAGGGAATCCGTAAAGTCAATAAATCAGCGGTAACAGCACAGGCATTGACTGGAATCAATTCAATTGTAGGTTATGTTACGATCGGTATTATTGCAATTTTGTTTGCAGTATCTATTTTCCTGATCAGTAATACAGTTACGATCGGTATTTCTGTCCGTAAGGAAGAAATCCAGATCATGAAGTACATAGGAGCGACGGATTTCTTTGTCAGGGCACCTTTCGTGATTGAAGGTATGATGATCGGACTGATCGGTTCATTGCTTCCTTTGGCGGCAGTGTATGTCATTTATAATCAGGCATTGTTGTATGTGGCAGAGCGTTTTGCATATTTGTCACAGTTGATGCAGTTCCTTCCTGTAAATGAAATTTTTGCAAATCTGATACCGGTATGTATCGGTTTAGGTGTAGGTATTGGTTTTATCGGCAGCTTTACTACTGTCAGAAAGCATTTGAGTGTGTAGTTAGGAGAGATATATGCGTTATAAGAAGTTGATTCGGGGGATTGCCCTGCTTCTTATTACTGCCTTGCTTTCCGTCAGTGCCGGATCATTTGTCAGTCAGGCAGATAAGATATCTGATCTGAAGAAGAGCATTCAGGATAAGCAGGATGCGATCGATAAGGCACAGAGTGAGAAAAAGGCATTGCAATCGGGACTTACAGATGTGAAGAAAGTCATATCGGGACTGGAAACATCAAAGAAAAATCTGTCTGCTTATATCAGTCAACTGGATAACAGCCTGTCACAGGCACAGGCGAGAATTCTGGAGCTGAATACGATGATCACGGAGAAAGAAGCAGAGATCACCAAGACGGCAGCAGAACTGGAGGAAGCGATTGCAACAGAGGAAACACAGTATCAGGCGATGAAGGACAGAATCAAGTTTATCTATGAACATGGTGATACCTTTTATCTGGAAATGGTACTGACTGCACAGTCTTTTGGAGAAATGCTGAACAAGGCAGAGTATGTAGAAAAACTGTCAGCTTATGATAAACGTATGCTGGAACAGTATCAGGCGACCAGACAATATGTAGCAGTATGTAAGGAACAGCTTGAGGCAGAACAGGAGCTTCTGCAGGAAGCAAAGAAAGATGTAGAGGAAGAACAGAAATCGCTGGAAACCATGATTGCCCAGAAGGAGCAGGAAATTACTGCTTATGAGAGTGACATCAATAACCAGCAGGCACTTGTGAAAGAATACGAGGCGGAAATTGCTGCACAGAATGCAGAGATCAAGGCAATGGAGGATGCGGTAGCAGCACAGAAAGCAGAGCTTGCCAAGACAAATCAGGCATCCAGGAAATACGATGGAGGTATGTTTGCATGGCCGGCACCATCTTATACGAGAATATCGGATAACTATGGCAACAGAATGCATCCTACCCTGCATGTACAGCAGTTCCATAATGGAATTGATCTGGCTTCGCCAGGCGGTTCTCCCATTCTGGCAGCTTATGATGGTACAGTTGTTTCGGCTGCCTACAGTTCGACGATGGGTAATTACGTCATGATCGATCACGGAGACAATCTGTATACTATATATATGCATGCATCCGCATTGTATGTATCAAAAGGACAGAACGTAGTAAAAGGACAAAAGATCGCCGCAGTAGGAAGTACAGGGCGTTCCACTGGCAATCATCTGCATTTCAGCGTCAGACTTAATGGAAGTTATGTCAGCCCGTGGAATTATTTATCACATTAATTGTATGACTACGTAAGGAAAGGCTTGGATATAAAAGAATATGAATGAAAATGAAAAAGAAGATAACAAATCGTTTTGGCGTGGGCTTGCAGTAGGGTTTGCATCCAGTTGTGCGATTCTTCTGGTGGTGTTCGGTGCTGTCAGGGTATATCAGACTTACAGTGTTTTTGGAAAGCTGACCGGTGGACAGTCCAGTACATCTGATTCCATTGCAAACGAGAAAACAACAGAAAAGATAGGTGTACTTGAAGATACGATCAAACAGTATTTCTGGCAGGATGTAGATTCTGAAACACTGGAGGCAGGCGTATATAAGGGCTTGCTGGATTCGCTGGATGATCCTTATTCTGTATATTATACACATGAGGAACTGGTGGAACTTCAGCAGCAGACGGAAGGTGTCTACTATGGAATCGGTGCGTATATTGCACAGGATACAGAGATGGGATATACCAGAATCAGCAAGATCATAAAGAATACTCCTGCAGAAGAGAGTGGTCTGCAGCAGGATGACTATATTTATCAGGTAAACGGCGAAGATATGCAGGGTAAAGACAGCACATATGTAGTCAGTAAGATAAAAGGCGAAGAAGGCACCAAGGTAACGATCACCGTAATCAGAGAAGGAGCGTCTGAACCTGTTGATATTGAAGTAGAACGCCGCAAGATTGAAAGTCCGACAGTGGAATATGAAATGCTGGATGATAATATGGCATATATTCAGATCACGGAGTTCGATCTGGTAACGACAGATCAGTTTGAGAAAGTATATGATCAGGCAAAAGCAGATGGAATGAAAGGACTGATCCTGGACTTGAGAAGTAATCCCGGAGGCAATCTTTCTACAGTGTGTGATATTGCGAGAATGATACTTCCCAAGGGATTGATCGTATATACAGAAGATAAGTATGGAAAACGCGAAGAATATACCTGTGATGGTGCAAACGAGATAAAAGTACCGCTAGTAGTCCTTACCAATGGGTACAGCGCAAGTGCTTCTGAAATTCTGGCAGGCGCGATCAAAGATTACGGAATCGGTACATTGGTAGGAACGACTACGTATGGAAAAGGCATTGTTCAGAAGGTTATCAATTTATCAGATGGTTCCGCAGTGAAACTTACTGTGAGCACCTACTACACACCGAATGGAAACAATATTCATAAGATTGGAATTGATCCGGATGTGGAAGTGGAATTTGATGCAGAACAGTATAAGAATGGCGTAGACAATCAACTGGAAAAAGCAAAAGAGGTATTGGCAGGGTTATTATAACCCTGCCTTTTATTTGTTTGGAAATTGCTATATACTTTTTGTGATTTTGTGATATACTATATAAGAACGTATATTCGCAAACAAATGTATTGTTTTTATCATAATAAGTACTTTGCATGGATTTGCAGATGACAGAAAGACATGGGTAATGGTATGGAATTTAAATTACATTCGGAATATCAGCCGACAGGTGATCAGCCGGAGGCAATTGCCGAACTGGTGAAGGGTTTTCAGGAAGGCAACCAGTTCCAGACGTTATTAGGCGTTACCGGTTCCGGTAAGACTTTTACAATGGCGAACATCATAGCAGCGTTGAATAAACCAACATTGATCATAGCACATAATAAGACACTGGCAGGGCAGCTCTATGGGGAGATGAAAGAATTCTTTCCGGAGAATGCAGTGGAGTATTTTGTGTCATACTACGATTATTATCAGCCGGAGGCTTATGTGCCGTCTACAGATACTTATATAGCGAAGGATTCAGCGGTTAACGAGGAAATCGATAAGCTGAGACTCTCTGCAACGGCATCTCTGACAGAACGCAGGGATGTGGTGGTAGTTGCCAGCGTATCCTGTATTTATGGTTTGGGAAGTCCTGACGAATATCAGGGCATGATGCTTTCTCTCAGACCGGGAATGTCCAAAGACAGAGAAGAGGTCATACGCGCGCTGATCGAGATGCAGTATGACAGAAATGATATGGATCTGGAACGAAGCCGTTTCCGTGTACACGGGGATATTGTGGATATCAACCCTGCACAGGGCGGGGATTATCTGATCCGTGTAGAGTTCTTTGGTGATGAAATAGACAGAATATCAGAGATAGATCCGGTCACGCAAAGGACGTTGAATCTGCTGGAACATGTTACGATTTTTCCGGCTTCCCATTATGTAGTAGCACCTGAAAAAATTGCCAAGGCATGCGATGAGATAGAAGAAGAACTAAAGGAACGTGTACAGTATTTTAAGAGTGAGGATAAGCTGCTGGAGGCACAGAGAATATCAGAAAGAACGAATTTTGATATTGAGATGCTTCGGGAAACCGGATTCTGTTCCGGTATTGAGAACTATTCGAGACACTTAAGCGGTACGAAGGAGGGAGAACCTCCTTACTGCCTGATGGATTTCTTTAAGGACGATTTCCTGATCATTGTAGATGAGTCCCATATCACGATCCCACAGATCAGAGGTATGTATGCAGGTGACCGGTCACGTAAAATGACTTTGGTAGACTATGGATTCAGACTGCCTTCTGCACTGGATAACAGACCACTCCGGTTTGAAGAATTTGAACAGAAGATAGATCAGATGCTGTTTGTTTCTGCAACACCCAATGTCTATGAGGAAGAGCATGAACTTTTCAGGGCAGAGCAGATCATCAGACCGACAGGGCTGCTTGATCCTGAGATAGAGATCCATCCGGTAGAGGGACAGATCGATGACCTGATATCACATATTCATGAAGAAACTGCCAGACATAATAAAGTTCTGGTTACAACCCTCACGAAACGCATGGCAGAGGATCTGACAAAATATATGAGTGAGGTAGGAATCCGTGTAAAATATCTGCATTCGGATATTGATACACTGGAGAGAGCGCAGATCATCAGAGATATGCGTCTGGATGTTTTTGATGTACTGGTCGGGATCAACCTGCTTCGAGAGGGACTGGATATACCGGAAATCTCACTGGTGGCGATACTGGATGCGGATAAGGAAGGTTTCCTGCGATCTGCAACTTCTCTGATCCAGACAGTAGGGCGTGCAGCCAGAAACGCAGAAGGACATGTTATCATGTATGCGGATAATATCACAGATTCCATGCGTATTACTCTGGATGAAACGGCGCGCCGTCGTGCGATCCAGCAGAAATATAATGAAGAACATGGTATCACACCGCAGACCATCAAGAAGGCAGTCAGAGATCTGATCAGCATCTCCAAGGCAGTTGCCAAGGAAGAACAGACCTTTGCAAAAGATCCTGAGTCAATGGATGAGAAGGAGCTTAAGAAGCTGATCGCTACTGTTGAAAAGAACATGCGTAAAGCAGCAGCAGACCTGAACTTCGAGGCAGCGGCAGAGCTTCGTGACAAGATGACAGATCTGAAGAAAATGCTGAATGATATGACAAGTGGGTTATAAGATAGAAAGGTATGGTTAATAAGATGAATGCAGAACAGTTGAAGATGCTTCCAAAGAGTGAGGTAATCAGAATCCGTGGAGCAAATGAGCATAATTTGAAGAATATCAGTCTGGATATTCCTAGAAATAAATTTGTAGTTCTGACAGGACTGTCAGGTTCCGGTAAGTCCTCTCTGGCTTTTGATACGATCTATGCAGAAGGACAGCGACGTTACATGGAATCCCTGTCCTCTTATGCAAGACAGTTCCTGGGACAGATGGAGAAGCCTAATGTAGAGAGCATCGAAGGATTATCTCCTGCTATTTCCATCGATCAGAAATCGACCAACAGGAATCCAAGATCTACAGTAGGAACAGTAACGGAGATCTATGATTATTTCCGATTATTATATGCAAGAATCGGTATTCCTCATTGTCCTAACTGCGGCAGGGAGATCCATAAGCAGACGATCGATCAGATGGTAGATCAGATCATGGCACTGCCGGAGGGAACGAAGCTGCAGCTTCTGGCACCTGTGGTCAGAGGACGTAAGGGCGAACATGCCAAGGTATTGGAGCGTGCCAAGAAGAGTGGATATGTCAGAGTCCGTATTGATGGCAGTCTCTATGAGTTGACGGAAGAAATCAAGCTTGATAAGAATATCAAACATAATATCGAGATTATAGTAGACAGACTGGTAGTAAAAGAAGGTATTACCAGACGTTTGACGGATTCCATCGAGAATGTCATGGAACTGGCAAATGGGTTGATGATCGTGGATATTATCGGTGGTGAACCGATGAATTTCTCAGACAGCTTCGCCTGCCCTGACTGCGGTATCAGTATTGAAGAAGTCGAGCCTAGAAGTTTTTCCTTTAACAATCCTTTTGGAGCCTGCCCTGAATGTTTCGGGCTTGGTTATAAGATGGAATTTGATGTTGACCTGATGATCCCTGATAAGACATTAAGTATTAATCAGGGCGCAATTACAGTCATGGGATGGCAGTCCTGTACGGATAAAAACAGTTTCACGAATGCCATTTTACAGGCATTGTGCAAGGAATATGATTTCTCACTGGATACGCCTTTTGAAGAACTTACTCCTGAAGTTCAGAATATGCTGATACATGGAACCAAGGGTAAAGAAGTAATTGTCCATTATAAGGGACAGCGTGGAGAAGGCAGATATCCTGTGGCCTTTGAAGGACTGATCAAGAATGTGGAGAGAAAGTACCGCGAAACTTCTTCTGAGATCATGAAAGCAGAGTATGAGACTTTCATGCGCATTACACCCTGTAAGGAATGTGGCGGCAGAAGATTAAAGAAAAGTTCTCTGGCAGTTACGGTGTGTGATAAGAATATCTATGAAGTGACATCACTGTCAATTAATAAGCTGTATGATTTCCTGGACAGTATGGAACTGACGCCACAGCAACAGCTTATTGGTAAGAGAATCTTAAAAGAGATCAAGGCGCGTGTTGGATTCTTAAAGAGTGTAGGTCTGGAATATCTGTGTCTGTCCCGAGCGACAGCTACCTTGTCCGGTGGTGAGGCACAGAGAATACGTCTGGCGACACAGATCGGTTCCGGACTTGTTGGTGTATGTTATATTCTGGATGAGCCAAGTATCGGACTGCATCAGAGGGATAATGACAAGCTGCTGGGTGCTTTGCGCAATTTACAGGAGTTGGGCAATACTCTTATTGTAGTAGAACATGATGAGGATACTATGCTGGCAGCAGACCATATTGTGGATATCGGGCCGGGAGCCGGAGAACATGGTGGACAGGTTATCGCTCAGGGTACAGCGCAGGAGATCATGCAGATACCGGAGTCCATTACCGGACAATATCTGAGTGGAAAGATCCAGATACCGGTTCCGGCGACCAGAAGAAAGCCGACAGGCTGGCTTACAGTGAAGGGGGCTGCCGAAAATAACCTCAAGAATATAGATGTGAAGTTCCCACTGGGAGTATTTACCTGTGTGACAGGCGTGTCAGGTTCCGGTAAATCCTCACTGGTTAACGAAATCTTATATAAATATCTGGCAAAGCAGCTTAACAGAGCACGTACGATACCCGGTAAGTTCAAGAAGATAGAAGGTGTGGAGCAGCTTGATAAGGTCATAGATATAGACCAGTCTCCTATCGGACGTACACCACGTTCTAACCCGGCTACTTATACAGGAGTATTTGACCAGATCCGTGACCTGTTCGCTTCCACAGTAGATGCCAAGGCAAAGGGCTATACGAAGGGAAGATTCAGCTTCAATGTCAAGGGCGGACGTTGTGAGGCCTGTGGTGGCGATGGTATCATCAAAATCGAGATGCACTTCCTGCCGGATGTATATGTACCCTGTGAGGTTTGCCAGGGCAAACGCTATAACAGAGAAACACTGGATGTAAAATATAAGGGTAAGAGCATCTATGATGTACTGGATATGACTGTGGAAGAAGCGCTGGAGTTCTTTGACAAAGTACCTTCTATCCGCAGAAAGATAGAAACCCTGAATGATGTAGGACTTTCCTATATTAAACTGGGACAGCCATCAACTACACTGTCCGGTGGTGAAGCCCAGAGAATCAAGCTGGCAACAGAACTGAGCAGAAGAAGCACCGGTAAGACAATCTATATTCTGGATGAGCCTACGACAGGACTGCATTTTGCAGATGTGCATAAACTGGTGGAGATCTTACAGAGACTGGCTGAAGGTGGTAACAGTGTGGTAGTCATTGAGCATAACCTTGATGTGATCAAGACTGCGGATTATATCATTGATATCGGACCCGAAGGCGGCGACGGCGGTGGAACAGTTATTGCACAGGGCACACCGGAGCACATTGCCCAGTGTCCAAATTCCTATACGGGAATCTATGTGAAGAAGATGCTGGAAAAGGCGAAAGATAATCAGTAAATTATAATGTTGGAAAGATTCGTTAAAAATATTTTTGACGAGTCTTTTTTTATGAAAAATTTATGAAAAATATATGTTTACAAATAAAGTGTCAGATAATATAATAAATTTACATAATATTGTGAAAAATACTAAAGTATTATGTTAAATCAACCGATATAGGTTACAGATGGAATGATCGGGTTTCTGGGCGTTTTATTGTAAAAAAAGTGTGAAACCCCTTTGAAAAATGGATAGTTTAGGTTATAATGACTTAGTATGTTTAAATTGACATCATTGGTAATAATAATGAAAACAAGAAAAATTACGCGATAGAGAATAACCAACCATTTAGAAAGGGGCAAAGAGCCATATGCAATACACAGATATTGGAATCGACCTTGGAACCGCAAGTATATTAGTTTACATCCGTGGTAAGGGTGTAGTTTTGAAGGAGCCGTCAGTAGTTGCCTTCGATAGAGATACTGATAAGATCAAAGCCATCGGAGAAGATGCGAGACTGATGCTTGGTAGAACACCGGGCAATATTGTAGCAGTCAGACCACTCAGACAGGGTGTTATCTCTGATTATAAGGTAACAGAGCAGATGATGAAGCACTTTATACAGAAGGCACTTGGAAGAAAGACTTTCCGTAAGCCTATCATTGCTGTATGTGTACCCAGTGGAGTAACCGAAGTAGAGAAGAAAGCAGTAGAAGACGCAACTTATCAGGCAGGCGCAAGAGATGTTAAGATTATCGAAGAACCTATTGCAGCAGCAATCGGTGCAGGAATCGATATCAGCAAGCCCTGCGGAAATATGATCGTAGATATCGGTGGCGGTACTTCTGACATTGCTGTCATTTCTCTTGGCGGTACTGTAGTCAGCGCATCTATCAAAGTTGCAGGCGATGACTTTGATGAAGCCATCGTGCGTTACATGAGAAAGAAACATAATCTTTTGATTGGTGAAAGAACAGCAGAAGACATTAAGATTAAGATTGGGTCAGCATTCAAGAGAGCAGAAGTAGATTACATGGACGTCAGAGGACGTAATCTTGTAACTGGTCTTCCTAAGACTATCCGCGTATCCTCCGAAGAAACAGAAGAGGCACTTCGCGAGACAACATCTCAGATCATTGACACGATTCACAGTGTCCTGGAGAAGACTCCACCAGAACTGGCAGCAGACATCGCAGACCGCGGTATCGTATTGACCGGTGGCGGAAGTTTGCTCCGTGGACTGGAGGATCTGGTAGAATCCAGAACCGGAATCAATACAATGACAGCAGAAGATCCTATGACAGCAGTTGCGATCGGAACCGGTAAATATGTAGAGTTCCTCGCAGGTGCAAGGGAAGATTTATAGTACAACTGCCTCTTAATCACCCGCGATTAGGAGGAACATATGCTTAGAGGTCTTTATACAGCCTATACTGGTATGCTCAACGAACAGTATAGAATGGATATCATGTCGAATAACCTGGCAAATGCAGATACCACCGGATTTAAGAAGGAAGGATCTACCAGCCAGTCCTATTCGGAAGTAATGGCAGTTAAAATCAAGGACACAACGGAATTTCTTAATACACCTAAGAAGCTGGGTAACATGAGCCTGGGTGTTAAGATTGGTGAGACGTATACGGATTTTGATCAGGGGTCGCTCAGAGACACTGGCAATACCTATGATCTCGCAATTTCCGGTGATGGGTTCTTTAACATCGAGTTTACCAATAAGGCGGGAGAGACTTCTACAAAATATACAAGAGATGGTGGATTTACCGTTACAGCAGATGGCTATCTGGTAACCAAGGATGGCGACTATGTGCTGGGACAAAACGGCAGAATTCAGCTTTCCACCACAGCAGCCAACACAGTAATTGATGGAGACGGCAGGATCTATCAGGATGACAGACTGGTGGCACAGTTAAAAATCACAAAATTTGAAGATACAAATTATCTGACCCATTATGGCGAAACAATGTGGGACGCAGTAGAAGGTGCAACAGCCTCTGATGCGACCGATGCAACAATACATCAGGGATATCTGGAAATGTCCAATACATCCGTTGTGAAAGAAATGGTAAATATGATTTCTATTCAACGTCAGTATGAAGCAAATCAGAAACTGATCACAACTTATGATGAATCACTGGATAAATCCGTGAATCAGGTAGGTAAAGTATAGGAAAACATTGGTATGAGCATGAATTGCTAAGGAGGGTTAGATATGGTCAGATCTTTATGGACAGGTGCAACCGGTATGATTGCACAGCAGCTTAATGTAGATAATATTTCCAATAATCTTGCAAACGTTAACACAACAGGATATAAGAGTGAATCCATGGAATTCAAGTCACTTCTGTATCAGACGGTACAGACCAGGACAACAACTGCAAACGGTGAGAATAAACCAATTGGCGCAGAAGTTGGTCTGGGTGTAAGGAATTCCTCTATCACATCTGTTTTTACACAGGGCAGCCTGTTGGAATCATCAGGACCGGCTAATTTTGCAATTGACGGAAATGGATTTTTTGGCATACGTGGGGATGATGGAAATACATATTATACCAGAAATGGTCATTTTGTATTTGCTGTAGGCAATGATGGAATGACACTTACGACATCAGACGGACTTCCGGTGCTTAGCAGTTCCGGAGAGCCTATCGTATTGGACAGTGATGCGGTGGTAAGTAAAGTAACGATCAGCAAAGATGGTACTTTATATTATCCGGATGATAATGGTAATGCGCAGAGTCTGGGAGTCACGATCGGCTTATGGCAGTTTAACAATCCTGCGGGCTTAAGTAAAGAAGGCGACAGCCTGTATTCTGTTACTTCTGCCAGCGGTGTGGCGATGAATGAAGCCAGCAATTCCAACCTGACCAAGAGTTCTTTGAAACAGGGATATCTGGAAGGCTCTAATGTACAGATCGCAGATGAAATGGTCAATCTGATCGTGGCACAGAGAGCATATGAAATGAATTCCAAAGTAATCACAACCTCTGATGAGATGCTTCAGCAGGCAAATCAGTTGAAACGTTAATGACAGTAAAGTGACACAGATGTCATAAGGAGGATCAGAGATGGATATTGGAACAAGTTCATTATATACAGATTATGTGACCAGCACAGCGGCCAACAGTAAAGCATCAGCATTGACTGGCAAGACCAGTCAGGATTATTCAAATGCATCAGATGAAGAATTAATGGATGTATGCAAAGAGTTTGAATCTTATTTCCTGGAGAAGATATTTGATACCATGATAGATTCTACAAAACTGTTTTCAGGTGAGGAAGATAGTTCCTACGCTTCTAAAATGGTAGATTACTTCAAAGATACAGCAGTGCAGACCATTGCTTCTCAGGCAACAGAACAGGGAACGTTGGGAATTGCACAGACATTATATGAACAGATGAAGCTTCAGTACAGCGGTATCAATCCACAATCATTGGAAAATGCATCCGCCGGACAGAAAACAGAAGAAGAGTCATGACAGATACATTAAGGCACTCGAAGAGAGTGCCTTTTTTAGTACGAGTTTTTACAATTGGATAGCATTTTAATAATAAAGTTGATACAATAGTCACAGTGTGATTACAGTAAAAGTGAGAAAATTGTATAACACACAGGAAGAGAGGACGAAACAGTGGAGACACGTAAAGGATTCGTGGAACACATTATATATAAAAATCCATTAAACGGTTATGGTGTCATTAATCTGATGTCGGATGAAGAGGAAATTACATGTACAGGAATATTTACCCATCTGGATGAAGGAGAATGCATCGAAGTAAATGGTGATTATGTTGAACACGCTGTTTATGGAACACAATTTAAGGTAGAAAAATATCGTGTCGTACCACCGGAGGATTCAGTTGCCATAGAACGTTACCTTGGCTCAGGGGCGATCAGAGGAGTCGGGGCTGCGCTGGCAGCCAGAATAGTCAAAAGATTTGGTGACGATACCTTTCGGATCATAGAAGAGGAACCAGAGAGACTGGTAGAGATCAAAGGCATCAGCGAAAGAATCGCAAGAGAAATTGCGGAACAGGTCGAAGAAAAAAGAGATATTCGAGAGGCAATAATCTTTTTACAGAAATATGGAATTTCAAACACACTTTCGTTAAAAATTTATCAAAGATACGGAATGGGATTATACAATGTAATGCAGGAAAATCCTTATCGCCTGGCAGAGGATGTAACAGGGATCGGATTTCGTATTGCAGATGAGATTGCATCCAAGATCGGTATACATACGGATTCAGATTACAGAATCCGAAGCGGCATATTGTATACGCTGATACAGTCAGGTGGGGAGGGGCATGTATATCTGCCTGAACCAATGCTGCTTGAACGCGCAGCCAGACTTCTGGAGCTGAAGCCGGAACAGATAGCACCACAGGTAGATAATCTGGCAATTGACAAGAAGCTGGTCATTAAGATGAAGGATGATATAAAGTGCGTTTACAGTATGACCTATTATTATGCTGAATTGAACTGTGCAAGAATGTTATATGAACTACAGCAGGCATTTGCCGGGGCAGACAGGCTGACAATGATAGAGAGACAACGGCTTACCAGAAAGATAGAGAATCTGGAAACAGAGAATCATATGCAACTGGATGAACTTCAGAGAAAAGCAGTGCTGGATGCGATTGAGAATGGCATTTTTCTTTTGTCCGGTGGACCTGGTACTGGTAAAACAACGACCATTAATATGATGATCCGTTATTTTGAAGAGGAGGGCTGTGATATTTTTCTGGCAGCACCTACAGGACGTGCAGCAAAAAGAATGACAGAGGCTACGGGCTTTGAAGCAAAAACGATCCACCGACTTCTGGAATTGAACGGAGGTACTTCGGACGAGGACAGAAATGCATCTTTTGAACGTAATGACCTGAATCCGTTAGAGGCAGATGTAATTATTATCGATGAAATGTCAATGGTAGATATCTATCTGTTTCAGGCTTTACTGAAAGCGATCACACCGGGTACGCGTTTGATCATGGTGGGAGATCGTAACCAGCTTCCGTCTGTAGGACCGGGACAGGTATTGAAAGATCTTATGGAGAGCGGAGCTTTTGCAACTGTAATTTTAAATAAGATATTCAGACAGGCGGGAGAGAGTGACATTGTTGTGAATGCCCATCTGATCAACGAGGGAAAACAGATTTCCCTTGATAATAAGAGTCGTGATTTCTTTTTCCTGGAAAGGGATAATGTCAATGTCATTTATAAGCATATGATCCTGCTGATTACACAGAAGCTTCCCAAATATGTGAATGCCGGACCTTTGGATATTCAGGTACTGACCCCGATGCGTAAAGGGGCGCTGGGTGTTGAGGTATTAAATAAGATCCTGCAGCAATATCTGAATCCACCCTCACCGGAAAAGATAGAAGTGGGACACGGAGATGGCATCTTAAGGCTGGGTGATAAAGTAATGCAGATCAAAAATAATTATCAGTTAGAGTGGGAGATCGTAAGCAGATATGGAATCCCTATTGATTCCGGACAGGGTGTATTCAATGGGGATACAGGAATTATCAGGGAAATTAATGAAACGGCCAAGACACTGATAGTAGAATATGATGACATGCGCAGAGTGACATATCCGCTTAGCGGACTGGAAGAGATAGAACTTGCCTATGCGATCACGATCCATAAGTCACAGGGTAGTGAATATCCGGCGGTTATCATGCCATTACTTACGGGACCAAGGATGCTCTTTAACCGTAATCTGCTCTATACCGGAGTTACAAGGGCGAAAAACTGTGTCACCATACTTGGAAGCCGTGATACGGTGAAACAAATGATAGAGAACGCAAGTGAACAGAAACGTTTCACGGGATTAAAGGACAGAATATGCGAGATTATGCAAAATATGCAGGAAAATTAGTGGATCTGGTCTATCCGAGACGTTGTCCTGTGTGTGATGAGCCTGTGCCGGTTGAGGATGAACTTATCTGTGGGGACTGTGTTAAGAAAATCAGATATATAGAAGGGGCGCGATGCCGTAAGTGTAGTAAAGGGCTGACGGATGATACGAAAATCTACTGTACTGATTGTGAAAAAAGGACGCATATATTTGAATATGGGTATGCATTATATCATTATCAGGATATGCATGAAAGTATTTACCGTTACAAATCACGGGGGCGTATGGAATATGCAAAATTTTATGCAAAAGATATCGGCAGGCATCTGGAGTGGGAAATCAGGCATATGGGTGCACAGGCGTTGATTCCTGTTCCGCTGCATCCATCCAGAGAGAGGATGCGGGGATACAATCAGGCGCAGGTATTGACACGTGAATTGGGACCGCTTCTTGGAATACCGGCGAGAACTGATATTATAAAGAGAGTGCGCAGAACAGTCCCGCAAAAGGAATTAGACGGGCTTGAAAGGCAAAATAATTTGAAAAAGGCTTTCTTTATTAGTTCAGATGTTGTAAAATTAAAGAAAGTTATTGTCGTCGATGATGTGTATACGACAGGCAGTACGATAGATGCGGTGGCAGAAGAATTAAGGCACCATGGGGTAGAACAGGTATATTTTATTACCCTTTGCATCGGTGAAGGGGTCTAATGTGATGTAATGGAGGGAATAATAGAATGAATGTGAGAAACTGCAGAAAATGTGGCAAACTTTTTAATTATGTGGCAGGACTTCCGATTTGTCCGGCATGTAAGGAAAAAGCAGAAAAGAGCTTTCAGGTTGTAAAGAAGTATATACGAGAGAATCCGAGAGCTGATATCCGAGAGGTCGCACAGACGTGTGAGGTGGAAACATCCCAGATTCAGCAGTGGATCCGTGAGGAACGACTGGAGTTTACGGAAGACTCACCGATCAAACTTCCATGTGAAAATTGTGGAGCTTTGATCCGCGCAGGTAAATATTGCGAAAAGTGTAAAGCAGCTATGGCGAAGAATCTGTCCAATGCAATTGATAAGCCAAAGACAATTGTACAGGTTGCACCGGATAGACGTGATACACGCAACAGAATGCGTTATCTGGATAAGCATGAATAAACTGTCGGGTATGACAGATATATAAGGAAACATCAACTATGTTAAATGAAGAACGAATTAAATTAATGACTAAGATGGCTGCCTATGAGGCAAATGAAGGTAAAAAGAATGTGGCAATAGGCAATTATTTCAGAGGCGATTATATCGGACTTCAGGTGATCAAATCCATTATCAGTGCAACACTTGCTTTTCTGATTGTATTTGGATTGTTTATTTTTTATGATTTTGAAGTTTTTATGTCAGATATCTATAAGATGGATCTGCTGGGATTTGGTAAGACTGTAGTCATTGTATATCTTATCTTTGTGGCAGTATATGCCCTGATCTCTTATATGATATACACATATCGCTATACCAAAGCGAGAAAGAGCCTGAAAATGTATTATAATAATTTAAAGAAACTTGCGTATCTCTATGACAAAGAGGGCAGAAGATAGACGCACATAATATAGAGCTATGAAAGGATATTACTATGACTAATTTACTTGTTTTCAGGGAGCAGCTTAAAAAGTTCTACAGCAAATATGAACTTTATATCACACCTTTTTGCAAGTTTTTACTTGCATTGGTATCTCTTGTGGCGATCAACAGCAACATTGGCTATATGAGCACGTTGAAGAATGCAGCAGTAGTACTGATACTTGCACTTTTATGTTCTTTTTTACCAATGAATCTGACTGTTGTGATCGCAGCAGCGGTGACATTGGCACATCTGTATGCATTTGCTCCGGAATGTGCAATTGTGGCACTGGCGGTATTCCTGCTGCTGTTCATATTGTACTTCCGCTTTTCACCTAAGGACACTATTGCAGTGTTACTGACACCATTGTGTTTTGTACTTAAAATTCCGTATGTTATGCCTTTGGCAGTGGGGCTTGTGGGAACACCGGCTTCTTCTGTAGCAGTAGCAAGCGGCGTGATCGTATATTATATGCTTGTAGGAATGAATGACAGCGCCTCTGTATTGAATACTTTTGATGTGGATGGTATGGTGGATAAGTTCCGCTACTGCATTGATACCTTTTTAGGTAACAGGGCAATGATGGTAGCAGTTGTGGCTTTTGTTGCAACAGTACTGGTGGTGTGGTTTATCAGAAGACTGAGTGTGGATCATGCATGGACGATCGCAATGATCACAGGTGCACTTTTGAACATTCTGATCTTACTGTTTGGGGATTTGATGTACAGCACCAATATTTCCATCATTGGCATTATTTTTGGCAGTATCATATCAGTACTGCTTGTTAAAGTATTACAGTTTTTTGTGTTCAACGTTGATTATTCCCGAACAGAAATGGTTCAGTTCGAGGATGATGAATATTACTATTATGTTAAGGCTGTTCCCAAGAATACTGTGGCGACACCGGAGAAACGTGTTAAGACAATCCGTGTGCCGGAAAAAGCAGTAAAAGGGAAGGAAGCCGCCAATAGAATCAATTTGACTGGAATGAAGATGTATGAAGGAACAGATTTTTACCTTTTTTAGTAAGTACATTTCAACTTTATCGTTGCAGGGAGTGAGCGTGCGATGGGAGGATATAGTGGAGATTCTCATTATATCCTTTTTGGTGTACCAGATCATGACATGGATCAAAAATACCAAAGCATGGTTCCTGATGAAAGGTATAGGTATCATACTGATATTTATTCTTCTGGCAATCATATTTGAAATGAATACGATTCTCTGGATTGTAGAGAATGTCCTGAGTATTGCGGTAATTGCAGTAGTTGTTGTTCTACAGCCGGAGCTTAGACGTGCGTTGGAAGAATTGGGAAGAAAGAAATTCTTTGCAATTCTGATGCCTTTTGACAAGGTGCAGTCGGAACGTTTCTCTGATAAGACTGTGAATGATCTGGTCAAGGCAAGCTTTGAAATGGGTAAGGTAAAGACAGGAGCGCTTATGGTGATAGAGCAGAATGTGAAACTTACCGAGTATGAAAGGACAGGAATAGAAGTGGATGGATTAATATCCAGCCAGCTTCTGATCAATATATTTGAGCATAATACACCACTGCATGATGGAGCAGTTATTATCCGTGGAAACAGGGTAGTATCAGCTACCTGCTATCTGCCACTATCGGATAATATGGAAATCAGCAAAGAGCTCGGTACCAGACACCGTGCAGGCGTAGGTATTTCAGAAGTAACAGATGCCCTTACGATCATAGTATCAGAGGAGACAGGACATGTCAGTGTTACTTATGAAGGAAAACTGTATCGTAATCTGGACGCCAATGCTTTGAGAGAGAAACTTCAGCTCATTCAGAATAAAGAGATTGATGAGAAGAAGCACAGGTTATGGAAAGGAAGGGCTAAGGATGAAAAATAAGCTGACACATAATCTGGGACTAAAGATTCTTGCTCTTGTATTTTCCATAGGTCTGTGGTTTGTTGTAAATAATATTACTGACCCTGTGGTAAGAAAATCATTCAGCAATGTACCGGTAGAGATCACGAATGCTGATATGATCACAAATGAGGGCAAAGTATATGAAATACAGGATGAAACGGATTCTGTAACTGTTACGGTAAGAGGTAAGAATTCCATTGTCAGCAACCTGAACAAAGAGGATATCAAGGCTGTTGCTGACATGTCCGATCTAAGCTTTATGAATACAGTTACAATTAAGTTATCATGTACAAGAAGCAATTATAATTCACAATTGGAATTTTCAAGTAATGTAGAGAACCTGAAACTTACAATTGAAGATATGAAGAGAACTCAGTTTGTAATCAATACAACGATTTCCGGAGAACCGGCTGACGGATATATTGTCGGTACAGTAACTCCAAGTCAGAATGTGGTCAGAGTATCAGGGCCGGAATCTATTATTAATCAGATCGATCATGTAGATGCGACAGTAGATATCAGAGATACGTACACATCTGATATTACTACAAGTGTGGAATTGAAATTCCATGATGAGAACCATAACGAGATCAAGAGCAGTTCTATAAAAACAAATATTTCTACGATTAATGTTGTTGTTACAATATTGGAAACAAAAGACGTTCCGGTAAAATTTGCAGTAACCGGGGAGCCTGCTGCAGGATATCTTACAACAGGAAATGTGATCAGCGTTCCTGAAACAATAACTGTTGCCGGTAGAAAGAACATACTTGACGGTACTTCAGAGATTCTTGTAACAGATTCTTCTCTCAGCGTGGAAGGTGCAACAGATGATGTGACCAAGATCATTGCGATCAAGAAATACCTTCCGTCAGGAATACAGTTTGCAGACAGCACCTTTAACGGAAATGTCAGTGTAACAGTCGGAGTGGAACCTGAGGCTTCCAAGGAACTGGAGATACCTGTAAAGAACTTTGCAATAGGAAATGCTCCAGATGGATTTGATGTGACGATACAGGAATTTGAGGATGATTCTGTAAAAACTTATCCGGTTGCTGTGACTGGTATAGCGGATGATGTGAATAGTCTCAATGCAAGAGATATCATCGGCGTGGTAGATATGAACCTGATGCTCGATAAACTGGGAATGGATAGTTGGGAGGCAGGAACATACTCAGGAGAAATTACATTTAACTTCCCGGATGATGTGAAAACACAGCAGACATATAATCTGACACTGGTTGTGACACAACAAAAGGAAGAGGAATAATATAAGTATTTAGTTTTGGAGGATTAATAATAATTATGGCTAGATTATTTGGTACAGATGGTGTGCGTGGTGTCGCAAATGATGAGCTGACACCTGTGCTTGCAATGCAGCTCGGTCAGGCAGGGGCTTATGTCCTGTCCAAAGAAAAGGCACATAAACCGACGATCATGGTAGGCTGCGATACGAGAATATCAGGAGATATGCTTGCAAATGCATTAATGGCAGGAGCATGCTCTGTCGGTGCAAATGTAGTATATGTAGGTGTTATTCCTACACCTGCGATCGCATATCTGACTAAGAAATATCGTGTAGATGCAGGGGTTGTGATATCTGCATCACATAACCCTGTGGAGTTCAATGGAATCAAGTTTTTTGACGGAAATGGATTCAAACTTCCGGATGCTCTGGAGGATGAAATTGAAGCACTGATCCGCAGCGGAATGAAAGATGTACAGTTCCCAACCGGTCCAAGTGTGGGCAAAATCAAGTATCGTACAGATGCCAGAGAAGAGTATATCAATCATGCAGTGAATGCTGTATCTGTAGATCTGACAGGACTTAAGATCGTAGTTGACTGTGCAGAAGGTGCATCATACTATACTTCTGTAGAAACCTTAAAAGAATTGGGGGCAGAAGTCGTAGCAATCCATAATAACCCGGATGGAACAAATATCAATGCCAACTGTGGTTCTACTCATATGGAAGAATTACAGGCAAGAGTCGTTTATGAGAAAGCCAATGTCGGACTGGCCTTTGATGGTGATGCTGACAGACTACTGGCTGTGGATGAAAAGGGCAAAAGAGTAGATGGCGATGAGATCATGGCAATTGTCGGCAACCATATGAAATCAAAAGGAAAGCTTAAAGATAATACGATCGTTGCCACTGTTATGAGTAATCTTGGATTTTTCCTGATGGGAAAAGAACAGGGAATTCATATTGAGCAGACTAAGGTTGGTGACAGATATGTATTAGAGCGTATGTTGGAAATCGGCGCCAATTTGGGTGGCGAACAGTCAGGACATATCATTTTTCTGGATGAGAATACAACAGGTGATGGATTACTGAGTGCGTTACACTTATTACAGGTTATGGTAGAAACAGGCAAGCCGTTATCTGAACTTTCCAAGATCATGACAGTTTTGCCACAGGCTCTGGTAGGTGCTAAAGTACCAAACCACAAAAAAGACAGCTATATGGAATATGCAGAAATTGCAGATGCTATAGCGCGTGTAAGTGCCAAGTTTGAAGGAGAAGGACGTGTTCTGATCAGACCTTCAGGAACAGAGCCTCTAGTCAGAGTCATGATTGAAGGTAAGGACCAGGCGATGATAGAAAAAGAGGCAAAAGAACTTGCAGAACTGATCCAGAATGTAATGTTGTAAAATATAGAGTAATTGGTAGCAATACAAGAGCGGCTATCATCATAAATGTGGAGGAATGAATATGGTAAGCCAGAAGGTAACAATTAAGAACCCAACAGGTCTGCACCTGAGACCGGCAGGGATTCTCTGCAGGGAAGCAATGCAGTTCCAGTCACTTATTACTTTTACATTCCGTGAAAGTACGGCAAATGCCAAAAGTGTGCTGAGCGTATTGGGGGCTTGCATAAAGAGTGGAGATGAAATTGAAATCCACTGTGACGGACCAGATGAAAAAGAGGCACTTGCTGCAATTGTCAATGCGGTAGAGAGTGGACTGGGTGAATAAAGAATATAAATTATGAAAACAGCCGAAGGTGTTTTTCGGCTGTTTTCTATGGTTTTATTTCAGATAAGAGCGTGCGCGGAAATGAGGCCAGTGTGAAAAATCCATATACGGAAGATTTTTCACACACGAGATTTGTGTCTGTGCGTACTTGACACAAACTCGGCATGCGCAAAGAGCGTGCGCGGAAATGAGGATTAAGATGAAAAAGATAATTGTGACAGGATGTAACGGACAATTGGGACGTGCGATCAACAAAGTGTATGAAAACAGCAGAGAATATGAGTGTGTAAATACAGATGTTGCACAGCTTGATATTACAAATATTGAAGATGTATTGAAACTGACCGATGAGGTAAGACCCTATGCGATCATTAACTGTGCTGCACATACAAATGTAAATGCCTGTGAAACTGATATAGATAATGCATACAGGATAAATGCAATAGGACCAAGAAATTTAAGCATTGCTGCTACCAGACATAATGCGAAACTGGTGCATATTTCCACGGACTATGTATTTAGCGGAGATTTTGAAAAACCTTATATTGAGTTTGATCAGACAGGACCACAGGGAATGTACGGTAAGACAAAACTCGCAGGTGAAAATTTTGTAAAGGAATTTGCCAAGAATTACTTCATTATCCGTACAGCGTGGTTATATGGAGATGGCAAGAATTTTGTAAAGACAATGCTTAACTTATCTCAGACACATGACAAGGTGCGTGTTGTAGGAGATCAGATAGGTTCTCCTACAAGCGCATCAGAACTTGCAAAGGCAATTGCGTATTTACTGCCTACAGATAATTATGGATTGTTCCATGGTACCTGCGAAGGATACACAAGCTGGGCTGATTTTACAAAAGAAATATTCAGACTGGCTGGTAAGAAGACAGAAGTAGAGACGATCACAACACAGGAATATCTGGCTGATGCTACCGGGGTCGTTGCACCAAGACCTGCACACTCTATTCTGGAAAACTATATGTTCAAGCTGACTACAAATCATATGTTCGCACAATGGGAAGATGCCATTGCAGAATATATGCGTTTAAATAATTAATGATACAGATTCATTACAATAAATGCAATGATGATACCAAGAATAGCACCCATAAGAACCTGAAGAGGTGTATGTCCGACTAATTCCTTGAGCTTCTCATCTGTGGACAGTTCTTTATTCATGCTTTCAAACAGATCGATCATTTCGTTTAGTACTTTTGCCTGTATTCCGGTTTCACGGCGTACGCCAAGGGCATCGTACATAACGATTATTGCGAGGATCGTGCAGACAGCAAACGGGAAACTGTCCAGACCATACTGGATACCGGCGGCAGTAGACAGGGCACACACAGTAGCGGAATGGGAACTTGGCATACCACCACTTCCTACCAGACGTTCAGGAACAAAGCTTTTGTTAAGATACATGTGGATACCGGTCTTGAGCAATTGGGCTACAAGCCAGCCAAGGACGGAAGCAACCAGAATCTGGTTGTGAAATAACAGATATAATTGATTCATATATACAGATACCTTTCTCTATAGTTAGTAGCGGGACGGATGACAGTCCCAACTAACCTTTATTATAGCGAAGGTACGGAGAAAGCACAACTGAATATTTGTATTGCAACATAATGTTTGGACGTGTATACTATAAAAAGCATAAAGATTTGTAAACTAAGCCGGATATGATATTAAGTGAGGTATAATACATGAATAATAAAATAGCATTGATTACAGGTATTACAGGACAGGATGGCTCCTATCTTGCAGAGTTCCTGCTTGAGAAGGGCTACGAAGTGCATGGCCTTGTCAGAAGACACAGTATCTCAAATACTGCAAGAATCGACCATTTGATTGCTTCTGATTATCATAAGACCAAGTTCTTTTTACATTTTGCTGATACGACAGATTCTTCCAATCTGATGAGACTTATTGGTGAGATCAGACCCACAGAAGTATACAATCTGGCAGCTCAGTCACATGTTGGTGTATCTTTTGAAGTACCGGAATATACAGCAGAAGCAACAGGTGTCAGTACACTTAAACTTCTGGAAGCAATACGTGTAAACGGCGGTAACTGCAGATACTATCAGGCATCTACTTCCGAATTGTTTGGCGGTATTCCTGAGACTGCACCACAGAGTGAGGCTACGCCTTTCTATCCAAAGAGCCCATATGGTGCTGCTAAACTGTATTCCTACTGGATCACAGTAAATTACAGAGAGTCTTATAACATGTTTGCATGTAACGGCATTCTGTTCAATCATGAGTCACCAAGACGTGGTGAGAATTTTGTGACCAGAAAGATCACCCTTGCGATTGCCAATATTATTGCAGGCAAGCAGGACAAGCTTTCACTTGGCAATATGAATGCGAAGAGAGACTGGGGATTTGCCGGTGATTATATAGAAGGTATGTGGCTGATGTTACAGCAGGATAAACCAGGCGATTATGTATTGGCTACGAATGAAACGCATACAGTACGTGAATTTGTAGAAGCCGCTTTTGAAGAACTGGGAATTGAAATCCGCTGGGAAGGAACCGGTGTGGATGAGAAGGGTTATGATGCAAAGACCAGTAAGCTTCTGGTCGATGTAAATCCTGAATTCTACCGCCCGGCAGAAGTTGAATTTCTGTGGGGAAATCCTGCTAAGGCAGAGAAGGAACTTGGATGGAAACGCAAAGTCGATTTTAAACATCTGGTTGCTATGATGATGGATTCAGATCTGCAGGAAATTGCAGGAATGTCTACAGAACAATATAGAAATAAATAAAGAGGTGTACGTCATGTTGAACAAAACAGATAAAATATATGTAGCAGGACACAGAGGATTAGTTGGTTCTGCAATTGTAAGAAATCTGAAAGCAAAGGGCTATACCGACGTGATCGGCAGAACTCATAAGGAACTGGATCTGACAGATCAGACAGCAGTAAGGACTTTTTTTGAAACAGAAAGACCGGATGTAGTTGTACTTGCAGCCGCAAAGGTTGGCGGAATCAATGCAAATAATACAACACCGGCAGAATTTGCATATGAGAATATGCAGATTCAGTGCAATGTGATCAAATGCTGTCATGATTATAAAGTAAAGAAACTGCTGTTCCTTGGAAGTACATGTATTTATCCCAAAATGGCACCACAGCCAATTCCTGAAGATGCATTGTTAACAGGACCGCTTGAAGTGACAAATGAGGCTTATGCGATCGCAAAAATTTCAGGACTTGAAATGTGTAAGTTCTATAAGAGACAATATGGTGATGATTTTATCAGTTGTATGCCGACTAACCTGTATGGACCATATGATAATTATGATCTGTCAGGTTCTCATGTAATGCCTGCAATGATCCGCAAGTTCCATGAAGCAAAAATGAACAATTCTCCAAGCGTAGAGTTATGGGGAACGGGAACACCCCTTCGTGAGTTCCTGTATGTAGATGACATGGCAGATGCCTGTGTATTCCTGTTGGAAAATTACAGTGGAGAGCAGCATGTAAACATTGGTACAGGGAAAGAAGTATCCATTAAACAACTGGCCGAAACTGTACAGAAGACAGTTGGATATACAGGTAAGATCATATGGAACAGTGCCATGCCGGATGGTACTCCAAGAAAACTTACAGATGTAACGAAGCTTCACAATCTGGGATGGACACACAAGGTAGAACTTGAAGAAGGCGTTAAACTGGCATATGAATGGTTCAGGGATAACGTATCAGAAGCAAGAATGTAAGATTTATCCGAAACTATATGGATAAGAGTTTTCGGAAAACGGAATAAAAGCGTGGAGAAGCATGGAAGAACAGGAAAGAGTAGAAATTTTGGAGAGAACTACCAGTCAATTATTAAACCTTGGTTTTTGGGCACATCAGATAGGCTATCGCTATTTAAGGGAAGCAGTTCTGGTGGCATGTCAGAATCCGGAAGCAGTTGATTCAGTAACCAAACTTCTATATCCTGAGGTAGCCAAACGCTTTGCAACTACAGACAAACAGGTAGAACGTGCGATCAGAAATTCTATTGAGACAGCGTGGGCCAAAGGCAACCGGGATGCATGGAAAAGATTATCAGATAATCTGTTTGAAAAAAATGAAACCAGACCGACCAATACGGAGGTAATTAACGCATTGGTCGGCTCTGTGATTAAGGAGAGTTAAAAAGTGGGAGCATATACAAAGCTGTTAAGCATTATAGTCCCTTGTTATAATGAGGAAGAAAGTGTGCCTCTTTTTTATCAGGAAGCGATGAAGCAGGAAGCTTTTTTCCATGGAAAAGATGTAGAACTTGAATTTATCTTTGTGGATGATGGTTCCAAAGACAGAACAGTTGAGGAAGTAAAAAAGTTAAGAGAAAAGGATGAAAGAATCCATCTGGTATCTTTTTCCAGAAATTTTGGCAAAGAGGCTGCAATCATTGCCGGACTTGAAAAGGCAAAGGGAGATTTTACAGTATTGATGGATGCTGATCTGCAGGATCCTCCTGCAATTCTTCCGGAAATGTATGAATATATTGAACAGGGATATGATTCTGTTGCAACCAGACGTGTAGATCGTAAGGGTGAACCACCGATCAGATCATTTTTTGCCAGAAGATTTTATAGCCTGATGCGCAAAATATCCAAAACAGAAATAGTAGATGGTGCAAGAGATTACCGACTTATGACGAGGCAGGTAACGGATGCCATATTATCTCTGAAAGAATATAACCGTTTTTCTAAAGGTATCTTTGGATGGGTTGGATATAAAACCAAATGGCTGGAATACGAAAATGTGCAGAGAGCTGCCGGTGAGACCAAATGGAACTTCTGGAAGCTGTTTTTGTATTCTCTTGATGGTATTATGGCATTTTCAACGGTGCCATTATCAATGGCGTCATTTTTTGGCATTTTATTTTGTCTACTTGCATTTATTTTTATGATCTTCATATTCTGCAGAGCACTGATCTACGGAGATCCGGTTGCAGGATGGCCATCAATGGTATGTATCATTACCTTTATAGGTGGTGTACAACTGTTATGTCTGGGAATTATGGGACAGTATATGAGTAAATTATATATGGAAGTCAAGGACAGACCTAAATATCTTGTTAAAGATGAATTTTAGGCAGGTGAAGAGATGAATGCAGATATGGTCAGCATAGTCGTTCCTGTGTACAATGCAGAACGGTTTTTACCGGAAACGATTGGGCTGGTACAGAAACAGACATATCGGGACTGGGAATTGATACTTGTAGATGATTGTTCATCAGATAATGGAGCAGCTATTGTACGTCAGTATGCAAAGGATGATACAAGGATCAGATTGATTCAGCAGGAAGTGAATGCAGGAGCAGCCAGGTCGAGAAATCTGGGAATAAGTCAGGCGAATGGACGGTATCTGTGTTTCCTTGATGCAGACGATATCTGGACTTCTCAGAAACTGGAAAAAGAACTCGCTTATATGAAAGAGAAAAAGGCTGCCTTTGTATTTACAGGGTACGAATTTGCAGATGCAAAGGGAGAAGGACTAGGTAAGATTGTTCATGTTCCTGAAACGATTTCCTATGAGCAGGCGTTGAAGAACACAACAATATTCACTTCCACAGTAATGATAGACAGAGATAAAATTGCAGATACAGATATCTATATGCCACAGATTGCAAGTGAAGATACGGCAACATGGTGGCATATATTAAAAAAATATCAGATCGGTTATGGACTGGATGAGAATCTGGTCAGATACAGAAGGACAGAAGGAACACTATCTTCTAACAAATTAGTAGCGATACAACGAATCTGGGGACTTTACCGCAGACAGGAGAAACTGTCATGGTGCAAAAGCATCTATTGTATGTTTTTTTGGGCATTCAGGGCAGTACTACGCAGAGTATAGAGATTGACTAAAGTATGTGTTATAAAAGGCACGGATGGGAGTAGGCGTGAAACATTTCGAATCAGTAAAGAGAATTATTATATTACAGCTTGCCGTTGTGGGATTACTGATGCAGACTATGGCATATGTGTATGTATGGCGTACTGTATATAATGATATCATGCAGAAATATATGTGGAGAAACTTTACAGGGAAGGGCTTCTGGCTTTTGGCAGCCGTTTACCTGGTACTTTTATTGTTCTTCACAGGAACATACGGAGGATTGAAAATAGGATATCTTAAACCAATGGATGTCTTTTTCTCGCAGGTACTTTCTCTGCTTTTTGTAAATGCGATCTCTTATTTCCAGATATCACTGCTTTCCCTGAAAATGGTAACAGCATATCCTCTTGTTATCATGACTCTGGTACAGACAGGAATTGCTGCAGTGTGGGTATTTATATGTCAGAGCTTTTACAGACAGCTTTTCCCTCCAAGGAAGCTGCTTCTGATCAGTGGAAATCGTCCCATTGAAGATATTCTGCACAAGTTCGAGAGTCGTGAGGATAAATATGAAGTAGTTAAATGCATGCGTGAAGATGCAGGGCAGCAGGCATTGGAAAAGGAAATCCTTGAGAGATACGATGGTATTGTTCTGTGGGATATTAATACAGGACTTCGTAATAAGCTTCTGAAGTTCTGCTACAGTAGAAGTATCAGGGTCTATATGATGCCCAAAATTCCTGACATAATGATTCAGGGAGCATCCCAGCTTCATCTGTTCGACACGCCGATCCTGTTTACCAGAGAATATTCCATGACAGTGGAGCAGCGCTTTGTAAAAAGGGCAATCGATATTATCTGTTCCTTGATACTGATCATCATAACTTCACCGATCATGCTGATAACGGCTGTTATTATAAAGTGCTACGATCATGGTCCGGTACTTTATAAGCAGGTAAGATGTACCAGAAACATGCAGGAATTCAAAATCCTGAAATTTAGAAGTATGCGTACGGATGCTGAGAAAGATGGTGTTGCAAGGCTTGCTTCCAAGAATGATAATAGAATCACACCGGTTGGAAAGTTTATCCGCAAGGTGCGGATTGATGAGCTTCCACAGCTTTTTAATATATTGAAGGGTGAGATGTCCTTTATCGGTCCAAGACCGGAGCGACCTGAGATCATCAGACAGTATCAGGAAGATATGCCGGAGTTTACCTTCAGAACTAAGGTAAAAGCCGGACTTGCAGGTTATGCACAGGTGTATGGAAAGTACAATACAACTCCATACGACAAATTGAAACTTGATTTATTTTATATTGAAAATTACAGCGTATGGCTTGATATCAAGCTAATGCTTCTTACTCTAAAAATCTTATTCCAGCCAGATAGTACGGAGGGTGTGGAAGAGAACCAGGTAACCGCTATGAAGCAGATCAAGAAAGAGGAGGAAGAGAAGTAATGCAGGATACGTGCAATATACAGGGAACATATCCCAGGGAGGGGATTGACAGTAAAGCCTTTCTTATCTGTTTCCTGAAACGTATACCATATATGCTGCTGATCGGACTGACCGGTGCCATAATTGGCAGCGGTCTGTATTTGCTTATAGCGGCAGTAAATAACCGGACTCCTGTATATTATCAGGAAACGGAGTATTATATTGAATTTGCACCGGGCAGAATAGAAGCAAAGGATTATTACAATGCGTTTACATGGAATGATGTTATGAAGACTCGTCTGATCCTGAACAAAACAATGGAACAACTGGGATCTTCTTATTCACAGGAATCGGTAAAAGAAATGATAACGGCTGATATTTTATCGGATGTCCGATATTTGACGATCACGGTCAAGGGTACAGATGCCAGTCTGGTAGAAGCAGTAAGTAATGCAACAGAAAAATCTCTGGAAGAGTTTGCCAGGGATAAGGCAGAATTTGATTCGATCACGCAGATTGAAGATAATGGAACGGAATTATTACAGCAGCCGTTGTTTACATGGAGAGCAGCATTTCTTGGATTTCTGATTGCTTTCCTTCTTGCATTTTTTAGATTTTGCATTCATTTTGGCCTGAATGAAACTTTCTATACCCGGGAGCAGATCAGGAAAGAATTGGGAATTCCGGTATTGGGACTGTTATATCGACAAAAGAATGATAAAATGGGGGAGCAGGAGCTGCAGACCTGTCTTGCTCTGAAGCCAATTGTAAATGCACAAACTGTTTTGGCAGATGTAACAGAAGGGAATTATGCAGAATATTTTGTGAAGGAATATGCTGTATTAGTGGAGCAGGATGCAGATAAGATGCCACAAACGGCAGCTTATCCGGTTACAACTTTGGAACTTTATCAGAAGATGGAAAAAGCAGAATCGGTTATTCTCGTTATACCTTTTGGTGTACCATGTCTAAACAGAGCACGGGATGTATTAAGCGAGCTGCAAAGAAGAAACTGTAAAATCGCAGGTGCAGTATTGGCACAGGCTGATAATAAATGGGTCAGGGCATATTATACAGGCAGAAAACAGATCAGGTCGTGATAGCGGCAGATTGAGAGGAAGCATGAGGCTGGAAGTATTAGTATCATCAGTAAATCAAAAAGTTACAGATATGGCAGAACGTATGCATCTGGAGAGTGATGCGGTTATCGTGAATCAGACAGATCATTTCGAATATGAAGAATACATGTATCTTGGAAATCATATCCGTTGCTACAGTTTTGCGGAAAAGGGCGTTGGTTTGTCAAGAAATAATGCCCTGCTTCGTGCGCAAGGCGACATTGTGCTTTTTTCAGATGAAGATATTGTATATGACGAAGGATATGCGCAGAAAGTATTGAGGGAATTTGAAAGACATCCAGAGGCAGATATGTTGCTGTTCAATATTCGGGTGGGCGAAGCGAGGGCAACCTATTATACGAAGGAATTCCACAGGGTGCATATATGGAATGCGGGGAGATATCCAACATATTCCTTTGCAGTCCGCAGGGAAAAACTGCATGCGGCACATATTACTTTCTCACTGCTTTTTGGCGGTGGAGCAAAATACAGCAATGGGGAAGACAGTCTGTTTTTAAAGGATTGCCTCTCCTATGGTTTCAAGGTCTATGCAGTACCGGTGGAACTGGGAGCTGAAACAGAAAGAGAATCCACCTGGTTCCATGGATATGATGAGAAGTTTTTTACGGATAGAGGAGTATTATATCATTTTCTTTACGGCAGACTGGCATGGCTGATGTCCGTAAGATTTCTGGCAGCCCATGGACAACTTATGTGTCAGGATATTCCACGGGATAAAGCATTGAAATTGATGGAACAAGGTATTCGTTCTGTGCGGGGCTTATGATATGGCAGTGAATATGATAATGTCAATTCTGTTATATCTGCTGATCGCAACAGGAACTGTTTATCTGGCAGTTAAAGCAGAACAGAACAGACAGGTGGGTAAACGTTTTCTGACGAGAACGTATCTGTATGCCATTTTTGCAATTCTTTTTCTGTGTTCTGCACTGCGGTTCAATGTAGGAAATGACTACAGACAATACACGCAGACCGCACATGAGGCTTATGTGGGCGGATATGTGGTAACAGAGGCTGGATTTAACTGGCTTGTCAGGCTTGTATACGGATTATGCGGTGGAGAATGGTATGAAGTAGTATTTGCAGTATTTGCATTTGTAACATTATTGCTGTTTCTCAAAGCAATGTATGAACAAAGTGTGGATTTTGCTTTCTCCTATTTTCTGTTCATGACCCTAGGATTGTATTTTCAGACTTATAACACTGTCAGATATTATCTGGTTCTGGCGATTGCATTGTACGCCATGAGATATGTATTGCAGCGAGACTGGATCAAATTTATATTCTGGATTTTTGTAGCATCCTTATTCCATAAATCAGTGCTGTTTATTATTCCGGTTTACTGGATTGCCTCTTTCGTATGGAAAAAATGGTTTATAATAACATGTGTTATCATAAGCACACTTTGTTTCTTATGTAAAAAATACGTATTAAAGCTGGCACTTTTCCTGTATCCTTCTTATGAAAATACAGTATTTTTAGAGGGTGGAACCAGTTATGTTACGATTGTTCGTTGTATTGCAGTATTAGCTTTATATCTCTGGTATAGAAGATATTGCGTTCAGAAGAATCTGGTCGGAGAAAGAGAGAAGGAGCTTAGGATCTATGCGCAGTTAAATTTTGTAGCATTGATCTTTTGTGTATTTTTTTCATTTTTACCCGTAATAACAAGAATTGTATATTATTTTAGTGTGAATCAGCTTCTTATGCTGCCCATACTGGTAAAAAGTATTCCTGATGAGAAATTGCAAAAGAGGATAAAGTATGGAATAGTAACCTGCTGTATCGTGTATTTTGGAGTGTTCCTGCTCACAGCGGGACAGACGGGAGTTAAACTGATACCCTATCAGAGCTGGCTTTTCGAAGCAGAACGTTTTCAATATAAATAGAAAGTCATGAAAGGACAATTTGACAGAATGGAGCATTCGATATTTTATAGTATTATCGTAGTATGTCTGAATCCGGGCAGTCGCCTGATGGAGACGATAGAGAGCATCACATCGCAGGATTATGGCAAATACGAGATCATTGTAAAAGATGGTCTGTCAACAGACGGATCACTGGCAAAGCTTCAGACAGAGGCTGCCAAGGTGGACAGCAGAATTCATATTTATGAACAGCCGGATTCTGGTATCTATGATGCTATGAATCAGGCAGTAAAGTATGCAAATGGAGATTATTTCCTGTTCCTTAATGCAGGTGACAGTTTCTATGATAAAGAGGTACTTAATAAAATAACAGATGCTATATTAAAAGAGCGGCCTGATATTGTATATGGTAACCTGTATCATAAGGCGTTGAAATCTGTGATACAGTCTGCTCCATATATGAATGACTTTACATGCTATAGAAATGTACCGTGTCATCAGACCTGCTTTTATCGCAGGGAACTGTTTGAAGAGAGAGGTTATGATCCAGTCTATAATGTGCGGGCAGATTATGAGCATTTTTTATGGTGCTATTATAAAAAGAAAGCGAAAATCAAGTATGCTGCAGTTACGGTAGCTGCCTATGAAGGCGGCGGTTATTCAGAGACTACTGAGAATAGAAAAAAATCAGCGTTACAGCATAAGGAAATCACCAGATTTTATATGGGCAGGGCAAAGGCTGGTAAATATCATGCGCTGATGGTATTAAGTCTGGCGCCACTGCGTACGAAACTGGCAGAAAGTGAGAAATTCTCAGGCCTATATAATCATCTGAAAAGTAATATATACAAGATACGCAAGGGCAAATGACAGATCAGGAGAAGGGTGGATTGAGAGATGAAAGTTCTGTGGTTGTGTAATATCATGATACCATTTATAGCCCAAAGTCTTGGACAGAGAATCATGGTAAAGGAAGGCTGGCTGTCAGGATTATCAGAAAAATTGATTGCTGATCGGGAACAAAATAAAATAACATATGCTATCTGTTTTCCAACCTCTGAAAACTTTGACATGGTAAAAGCAGATAATTCGCTGTATGTAAAAGATGTTGTAAGAGGTGTTCCATATTATATGTTTCGGGAAGATACGGTGCATCCGGAGAATTATGATGTATCTATGGAAGAAAGCCTGAAAGCGATCGTAGAGGATTTTCAGCCGGATATCGTCCATATTTTTGGAACGGAATATCCTCATACACTGGCTATGATGAAGGCTTTTGGCAGACCGGAACGTACATTGATAGGAATACAGGGACTTTGTTCTGCAATTGCAGAGGTATATATGGCAGATCTGCCGGAAGCTGTATGTAAAAAGAAGACTTTCAGGGATATGATAAAAAAGGACGGACTGATAGAACAGCAGGAAAAATTTGTGCAGCGTGGAAGATATGAGCAGGAGGCGCTGGCAATGGCTGTCCACGTTACAGGAAGAACGGATTTTGACAGAGAATATGTAAGCAGGATCAATCCCAATATCATATATCATTTTATGAATGAGACTTTGAGAGAAGAGTTCTATCATGACAGTTGGAACATAGACACGATAGAAAGATATTCTGTTTTTTTAAGCCAGGGAAATTATCCGATCAAAGGCCTGCATTATGTGCTGGATATTTTACCGGAATTAGTGGAAGAACATGAAGAAACTATGCTGTATGTAGCAGGTGATGTGATCACTGCACATAAGACATTGAAGGATAAGATCAAGATATCAGGTTATGGAAAATATCTTTTGTCTCAGATACGCAAAAGTAAAATGGAAGATCATGTGAAATTTGTCGGAGCTTTGCAACCTGATAAAATGTGTGCCAGATATTTGAAATCCCATGTATTCTTATGCCCTTCAGCAATAGAGAATTCCCCTAATTCAGTTGGGGAAGCCATGCTGTTAGGAGTTCCGACAGTGGGAGCCAATGTAGGTGGTGTACATAATCTACTTACAGATAATAAGGATGGATTCCTGTATCAGCCGGATAAACCACAGCAGATGAAAGCAGAAATACTTAGAATATTTAATGATGATAAACTTGCCATGTCTTTATCATCAAATGCAAGGACACATGCTGCCAGGACACATGATCCGGACTGGAATTATCGAAGATTATTGGAGATTTATCATGAAATTGACCATAGTATCTAATTATATCAATCATCATCAGATTCCTATGGCATCTGAACTATATGCCAGATTAGGCAATGATTTTTCATTCATCCAGACGCAGCCCATGGAAGAGGACAGGGTAAAAATGGGCTGGGGAAGCGAAGTGTCTGCACTGCCGTATCTGAAATTATATTATGAAAGTCCGCAGGAATGTGCAGCTCTGATGATGGAAAGTGATATTGTAGTGTTTGGCGGTGTGGAAGATGAGAACTATATCAGACCCAGACTTCAGGCTGGCAAAATCGTAATCCGCGCCAGTGAGCGTCTTTATCGTGAAGGACAGTGGAAGGCAATTTCACCCAGAGGATTAAAGAAGAAACACGAAGACCATACTCAATATAAGGATGCACCTGTATATCTGCTGTGTCATGGAGCTTATGTGGCATCTGATTTTCAGATCATTAAGGCATATCCAAATAAGAAATTCAAGTGGGGGTATTTCCCGGAGGTAAAGGAATATAATCTGGATTCCCTGTTCTTTCGCAAACTACATCTGGATGAAAAAGGAAATACCTGTGTGAGGATTTTATGGGCAGGAAGATTCTTAAAACTGAAACATCCTGAATATGCAATTAATATCGCACGTTATTTAAAAAAAGAAAAAGTATCCTTTCACCTGGATATGGTAGGCGGAGGAGAAATGGACGAGAAATTACGTGCAATGACGAAGAAGTATAAACTTGAGCAGGAAGTAACATTTCATGGATATCAGCAGCCTAAGAATGTGAGAAGATTTATGGAAGAAGCAGACATTTTTCTTTTTACCAGTAATTATCTTGAGGGCTGGGGGGCTGTTCTGAATGAATCCATGAACAGTGCATGTGCTGTTGTAGCAGGGCATGGAATTGGAGCAGTGCCGTTTCTGATCCAGGATGGTAAGAATGGTCTGGTCTACAAAAATGGAAGATATGTGGAGTTCAGGGATGAGGTCTTAAGACTTGCAAAAGATGAGAAGCTGCGCAGAGAATTGGGAGTTCATGCGTATGAAACCATTACGAAAGAATGGAATCCAAGGGAAGCAGCGAACAGACTTTATACCTTTTGCGAAGGATTGCTGAATGGCAAAGTGATACCGCAGGAAAGTGGCCCACTTAGCATAGCACCTGTTATTTCACCTAAAGAAGGATATCAGTATACGAAAAAGGAAATATAACTATGTCGAGAATCTATGTATGCCACACATTTTATCATGTGTATGTATCTGTTTTAAAGGAAATGAAACTGCAAAGAGAAGATGCTGCCTACGAGAAAGGAGATATTGCCCTGAGCAGTATTTCCACAGATTTCGGAGATCTGCAACAACGGTTAAGTAAGATCGGAATCTTTCATAATGTAATGACACTTGATGAGAAAAGGGAAGAATTTTTCCCACAGCTTGCCAAGTACCGTCAGAACTACAGTAATATTCTCAAACATATGGTAAACCGCATCATTTTTACCAAAAAACTTGCAAAATGTGAAGAACCCTATATGACAATTGATTTTGCATCATATCAGGATATTTATGTCTTTTGCGACAGCGATCCTATTGGATATTACCTGAATTATAAGAAAATACCGTATCATGCGGTTGAGGATGGACTGGACTGTCTTAAGAATCTTGATGATGCCTATGTAGCAAATCATGGACATTTTAAACTTAAGGCGTGGTTTTCAAGACATAATCTCATTTTTATCATGAATGGCTGGGGAAAGTATTGCCTGGATATGGAGATCAATGACCGTAGTGTGGTGCCGACTGACTGCCCACGTTTTGTAGAAGTGCCGCGTAAGCCGCTGGAAAAGGCGCTTACTTCTGAACAGAAAAAACTGATGATACAGGCTTTTATACCGGATGCTGATGCACTTCTGGCGCAGTTACAGCCAAGATATGATGGGGAAGAATTCGTTATGTTCTTAACAGAACCCCATCCGGTAGATGAGGAAGCCCGTAAAAAAGTATGTCTGGATATTGTCGCACAGTTTGGTAAAGGATATCGGGTATTGATAAAACCCCATCCAAGGGATATGATAGACTACACAGCCCTTTGTCCGGACTGTGTCGTGTTAAAAGGCCGTTTCCCGATTGAAGTAATGAATATGTTTGAAGGAATCAGAATCAAAAAAGCAGTATCGATTCTCACAACAGCAATGAACAATATGGACTTTGTAGAAGAAAAGATCAATCTGGGTGCCAGTTTCTGGGATGCTTATGAGGAACCCGAGAAACATGCTTTTAACAAAAAAGCAGGATTAAAGCTGGTAAATGAAGCGGTGGTAAAGAATTAGGAGTAAAATGGCATGATAAAGATATTAAAAAAGATCAACATTTTAATGGATGGAAAGCAGAAACGGGAGATGGTTGGACTGTTGCTGATGATGGCAGTTTCGGCATTTCTGGAGACAGGAGCAGTAATGATGGTCATGGCAGTCGTAGAGATGATCATTAAGCCCGATACATTAACACAGGGGGAGACATACCAGAAAATATGCAGCATATTGCATCTTAACGGTACTGTGGAATTCTCGGTTCTGGCAATTTTATTCCTGATTTTTCTTTATATTGCAAAGAATTCTTTTCAATTTTTCCTGCAAAAAAGTCTGTATCGGTTTGTATATACGAACCAGTTCCATACAGCAGCTAATTTGATGAAGAATTTTGTAAAAAGAGATTATGAATTTTATCTCAACGCAGAAACTTCCGTAATCCAACGAAGCATTACAGCCGATGTCAGTAACATGTATGCATTGATCCTGTCTGTATTGCAGATCGCATCAGAGTCCATAGTAGCACTGTTCCTTGTGATCGCACTTGCAATGCAGGATCCTGTTATGACGGTTGTAATAGCAGTTCTGCTGCTGGTTACTTTAGTTGTTATCAAAAATATCATAAAGCCGATCATGAACCGTACCGGTAAAGAAAACCAGGATTATGGTGCTTCCATGTTCTCATGGATCGCACAGACGATTCAGGGTATTAAGGATATTAAAGTAGCTGGAAAAGAGCAGTATTTTATTAATGAATATTGTAAAGTGGGTGAAGGATATGTGAAGGCGATGGAGAGATTCAGCCTTTTTAACAATACGCCCAAGCTGTTGATCGAAACAGTATGTATTGCAGGACTTTTGGGATATATCCTGGTTCTGATCGTATCAGGTGCTGATGTATCTGCCATGATTTCCCTGTTTGCTGCTTTTGGTATTGCTGCAATGAGATTATTGCCGGCAGCCAGCAGAATCAATAACCAGATGACAAGTATGGCATTTAATGAGCCTTTCTTCTTCAATGTCAGTGATAATCTGGTAGAGGAAACGAACGAACAGAACACAGATATTTCATATGCTGTGGTTGCCAAGGAGAAACTTCCGGTAACCAGAGCAGTAACATTACAGGATATTACTTATCACTATCCCAATTCAGACAAATTGATCTTTGATCATGCCAGTGTTACGTTTCCCATTGGAAAGTCGATCGGAGTCGTAGGTGCCAGTGGTGCAGGCAAGACAACCATTATAGACATTGTTCTTGGACTGCTGAATTTACAGGGAGGTAAGGTATTGGCCGATGATGTGGATATTCAGAGTCACTACAGAGAATGGCTTGCCAATGTGGGATATATTCCGCAGATGATCTTTCTTTTGGATGCAGATATCCGTAAAAATGTAGCTTTCGGTATACCTGAGGAAGAAATCGATGATGAAAAGCTCTGGTATGCGTTAAGAGAAGCACAGCTTGATGAATTTATCAAAACTTTGCCGGATGGAGTCTACACAGGAATCGGTGAGCGCGGAATCCGTCTGTCAGGGGGACAGAGGCAGAGAATCGGTATTGCAAGAGCATTGTATAATGATCCTGAGGTGTTGATTCTTGACGAAGCGACTTCTGCATTAGATAATGATACTGAGGCAGCAATCATGGATTCTATTAACAGACTACATGGCAAAAAGACATTGCTGATCATTGCACATAGATTACAGACGATAGAGAAATGCGATATGGTATATCGCGTAGAAAACGGAGCAATTGTAAAAGAACGGTAACTGGATGAAAATGAGAGGGTATGCTATATGAAATTGAGTATTGTAGTACCTGTGTACAACATGGCGGCAGGAAATAAGTTACGATTTTGTCTGGATTCTCTGGTAAACCAGACGATTGCAGATTATGAGATCATTGCAGTAGATGATGCATCTACAGATGAGTCATTGACCATATTGAAAGAATATGAAGCCAAGTATCCATGGAAGTTCCGTGCTGTGCAGTCTTATGAGAACAGACGGCAGGGTGGAGCCAGAAATATGGGACTGGAACTGGCGAAAGGCAACTGGGTTGGGTTTGTGGACTCCGATGACTGGGTAGCTCATGATATGTATGAGAAACTTGTACGTAAGGCGGAAGAGACAGGCGCAGACGTAGTAGGCTGTGATTATAACATGACATCTACCCAAAGTATGGAGATAGGTAAGGTAGTTACCAATAATACCAAGGAACAGACAGGAATCCTCAATCATGAAAAGTATGCACTTCTGGTCATGAATCCGGGAAGCATGGTCATCAAGATATACAGCAGAGAAGTCATAGAGGCAAATCATCTTCGTTTTCCGGAGAAGACATTCTATGAAGATAACTGTGCATCACCTATCTGGATGCTTCATTTTACCCATTTTGAAAAAGTGGAAGAACCATTGTACTACTATTATCAGCATGATGAATCCACAGTACATGAGATTTCCATGGAGAAATGTGAAGCCAGACTTTTAATGGGAAAAAGGCTCATAGAAGAAAGCCGTAAATGTGGATTTTATAAACCATACAGACAGGAATTTGAATTTGCTTTCAGCAAGCTGTACTATATGAATACATTATTCACATATATGATCGGAATGAAACATCCAAGGCTTGACTTCCTGAAACTGATTGCAAAGGGCATGCAGGAGGAATTTCCGGAATTTCAGAATAATGTGTATTATCAGAGGGAATTTGATGAAGAACAGAAAAAGCTGGCTGCCATGCATATGCAGTCACCACTTATGTTTCTCATCTATTATAAATTACTCTATGGATATCGTAAAATACGTGGGAAGGTATAGTTAGAAGATGCAGTTCACATCCTTTAATTTTGCAGTTTTTTTTCCAATTGTAATTCTTGGCTTTTATCTTTTGCCTAAAAAATTCAGGCAGGTATGGCTTTTGCTTGCCAGTTATTATTTCTATATGGGGTGGAATCCCGGATATGCACTGCTGATCCTGACATCGACGATAATTACATACGTATGTGGACTGGGAATTTATGCGATTCCCGGACAACAGTTCGGGAAGAGGAAAGCAGTGCTGATTCTGGGAATTCTTTCCAATCTTGGCATATTGATTTTCTTTAAATATTTTTATTTCCTATATGACAGCATAGCGGCAGTGGCTTCCCTGTTTGGAACACATATGAAGGCTGCAAGTCTTGATATTGTGCTTCCTGTAGGCATTTCATTCTATACCTTTCAGGCATTGGGATATATGATCGATGTATACAGAGGAGATGTCAAAGCAGAGAAGAATTTTATCCGTTATGCTCTGTTTGTTTCCTTTTTTCCACAACTTGTGGCAGGACCTATTGAAAGGAGCGGACATCTTTTATCACAGATTGAAGAAATTACCCATAGACCGTCGTGGAACTTTGATAAAGTTACCAGAGGCCTTCTTATGATGCTGTGGGGATACTTTATGAAGCTTGTGATCGCTGACAGGGCAGGCGTTCTGGTAGATAATGTTTTTGATACATATTATTTATTTCATGGAGTAGCATTACTGCTTGCCATGGTTTTCTTTGCGCTACAGCTCTATTGCGATTTTGCCAGTTATTCAGCTATTGCGATCGGTGCAGCACAGATACTGGGGATTGAGTTATGCCCTAATTTCGCAGCCCCGTTCCTGTCTGCCAGTGTCAGTGAATTCTGGAGAAGATGGCATATTTCACTGAGTTCCTGGCTTAGAGACTATGTATATATTCCGCTTGGAGGAAGTCATTGTTCCAAAGGACGCAGGTATTTTAATACACTGGTGACTTTTCTGGTAAGTGGAATCTGGCATGGTGCGAGCTGGCATTTTGTGTTATGGGGAGCATTGCAGGGTATTTTTATCATAATAGGAGATATTTTAAGACCCATAAAGGATAAAATAGTTGTAAAGAAGAATCATAGCGTTCAGGTTATTATGACTTTTGTGCTTTTTCTGATTTCATTTACTTTTTTCAGGGCGCCGTCTATACATGATGGGGTCTATTATCTGGAAAGAATGGTCTGTCAGTTTGATCCGTGGTCATTGCTGGATGGTTCTGTTTATACGCTGGGACTGGATGGAAAAGAGATGCTGGTGCTTTTCCTGGCAGTAATGATTCTGTTTATTGTAGATCTGTTCTATCAGAAAAAGCAGATTTATTTTGATACGATCGTGAAAGAGCAATGTCTGGCAATACAGTATCTGATCGTATTGGTATTGTTTATGATGATCCTGATTTTTGGCGCATACGGAGAGGGTTATGATGCATCGGAATTCATTTATTTTCAGTTTTAAAATTATTCTGTTTATTCTGCTGTCAGCAGTATGTATGGGTATAGCAGGTAGAATCCTCAATGCCAAATTTATAAATGATTCTACCACGATCGTAGATGGTTTTTATGCAGAAAAGAAAAACGATATTGATGTGCTGGTGGTTGGCAGCAGTAACAGCTTCTGTACAATAGATCCTCTGGTGTTATATGAGGAATATGGGATTGCAGCATATGATTTTGGAAGTTCCTCCCAGCCTCTGAATCTGTCTCTTTTATATTTAAAAGAAGCATTTAAACGACAAAATCCCAGGGTAGTTGCACTGGAAGTAAATATGATCCCTGCAAACAGTCTTACGGCAATACCGGAGAACAGACTGCGTTGGGGACTTACGGATATTCCACTCTCAATAGATAAACTGACCTGTCTGTATCAGTCACTTGGTAAGGTAGATGCAGAATATATGAGTTATGTATTTCCAATACTAAGATATCATGGACGATGGAAAGAAGTTTCAAAATCAGATTATACATACTTATGGAAAGATAAGACAAATATGGGCAAAGGGTATTTGTCAACAAAAGAAATTGCTGCGGAACCGGTGGATTTCTCTGATTATGGATCAGAGGGAGAGACCTGGATCGAAGATGACGTAGTGGCGTGTTTTGAACAGATCGTAAGGTTGTGCGAACAGAATGGAGCCAAGCTTGTCCTTTTTAAATCTCCCAGACAGCAATGGTATCGTTATCAGACCAGGGCAGTGGCAGAACTTGCAGATAAATATGCAATTGAATATATAGATTATAATGAACGAATTTCAGAAATTAATCTGGATGTTACAGCAGATTTCCGCGACGGAGAACATCTGAATGATCATGGAGCGGCTAAGGTTACCAGGCATTTTGGAAACTGGCTGAGTAACCATTGTGTGTTACCGGACAGAAGAGAGGATGACAATCCCAATTCATGGGATGAAGCATTGCAGTACAGGGTGCGTGAGCAGACAATGCCCTGTGAAGGAACCGCAGATATTACCGGTTGCATGGAACGGCTTGCAAAAGATGACAATTATGTAGCTGTTGTAACATATGGGGCAGATAAGTCCAGATTACATCAGTGGATATACAGAGGCGGAGAAGTGCTTTATCATAAAGAATGGAAAGAACCGGGAGTAGAACATTACAGAATCAACAGGACGGATATCGTGCTTGCCAGAACGGAAGCTACTTTCCAGGTCATGATCAATGATATAGAGTATTATGAACCGGGCAATGACTGGTCCGTCATTGTGTATGATACGGTAACGGATGCGGTAGTAGATGTGGTATCTTATGTCAATGAGTAAGGTTTTCGGAGTTTTTTTTGACGGAAGATACAGTTTGTGATATGATTAGGTGTGATTATGGCTTGGAATAGTTATAATAAGAAAAGGAATGTTAAAACAAGTGGAGGAAAACACAATGTTATTAGATGATAAAACAATATTAATCACAGGTGGAACAGGATCTTTTGGTAAATGCTTTACAAAGTATGTATTGACACATTACAATCCAAGAAAGATCATTATTTACTCACGTGATGAATTCAAACAGTGGATGATGCAGAACGAATTTGCAGAATATAAGGACAAGCTTCGTTTCTTCATCGGAGATGTCAGAGACTATGAACGTATGAAGAGAGCTTTTGAAGGGGTAGATTATGTTATCCATGCGGCAGCATTGAAGCAGGTGCCTGCATGTGAGTACAATCCCAATGAAGCGATCAAGACAAATGTTATCGGTGCACAGAATGTCATTGATGCATCCCTTAATATGGGCGTGAAGAAAGTAGTAGCGTTATCTACAGATAAAGCTGTTAATCCGGTCAATCTGTACGGTGGTACGAAACTTGTATCTGATAAACTTTTTATCGCAGCAAATGCATACTGCGGTAATAAGGACCTGAACTTCTCTATTGTAAGATATGGCAATGTAGCGGGAAGCCGTGGTTCTATTATTCCTTTCTTCCATAAATTGATTCAGGATGGTGCAAGCGAACTTCCTATTACAGATTACAGAATGACACGTTTCTGGATCAGCCTGACAGAAGGTGTTAAACTTGTGATCAAGGCACTGGAAGAAGCAAAGGGCGGAGAGACATTTATCAGTAAGATCCCTTCTTTCAAAATCACTGATCTTGCAGAGGCAATGGCACCGGGAATGGCTACAAAGGAAATAGGTATTCGTCCTGGCGAGAAGCTGCATGAAGTTATGGTAACAGCAGAAGACTCCATGACAACCTATGAATATGACAAGCATTTTATCATTTATCCACAGATGTTCTGGCAGGAATCCAAGCGTCCTACTCCAAACGGCAAGAAGGTAGAGGACGGATTCTATTATTCTTCAGGCAATAACGCAGAATGGCTGACTGTAGAACAGATCAGAGAACTTTTAAAGGATATTGATTTAGAAAAATAGTGTAAAAACCGGATACTGGAAAGGTGTGGTGAACAGGATGGAAGTAAATAACAAAATGGAACTGCCTGCTATTGCAGGTGGTAAACCGGTTCGCGAGACGAAACTGTTTTACGGACATCAGTATATAGATGAGGCAGATGTAGCAGCAGTAACGCAGGTGCTTACCAGTGATTATCTGACATGTGGACCCAAGATTGATGAGTTGGAGTCCAGATTATGTGCATTGACAGGAGCAAAGTATGCAGTTGTATGCAGTAACGGTACAGCAGCTTTGCATATTGCAGCTATGGCAGCAGGTGTATCTGAAGGTGATGAGGTGATCACGACACCGATCACTTTTGCGGCTTCAGCCAACTGCGCACTGTATTGTGGAGCAAAACCTGTATTTGCAGATATCAATCCCAGAACCTATAACATTGATCCTGCTAAGGTAAAGGAGCAGATCACCGATAAAACCAGGGCTGTTGTTGCAGTAGATTTTACCGGACAGGCTGTGGAACTTGATCCACTGCTTGAAATGTGCCATGAAAAAGGGATCATCCTGATTGAAGATGGTGCACATTCTATTGGAACCAAATATAAGGGCAGACCTGTGGGAAGCATTGCAGATCTGACTACTTTCAGCTTCCATCCGGTGAAAACAGTTACCGGAGGAGAAGGTGGAGCTGTTCTTACCAATAATAAAGATCTGTATGAAAAGTTATTGTTATATCGTGCTCATGGTATTACCAGAAAACCGGAACTTCTGGAGAGAGAACCGGATGGTCCATGGTATTATGAACAGATAGACTTAGGGTATAATTACCGAATCACTGATATTCAGTGTGCACTGATCATCAGCCAGTTGGACAAGATAGAGAAATTTGCAGCCAGAAGAAGACAGATCGTAGAACGTTATAATGAAGCGTTTGCCCAGATACCTGAGATTACGGTACAGCAGGAAATTCCGGAGTCTGATACGACCAGACATCTGTACATTTTAAGAATTAAACCGGAGCTTCTTAATATTGACAGAAAAGGATTCTTTGAAGCTCTTGCAGCAGAAAATATTTGCTGTAATGTACATTATATCCCTGTATACAGACATCCATATTATGAAAAATTAGGATATCAGAAAGGACTGTGTCCTGAGGCAGAGAAGCTATATAATGAAATTATCAGCCTGCCTTTGTATTATTCACTGACTGATAAGGATGTAGAAGATGTAATTACTGCTGTATCCAAGATTGGAGCATATTACAGAAAGAAATAAGAGAAAAAGCTCGGGCTTACCGGGCTTTTTCGTGCATAAAAGAGTTTGAACGTATATGACAGACTGCAGAAATCGAGGTATGGAAATGAGAAATGTAGCAATTATAACAGCAAGAGGTGGCAGCAAAAGGATTCCTCATAAGAATATAAGGCCATTCCTGGGCAAACCTATTTTGGAGTACAGTATTGAAGCGGCACTTGCAACAGAGTATTTTACAGAAGTCATGGTGTCTACGGATGATGAAGAAATTGCAGAAGTTGCCAGACATGCAGGTGCCAAAGTGCCTTTTATGAGAAGCGAGAACAATGCAAATGATTTTGCAACAACTGCGGATGTGGTACTTGAAGTCATAAATTCTTATGAACGGATAGGACAGAATTTTGAACAGGCCTGCTGTATCTATCCTACAGCACCTTTTGTTACTGCCAATGCGTTAAAGACGGCTATGATGCTGTTAGAGCAGGAACAGGCAGATTGCGTCATACCGGTAGTGAAATTCTCGTTTCCTCCACAGAGGTGTGTTGTCATCAAAGGTGGCAGACTTACTCCTAAATGGCCGGAGAGTATGAATGTACGTTCTCAGGATCTGGAGCCGTATTATCATGACTGTGGGCAGTTCTATTGTCTGAATGTAGACAGTTTCAAAGAACAGAAGGCTATTTGGATGCGGAATGTAGTACCTTTTATTCAGGATGAAAGTACAGTGCAGGATATTGATACTCTGGAAGACTGGAAGATAGCAGAGATGAAGTATCGTATCATGCATAATATTTAAGTGATTGTTAAAAAATGTTAACTATTCAGAACCCCATGCGCAAAACCGCATCTTCGATGCTCTATTTTGCTTATGTGGTTACTTAGCCATATAAATTGAGTCAAATACGCTTGTAAACAAGCATATTCTGTCTCAATTTGCATGGCTCTGAATAGTTACAAAAATGTAAATAAGGGATAGGTGGCATATTATGGAGCAGATTGAAATTAACGGAAGAAAAGTAGGAGATGGCAATCCGGCGTATATCATAGCAGAAATGTCTGCAAATCATGCAGGCAGTCTGCAGCGTGCGAAAGAAATGATCCATGTTGCAAAGGAAGTGGGCGCAGACTGTGTAAAAATTCAGACATATACACCGGATACTATGACAATTGATTGTCACAACCAGTACTTTGACATTTCAGAAGGAACCTGGAAAGGTATGAATCTTTATGAACTGTATCAACAGGCGTATACACCATGGGAGTGGCATGAAGAATTGCGTGATGAAGCTGCAAAAGCGGGAATTGATTTCCTTTCTACTCCTTTTGATAAGACAAGTGTAGATTTTCTGGAAAAAATCGGTATGTCTTTTTATAAGATTGCATCATTTGAACTGGTGGATATTCCATTATTGGAATATATAGCATCGAAGGGAAAGCCCATCATTATGTCTACAGGGATGGGAAATCTTGAGGAGATTACGGAAGCAGTAGAAGCTATTTATGCACAGGGTAATCATCAGTTGGTGTTAATGAAGTGTTCAAGTGCTTACCCTGCCAAGGTAGAAGAGATGAACCTTAGTACAATTGTAGATTTAAAGCAACGATTTCATCTGCCGGTAGGACTTTCTGATCATTCCATGGGATATTTCAGTGCAGCAACTGCAGTAGCTATGGGAGCTAACGTGATTGAGAAGCATTTCTGCATCAGCAGAGCGATTAAGAATCCCGATTCTACATTCTCTATGGAACCAGAGGAATTCCGGGAGATGGTATTACAGGTACGGGAAGTAGAAAAAGCAAAGGGTACAGTCAGATACGGAGTATCTAAGCAGGAAGAGTCAAATGCATGCTTTAGAAGATCTCTTTTCGTGGTTCAGGATGTAGCGGCAGGAGAAAGTTTTACAGAAAAAAATGTAAGGAGTATCCGTCCGGCTTATGGATTAAAACCTAAGTATTACAAGGAGATTCTTGGAAGAAAAGCGAATGAGGCAATCAAGGCAGGCACACCACTGGCATGGGAGGATATTGAATAGATGAATTTGAGCTTACGTGAAGTGAATGCCAAAGATATAGACTTACTCTATCAGTGGGCAAATGACAAGACAGTCAGACAGAATGCTTTTCATACAGAGCAGATACCATATGCAGATCATAGAATGTGGTTTACAAGAAATCTGGCAGATCGTGACGTATTGATGTATATTTTGTGTCAAGTATCAGAAATGGGACAGGAAGAGCCACTTGGACAGATCAGATTGTCAATAGAAGGAAATCAGGCATTGATCAGCTATACAATAGAAGAAAGCAGAAGAGGACAGGGACTTGGAACTCGCATGGTTCTTATGGCAGAGGAAAAACTGAGAGATAACAGAGTCGATATTATCTATTGCCTTGCACAGGTAAAATATGAAAATGCTGCATCAGCAAGAGTATTTGAAAAGTGTGGATATGACAGGAAGGAACTGGAAAACTATATTGAATTTACGAAAAGAATCAGGAGCTGATATGTATATTATTCGGGCAGATGGAAATACCGCAATAGGAATGGGGCATGTTATGCGTTGTCTGTCCATTGCGGATGCTATGGTAGAAGCAGGGATAAGACCTGTTTTTATGACTGCGGACAGGGAATGTGTTTCCATGATAGAGAACAGGGACTTTGAGGTATATGTATTAGGGACTGATTATCGTGATATGGAATCAGAACTGCCAATTATTGAACAGTATATCCATGCCGGAAATAGGCAGGCTGGTGGACAACCGGTGATACTGGTAGACAGTTATCAGGTAACAGACGCCTATTATATTGGCTTACGTCAAATGGCAAAGGTGGCATGCCTTGAGGATATGGGACGATCCTATCCTGTAGATTTGCTGATCAATTACAATATATATGGGCCAAGTTTGGACTATGACAATAAAATAACATATGCTACATTATTAGGGGCGGAGTATCAGCCGCTTCGGAAGGAATTTCAACAAGACATTGATTATATCGTGAAAGATAAAATAACAGACGTAATGATAACGACGGGAGGCAGCGACCCCTTCTTTGCAGCAAAGGCATTTACAGATGCATTTTTAGAGGAGAAGAAACTACAACAGGAGAAAATCAGGTATCATATTATCAGTGGACCATTCAATACTCATGCAGAGGAACTACATCAGTTATACGATATGAATCCCTATGTAGAGATACATGAACATGTGACCTGTATGAAAGAGATTATGAAGGAATGTGATGTGGTCCTGTCAGCAACGGGAAGTACGATATATGAAGTCAGTGCGCTGGGAATCCCGCTGATCGCGTTTTATTTTGCAGAAAACCAGCGGCAGGGTGCAGAAATGCTATCTGAAATAACACATGTTATTAACTGCGGCAATTTTGCGCAGGATTCTAAACAGGTGGTTGAAAAGGCAAGAGAAGCATTGCTGCATTATTTAAGGCAGAAAAAATACAGGGAAACTTTACACCGGGAAGAGAAATCGCTGGTGGATGGACAGGGGGCAGCACGTATTGCCAAGGCCCTGATTCAGCTTGGAAGCAGAGAGTGAAAGGTGTGGCATTTATATGAAAAAAAACAGACAGATGAATTATGAATTATTGCGTATCATTGCCATGCTGATGATCGTGTGCCTGCATTACCTGAGCAAGGGCGGGGCGTTAGGAGATTCTAAAGGAGAACTGTCAGCAACAGGATATGCTGCATGGCTGATGGAGGCTTTTTGTCTCGTAGCTGTGAATGTATATGTATTGATCAGTGGATATTTTGGTGTGGATTCCACAACTTTTACCATACGCAAACCGCTGAAAATATGGGGACAGGTATGGTTCTATTCTGTTGTGATCGGATTGGTCGCTCTTTTCTCTGGAATTGCTTCATTTGATCTGTATCGTTTTTTTACTTATGTGTTTCCTGTTGTAACGGAACACTACTGGTTTGCAACAGCGTATCTGCTGCTATGTCTTATGATGCCCTTTCTGAATGCAGGAGTTGACAGACTGGACAAGCGTTCCTTTCAAGGGATCTTAATAGGGCTGTTATTGGTGTTCAGTATCGCCAAGACGGTATTACCGATGCAGTTGCCCTGGGATCATAAAGGATATGATGCTTTCTGGTTTATTTTCCTGTATTTAACGGGAGCATATTTGAAACAATATAAAATAACAGGTGGATGGAAATGGCTTTTTGTGTATATCGCCGGGGTATTTGCAGTGTTCATGAGTTTCCTTACCTTGCAGGCTGTGTACTTGAAGCTGGGTAAAATGGGGGATTTTATATCCTATAGTTATTCTTATAATTATTTCTTTACCTATGTAGCTTCCATTGGATTGTTCTTATCATTTGCCCATGTTGGAAATAACTGGAAAGAGAATACATGCAGGGTGATTTCCACACTGGCGGGTGCAACATTTGGGGTATACCTGATACATGAACATATAGAACTTCGCTATGTGTGGGAGAACTGGTTTGGGTGTGCACAGTTTGCACAGAAACCGATCGGAATCTTTCTGCTGCATATGGCAGGTACAGTGCTGACGGTGTATCTGGTCTGCACCGCAATTGAACTTTTAAGGCAGAAGTGTTTTTTGCTGGTTACTGAAAGGCATGGTTATGAACGTGAAACAAAGTAAGATATATAGCTGTATAAAGAAATGGCTGCCAGTCCTGATCCTGTTACTGTATCCTTTGAGAAATATAAGAACAGGTATTGATCTGATGGATGCGGGGTATTCGCTGGGCAATTTCCGTTTCTTTGGAACAATGAATCAGATGTGGAAGCTTGCGACCTATCTGGCCAACATAACAGGAGTTGCACTTTCCAGATTACCTTTTGGCGATACCTGGATCGGAATGAATGTGTACACATCACTTCTGGTCGGAATAACGGCGGCATGCACATACTGTATCCTGAGAAAATGCATGGGACATCCCTTTCTGCTCTGGCTTGGAGAGATGCTGGCATTGTCATTATGCTGGGCGCCTACGACGATCTTGTATCATTATCTGGGATATATTGCTTTGACAGTGGCGACTTTATTATTGTATCGTGCATTGACCACGCACAACAACAGGTGTTATGTAATTGCGGGTATAGTGCTGGGACTGGCTGTTGGAGTTCGTATGCCCAATATCACGTATGCGGCACTGATACTTCCTGTGTGGTATTATGAATGGCTGACTCATGATAAAGAGTGGTTGAGTAATACTTTACGGTGTATTGCTGGTTTTGTGGCTGGATTTTTGATCCCTGCAGGTGTTATTGTTGTAAAATATGGCATACAGGCATATCCGGATATGATCGCCTCTTTGTTTGGTATGACGGATACGGCTACAGATTATAAGCCAGTGTCTATGATCATGGCTATGTTTGGCGATTATATCAGCTATAGCGTATGGCTGATACTGTTTGGGGTATATCTTCTGGCGGGACTTCTTTTATTCCAGATTGCCAGGGATCGATTCGTATGGGCGAAACGTGCTGTATATCTGCTTGGAATGCTGGTACTGCTTCGCTTCTGCTATGGCAGAGGCATGTTTGGGCTGGATTACACGACTTATTTTGCCATGTATAAATGGGTTACCGTATATTTGCTGATCACGATAATTTTGTGTGCATATCTGATCATAAAGCGCGAAGTTGTTAAAGAACATAAATTATGGGCGGCATTTATGCTGGTACTTATTTTCATAACGCCGCTTGGCAGTAACAATGGATTATATCCTCTGATCAATAATCTGTTTCTGATCGCTCCGGTATCTTTTGTTTTACTCTATATGGTGCTGACAAAACTGAATGGAGCCAATGGATTTGTATGGAAGAGTATGACGACTTTTGCAGTGGGATGTATGTTGTTGCAGAGTGTGCTTTTTGGTGTGTTTTTTCATTTTCATGATGTATTTTCGGAGGGCGGAAAGTATGTTGAAGCAGAAATCCCCGGAAGTATTTCCACCAGAGGAATGTATACTACCGTGGATAAAAAAGAGAAACTTGAAGCGCTCGGTGGATATCTGACAGAAAATCAGCTTACTGATAAAACGGTATTATTATATGGAGAAATCCCGGCAATTTCCTATATTTTTGACATGGAGCCGGCAGTATTTACGACCTGGGCTGATCTGCCTTCTAATTCGTTAGACAGATTGCAGGCTGATCTGGATGCGATCATACAGGATTATCCGGTAGTTATTGTAACTGATGCAGTAGGAAATGAACTGAAAAATGCAGAATACGGTGAAGATGATAAACTGAAAGCAATCTCAGCTTTCCTGCAAAGTGGCAATTACCAATGTACCTATGATCAAAAAGGATTTTGTGTATACACATCAGACAGATAAGGGTATATGGGTAAAATGATATAGATTAGAGTGAAACTTGCAAAATGCGTAAAAAGTGTGTAAGATTAGGTCAATAGAAAATGTGTTTTGGCGGGTAGAGTAATGATAGCGCAGAAATGGAGACAACTATGATTAATTTTAATGTACCTCCTTATACTGGGAAGGAAATAGAATATATAAAACAGGCTGTAGAGAACCAGAAAATCTGTGGTGATGGACCTTTTACAAAGAAATGCAATGAATGGATCGAGAAAAAAACAGGGACTGCGAAGTGTCTGTTGACACCTTCCTGTACACAGGCGACGGAACTGGCAGCTCTTCTGGCTGATATTAAGGAAGGCGATGAGATCATCATGCCGGCATATACTTTTGTATCAACAGCAGACGCATTTGTGTTGCGTGGTGCAAAACCGGTGTTTGTAGATATCAGACCTGATACGATGAACATTGATGAGACGAAGATCGAGGCGGCGATTACAGATCGTACAAGAGCAATCGTTCCGGTGCATTATGCAGGAGTTGCCTGTGAGATGGATACGATCATGGATATTGCCAACAGACATCATTTGTTTGTCATTGAAGATGCTGCACAGGGCATCATGGCTTCCTATAAAGGAAAAGCATTAGGTGCGATCGGTGATTTCGGCTGCTATTCATTCCATGAGACGAAGAATCTGAGTATGGGAGAAGGCGGGGCTATTCTGATCAAGGATGCCAAATATATTGAAGATGCTGAGATCATACGTGAGAAAGGTACGAATCGTTCCAAGTACTTCAGAGGACAGATCGATAAGTATACATGGGTAAATTATGGTTCTTCCTATCTTCCCAGTGATATGAATGCGGCTTATCTCTGGGCGCAGTTGGAACTGGCACAGAAAATCACGGATGTGAGACTGGCGCGCTGGAATCAGTACAACGAATTGTTGCAGCCATTGAAACAGAGAGGAATCCTTGAGCTTCCTACGGTTCCTGAAGGCTGTATACACAATGCGCATATGTATTATATCAAGACAAAAAATATTGAAGAGAGAACCCGTCTGATAGATTTCCTTAAAGAAAATGGAATTTTGGCGGTGTTCCATTATATTCCTCTGCATACTGCACCGGCTGGAATCAGGTTCGGCGAATTCAGAGGTGAAGATGTTTATACGACCAAGGAAAGTGAACGATTGCTTCGATTACCAATGTTCTATACATTGACAGAGGCAGAAGTTGAATATATCGTAGGTAAGGTGAAGGAGTTCTATCGCGTATAATGGAGAACCAGAGAAGGGTTTTATGGGGCAGGCTTTGGAAGGTTCTTGTTTTTGTGGGAGTACTGATAGCCGGCCTGGCGATTCGATTTGATTTTTATTATGATTTAAATGATGACACTGCAATCAGGGATATACTCTCGGGCAGATATACGGGAGAACCCAGTGGTTACTGTATTCAGATGCTGTATCCACTGGGCTGGTTGATCGCGGTCGCTTACAGAGCCATTCGCAAGATTTCTTGGTATGGCTTTTTTTTGTGCCTGTGCCAGTTTGGCGTGCTTGCGCTGATTGCCTGGAGACTGACGGCACTTGCCAAAAAGACATGGATGCAGATATTCCTTCTGATATTAGAAGGAGTATTAGTGCTGGGATTAATGGGAAGAGAGCTGGTCATTGTGCAATACAGTATTACCAGCGGTATGTGCATGATGGGGGCAGTATTCTGGTATCTGACGACTCCTGTAAACCAGAAGCCTGCACCGTATCTGCGTAGAAATCTGGTGGCTGTATTTCTGGTACTGCTGTCATTTATGCTCAGGACAGAAGTATGTATGATGCTTATGCCTTTTTTGCTGTTGGCGGGACTTAGCCAGTGGGCAAAGGAGAAAAAGCCCTTTGAGGGCACAAATGTCAGAAAATATATGTTAGTCATTGGAAGCGCTTTGCTCGGGATACTGGTATTGTATTCCCTGGACAGTTTTGCATATCGTTCCACAGAGTGGACGAGTTTTAGAAGTTTTTTTGATGCAAGGACAAACCTCTATGACTTTTACGGAATTCCGGATTATGACCAGAATCTGGAATTTTACCAGTCTATCGGGCTGTCACGGGAATCATATACTCTCTTGCAGAACTACAATTTTGCATTGGACGATTCTATTGATGAAAGTTTGTTGATGAGGATCGCTGCATACCAGAAAGAGCAGGCAGGGGAACAAAATGGGTTGTATAAAATAGGCGGATTTGTCTGCAAGAATAGCCCCAAAGAAGCACTGTGGCTATATAAGCAGCATCTGCTGACTTTTCAGTCAGGGGTGAAGCTGTGCATTCTGCTGGCTGCTTATCTGCTGTATTTCCTGCTGGCTTGTGGGCGAAGGAAAAGCGGCTGCGGCTGGCGAATGATCCTGCTGGTTGCAATACGAAGCATGTTGTGGATGTATCTGTATATGGTAGACAGGGCACTCAACAGAGTGACGACTCCACTGCTGATCACAGAGTTTGCGCTTTTATCGGCCTGGATCATACAGGAAGTGCTCGAAATGGAAGGCACAGAGAGTATAAACAGTATTCAGGTCATGAAGAAAGCAGGTGTAGTGTCGCTACTGCTTCTGTGTGGACTTACAGGTACTGTGATTAATATGGACAGCACAGGGCAAGAATACGAAATGAGAGAGGAAGCCAATGCACGTTGGAATGCACTGACTTTTTATTGCAGGGAAGATGAGGAACATTATTATTCGATCGATGTATACTCATCCACTTCTTATCATGGAGTGCCCTATTCAGATAAACTGTTTGAAGAGTCAGATAATCTGTATCGCAATTATGATATTTGCGGAGGCTGGGCAGCCAAGAGTCCTCTGACACGTACAAAGCAGTTAAAATCGGGAATAAAAGGACTGGAAGAAGCTCTGCTGACCGGAGAGGCATTATTTGTTGCAAAACCGGATTCTGACCTGATCTGGCTTAGTGAGTACTACAACAGCAGGGGGAAGACGACAGAACTCAAAGCAATAGATGAAATAGAGATGGCAGATGGAACGATTGCTTTTATCGTATATCGTCTGCAATAAAGGACAGAAATAAATCATAAGATAATTTGGAGGACAATATGGAGCAGGTAAAACAGGACCTCAGGCTGGTGGGAACACAGATTTATCTTCGCCCGATCACGGTGGAAGATACAGATATGGTGTTGAAGTGGAGAAATGATCCACAGGTTGTGAAAAATTTTATTTACCGTAAGCCCATAAGCCGTGAGGAACATTTGAACTGGATTCACGAAAAGGTAGAAAAAGGACTGGTGATACAGTTTATTGTATGTGATAAGGAAAATGACAAACCATTAGGGTGTGTTTATCTGCAGAATTTTGATACAGTCTGTAATAAGGCAGAGTGGGGGATCTTTTATGGAAATGAAGGTGCGAAGGGAAAAGGAATCGGAACAGAGTCCGGCAAACTTCTGATGCATTACGCTTTCCATGAATTGAAACTGCACAAAGTAATGGGAAGAGTACTGGCGTATAATAAGGCGAGCATCAGAGTCCATGAGAAAATGGGAGGCGTCCATGAAGCGTATTTAAAAGATGAACTTTATCTTGATGGCGAATATGTGGATGAAATCTTTTTTGGCTTTACCAAAGAAAGTACAGATGCTGTTTATCAGGAAGCCAATACGGCACAGACGAAAGTAAGTTTTGTCATTCCATGTTACCGGAGTGCCAAGACGATCGGAGCAGTCGTAGAGGAAATAAGGGAAACTATGGACAAAATACGGGGATATTCGTATGATATCATCCTTGTAAATGACTGCTCGCCAGATAATACTTTTGATGTGATCAGGGATTTGTGTGGACGTTATCAGAATATCGTGGGACTGAATCTGGCGAAAAATTTCGGACAGCATGCGGCTCTTATGGCGGGACTGCGCAGATCGGATGGAGATATTGTGGTATGTCTGGATGATGATGGACAAACTCCGGCGAATGAGGTCGGTAAACTTCTGGATGGTCTGGCGCAGGGACATGATGTTGTCTATGCAAGTTATGGAAATAAGAAGCACAGTGCTTTCCGCAACTTCGGGACATGGATGAATGATATTATGACCAGAGTGATGCTGGGAAAGCCCAAGGATTTGCATGTGACCAGTTATTTTGCGGCAAAACGCTATATTGTGGACAGTATGTTACAATATGAAAACAGTTATCCATATGTGATCGGACTGGTACTGAGGGCGACAAAGAATATTATTAATGTACCGGTGGAACACCGCAGTCGCGAAGTAGGAACCTCCGGTTATAATATGAAGAAATTACTGGCACTCTGGTTTAATGGATTTACTGCATTCTCTATTATTCCATTGCGGGCGGCAACTGTATCAGGAGCTGTTTTTGCAGCTATGGGATTTCTGTATGGAATTTACACTATTATTAAGAAATTTGTAAACCCTGCAGTTCCTATGGGATTCAGTTCAACCATGTCGGCAATTGTATTTATTGGTGGCATGCTGATGCTGATGCTTGGTTTAGTAGGAGAATATATTGGAAGAATCTACATCAGCATCAATCGCTCACCTCAGTATGTCATAAAGGAAGAAACAGGATGCAGTGGGGATAAAAGGTAGAAGCCACGCTATCGTTGTATTCCTTTTATGATTATGCTATACTACGAGAAGCATAAAAGTAACAAAAGGCAGGAAGGAGAAACTGATTGAATCCGCTTAATATTACATGGAATCCTAACTGTATAAGAAGAAACACGATCATTCAGATAGTTATCGTATCCCTTGCAATTTTCCTGCTGATCCGGGTATGGCCCTGTAATCTTGTAAAAAGTCACAGTACGTCAAAACAACAGGCAGTCAGGAATTATAAGGAATTATCAGGTGAAACATTTACTTCTGCGGATAAAAAACTTCAGACTGTTAAATTTACTGAGAATCATATAGGGAGTATTACATTATATCTGTCCTGTACTTCATATCAGGCAGGAGATAAAGTCCTGTTTCGACTGTATGATGAGGGATTTTCCTGCATTTATGAGGAAGAGTATGCCTGCAGTAAGATAGAAAAAAATTATGCAATGAAAGTAACTCCTGATCTGGATGTTGACACAGCAGCTGATTATTATTATGAAGTGCTGATACCGGAGGAAGAATCGACAGTTCTGAAGCTTGCTGTGGCAGATAACAGTTTATTGTCACAACAGGAAAATGGTCCTTTATATATTGATGGCATTATTAATGAAAGCAGTTCGTTGATCGCTGATTTCGAATATACACAGAAATTATCTGTATTTGCAGTGATTTTATATGATATTCTGATTCTGGCATTTTCAGCAGCGTGCTATTTTGGTATTTTATATCTTTTGGAAAGATTTGAAGAGTATTTACCTGAATTACTCCGATATGGCAGATGGATTGCAACAGGATTTGGCGGTATGTTTGCAATTGTTGTCTTTATTCTGACGGTTCTGCATAATTCATTTGGTGGTGAAATTGCAGACAGAGTTGTGTATACATTAGGAATACTGGCTGGAACAGCGTGGTATATGTACGCCCTCTGGATACCAAAGGATAGAAGAAAACCTTCCAGACTGACACAGGAGAGGCAGATATCACTTATCTGGCGCAATTATATACAGACGATTGCCTTTGGATTTCTGTTTTACGCATTATGTATGTATGTAAATGCGGACAGAGAATATTTTCATTATACAAATACGAGATGGATGCTGATTTTTCTGGGGATTGCTTTTTTGATGATCCATTCGGAAAAGGAATTGATGAATATTCCTTCTTATGTATGGACAGGTGTTTCGGTGATTGGTGCAATTTTTTACTGTCATGGTTATACAGATGACAGTGAATTATATCTTGCTAAATTAACAGCGGCAGTTGTAGTAGTGTGGGGACTGGTTGTGATCAATGCCATATTGCAGTGCAAAAAGCAGGCATGGAAAGCGGTTCATAAACCATTCGCAGTTATATGGCTTGTATTTGGCATACTTATGATAATTTTCCGCTATCAGAAAACATGGCCTTTTACGGCAACACTGCCATTTGCAGTACTGCTTCTGTATAATCTGAGCGCGGCACAAAAGAGCAGATTGCTTAAGAATCTGGCAAATGGAATTATTGTAAGCTTTGGCTTTGTGGTATTGTTCAGCCTGCACCACAGACCATATCATTACTGGATGAGATACCGGTATAATATGATATTCCATACGGTTGCGAGTACCGGAATGTATCTTTCCACCGTATTTGCTGCATTAGTTGCCAAAATATATGGGAAATGGAAGGATAAGGAATTTAAATGGAACAGGTGTGCAGGAGAATTATTCGTCCTTGCAGCAGTAGTATCCTTTGTATTGTTTACAATGTCGAGAACGGCCTTGCTTACCATGTCAGTTACTTTTATTCTGGTGGTATTGCTTAGACAGTGGGTATATCGCATCAATGTAAAACAGGTATTCATGGAGTTTGGAATCATTATTATGGCGGTTGGATTATCATTTCCGTTTATGTATTCAACTTTAAGAATGGTGCCTGCTGTTGCTGATGATCCGGTTCGATATGATCTGGAACCACAGGACAGTTCCTATATGATCTACGAAGGCGATCCGGTTGACTCTGATAAATATATGAATATTGAACGTTTCTTTAATCTGTTCTTTAATCGACTGGATATGGGGCAGGCAAAAGGACTGGAGATACAGGAAAACAATACAGAATCAGAACTGCTTGCATATGCAGGAGACACATATTTACCGGTTGCTACAGGAACTTCCGGTGATAAGTATGTATTGGAAAGTAATTCAGATGTATCAAATGGCAGATTTGAAATATTTCTTGCATATTTGCAGCGTCTTAATATTACCGGACATGATAAAATGACGGCAGAAGGGACTGATTACGGGCATGCTCATAATTCCTATATTCAGGTAGCGTATGATTTTGGCAGTATTGCAGGGGTTGTTTTTTTAATCCTTTGCGCTTATACTTTGATACAGTCAGTGTTACTGTTTAAAAAGCATGGGGAAAAATATGGAACTTTTATCATACCATTCGCATTTATTGTAAATTTCGGCTTTATGAGCGTTACAGAATGGGCATTTCATCCATGTATTCCTGCAGGTTTCTGTTTTCTGTTTGTACAGATGCTGCTCATGCAGGAAGGGAGAAATAATAAGGGTTAACTTGGAGATGAAGCTATGAAAATATGGAATCGTTTAAATAGTCAGATATTACATCGCAGAATTGTGCTGATCATATTTGACATTATGACGGTATGCGTGTCAAGCGTCATACCGTTATGGCTTCGTTTTATCGACGAAGAAACAATCCCGGATATCTATATGGGATCAGCGTGGGATTTTCTACTGATCAATATAGTTATCACATTGATTGTGTTTTATTTATTTAAATTGTATCAGAGCCTGTGGGCTTTTGCGGGACCAACGGAGGCACAGAATATTGTGGCTGCGTGTTTTTTGTGTGCTGTATTAAATTATGGTGGTATGAAGCTGCTGCATTTTCCTATTCCTCGTAGTTATTTCTTTATGTATGCCATGGTTCTGACAGCAATTACAACGTTTGGCAGATTTTCTTATCGATTTATAAGAAGCATCAGGCATAAAGCCCAGAATAAGCGTAATGCATCCAAAGTCATGGTGATCGGGGCAGGAGAAGCAGGCAATACCGTTATTAAGGAACTGGTAAACAGCACATACTGCACGATGTCCGTAAAGTGCATTATCGATGATAATTCCAGTAAATGGGGACAGTTCATTCAGGGAATCAAGATCGTAGGAGGCAGAGACAAGATTGTTGAAAGTGCTGCTTTTTATGGTATTGATGAGATTATTATAGCTATCCCGTCTGCAAACAGGGCAACTATGCGTGAACTGGTTGAAATCTGCAAGGAAACCAATTGTAAACTTCGTACTCTGCCGGGAATTTATCAGTTGGTCAATGGAGAAGTCAATGTAAGTAAATTACGTGATGTAGATGTAGAAGACCTGCTTGGCAGAGATCCTATCAAGGTAGACATGGAATCTATCTATAACTATGTAAAAGGTAAGGTCATTCTGGTAACTGGCGGCGGTGGTTCTATCGGCAGTGAGTTATGCAGACAGATTGCGGGACATGAGCCGAAACAACTGATCATCGTTGATATTTATGAAAATAATGCTTACGACATACAACAGGAATTAAAATACAAATATCCCAATCTTGATCTGGTGGTACTGATCGCATCTGTACGAAATACCAATCGTATGAACCATATCATGGAGAAATATCATCCGGATATCATCTACCATGCGGCTGCACACAAGCATGTACCGCTTATGGAGGACAGTCCGAACGAAGCGATCAAGAATAATGTATTTGGCACCTGGAAGACCGCACAGGCAGCCGTTCAGTACGGGGTTAAGAAGTTTGTTATGATCTCCACGGATAAGGCGGTGAATCCAACGAATATCATGGGGGCATCCAAGAGAATCTGCGAAATGATCATACAGACATATAACCGGCATTATGATACAGAGTTTGTAGCGGTGAGATTTGGAAATGTATTGGGAAGTAACGGCAGTGTTATTCCTTTGTTCAAAAGACAGATCATGGCAGGAGGGCCGGTTACCGTTACCCATCCTGATATTATCCGCTACTTCATGACAATTCCGGAAGCAGTATCACTGGTATTGCAGGCAGGTGTTTATGCAAAGGGTGGAGAGATTTTCGTACTGGATATGGGAGAACCTGTTAAGATACTTGACCTTGCAAAGAATCTGATCCGCTTATCCGGATATAAGGTTGATGAAGATATTAAGATTGAGTTCACAGGACTTCGTCCGGGAGAAAAACTTTATGAAGAGCTTCTTATGAATGAAGAAGGTCTGACAGATACGGAGAACAAGCTGATCCACATTGGCAAGCCGATAGAATTCGATGAAGTAAAGTTCTATGCACAGTTATATAGTCTGGAAAAGGCTGTCGATATGGAGTGTGAGGATGTAAGACCGATGATTCAGGAAATCGTTCCTACTTATGTTCCAAAGAAGCAGCAGTAAATGAAAGGAGCCACAGGTATGTATCAGGGGCAATTTGATAAATTTGAACAGAAGGTATGGCTCAGTTCCCCCACAATGCATGGAGAGGAACTGGATTATATAAAGGAAGCCTACGAGACAAACTGGATGTCTACGGTCGGAAAAAATATAAATGAAATCGAAAGAATGGCATGTGAAAAGGTTGGCTGTAAATATGCTGTTGCATTATCTGCAGGTACCGCGGCACTTCACATGGCAGTGAAGCTGGCAGGAATCAAACCGGGACAACATGTTTTTTGCAGTGATATGACTTTTGATGCCACAGTAAATCCTGTTGTATATGAGGGTGGAGTTCCCGTTTTTATTGACACGGAATATGATACCTGGAATATGGATCCTGTAGCGCTGGAAAAGGCATTTGAACTGTATCCTGATGTAAAAGTAGTAGTTGTGGCGCATTTGTATGGTACACCCGGAAAAATTGATGAGATCAGGGCTGTCTGTGAAAAATATGGAGCTGTGATTATTGAAGATGCAGCAGAGTCCTTCGGTGCAAGCTATAAAGGACAGCAGACAGGTACCTTTGGCAACTTTAATGCAATTTCCTTTAATGGAAATAAGATCATTACCGGTTCTGCCGGAGGCATGTTCCTAACAAACAGCAGGGAAGATTGTGAAAAGGTCAAGAAGTGGTCAACACAGGCAAGGGAAAATGCTCCCTGGTATCAGCATGAAGAACTTGGCTATAATTACCGAATGAGTAATGTAATTGCCGGTGTGATCAGAGGGCAGTTACCTCATCTGGAAGAACATATTGCCCAGAAAAAGGCGATTTACGAGAGATACCGTGAAGGTTTGAAGGATTTACCGGTTATGATGAATCCTTATAATGAGAAAGACTCTGAGCCTAATTTCTGGTTATCCTGCCTGATCATTGAGCCGGAGGCAATGTGTAAGCAGGTAAGAGGCGAATGCGAGGCTTTATATAATCCGGAACATGGCAAAAGCTGTCCGACAGAAATTCTGGAGGCAATCGCATCTGTTAATGCAGAAGGCAGACCTATCTGGAAGCCGATGCATATGCAGCCAATTTACAGAATGAATGGATTTGTAACCAGAGAAGGAAATGGCAGAGCCAGGACCAATGCTTATATTCAGGGAGGCGCGGTTGGTAAAGACGGCAGACCACTGGATGTAGGTATGGATATTTTCCAGAGAGGGCTGTGCCTGCCAAGTGATAACAAGATGACCGCAGAGCAGCAGGAGCGGATCATTGAAGTGATCAAAGCATGCTTTGAATAAGATGTAGAAAGGATTACAGGATGTACAGAAAAGTTGTAAAGAGACTATTAGATATTATAATTTCATTAGCAGCACTTATTATTCTGAGTCCTGTTCTTTTGATCGTAGCGATTCTGGTGAGATGTAAGCTGGGGAGTCCTGTTATCTTTCATCAGGAAAGACCCGGATATCATGAGAAAATATTTAAACTGTGCAAATTCCGTTCCATGACAGATGAACGTGACGCAGAGGGCAATTTACTGCCGGATGCAGTGCGCCTTACGAAGTTTGGAAGAATTCTCAGGGCTACCAGTCTGGATGAGTTGCCTGAACTGTGGAATATTCTAAAAGGCGATATGAGTTTAATTGGTCCAAGACCTCTGCTGGTAAGTTATCTGCCTTATTACACAGAAGAAGAACAGCTTAGACATACAGTACGTCCGGGACTTACGGGACTTGCACAGGTAAGTGGCAGAAACCTGCTTGACTGGGACAGGAGAATTGCAAAAGATGTGGAATATGTAAAGAATTTGTCCTTTGCAATGGATCTAAAGATTTTCTTCCTGACAATAAAGAAAGTATTTGTTCATGAAGATATTGCGGTCGATACAAATCAGGCAGAGGGAAATTTTGCTGAAATCAGAAAGGCACGTCTGGAAGCCGAAAGGGGTAAAGCATGAATTTATTGATATTAAGCTGCGGTACCAGAGACAAGGTGGTACAGTATTTTAAGAAAGCATTTGCAGGAGAGGGCAGAATTATCTGTACAGATGCCAGTCCGTATGCTCCGGCATTATATGAGGGAGATGCACATTATATTGTACCAAGGATCACAGAGCCTGGTTATATGGATATCATACTGGATATCTGTCATAAGGAGCAGATTGCAGGAGTTTTGTCACTGATCGATCCTGAATTATCCCTGATCGCACAGCATAAGGATGAGTTCGAGGCTCTTGGAACAACAGTAATAGGTTCTTCCTATGAGTTGTGCGAGAGAACCTTAAATAAATGGGAACTTTATAACTGGATGTGTGAACATGGATATGCCTGTGCCAGATCTTATATTTCTCTGGATGACTTTTACAGGGCTCTGGAGCAGGGAGAAGTGCAGTATCCTGTATTTGTAAAGCCCATGAAGGGCAGTGCCAGCCTGCATATTGCAAAGGCAGAAGATAAAGAAACCGTAGAACTGTTGTATCACCATGGAGAGCAGATGATGATCCAGGAGTTCATGGATGGACAGGAGATCGGTGTAGATTGCTATATTGATATGATCAGTGGAGAAGTGGTATCCATTTTTTGCAAAAAAAAGCTGGTCATGAGAGCAGGAGAAACGGATAAGGCAATATCCTTTGTGGATGATAAGCTGTTTGATCTGGTCGAGCGATTTGTAACAGAGAGTGGTTTTAGAGGGCAGATAGACATTGATGTATTTGAAAAAGATGGTGTTTATTATATATCAGAGGTAAATCCCCGCTTTGGGGGCGGATATCCCCATGCATACGTCTGTGGCGCTGACCACATGACACTGATCCGCAATAATCTGGCAGGAATTCCAAACGAAAAAAATATTGGCAGATATCAGACAGGAAAAGTCATGATGAAGTACAATGAGATCATGATAACAGACGAAGTACAGGAGTAACCGTAATGAAAAAGATATTGATACTTGCCAATTCAGCAAGCGGGTTGTATGATTTTAGAAACGAGCTGTTACTCAGGCTGTTGAAAGAAGGATATGAAGTACATATCAGTCTGCCCGATGAAGACAAGGTTCCGGAGCTTGCAGCAGAAGGCTGCAGGGTATATCATACACCATTAGACAGAAGAGGAATGAACCCTGTCAGGGATATGAAGCTGATGCGGGCATATGACCGGCTGTTGGCGCAGATAAAACCTGATGTGGTCCTGACTTATACGATAAAGCCCAATATATATGGCAATTTGTGTTGCCGCCGCCGCCATATTCCTTATCTTGTGAATATTACAGGACTTGGCTCTGTTTTTGAAAATGGCGGTATGGTACAGAAGTTAGTAGTATTTCTCTACAGGATGGCATTGAAATCAGCTTCCTGTATATTTTTCCAGAATGAAACGAACAGAGAAATCTTTGAAAAGTATGGAATCAGAGGAAAGAAATCGAGGCTGGTATCGGGTTCCGGCGTGAATCTGGAAAGACATTGTGCAGAAGAATATCCGGCACAGACAGAACCTGTCAGATTCCTGTATGTTGGCAGACTTATGAAGGAAAAGGGCATAGAGGAACTGCTGTATGCTGCCAGAGCAATGAAGCAGGAATATCCTGATGTAATATTTGAACTGGTCGGCTATTACGAGGATGATTATAAATCTATCATAGAACAGTATGAAAAAGAAGGAATTGTCACATTGACCGGTTATCAGAAGATCATGCATCCTTATTATCAAAAGGCGTGGGCTGTTCTGATGCCGAGCTATCATGAGGGAATGTCCAATGTGGTTCTGGAGGCAAGTGCTACTGCAAGACCTGTACTGGCATCAGATATTCCGGGGTGCCGTGAAGGTTATGACGAAGGAATAACAGGATTTGGATATCCGGCAAGAGACAAGGAAGCGCTGCTTGCAGCCCTTCGTAAGTTTATGGCACTTTCCTATGAAGAGAAAAAGCAGATGGGACTCAATGCCAGAACCAAAATGGAGCGTGAATTCGACCGCCAACAGGTCGTGAATGCATATATAGAAGAAATCAAGTCATTATAAACAATGGAGGATAAAAAGATGAGTTTATACGAGGATATTGTAAACGGAAAAGAGAAATTATCATTAGTTGGATTGGGCTATGTAGGTATGCCGATCGCAGTTGCTTTTGCAAGAAAGATCAAAGTCGTAGGTTTTGACTTAAATGCAGCCAAAATTGACTTATATAAGTCCGGTGTAGATCCTACAAACGAAGTTGGCGATGATGTGATCAAGAATACAACAGTAGAATTTACTGCTGATCCATCCAGATTAAAGGAAGCCAAGTTCCATATCGTAGCAGTGCCTACTCCTGTAAATGATGACCATACACCTGATCTTACACCGGTAGAAGGTGCGAGCCGTATTCTGGGACAGAACTTAACCAGGGGCTCCATTGTTGTATTTGAATCTACAGTATATCCTGGTGTAACAGAAGATATCTGTGTGCCAATCCTGGAGAAGGAATCAGGATTAAAATGTGGTGTAGATTTTAAGATCGGTTATTCACCTGAGCGTATCAATCCTGGCGATAAGGTTCACAGATTAGAGACAATTACCAAGATCGTATCCGGTATGGATGCAGAAACACTGGATGAAGTAGCCCATATCTATGAACTTGTTGTAGAGGCAGGGGTTTACCGTGCAGAGAGCATCAAGGTAGCAGAGGCTGCAAAGGTTATTGAGAACAGCCAGAGAGATATCAATATCGCATTTATGAATGAGTTGTCCATTATCTTTAACAAAATGGGTATTGATACGAAATCCGTATTATCAGCAGCAGGAACCAAGTGGAATTTCCTGAAATTCCAGCCGGGACTTGTAGGTGGACACTGTATCGGTGTTGATCCTTACTATCTGACTTATAAGGCAGAGCAGTTAGGCTATCATTCACAGATCATTCTGTCAGGTCGTCGTATCAATGATGATATGGGCAAGTATGTAGCAGAGAATCTGGTAAAAAATCTGATCAAGGCAGACATCCCTGTAAAGAGTGCCAAGGTAGCTATTCTGGGCTTTACCTTCAAGGAAAACTGTCCGGATACCAGAAATACCAAGGTTATCGATATTTATAAAGAATTACAGGAATATGGTATTACTCCTATGGTAGTTGACCCTGCCGCTGATGCAGCAGAAGCCAAGAGACTCTATGGTATTACTTTTAATTCCATGGAAGATATCAAAGATATGGATGCGGTTATCGTTGCTGTATCCCATAAGCAGTTCCTGACACTGGATAAGGAGAAGATCAGTTCCCTTTACAGCAAGACAAATGCGAAGAAAGTATTAGTTGATATTAAGGGAATCTTTGACAGAAAAGAATATAGCACAGAGGATTATATTTACTGGAGATTGTAATTGTACATGAAAAGAAAATGGCAGAAGCTACTTTTATTTATATTCTTATTGATAATATTTATGGGTAGCTTCCTGCTCTTTGGAAGCAGAACCTATACAGATACCGGCAGTTATGAAGTAATGTCGCCGATCAGGGAACCGTTTTATGGTGTGGTCTTAAATATCTACAGAAGTTTATTCGGAGAATATAGCTACACTGCAGTTGCATTGACACAGAATATATTTGCAGTCATTGTATGTTATTTGCTGCTGGGATATATTATAGAGTCAAATCACATTCATTCTGTGGTAACGAAATCTGCAATGCTGATCGCTGTTTTAATGCCTTATATAGTAACCCCTTTTTTTACAGTATCACGTATGGTCATTGCGAATGCAATCATAACAGAAGGAATCACTCTGTCATTATATAATCTCTATTTTTATTTTTTACTGCATATAGTATGGGAGAAACAGGCAGATCAGAAAAAATATGTAACATACAGTATAGTAAGCCTTGTAATTGCCCTTATCCTTACCTTGACAAGAGGACAGATGCTGGTTACAGTCATTGCATGGTTCATTGTTGAAGCAGTGGCACTGCATATACGGTATCGAAAACAGGATTCCGGATCATTTTGGAAAAACATGTGCATCTGTGTCCTGCTTGTGATCATAACAATTGCTCTCAGGACGTTTTCAGTAGGAATCTATAACTATGTAAATAATGGGGCATTTTCTCAGACACCTTATGGTAAGGTAACACTGTTTACCAATGTATTATATGTGTCACAGAGGGATGCTGATCAGAATATAGAGGATGATACACTTAGAACATTGTATGACCGGATTTATGATAAAGCAGTAGAGCAGGGTGTTTTATATGGAGATGCACCCAGTGGATTAACTGCAGAGGCAGAATTTTTCTCCAGCGCACATGACACGTTAAAAATGGATATTATAGAGGCAGAACTTACAGATTATATAGAGAAAACATACGGAAATGTGAGCTATCTGGAACGGTTGAAACTGATGGATCAGATGGCAGGCAATATGATGAAAGCTGTTTTGAGAGACTGTATACCTGCCTATATGGTTCATTATATGAGAAATATTGCGGTAGGATTGATCCGAAGTGTTGCGGTTCTCAATCCATTATTATATATTCCGGTTATATGTGGATATTTATTTTTGATCATTGCAGGAATTTATCTGGGAATAAAAAAGAAAGAATATAAGGTGTTTGGCTTTTGGGGGCTGACAGCATTGCTGACAGCAGGTACGACCGGAGCTGTATCACTTACTATTATGTGTCTTTCCAGATATATGATATATAATACTTCCTTAATCTATTTATGTGGTATTTTAATACTGTGGAAAATTACAGGAAGAAGAAAAGAGGATAAATAAGATGGGCTATAAAAATCTGAAATTTGATGAAAAGAGTGTATTCCTTGTAACAGGTGGTGCCGGTTTTATCGGTTCTAACCTGTGTGAGGCATTAACAGATATGGGATATCAGGTAAGATGTCTGGATGATCTGTCTACGGGACGTGAGGAAAATGTAAAGCTGCTTCAGGACAGACCTAACTACACCTTTATTAAGGGAGATATCAAAGATCTGGATACCTGTATGAAGGCATGTGAGGGCGTTGATTATGTCATGAATCAGGCTGCATGGGGTTCTGTTCCCAGAAGTATTGAGATGCCTTTATTCTATGAACGTAACAACATTATGGGTACTCTGAACATGATGGAAGCAGCCAGACAGAATGGCGTAAAGAAGTTTGTTTATGCATCCAGTTCTTCTGTATACGGGGATCATCCTGTACTGCCTAAGAAAGAGGGACAGGAAGGTAATCTGTTATCTCCTTATGCATTAACAAAGCGCGTAGATGAAGAGTATGGTAAACTCTACAAAAGACTGTACGGACTGGATACTTACGGACTTCGCTATTTCAATGTATTTGGACGCAGACAGGACCCTAACGGTGCGTATGCAGCAGTTATTCCGAAGTTCATCAAGCAGCTTCTGGATGGTGAAGTGCCTACGATCAATGGTGATGGCAAGCAGTCCAGAGACTTTACTTATATTGATAATGTTATCGAAGCAAATATGAAGGCATGTCTGGCTCCTTCAGAAGCAGCAGGACAGGCATTTAACATTGCTTACGGTGGAAGAGAGTATTTAATTGATATTTATTATGACCTTTGCAAGGCATTGGGTAAGAATGTAGAACCTCATTTCGGACCGGACAGAGCCGGCGATATCAAGCATTCCAATGCTGATATTACCAAGGCGAAAGAGCTTCTGGGATACGATCCGGATTATGATTTCTCCAAGGGCATTGCACTGGCAATCGACTGGTATAAGGCTAATCTATGAAAATAACGATCAGAATGGACGATATTACGCCTGATATGGATTGGGCAAAGTTCCTTAGATTTAAGGAACTTTGTGATCTGTATCAGGTCAAACCGCTTATAGGGGTAGTTCCTGATAATCAGGATACTATGCTGCATATTGAGGAGCCAAGAGCAGATTTCTGGGAGTATCTGCATGCCTTACAGAAAGAAGGCTGGTGCATTGCACAACATGGTTGTACGCATATCTACAGCACACATAAAAAGGGATGTTTCCCATTGAATTCTCTTTCTGAATATGCAGGCATCTGCTATGAAGACCAATATGATTCTTTAAGAAAAGGACAGCAGATATTAAAAGAACATCATATTGATACAGATATATTTATGGCACCGGCTCATTCCTACGATTATAATACTCTGAAGGCTTTAAAAGAGCTGGGGTTTCATAAAGTAACGGATGGATTTGGCAGCCAGCCATATCAGTGGCAGGGTCTGACTTTTTATCCTATTTCTTTTAAGCAGAGCAGCAGCTTGAAGCAGGAAGCGGGATATACAACTTTTGTCATTCATGCCAATACAATGAATGATAAAGATTTTGCAAGATATGAGCAGATGTTTGAACAGCATAAGGACAGGCTGATTTCCTATACGGAGTATTTGCAGGCTGATACAGTCGTGCGGGGAGTGATCGGCCATTGGATGGAACACCTGAAGGCATTGAGTAAATATATGCTGGTTCAGATAAAGAGCAGACTTTAGGATTTCTGCAGACAGATAAAAGGAGGTGTGGGTATATGGCTGAACAAAAAGCAGATGAGAAAACAGTCAGGGTTTTGCATGTGCTTGGCACTACAAATCTGGGTGGCGCAGAAAGCAGGATTATGGAATTGTACCGTTGTATTGACAGAAACAGGGTTCAATTTGACTTTCTGGTCCATACCAGGGAGGATGGACATTATAGTGAGGAGATCCGTTCACTGGGTGGTCATATATACATCCTTCCAAGATTCAAATTTTTTAATATAGTCCAATATCGCAGGGCAATACACACTTTCTTTAAAGAACATACAGAATTTACGGTCGTACAGGGGCATATGACCAGTACGGCATCTATTTATCTTCCGATTGCCAAAAAGGAATATGCCAAACAGTCATTACCGTTAATAACGGCAGCCCACGCCAGAAGTGCAGGGGTGGACAAGGGACTAAAAGGCATTGCAACCAGAATATTGCGTTTCCCTTTAAAGAACAGAGCGGATTATCTGTTTACATGCTCCAAAGAGGCAGGAATCGCAGTATATGGGGAAAAAGCAGTCAGAGAGGGAAGAGTATGGACAATTCCCAATGCCATAGATACGCAGCGTTTCCGGTTCAGACAGGATGTGCGTGATGAGATACGCAGTGAACTTGGAATTCAGAATAAATTTGTGATAGGTCATGTAGGACGTTTTGGGTTTATGAAAAATCACACATATCTGGTGGATATTTTTGCAAAATTATGTGAAAAGCGGAAAGATGCGGTTCTTGTTATGATCGGCAAAGGAGAACAGGAAGAGGCTATACGTGAAAAGATCAAAGGGCTTGGACTGGAGGACAGGGCATATTTCCTTGGAAACAGATATGATGTCGAGAAATATTATCAGGCATTTGACTATTTTGTATTTCCTTCTACGTTTGAAGGTCTGCCCGGAAGTGTAGCAGAAGCGCAGGCAGCAGGGCTTCATTGTCTGGTCTCTGATAAGATAACGAAAGAAGTTGCGCTTACTGGCCTTGTATCATACCGAAGCATAGAGGAACCTCCACAATTATGGGCAGATGAGATCCTTAAGAATGCGCAGGAAGCATTGATCCGTGGAGATACAGGAGAAGCAATTGTACAGAAAGGATTCGATGTGAGAAGGCAGGCTGTACAAATGGCAGAATTTTATCGGACAGGGAAAAATCCGGCGGGACATATTACAGAATAGAGAAAGCAGGTTGACATAATGATAGATGTTATATATCAGAAGAAATTTTTGAAAGTAAATCAGATATGGTATCCGGGTAAACGAACAGTAGGATCACTTCTTAAGGAAAAGAGAAAGGCAGACATTCTGTTTGTTCATGGAGCACCGATAGAGGAGACAAAAGGCAGTTTCCGGGGCTGGCAGGAATATCATACCTGTAGAAATGATCTGACGATTTCTGAGGAAGATATGTTGACAAATATAAATAAAGCTGTGAAGTACCAGTTCCGCCGCAGTGAAAAAGACAATATTGAAATTGCCTTTTATACCAGAGAGGATATAGAGAAGCACCCGGAATTACTGAATACTTTTCAGGATATATATGCAAGAATGTATCGTTCCAAGGGTTCGGATACGAAGCTGAATGTAACTGCAATTGAAAGATATCTGGCAGCAGATGGTATTATTTTCTCAGCAGCAATACATGAAGGAGAAGTTCTGGTATTTCATTCCTATATTTGTGATAACGAAGAAGCTAGACTTCTTCATTCTGCATCCTGCTTTAGAGAAGAGAGTGCAGATCAGTCAATGATAGGCAGAGCCAATAAGAGATTGCATTGGGAAGACATTAAGTACTTCAAGCAAAAGGGTCTGTTGCGATATGACTGGGGCGGAATCTCTGATTTTGAAAATCCTAATGGAATTGATGAATTTAAGTTAAAATTTGGTGGAGAAAAGATAACGTATTATAACATTTTCGCAGGAAATACTGTATTAGGTAAGGCTGCAGTTCTGGCGATGAAAGCAATGAAAAAGGTAAACTGATATATGGAAACATCCACAAAAATCAAAGTCATGCTGATCGTTCCAATGCTTGATCAGGGCGGATTGGAGCGTGTGTGTGCGTTAACGGCACAGTTATTGAAAACTAAATATGAAGTGCATCTGGTCGTATTTAATACGGAAGGTATGATTTATGATGTGAGTGGAGTACATTTGATCGATTTGCATCTGGGTGCTGTATCCGGCAAACTGGGTAAAGCAGTTAATGTATATAAACGGGTCAGACAGGTAAAAAAGCTGAAGAATCAATTAGGAATCCAGATCAGTTACAGCTTTGGACAGACTGCGAATATGGTAAATGTATTATCTAAATGTCATGATAAGACCTGGGCAGGAATCAGGGGATATGGTGCGTTGGAGGACCACAGGCAGATGCAGTTCGTATGTAAGCGTGCAGACAGAATGGTAAGCTGTACGAAAATTATGGAACAGGAAATAGAAATGTCCTATCCTGTAAAAAGTTCGGCGACCTTGTATAATCCATGCAATTTAGAGGAAATCAGTGCCTTATCTCAGAAAAATATTGATGAAAAGACAGCAGAATTTCTGGAAAGATCAGGTCCAACCATAGTTTCTATGGGACGGGCGCACGATGTAAAAGGTTTCTGGCACTTGATCAAGAGTATTAAGCTTGTACAGAAACGGGTACCGGATGTGAAACTTATGATAATTGGAGACGGTGATTACAGTGAATACCGGAAACTGGCCAGGGAACTGGATATAGAAGAACAGGTTCTGTTCACCGGAGTACAGAAGAATCCCTTTGCATTGTTAGCACGGGCAGATGTATACGCATTGACTTCGGACAGCGAAGGCTTTCCAAATGCATTGATCGAAGCAATGGCAGTAGGATTGCCCTGTGTCAGTGTCAATTGTAAAACAGGACCTGCTGAGATCCTGCAGGATGATTACATGCAATGTAGTGTACAGGATAAGGTATACCATGCAGATTATGGGATACTTACACCGATCTTTTATGGGGGCAAGAATCTCGATGCCGGCATGATTTCGCAGGAAGAGGAAATATTTGCCGGAGAATTGGCGGAATTATTACTGGATCAGGAACTTATGACTTCATACCGGAGTAAGGCACTGTATCGCGCAAGTCAATTTGGTGTGGATGCATACGTCAGGGAAATTGATAAATTAATTGCACAGGAATTAGTATGACCGGAGGTAGAAAATGACAGACAGCAGAAAAAAAAGAATGATTTTATATAGTGTTCTATTTGCGGTCAGTGCAGTATTTTATCTGTTCTGGTACTGGCATGACGGAATTGTTATTACACCGGATGCACAGTCATATATTGATATGGCCAGTGACAGAGAACCTATATATCCATTATTTCTTTGGCTTTGCAGAGGTCTGGCGGGGCAGACAGGGTACCAGGATCTTGCAGTTATCCTACAGTGCATTTTAGCAGCAGTTGCAGCAGTAGTGATCACAATGAAACTGCAGGAACGATTTTCACTGGGATTGATCGGAACAGGGGGAATCCTGCTGATCCAATATGGAATTACTTTTCTTAATCGTTTTGTTGCACAACGCAAATACAGCTATTATAACAGCATTGAAACAGAGGCCATTACCTATTCGTTATGGATTTTGTTCATATTAAGTCTTTTGGAAATGGTTTATGATAAGAGTAAGAAAAGCATATTATGGAGCATTATCCTGGCAGTTATCCTGATGGCAACAAGAAAGCAGATGCTTATTGCATTTGGACTTTTGTTCCTGTGTATTCTGACAACATGGTATAAGGATAAAGGATGGAAAAAGGCATTTACAGGTGCCATACTTCTGGTGATAATAGGATTGGCATCAACAAGACTGATAGATTGTGCATATAATTATGTATCGCGGGGAGAGTTTGCTCCCCATACCGGAGATTCCAGTTTTATATTAGGTACGGAACTTTATGTAGCCAATCCGGATATGGCTCAGTACATTCAGGATGATGACAGACGTGCTGTTTTTAATGAGATCATGGAAAGAGCAGATGAAAATGAATATAATGCGCAATATGCAGGAAGTGGCTGGCAGAATATAGAAGATCACTACAGTGCATCTTATGATCGTATTAAGTTTGATATTGTTATGGTAGTCATACGTGAATATCAGGATAAACATAATGTGCCACAGGAATACAGAGATTCCAATTATAATGAGATCGCAGATGCAATGATGAAAGAATTGCTGATGCCGTGTATCCCGGGGATTATAAGAATCTTTGGCAGTAATGTTGTACACGGAATGGTAACTACGGTCTTGAAAGTTCATAGAATTCTGAACTGGATAGCTGTAATTTTGTATATTGCTTATGTGAGCGTTTTTATAAGGTTGATCCAGATCCGGGGATTAAAGAATTGCAGTAACAGTTCGGTTCCGTTTGCGTTGCTGGTTATACTGGCGATTGTTTTTAATGTCGTATTAACATCTGCTACAATATATCCTCAAATGCGATATATGTTATACAACACAGCGCTGTTTTATCAGGCGGGACTTATTATGTTGCTGGAATTGTTTCATGAGGAGAAGAAACGGAGAAACGGATGAAAAAGATAGTATTTCACATACATTGTCTTGAACGGGGCGGAGCTGAAAGAGTAGTATCGAACCTCGCAGGGCAATTTGTCAATCATGGATACGAAGTATATATTGCAACTGAAGAACAGGGAGAAAACGAATACGAGATAGACAGTAAGATCCATAGAGTTCACGTAGGTTTGACCCAAAAGCAGGAACAGAACGGAAGAATTTTGAAGTTCGTGGATAGGATCATAAATTTACGCAGATTTCTTCTGGATGTAAAACCGGATATTGTGATCGCATTTGCAAGAAAAGCTAATTATCGGGCGTTGACGGCAACTATCGGTACCAGGATTCCTGTAGTTATTTCAATCAGAATTTCACCGGTGGGCTGGTATGATTTTCCTTCCGATAAGATACAGATCCCGCTTCTGTTCAGAAGAGCTGCCGGTTGTGTATTTCAGACTCAGGAGCAGAAAGATTTCTTCCCTGAGTATGTACAGGAGAGATCCAGAATTATTCTCAATGCCATCAATCCTGTTTTTATAGGCAATCCAATACCTGAGAAAAGAGAAAAGGTAGTAGTACATTCCGGTAGAATTGTAGATTTTAAAAATCAGCAAATGCTGATCAGAGCATTTGAAAAAGTGCATCAAAAACATCCGGATTATATTTTGAAAATATTTGGACAGGATACCCACGATGGAACATGGCAGAAACTGGAAGCGCTTATTGAGCAGAATCAGGCGTGGGATTATGTGAAATTAATGGGAGGAAGTAATCAGCTTCAAAAGGATATGATAAATGGAGCAGTTGCAGCATTCTCATCGGATATGGAAGGAATGCCTAATGCTATGCTGGAAGCGATGGCATTGGGATTACCGGTGGTTGCCACTGATTGCCCTCCAGGTGGACCTCGTATGGTGATCACACCGGAAGAGAACGGTATTTTAGTTCCTGTAGGGGACGAAGATGCACTGGCAAAAGCAATTAACAGGCTGATAGAGAACCCTGCATTGGCTGATAAAATGGGTAGAAATGCTGCCAAAATAGGAGAAAAAGCGGGAGCAGATGTAATTTTTAAGGAATGGGAGGATTATCTTCTGGAGATTTGTAATAAAAGATAGAGAAAGGTGAAGGGAGGCCTGGACTATGTGTGGAATATGTGGCTTTATATCAAAAAAGAGGATTACTTTAGAACAATTGAAACATATGAATGATACAATGTATCACAGAGGACCTAATGATAGTGGAGAAGAAATTTTTCAGGCATCTGCAGATTACAATGTAGGACTGGCACAAAGGAGGCTTTCCATATTAGATCTGTCTATGTTGGGACATCAGCCCATGCATTCAGCAAATGAGAGACTTGTTATTACCTATAATGGAGAAATATACAATTTTCTTGAATTGCGGGAGGAATTAAAGGATTATCCATTTAAATCCCATTGTGATACAGAAGTAATTCTCGCAGCATATTTGAAATGGGGCATTTCCTGTGTGGACAAATTTCAGGGAATGTTTGCGATCGCTCTGTATGACAGAGAAACAAATGAATTATTTCTGGTACGTGACAGAATAGGTAAAAAACCACTTTATTATTGGATAGATGGTGAAAATCTGGTTTTTGCATCAGAATTAAAACCTATTATGGAGTATCCGGGTTTTCCGAAACAGATTCGTACAGATGTGATCAAACGGTATATGTTCCAACAATGTGTTAATGAGCCGGATTCTATTTTTGAGAATGTTTATAAGGTACAGCCGGGCGGTATTGTGAAATTCTGTGAAGGCAAGATGAGCAGTTGGAAATACTGGGATATAGCCAAAGTATATCATCGCAAGAAACAAGAAACAGTAGGTTCTTATGAAGAAGCAAAGGAAGAATTAAAGGACATCTTAAAAGACTGTGTAAGGAAAAGAATGATAGCGGATGTACCACTTGGAACATTCCTGAGTGGCGGATATGATTCTTCATTAGTTACTGCGCTTGCGCAGGAAGCAAGCAATGAACCGGTAAAAACCTATTCGATAGGGTTTAATGAAGAACGTTATAATGAAGCAAAGTATGCAAAGGAAGTAGCAAAGCATTTAGGAACACACCATACGGAATTGTATATAGATGAGCAGGCAATGTTTGATATGGTGGAAAGCATTCCGCAATATTACGATGAACCATTTGCGGACAGTTCCCAGATTCCATCTATGCTGGTTGCCAAGCTTGCATCTAAGGATGTAACAGTTGTGTTATCAGGAGATGGTGGAGATGAATTCTTCTGCGGTTATAATATTTATGATAATGTAGCGCAGGCACAGAAACTGGATGTTTTAGGACAGCTTACCTATGGGGTCTGCCAATTTCCACCGTTCAGAAAGGCTGCACTTCTGGAAAAGTTACCTTTTAAAGTACAGGTGGTAGCAGGCAATCACGATAAAGAAACAAAGACCCAGATAGGTGGAAGTTCCTATATTCGTGCTATTGACCGTATGATATCAGGTGAAGGTGTTCCGTATAAATTCCCGATTGAGAGTAAATACAATGAGCCAAACTGGCAGGAACGCAGGATGCTTCTGGATGAGGATACGTACTTGCCAGGTGACATATTGTGCAAGGTAGACAGGGCTACCATGAAATACTCTATTGAGGCCAGATGTCCTATTTTGGATGTAAGAGTAATGGAATATTCATACCGATTACCACATTCCTATAAATATGTGAATGGAATAAAGAAACGTATCTTAAAGGATATTGCATATGACTATATTCCCAGGGAGTTACTGGATCGTCCTAAAGTTGGATTTGCAGTTCCGCTTGATAAGTGGATGAGAGGACCTCTAAAAGAGCAATTGATGGATATGTGTAGTGTTGAATATCTTAGAAAGCAGGGAATTTTTGATGCTGATTATGTAAATCATTTCATCATGGAATACCTGAGGACTGGAGATAAAGGACCGGCTACAGGTGCTAATTTCTCTAAAACAGCGTGGTCTTTCTTTGCATTTCAACAGTGGTATGAAACATATATGAGGTAATTCATGAAGCGTATAGCATTATTTATCAGTTCTCTGCAAAAAGGCGGTTCCGAGCGTGTTATGGTGAACCTTGCCGAATTTTTTCACAGGAATCATTATGAGGTTATTCTTGTGACGCAGTATAAAAATGATGTAGAGTATGAAATCTTACCGGAGATTCGCAGGGTATATTCAGAACCGGATAAAGAACTGTTGAATGAAAGCAGGATCCATAATTTTAAGGTTCGTTTTGCTACTCTGAGAAACATATGGAAAAACTATAAACCCGATTTGATATTGGCTTTTCTTGGAAAGAATAATCTAATGGCAATTGCAACATCAGCTTTTTTGCCGGTCAGAACAGTGGTATCTGTGCGAGGAGAACCCACAATGGAATATGAGGGGAAACTGATGCAGTTTCTTGCAAAATTTATGTTCCGTTTTGCAGATGGAGTTGTACTTCAGACGAAACAGGCACTTGGCTTCTTCCCAAAGAGAGTGCAAAAGAAAGCAATGGTATTGCCTAATCCCTTAAATCCGGATTTTTTGAAACACAGACCTGCAGTAGAAAAAGAAGATCTGATAGTTGCGGCCGGGAGACTGGATGAAAATAAGAATCATGCAATGCTGATCCATGCTTTTGCCAAAATAGCAGCAGAGTATCCGAATATGAAGCTGATCATTTATGGAGAAGGCGACAGCAGAGAACAATTGGAAAAACTGATAGAAGAAAAAGAACTGACCGACAGGATCTCTCTACCGGGCAGCGTAACAGATGTGGCGGACAGAATCAGTAAGGCACGTATTTTTACTTTGACATCCAACACGGAAGGCATGCCTAATTCCATTATGGAAGCGATGGCACTGGGAATACCGGTAATTTCTACGGATTGTCCATGTGGTGGACCTGCTACATTGATCAGAGATGGAGAGAATGGACTGCTGGTTCCTGTAGGAGATGCATATGCTTTATCGGATGCATTTCGTAAAATTCTCTCGAATCCGGAACTTGAACAGAAATTAGGAGAGAATGCAAGGCAGATCACAGTGGAATTGAATCCTGATAAAGTAAACAATGAATGGAAAAAATATTTGACACATATTGCTAAGAAATGACAGAAAGGACATTGCCTATGTGCGGAATCGCAGGATTTTGTAACCATCCAGCAAATTGGAGAGAAAATATACACAAGATGAATGAAAGGATGCTGCATCGCGGTCCTGATGCGGGTGGATTCTGGGCAAATGAGGATGCCAGTGTAGTATTTGGACATCGCAGATTATCCATTGTGGACTTATCAGAGAATGGTGCGCAGCCGATGCAGTCGGCATCTGGCAGATATATGTGCGTATATAACGGAGAAATCTATAATTATAAAGTCATCCGTGACAAACTTCTTGCAGAGCATAAGGTGACGGCTTTTCGTGGTTCTTCTGATACAGAAGTTCTTCTGGAAGCTTTTGAAGCATATGGTGTCAGAGAAACGATTGCCATGTGCAAGGGAATGTTTGCAATCGCTTTGCTGGACAGACAGACTAAGAAACTTACGCTGATCCGTGACCGAATTGGAGAAAAGCCACTTTATTATGGATTTGTGAATGGGCATTTTGTATTTGCTTCTGATCTGGGAAGTATTACACAGTTAGATGATTTTCACAATGCAATTGATACCAGGGTGCTGCAGATTTACTTTGTTCATGGTTATATTCCTGCGCCTTACTCTATTTATGAGAATATTTATAAACTGGATGCAGGCTGTATGCTGGAAATGGACGCTCCTTATACGGAGCCTAAGATCAGTGCATACTGGTCAGTCAGAGAGGCAGCCAGATATGGTGAGGCACATCCATTCAAAGGAACAAGGCAGGAGGCAGCAGATGAATTGGAGAGACTGCTGAAAGCTTCTATCAGGGATCAGATGGTAGCAGATGTTCCGGTAGGGGCATTTCTGTCAGCAGGAATTGACAGTAGTACGGTAGTGGCGCTTATGCAGGCACAATCAAATAGAAAGGTCAGAAGTTTCACAATAGGAATGGATGATCCGAAATATAATGAAGCAACCTATGCAAAAGAAATCGCACAACATCTGGGTACAGAACATACAGAACTTTACATCACAGAAGAAGATGCCAAGGCAGTGATTCCCAAATTACCATGGATGTTTGGAGAACCTTTTGCCGATTCTTCACAGATTCCAACCTACTTAGTCAGCAAGATGACGAGGGAACATGTAACAGTATCCCTGAGTGGGGATGCAGGAGACGAACTATTCTGTGGATATGGATCCTATTCATCGATTAACAGGATCTGGGGTAAAATGAAAGCATATCCATATGGGCTGCGTAAAATATGCAGTGAATTGGTATTACATGCTCCATTCGGTAAAAACAATCAGTTATTGCAGACAAAGGCATATTTACTTGGCGCCAGAGGACCGGAAAATCTGTATGAGATATCGAATGCGCAGGAATTGCTCAGTACAAGGATTCCTTTAGAAAAAAATGTATATTCATATAAACAAAGTCAGGCACCGCAGAATTTTTTGAAAGACACCCAGAATTGTATTATGCTTATGGACATGGAAATGTACCATCCGGATGATATTCTGGTAAAGGTAGACAGAACAGCAATGGCAGTATCTCTGGAAACCAGAGTCCCTATGCTCGACAAGGATGTTGTAGAGTTTGCATGGACGATTCCGATGGAATATAAGAAGCAGGGTAATGAGGGCAAGTTGGTATTAAAAGATGTCCTTTATAGATATGTACCTAAGGAAATGATGGATAGACCTAAGAAAGGTTTCTCAATTCCTATTATGAAGTGGCTTAAAGAGCCACAGCTTCGTGAATGGGCAGAAAATCTCATAGACAGAAAAATGCTGGAGCAGCAAGGAATCCTGAATCCTGATGTGGTATGGCATATCTGGAATGACTATGTAGAACATGATAACTGGCGTGATCAGATCTGGTATATTCTGATGTTCCAGAGCTGGCTGGTAAGTGAGAGGGTAGCATAATGCTTACAGTTCTGCTTAATTGGCTCTATATTTCTTTTACAGCAATGTGTCTGGGCATAGGATTTGCAGCCTTTACAAATAACAGGCTGCATTATCAGATCAGGACGGCAGACAGTATTCTGGCTATTGGATTAGTCATAGCTACGGTTTATGCACAGATATGGAGTCTGTTTTATAAAGTTGGAATAACAGCGAATCTGATCCTGCTGATCGTATGTATGATATCTCTCTGCTATGGCAGGAGAGAGGCACAATATCTGTTGCAGATACAAAGAAAGAGTTGTTCTGTCATAAGAGGGGTTGGAATTATAATGCTGATTCTGGTGTGGGCATATTGTACATCCAGAGGTTACATGCATTATGATTCTGATCTGTATCATGCGCAAAGTATACGTTGGATCGAAGAATATGGTATTGTGAAGGGACTGGGCAATATTCATGTAAGATTTGCCTATAACAGTTCCTTTTTTGCGTTGTCGGCACTTTACAGTATGCCATATATATTTGGACAGTCCATGCACAGTGTAAACGGTCTGATGGCGCTGATACTCAGCATAGAAGCTTTTCGTATTGTGGATGTGTGGAAGCGCAGAAAACTGCTTATGTCTGATTTTGCAAGAGCAGCAGCATTGTTCTATCTGACCCTGATCTACGGTGAGATCATGGCACCTGCTTCCGATTATGCAATTATGTGTACAGTATTCTATATCATTATAAAATGGCTGGCTCGATCAGAAAGTAAGCAGGAAGCAGATATTGTCACACCATATGCATTACTTTGTGTGGCAGGTGTCTATGCAGTATCCCTTAAACTTACAGCAGGGCTTATTTTACTGCTGACCATAAAGCCGGCGATCATGCTGATCCGGCAGAAAAAGTGGAAAGAGATCATACTTTATATATGTATGGGCGTTGGAGTCATAACACCATGGCTTATAAGAACTGTATGGATATCAGGATATCTTCTGTATCCGTTCCCGGCATTGGATCTATTCTCTGTGGACTGGAAGATTCCTGCTCAGGCAGCTGCATTGGATGCAGCAGAGATCAAGACCTGGGGACGGGGACTGAATAATGCGTCACTAGTAAATTTACCAATGACAGAATGGTTTCCCAAATGGTTTGGTGAGACCTTGCCTATGCTTGGTAAATTATTCATTGTTGCAGATATCTTATGCCTGATGATTGGAGCGTTCATCATTATTGCGACAGTATACAAGAAGAAACAACAGTGGGACAGTATTCTTGTGTGGCTGACCGTGGCAGCTTCCTATATTTTCTGGCAAGTATCAGCGCCGCTTCTCAGATATGGGTATGCTTATGTATTATTGGTCGTAGCACTTACCGGCGGTATGCTGTGGGCTATATGTTTTCGGACAAAACAGGCAGGGAACAGACCGGGAATGCTGGACAGGGGGCTGTGCATACTGCTTCTGATGTTGGGACTGGTGAAGATATATTCTTTGGGAAGCTATATGATAGGGCAAAGCACTCTGCCATATTATGTGAACCAACAGGATTATGGAAGCTATGAGCTGGATTCTTATCAGGTAAATGGCGTGACCTTTTATTATCCGGTAAGTGGTGACAGAGTAGGGTATGATCCATTTCCTGCACTTCCGAGATTAACAGAATTTGAGTTCAGAGGCGATACATTAAAGCAGGGATTTAGAAATATCCGGTAAATGGTGGAATTTAAAAGCAGTTTACCGATTGATGATCTTGTGCTATGATTTGTGTTAGTGTGAAATATGAAAGGAATGGAAGCGTGAAAACACTGAGAAAATTCAAAATACCTGAATGGATGACAGCAGGAATTGCATTTATATATTATTGGATCATGGCGTTGTATAAACTGACCAATGCACCTATCTGGCAGGATGAATCAATGGAGTATTATTGTTCCATACCTGTTAAGGGGGCAATCCGGGGAGTAACACAGTATGCAACAATGTATGAACGTATGGCGTATATTCAACAGCAGCCACCTTTATATAACTGGTTGATGTGTATCTGGTTACAGATACATGACAGCGAATGGTGGTATCGTTTCTCAAGTGTTGTAATGGGATTTATTGCAGTAATCGGTCTGTATCTGGTCATAAAGAAACTGTGTGGCAGATTTACGGCTACCTTGTCTGTCTTTGTATTTTCCAGTATTTATATTCTGATGTATTATGTGAAAGAGGCATCAGAATATATCCTTCTGATCATGTTGCTGATCTGGACAGTGTACCTTTATCTCTTCATATTAGAGAAGATTACGGTAAAAAGGGCAATCCTGTTTACAATCCTTTGTGTGGTAGATGTTTATACGCATTATGGTGCGGCATTCGTCATTGTACCAATGGCACTGCAACTGTTGGTTTATTATTGGAAATCAGGTGAAAAAAAGACATTTTGGACGGCCATGGTATCTTATATTATCGCCGGTATCGGAGCGGCCATACCACTGCTTTATTTCTTCATGTTACCCCAGTCTACCAATCCGATCAGTACACTTGGGGCTGACAAGCCGATCGAGTTAACGGGTAATAACATCATACTGGATTTCTTTGACAGTCTGATGTGGGTGCTTCGCTGGTGTATGCTGGATTATGACAGGGATGCAGAGAAGATTACATGGACAATATGGATTATTCTCTTTGTACTACTGGGACTTGGTATATTTGTATACAGGAAGACACATAAGAAAGAGGTTCGCTTCTTCATCAGATGTAATATATGGGTATTTCTTATTTACTATGTGACTACAACATTGAACATTTACGCATACGGATGGTTTGGAAATCGTTATAACTTGTTTATATTCCCGTTATGGTTCATTTTAATTGCTGTTATTTTATACGAAACTGTTCTGATTTTCCAAGAGAGTGACAAACAGTGGATGCGTAAAATGACTCCGGTTATCAGTGCTGGAATTGTAATTGCTATGATTCTGTATTGCACATATGGAGATTATCGAATCAGTAATCATTGGGCGAAAAGTGATTTAAGAACTGTGGTCAGTACATGGCGTGCGGATGCTGGAGAGGAGATTCCGACTTTTGTGAATTTCCATCAGAGATATGCATTTGTATATTATCTGACACACAGTGAAGATTACCAGGAATCCGACTGGAATCAGATCTATTGTAATGAAACACTGGAGAGTCTGGACTACAGCAATGAGCAATGGATTGATTTTCTGAATGAAATGGTTTATCCGGATGGTCTGCCCAAACAGATCTATGTGGTATCGGGTCAGCATGACACGGTGGTAAATGCGCTGGAATCTATAGGATACCAGACTACAGCGGTGGTAGATAGTACAGCAAAGTTGTTTTTATTAGAGAAATAACAGAAAACGGAGAAACTATGATCTTGATTCATGTTATGGGTGGTCTGGGTAATCAGTTATACCAGTATGCCCTTTATGAAAAAATGAAGAGTCTTGGAAAACAGGTGAAACTGGACACTTATGCATATTGTGATGAGGCGGGAGAAGATAAGGAATGGAGAAGCCTGGAACTTGATCGATTCCCTTCTATACAATATGATAAGGCTACAATAGAGGACAGAACAAGGCTTCTGGATAATTCAGGCCGGTTTACTGCCAAGATTCGCAGGAAGCTTCTGGGACGTAAAGATAAGACAGTAAGAGAAAGTAAAGAGTATATGCCTGAGATTTTTCATATGGATGACGTATATCTCTATGGATTCTGGAATTGTGAGCGATATTATGAAGATATCATCCCGGTACTTCAGGAGAAAATACAATTTCCAATCAGCAGTAATTCCAGAAATCAGGAATGTATGGAACAGATGCAGAACGAGAATGCGGTCAGTATCCACATTCGGAGAACAGACTATCTGACTGTAGCGGATGGAAACAGATATATGGGAATCTGTACAGAAGAATATTATCGTGGAGCAATGGCATATATAGAGGCGAGGGTCAGCAATCCTGTATACTATATTTTCTCAGATGATGTAGAATATGCAAGACAGCATTATCATCAGGATAATATGCATGTAGTAGACTGGAATGGTGAAGCAGATGGAATCTATGATATGCAGCTTATGAGTCGGTGTAAGTATAATATCTGTGCGAATAGTACATTCAGCATGTGGGCAGCCAGATTGAATCAGAACAGAGAGAAAATCATGATACGCCCATTACATCATGATAATTATGAGACAACAACTGTTGCGGAAGTAAAGCAAAATTGGAAGAATTGGATTCTATTGGATCAGAATGGACAAGTGTGTGAATAGAAGTGACTTAATATCTGTGATTGTTCCTGTATACAATATGGAACAATATATGGAGAGATGTGTTAATTCCATAATAAATCAGACCTATCATAATCTGGAAATTATTCTGGTAGATGATGGATCTACAGATCGTTCGCCTGCAATGTGTGATGAGTATGCATTACGTGACGGGCGGATCAAAGTTGTACACAAACCCAATGGCGGATTATCAGATGCCAGAAATGCAGGTCTGGCAGTTGCCAGTGGAAATTATATCGGTTATGTTGACAGTGACGACTGGATAGAACCCCGGATGTATCAGAAGATGTATGATGCATGTATGGAAAATGGTGCACAGGTAGCAGTGTGCCGGTATGCAAAGGCTTATCAGGACAGGATAGAGAGAGGTGGCAATGGCAGGACTACGGCTTTTGACAGAGAAGGAATCCTGAAAGTATATTTATCGGATATGGATGAGTATGTCGTCTATAATTCTGTATGGAGTAAACTGTTTGCAAGAGAGGTTGTAGAGGGAGTGCTGTTTCCGGTCGGAAAGAATTCTGAAGATATCATGTATACGACCAGGGCATTCTGTAAACTGGATAAGGCAGTATATATAGATGAATGTCTGTATAATTATGTACTTGACCGGGAAGGCAGCATTATGAATGTAAATCGTACAGAGAGGATGTTTGGAGATGAAATCCCTTTCTGGAGAGAGCATATTGCATATATCAGGCAGCATGTTTCGGAAACAATGGGGGATATGGCAGCGTATTATTTTTATCGCAGAATGCTGTCATATTATATAGATCTGTCAGGACAGGCGGAAACGGCTGCTGCTGCAAAAAGGATCGCAACGATGATGAAGGCTGAGAAGCAGGAGATTTTGAGAGTTTATCAAAAAGACTGTGAAGGCAGAGGAGACAGGGTACGAATGCGCACATTCCTGATAATGCCTGCAGGCTATATGATATTAAATAAGGTATATGAAAAAGTTATCATACCGCTCAGAAATAAGTAAGGACAAAACCGCATGTTATTCAATTCCTATATTTTTATTTTCCTGTCCCTGCCACTGGCTTTGGCAGGATATTACGGATTAAATCATTTAAAACAATATAAACTTGGCATGATATGGCTGATCGGCATGTCTATGTGGTTCTATGGTTATAATAGTGTACAATATCTCTTGATCCTGGTAGTGAGTATTTTACTGAACTATTTGCTGGTAGAGGTTATGTCCAAAGTGAACCTTCATAAGAGCAGGCGGTTACTTATGATAGTCGGAGTACTGCTGAATCTTGGAATCTTATTCTATTATAAATATTATGACTTCTTTATAGAGAATGTAAATGCAGTTTTAAAAACAGACATACATTTGCTGCAGATAGTCCTGCCCTTGGGAATCAGCTTCTATACATTTCAGCAATTGTCCTATGTGATAGACTATTACAGACAGGATTGTGAAAAATACAGCCTTTTGGAGTATGCGGCGTATGTATCCTTTTTTCCACAATTGATCGCAGGACCAATTGTATATCATGACGAACTGATTCCGCAATTTCGGGATGAAAGCAGAAAAAAGATAAATACAGACAGTTTCAGTAAGGGAATCTATGCATTTGTTTTAGGACTTGCCAAGAAAGTACTAATTGCAGATACTTTCTCTAAAATTGTCACAATAGGATATCAGTCAGTCGGGGAATTGAATACTCCAACGATCCTGTTAGTTATGGTCTGTTATTCTATGCAGATATATTTTGATTTCAGCGGTTACTGTGATATGGCATATGGTATAGGGTATATGTTCAACGTGGAACTGCCGGTGAATTTCAATTCCCCGTATAAAGCTGTGTCAATTGTGGATTTCTGGGACAGATGGCATATGACATTGACCAGATTCTTTACCAGATATATTTATATTCCGCTTGGAGGCAGCAGAAGAGGAAAAATCAGGACATATGTTAATGTTATGATCGTATTCTTCGTGAGTGGTGTCTGGCATGGGGCAAACTGGACATTCATCTTATGGGGTGTCATAAATGGAATTGCAAATGTAGTGCATAAGATATTTGGTAAATGGATAGAGAGAATACCGAAAGTATTACGTATGGGGATCACTTTTGTATTTTGCACTTTTGCATGGAGTCTGTTCAGAGCAGATTCTGTCAAACAGGCACAAAAGTTATGGAACAGAATGTTGCATGCAGGCTGGGGACAGATTTATACACCTGTTACAGACAAGTTCAACAATATGGTAGAGATGGAAGTTCTGTACAGGCTGGGACTGGGAAATCTCATTACGGCACAGCCCTGGATTTTCGTTACGTTATTTACGGCTATTGTAACTATTGCATGTTTTACCATGCGAAATACCCAGGAAAAGACATCTGATATGAAGTATACGAATGGCAGAATAGTAACAATTACAGTGCTGTTCATCTGGAGTGTTATGTCCTTATCTGAGGTCAGTGAATTTTTGTATTTTAATTTTTAGGAGTAAGAATGGATTCAAAGAAGTGGTTAGCAAAATGTATAGGTTCAATTTTAGGGGCTGTAGTACTGATGTTTGCACTATGTTTTGTTTTTGACCCTTATTTTCATTTTCATAAACCTTTTTCATTTGTCAGGTATCGTTTGTATGATGAGCGCTATACCAATGACGGGATTTCCAGGAATTTTGATTATGATGCGATCGTAACAGGAACTTCGATGGCGCAGAACTTTAAGACCAGTGAAATGGATCAGTTATTTGGAACAAGGGCGGTAAAGGAAACTTTCTCAGGTGCCGGTTATCAGGAATTATCGCAGAACCTGGAAAGAGCATTGACCCGGAATCAGAATCTTCAAACCGTTATCTGGACAATCGACTATAATGGATTGATCAGAGAAAAGGACTGGGATCAGTATGAGGGATATCCAACCTACCTGTATGATGATGATCCCTGGAATGATACCCAATATGTCTTTAACAAGTCTGTTTTTTACCATGGAACTCTGCCTGATATAACGAAAACAATATTAAGGCAGCCAAGTACTTCCATGGATGAATATTCTTCGTGGGACAAACCTACGGGGCTGCAGTATATTATGCAAAGCTATGACAGGTGGGAAGAGAAAGCTCCCATGCAGTCAGGACTTTCGCCGGAAGAAAGAGAAATGGTCATGACCAATATCCGGGAGAATATTGTGAAATTGGTAAATCAATATCCTGATACTACATTCTATCTGTTTTACACTCCGTACAGTATCTGTTTCTGGGATTTCCAGAATCAGGAGGGACTTATGATGCGGCAATTTGAAGCAGAACAGGTCGCAACAGAGATGCTGTTGGAAAGTCCAAATGTGAAACTGTATAATTTCTATGATAAATATGATATAATATGTAATCTTGATAATTACAGAGACAGGGAACATTATTCACCTGAAATCAACAGTAAAATATTACAGTGGATACAGGCAGGTGACGGATTAGTCACCCAGGATAATTATATGTCTAAACTTATACAGGAAAAGGAATTTTATCTTAACTATGATTATGACGGCATTTATCTGAACAGTACCGGACAACAGATAGGAAATGAGGAATAAAATGGACATCTTTAAGAAACTGAACTATATTTTGGATAAGAGACAGAAAATCAACATTGTTGTTTTGGCAGTTATGATATTTATTGGAGGTATACTGGAGACATTGAGTATTTCAGCTATGCTTCCTGTCGTATGGGTCATAATTGATGCAGAATCTGTACAACAGAATAAATATTGCCAATGGGCAATGGATTTCCTGCATCTGCAGGATATGCATGAATTTATTATTACACTGTTAGCACTGCTGATGATCATGTATCTGTTAAAAAATGCATATCTTCTGTGGCTGACCAGTGAGCAGAACCGTTTTATTTCCGGAAACAGAAATAAAATAATCAGTCAGGTATTACGGGAATTTCTGAACAGACCATATGAATTTTATCTGGATGCAGATATTCCTACGGTCTTTCGATTAACAGACAGTGATATCCCAAATGTATTCAGTATACTGATGGCGTTGATCTCTCTTGCATCAGAAACAGTAGTTTTTGTATTGATCTGTGGAGTTCTGGTTGCAACTGACTGGAGACTGGTACTGTTTCTTGTAATTATTTCAGGAATTGTAACAATTGTCATGTTTAAGGTATTGAAGCCCAGACTGAATAAGCTGGGAACTACCAATCAGGCAATACAGTCAAGAATCGCCAAATGGAGAATCCAGGCAATCTATGGAATCAAGGATGTAAAAGTATTACATAGAGAGTCTTTTTTTGCTGATAATTATGAAAGCAATGGTAAGATCGGGGCCAGGCTGAATCAAAAATATGCGGTGATCAATGCCATGCCAAGACTGTTAATAGAGTCTATTTTTATGGTATCTATATTGGGATATCTTATTGTATGTGTTGCAGCAGGTGATGATATGAAGCAGATGATTCCCACGTTGACAGCATTTGGATTGGCGGCAGTCAGACTGATGCCCTGTGTTAACAGAATCAACACTTACCTTACTGATATTTCATATTTCAGACCATGCCTTGATTACGTTTATGAGAATATGAACATAAATGAAATCAGTAAAAAAACCAATCAGACTCTGCTGCCTGTAGATGAAACGAAGACTATGCAGCTAAAGAACCGGATAGAATTGAAGAACATTGTATACGCATATCCCAATACAGATACATTGATATTTGACCATGCAGATATGACAGTACCATGTGGTAAATCTGTTGGAATTATGGGACCTTCCGGTGCGGGTAAATCAACTATCGTAGATATTCTGCTTGGACTATTGAAAGTCCATGAAGGACAGATTCTCTGTGATGGAGATAATGTATTTGATAATTATCCGGCATGGCTGTCACAGATTGGTTATATTCCTCAGTCTATTTACCTGGTAGATGAACCTATCCGTAACAATATAGCATTTGGTATTGCTGATGATGAGATTGACGATAACAGAATCTGGCAGGTATTAGAGGAAGCACAGTTAAAAGAATTTATTCAGACTCTTCCCGAGGGGCTGGATACCGCAATCGGTGACAGAGGTGTCAGATTGTCCGGCGGACAGAGGCAGCGCCTTGGTATCGCCAGAGCATTGTATCATAATCCGGAGATTCTGGTATTTGATGAGGCGACTTCAGCACTGGATAATGAGACAGAAGCTGCAGTAATGGAAGCAATCAACAGTTTCCATGGTAAGAAAACAATGGTCATTATTGCTCATAGACTTAATACGATCGAGAAGTGCGATATTATTTATAAAGTTGAAGGTGGTAAGATTACACAGACTACTTTGTAGGAGATAGATTTTAAGGAAAGGACAGGTGATTGTTATGTCAGACAGGCAGGTTATTGCAACAGAATTATTAAAGGGTCAGGGACTTGGCAATCAGTTGTTCTGCTATGTTACGACCAGATGCCTTGCAATGCAGAATCGTTGCGGATTTGCCATTCTGAATAAAGAAATTCTGGCAAATAATATTCACAGCAACAAAGGCATGTACTTCATGGATATCGACTGTGGACTGGATAGAGAGAAAGAAGACTTTGCAGAAGTTTATCAGGAGAAGGAAGACAGGATATACCTTGGTGATTCGATACATGATATTAAGCATGGCTGTTATATCTCAGGAGCGGATGAGAAGCTCCTGAACCTGAGTCGGTCAACTCTTGTATACGGAAATATGCAGGATGAAGTATATTTTGGACAATATAAAGAGGAAATCAAACAGTGGCTTAAGGTAAAACCTGAGTATGATAACTATGAGTATTCCAGAGATAACCTGTGCATTATCAATATTCGAGGTGGTGAATATACCAGTAATCCGGAGTTGTTCCTCAGGAGAAAGTATTGGCTGGATGCCATGAAGGTTATGAGACAGAAACGTTCTGATATGGAATTCATGGTGGTTACGGATGATCTGTCGGCAGCCGGAAGAATACTTCCGGAGGTGCCGGCTTATCACTTTGATCTGGCAGGGGATTACACTACGATCAAAAATGCAAAGTATCTGATATTATCGAATTCTACATTTGCTTTTTTCCCTGCTTATACCAGTGAAACTGTTCAGTATATTATTGCCCCCAAATACTGGGCAAGACATAATGTATCGGATGGTTATTGGGCATCGGAACAGAATATCTATGATGAATTTATGTACATGGATAGAAAAGGAAAATTGTTTACAGCAGCAGAATGCAGAGAAGAATTAGCTGTGTATAAACAGACTTCTCAGAAATATCAGAGGATTGGAATAAAATTAACCGGTATCAGATTACTAACGGCAAAATGCCACGCAAAATATATGATCTATAAGGATTTATTTGTAAGAGCATTACGCTCTGCCAGAAGAAGAATATTTCATAACTAAACAGGAGAAATAGTAAAATGCAGGAAAAATTGCAGCTTCCACAGGTCACATTAGTGGCAATGACAAGTGTAAATATCAAAGAAACGATCCAGGCCATGGAATACAGTATGCGGGGAATCGACTTCGGGGATGCTGTTCTGATCACTCATAAGAAGCCATTCGGACTGCCAAAGAATATCAGATACAGCCATACAAGTGAACTGACAGATATTGATGCTTTTAATTATAAAATGGTATATGAGCTTGGTGATCATATTCATACAGATTATGCCATGATCGTACATGCCGACGGTTTTATCGTACATCCTGAAATGTGGCGTGATGAGTTCCTGAAATATGATTATATTGGTGCTCCATGGCCATTACCCAAAGAGGGAGATACAACGACTTATCGTGATAAGGACGGAAATATCTGCCGCGTGGGCAATAGTGTGGGAATCCGCAGCAAACGACTCATGGACTATCCAAAAAAGGCAGATATTCCATGGGAAGGTGAGTATGCATACGGTAAAATGTGGTATCATGAGGATGGCTTTATCTGCTGCAAGATCAAACACATTCTGGAGGCAGAGGGCATGCAGATAGCGCCGCTTGAAGTAGCAAAATATTTTGGACATGAGCATATGATACCTGAGATAGAGGGTATTACACCATTTGCCTTTCATAAATGGGCAGGAACTAATGCGCAGTACCCGAATTTTTATAAAGAACCATTTGTAAAAAAATGCAAGAAACTGGTTAGAAAGTTCATCAAGAAGTAAAAGGAAGATAAGGAATCAGTATGGTATACGATTGTTTTCAATTTTTCAATGAATTGGATATTCTGAAAATCAGACTTAATGTCATGAATGATGTTGTGGACAAGTTTGTGATCAGCGAGGCAACAGAAACTTTTTCTGGATTAAAGAAGCCTCTTTACTATGAAGAGAATAAAGAGATGTTTAAAGAGTTCGAGGATAAGATCATTCATGTAGTGGTAGATGATACTCCCGAGGGCTACACACATGACAGAGATACTTTCCAGAAAAATGCAGTAACCAGAGGACTGGCAAACTGTACGGATGATGATATCATTATATTCAGTGATCTGGATGAGATTCCCAATCCGGAGAAAATCAAAGAAATCCTGCAGAATTTCCAACAGGATAAAATCTATCATTTTGCACAGAGATTATTCTATTGCTATTTGAATATGGAAGAAGTATCGGGTAATCTCCTGTCTTATGCGGGTGAATTTGACGGTGTGAAACGTAAGAAATGGATTGGTTCTAAAATGTTAAGCTATAAGCTTATGAAAGAGCAGAATCTTCAATGTGGTGATCTTCGTTTCCCGGAGCGCAAGGAAATAGGAATTCGTGTAGAAGATGGTGGATGGCACTTTGGATATATGGGTGGTCATGGAGAGAAGGATATCAAGAAACGTGTGCAGGAGAAAGTAGTTTCTGCCGCACATCAGGAGTATAATTCCAGACACGTCCTGAACCAGGTAACAGACCAGATCAAAGATGGTAAGGATATCTTCGGGCGTGATGCAAAGTTTGTCCGATGTGAGATTGACGACAGTTATCCCAAATATATCAGGGAGCATCAAAAAGAACTGGATTTCCTGATTCTGCATGAGGAAAAGCCGGTAGGACATGCACTCAGGAGGACTAAGGTTGCAGTCAAAGATACCTGTTACAGAATAGAAGTAGGATGCAAGCGACTGATAAAGAAAATAATAGGCAGAGGGTAGAACATGGCAAAAGTATCAATCTGTGTGCCGACTTATAATAATGTGTCGGAGGTGGAGAGACTGTTACAGTCTGTTCACAGGCAGAATTATACAGATTATGAAGTGAATATATCAGATGATTCTACGAATGAAGAAACAGCAGAACTGATAGAACGGATCAGCACAGAATGGAGTTGGCAGGATAAACTGCATTATATCCATAATGAGAAGCCATTAGGACATATCTATAACTGGAATGCGGCAATTAAGATGGCAGCAGGGCAGTATATTAAGATCATGTTCAGTGATGACTGGTTCACAGATGAGGATAGCCTGGGTTCTTTTGTCAATATGCTGGATGAACATCCACAGGCGGATCTGGCTTTCTCAGGAAGCATGCAGGTACTGCTTGACGGACAGGATATTGAACAGGTAAAGCATCTGAGTAAACAGGCAACAGAGCATGGAAATGCATATGCACGCTGTGCAGAGGATTCCTTTATAGAACGACTGCACAGGAATTATAAGCTGTTTTTCCTGGGAAACCAGATAGGAGCTCCCAGTGCCGGAATTTACCGCAGGGGAGAACAGCCGGTATTATTTGATGAACAAAGCAACTGGGCTTCCGATATGTTTCTGTATTTTGACCTGCTGCAGGCTAACCATACTTTTGTATACACGAAGAAACCGTTGATTTCCATAGGCATGCATGCTAATCAGTATACTGAGACATTCACAGAAAGAGATATGCGTATTTATAATGATTACAGGTATCTGTATACAAAATATGGACTGCAGGATTGTGAAGAGTGCAGACAGTATTTCACAGAGAACTTTATCATTAAGTACCATCAGGGATTGAAAGAAGCCAAAGCACTGGGAATAGAGAACAGCAGATACTGGAGGGCATGGTGTAAAGAACAGAAGGAAACAGTAAAATGTTTCCTGCATGCAAGATTACAGCATGGAAGATAAAATGAAAAATAAAAAGTATACAGTATGCTATCTGGTTATTATATTGATGGCATCCTTTCCATTATTTAATAATTATCTGATTCGGGGGCATGATATATATTTTCATCTGATGCGTATAGAAGGATTGGCACAGGGACTGAGAGCAGGAGAATTTCCGGTCAGGATACAACCTGCATGGTATGACGGATATGGATACGCCGTATCCGTTTTTTACAGTGATCTGTTCTTATATCCGGCTGCATTGTTGAGATTACTGGGAATATCACTACAGGATGCCTATAAGGTATATGTGGTATTATGTAATATAGCGACAGCACTGATATCAGGCTATAGTTTCGGCAAAATATTCAGGAAAAGAGAAATCGGAGTATTCGGCAGCTGTCTCTACACACTGGCACCGTATCGTCTGGTAAATCTATATACCAGAGGGGCATTGGGAGAATACACAGGGATGATATTCTGGCCTTTACTGATCTATTCCTGCGTATTATTACTGAATGAAGATAGAAAAAAAGTCCAGTTACAAAAAGGTGCTGTTTTTATGGGAATCAGTATGGCCGGAATGTTACAGAGCCATATGTTGACAGCAGAAATAGCATGTATGGTATTACTTTTATTAGTTATTGTGTATTGCAGACGGATTTTTCATAAGGAAGTTATGCTTGCTGGCTGTGGTGCAGTTGCAGTTGCGCTGGGACTTAGCGCTTGGTTCCTGATTCCATTTTTGGATTATATGCTGTTTGGAAGGTTCAATATCAACAGTATTCGTAATAATGACATTATGATACAGAGACAGGGAACCTTTCTTTCACAGGTATTTGCGATATTTGATAATGCAGTTGGGCAGAGTCTGGATTCAGGTGCCGGGACAGTAGGGGATTTTACACAGGGTGTTGGAATGTCTCTGATGCTTTCGGTCATCATATTGATGCTATTGTGTATCCGGGGATATCTGAAGCAGGAAGAAAGAAGAAAAAGGCAGATCACGATCACAGCAGCCGGCTTAGGAGCTCTTATGGTAGTTATGAGTACTCTGTACTTTCCATGGGACCGACTATGCAGAATAAGCAGGATATTCCGGTATATTATTGTAAAAATACAATTTCCATGGCGTTTTACCGGTGTTGCAGTGGGACTGTTAGTAGTAGTATGGTGTGCAGTTCTGAATTATACAGAACGAGAGTATGACAGAAGAAAAAAAGTAATTACCATATGCCTTGCCGTTGGTATCCTGTTACTGTCAGTCGGACACTTTGTCATAGACCTGAACCAGCGGGCAGAAAGAATACAGGTTCGTTCTGTAGAGGAAATGGATACTTTCGTGGCATCGGGAGAGGAATATCTGCCCGTTGATACGGTATTGGACAAGCTTAAAACGCAGGAACTGTACAAAGATGACAGTGTAGAAATATCAGATGTGGTATATCGTGGGACATCAATAACGATGCATGTGAAGAATACATCGGCGCAGCAGGCGGGATTAGAACTGCCACGGTTATATTATGCAGGCTATCAGGCACTGGAAGTAACGAATGAAGGACAACATTTTCAAATAGAAGTAACTGATGGAACCAATCATGTAATTAAGCTTATGATACCTGAACAGACAGAAGGGAATATTACGCTGTCATTCCGTGAACCATGGTATTGGCGATTGGCAGAGATTATCACATTGCTATCAGCAGGAATCGTGATATTATATACATATAAAATATGGACAGGGGAGAAACTGAAGAATGAATAAGACAGATAATTTCTTTGTGATACATAATTTTAATACTGTTCCGGATGAACTGATAGAGCTATGCCAGGATTATATTATATATGATTGTTCAACTGACAGTAATGTGAAAGAGAAACTTCATAATGGACAGTATAATGTAATAGATGTAGAGAACACAGGACATAATATTACTACATATTTCTCCTATTTTGATGAGCATTATGATAATCTGCCGGAAGTGATCTGTCTGCTAAAGGGCAACATGATAGGACGTCATTGTTCAAAAGAATTCTTTAAGCAGGTATATGATAATAAGACATTTACATTCCTGTATGATGAGAAACAGTACTGGGATCGTTTCTCAAAATATAATGAAAATAAGGAGAAAAATGAAATTGGGACCACATTTCTTGCAATGGAAAATGTCTATGTAGAGAAAAATAATTCCTGGTATGTGGATTCTCCTAATCATCCAAAGAAGTATTTTAATGATGTGGATGATCTGCTCAGATTTATTTATAAAGATCCTATGATTCCACAGTACTGCATGTTCTCACCGGGAGCCTGCTTTATTGTCCGTAGAGAGCAGATATTAAAGCATAGTCGTGAGTTTTACCGTAACCTGAATAAGATCATGAATTATGCAATGGACCCAAGTTTCCCATCAGAAGCACATCAGATTGAGAGGATACTGCCTATTATCTTTACTTCTTTATGTGAAGTAAATGATTGGATGAATGATGAGGCTGCCTTTGATACCAAACTGCCGGAATGTAGTGCGTACATACAGTATAAATGGGAGAACAGACCCAGAAGATTTAAGAAGCTGAGAAAAGCACTAGGCTTGATATAGTCTGGGAGAGGTAAAAGATACATGAAATTAGTAAGTGTAGTGGTATTGGCATATAGGTCTGCGGATACCATTATAGAAACTTTGGAAAGTATAAAAAAACAAACATATCCGAAAATAGAGCTTATTGTAACAGATGATTGTTCGCCGGATAACACTGTTGAAGTAGTAGAAAACTGGATGAAAGATAACAAAGGATGTCTTTCAGATATGAAATTAGTAACTACTGAAAAGAATACTGGTCTACCATCTAATATCAACAGAGGACTACGGGCTGCAACGGGGATGTATTATAAGGGAATCGCAGGAGATGACTATCTGACTGAAGATGCCATAGAGAAATATGTTGATTTTTGCGAGAAGAATCCAGGCGTGTTTCCTATTGCCAAAGTACATTTGTTTACAGAACATGATAATAATCCATCATTTCCCGAAATACAGGCATACTGTAATAAATGTTATGATTTTGCTCAGAAAACATATAAAGAACAGTATCAGATGCTGCTTATGCAGAATCGAATCGTGGCACCCTCAGCAACTTTTTATACCATGGATTTTCTAAAACAGGTTAAGGGCTATGACGAAGAGTATAAATGGTTTGAGGATTATCCTATGAATCTGAAGGTCATGCATGCAGGATATAGGTTTGGACTTATTGATGAAGAAATTGTCTGGTATCGCATGTCAGAGAAATCTGTTACTGCCTCTCAACAAATGCGTCTGAAGAAAACAGAAATGAAATTATTTTTCAGAAGAAAGTTATGGTATATGATACAGGCCGGGATGGGATGGGAAGGCATTAAACAATGTAAATACTGGCTTAAGATTGCAATGACAAAATAGAAGGAGAAGGAAACTGACAATGAATATTGTGATTATTCCTGCCTTTTTCCAAACAAAGAGCAGAAAAACGCTGGGAAGTTTCTTCTTGGAACAGGCAAGAGCATTACAGCAAAAAGGACACAAAGTTACTATTCTGTATTGCGATACTTATTCCATAAAATGTGTGAAGGACTGGTTCACATACAGTGAGGAAAAGTCTGAAATCATAGAAGGTATTCAAATTTACAGAAATAGATGTTTTTGTCCATTGAAACATGGAATAGAGGGACATCGTGAAGCCTTTGCCCAAGGTATTCAGAAGCTATATGATCAATATATGCAGGAGAACAGACCGGATATCATACATGCACACTGTTGTGTATGGGCCGGGTATGCAGCAATGAAGCTTTCTGGGCAGATAGGAATACCGTATGTGGTAACAGAACATGCTACTTTGTTTCAACTGCACAGGGATGAAATCAGTGAAAAAAATGATAAAGTCATTCGGAAAATTTTTCAAAAAGCAGCAAGAGTGATCTGTGTAAGTGGAGCCTTTGCCAAGCTGATAGAGTCCTATCGCCCAGATATTGATGTAGTTGGTAATGTAGTAAACTGTGATGCCTTTGTGCCACGGGTAGATTCTGAGAAACACCGGGGAATCAGATTTCTTACAGTGTGCTATATGGAGGAAGAAGCACAACTGTATAAAAAGGGTATAGATATATTAATTCAGGCATGGACAGAAGTTGTTAAGAAATATACGGATGTAAAACTTGTAATTGGTGGCGGAGGAAGCGCCAAAACTAAAGTAGAGCAATGGGTGGAAGAACAAGGTATTTCAAAATATGTAGAATTTACCGGTGCTTTGGACAGAAGGCAGGTAATACAGCAAATGCAGTCATGCGATTGTTTTGTCCTGCCCAGCCGTTACGAGACCTTTGGTGTGGTATATATAGAGGCCATGGCTTGTGGAAAACCTGTTATTGCAGTGGCTAATGGAGGTCCGGATGATTTTGTTAAAACATTTAATGGCCTTTTAATAAAACCAGAGGCAGAAGAGTTGGTTCAGGCGGTTTATGAAATGATCGAACACTTAACACGGGGAAACTATTACCAGGAAGAAAAGATTTCAAACTATATAAAAAGTAAATTCTCGTATGAAGCGATTGCAGAACAATTAGAAGCAATCTATAATTCAATAAAGAGTGCATAGAAGTATAGGAGAGATGACTGTGCGTGAAAAGATGAATAAAATAGGCAATCTGTGCTTTTGGATTGCACTTGTGATAGAGAGTGTTATAGTCATGATTGATAAAAGTGCATATATCAATCCCTGGGAAGGAAAACTATTCCGGCTGACTTTTGTATTATTTTGCATTAAGGTAATTACTACCCAATATTCTAAAAAAGAATGGATCGCAATAGCGATAGCAGGTATTCTGGTATCCATATCGTATCTGGTAAATGACAAAGACGAAGTGGTTCGGGCTGCTGTTTTTGTGATTTCTTGTAAAAATATTGACGTAAAGAAAATATTAAAGGTGGTACTTGGCATTACACTAGCAGGTTCGGTAATTCTGTTTGTTTTAGCAGCAAGTGGCACATTTGGTGCTATGACAATGACAGCCAATTTTGGCCGGGGACCATTTCCGGGCATTGTTGAAACAAGATACTGTTTTGGTATGGGACATCCTAATGCTTTTCAGTGTATGATGTATATGATGACAGTTTTATGCTTATATATCTATGTTGATAAAATGAAATGGTATCATTTTGTCCTGTTACTTTTAATAAATGTAATGACTTATCATTATACCGATTCAAATACAGCAATGTTGGTAATAGGAGCAACCATAATAGGAGCAGCTATTATGAAGTATGTTCCAATACTAAAAAATCTGAAATGGATCTATTGGTTGAGCGCTGCATTTGTACTGACATTAGTTATTTTCTCTGCTGTAGGTTCTTACACAGGAAGAGAAACACAGTTTATGTACGATTTGGATCAGATATTAAATGGAAGATTTCAGTATGCTCATGCGATTGAAAATGCAAGAGTAGAGAATTGGACCTTATTCTCAAATAGAGCAAACACAGAGTTTTTTGATCAGGGATTTATCCGTCTGTTTTACTGGTATGGAATTATTCCGGGAATCATGTACGTATTGGCAAATTTATATTTGATCTATCAGAGTTATCAAAAAAGAGATTACATGCTGCTCATTATTGTAGTAGGATTTTCACTGTTTTCAATGATGGAGGCTCATTTGGTTTCTGTTTATATTTTACGTAACTACTTATTTGTTTGGCTTGGATGTTATTGGTATCAGCCATTTGAGAGAAAGGAAAAGGCATAGTATGCAGGACGTTTTGGTTAGTGTGTTAACTCCGTGCTTTAATAGCGTAAAAACCATAGAAAAAACATTGGAGTGCATCGAACAACAGACATATCCTAATATAGAGTATATTATACTGGATGGTGGCTCTACAGATGGAACTTTGGATATAATAGAACATCATAGAGCAAAATTGCCTAAACAGTTCACTTTGGTTTCAGAAAAGGATAATGGAATCTATGATGCCATGAATAAGGGAATCAGACAGGCTTCTGGTAAGTTGATCGGTATTGTAAACAGTGATGACTGGTATGAAAAGGATACCATAGAAAACGTAGTAAAGGCATATCAGGGTAATCAGTATGAAGTAGTTTATGGTATGCAGAAAACCTATTTAAATGGGAAAGAAAAGGCAACTTTTATCTATCACCATGATTTTTTACCGCAGCAGATGATCACTCATCCTACTTGTTTTGTGACAAAGGATGTATATGAAAAATTTGGAGTATTTGATTTACAATATAAGTCAGCAGCAGATTATGATTTTATGTTACGATTATATCAGACAAAACGGGTAACTTTTACACCGGTGATGAAGGTACTTTCTAATTTTCAGTTGGGAGGTATGTCAAGCAGTCAGGTCGGTGTACAGGAAAATTTAAAGGTCAGATATAAATATGGATATTTGTCTAAAAAGCAGCTAGTCTTTCAGACAATAAAAAGCAAGATATATCAATGGCTACATGAAAAAGGTAAAAATCAGGAAGGAAGTTAGGAATGGAACGCTTGAACCAACTGATAAAGAAACAGTATGCAAAGGTACCTAAAGAGTGCAAAATAGCAGTAGTTTCGGTTATAGTATTTGGACTATTAGCGCATAATTACATGTTTACAAATAAATTACCCAATTATGATGATATGGGCATTACAGGATTTGGGGCAACATTTAGACTGGGCAGATGGTTTTTATGGGTATTAGGAGCTGCTGTATATCATTTAGACTTTTCATACAGTCTGCCATGGATAAATGGAATAGTAAGCCTTGTTTTTATTGCAGTTTCTGCTGCATTATTGGTTTATATATTTAATTTGAAAAATAAGTTGTCAATTATATTGATTTCGGGGATGCTGGTCGTATTTCCAAGCTGGACAGCTACCTTCTTTTTTATGTTTACAGCACCGTATTATTCTTTGGCTGTTTTTTTAGGAGTATTAGGTGTTTTCTTTACGGTGACTTATCGAAAGGGATATATTTTAGCCGTTCTTTGCACAGTTTTATCACTTGGAATATATCAGGCATATTTTCCGTTTATAGCATCTTTATACGTGATGGTTTTGATTCAAAATCTAGTTCAGAATGAAACAATTCGTGTCAGAGAAAAAATAAAGAATTCTTTTAAATATCTGTTTCTTTTGGTTGGTTCCATAATTCTTTATGGTATTATTACAGAGCTGACACTTTTAATTACAGGACAGCAGTTGGCGTCTTACCGAGGACTGGATAATGTTGGTACAATTTCAATAGAAAAGATTGGTCTGATAATAAAAGAAATTTTTACATGTTTTGCTTCGTTGTGCATGGGCAATGATTACGAGTTAAGTTATAATGTGCTGTTAAAGGCTGGATATACAATAGCATTTTTGTTTTGGCTAATTGAAAGTATTATATGTGTGTGTATATTGTTGAACCAAAAACGAAAAATTGAGAGTATTTGGTTTGTCATATTATCCTTAGCATTATTTATCAGCATAAATGGAATCTGTAGTATGTGCCCGGAGCCGGATGCAGTGTATAGTTTGATGCGTTATGCATACGTGCTGATACCTGTATATCCATTAATACTGGCTGATATATGTATAGAAAATTTTTCAGGTAAGATGAATGTAATTTTATGTGAAAATATCCTTACTTGTGTTATTTTTATAATGAGTCTGACGTATTGTCATTTTGCAAACGCACAGTATCTCAGTATGGACTTGGGATTGAAACAGGCGATAGGATTTTATACTCCTATCATTACGCAAATAAAAAGTTTGGATGGCTATACAGATGAAACAGAAGTAATATTTATCGGCGTTAATGAAACAGAGATAGATGATAAGACAATGTATCATAATGACGTTATGAGAAAATTTGATATCAGTGGAAGGGATAGTATCCTATCACAGACGGGTTCGTTAAATTATTTATTATCGATATACTGTGGTTTTAATCCTTCAAAACTTGAGTATTATATGGGAGAAGGCACAAGGGGAATAGATGAAATTGTGGACATGCCTGTTTATCCTGAAAATGGTTCGATTCAAATGATAAATGGAAAAGCAATAGTAAAACTTGCAGAGTGAAAAAACAAAAATTTATTTTTGGTATAAGTATAATCAATAGTCTTGGAGATATATTGGATGAATTATCATAATAAAAGAAAAATTGCAATTATTTCTTTAAATACAGAAAAGAGGAGCCTAAGTAAATACTACAATTCCCAGGCAGAAGGTTTGGCAAAAGCATTCTCCAAGTCAGGACATGATGTAGAAGTGTATCACCTCATTCCTGATCTGGATGGAGAAAAAGAAGAAATAGAACATGATGGTGTCAAAAGCATTTATTTGAAGACAAAACATATAGGAAAACATGCATTGCCTGACTATACCGGATTTAATGTAGATAGAGAGTGCTACATTACGGCATCAGATAACTATATCGCATTGCGGGGATTCTTTAAATGGTGCAGGAAAAATAATATCTTATGTCTGCCGTACATTGGAGTTATTAGAAGCAATAATGCTTCAGCTTGGAAGAAGAAAATAGTAGATTTATTTTGCGATAATACATGGTTTTATAAAAAGTATCCCACTGTTGTGAAAACCCCTGCTTTAGCCGAACAATTGAGAGCATTAGGTGCAGGAGATAATGTAAAAATAATTCCGGTGGGGCTGGATGAAAGTATTTTAAAACAGAATTATGCAAAGTATAACATAAACGATTTAAAAGAAAAATGGGGATATCATTCAGAAAATAAAGTGCTGCTGTTTATTGGGCGAATGACAAATGAAAAACAGCCGCTTAAAATGGTAGAAATATTCCAACAGTTATACGCACAGGATAAGAATTACAGGTTACTGATGATTGGACAGGGAGAATTGTTAGAGCAGGTAAAACAGAGTATTTCACAGAAATCACTTGGGAATGTCGTATCAATCATGGAAAAGATAGAAAACAGTAATATTTGGGAAGCGTATCGTATAGCATATGCCTATGTTAATTTAAATGAACATGAGATCTTTGGTATGTCAATTTTGGAAGCTATGTACTATGAGTGCCCTGTTGTGGCGTTGGAAGCACCGGGACCTGATTATATTCTGGAACATGGGAAGTATGGTTATTTATGCAGCAGTGATTTAGAGTTATATAATAGTTTGATACAGAAAAAATTAAGGGGAAAGATAGAAGAAGCAAAAAGCAGAATATGTAACCAGTATACATGGAATGAATCTGCAAAGGAATTTTTTAAAGTATGGAGGAATTAGAATTGAGGGAAAGAGAGAAGTGGGTTGATGCTGTAAAGGGACTGGCTATTTATTTAGTGATATTGGGGCATGCTATTCAATATGCGACCAGTCAAGATTATAATTATGCAGGAAATAGTATTTTCCAAATTATATATAGCTTTCATATGCCGTTATTTATGATGATGAGTGGATATCTATTTGCTTATTCTATGAACAAGTATTCTATAAAGGGTGGTATGATTGCGAAGGTAAGAGGAATATTAGTTCCGTGTATTTCATGGGGAATAATTACATATTTAATTGATTTAATACTATATAGAAATCAAAAAATCGGAATAGTAGCTGCTTTAGATTATACTTATAATAGTAACTGGTTTTTGTGGGCAGTATTTTTCACATCGATATTAGCATATATTTTTATCTCTGTTTTTAAGAAAAAAGAAGTCTCTCTTGCTATATTGGCAGTGATAAATTTTGTGTTACCCGATACGCCTGAATATTTTCATATACAGTCAGTCAGAAGATTACTTTTATTTTTCATAATAGGCATAGCAATTAATAGAATAAAAATAATGAATAAATTAACCCCAAAATATTATTGGATAACGTTAACTATCGTATTTAGTATATATGTTTGCTTGATGATATTCGTCTTAAGGCGGGGAGAGTATTTTACGACTCAGATATGTATGTTAACAGGTATAAGGGATGCGATAAAAATTGTTTTGAATACTTTGATGCAATTAACAGGATGCTTCAGCATTATGCTGATTTTATATAAAATTCAACCTAAATGTAAGTTACATGTTATACGCCAGCTAGGTGAAAATTCAATTGTCATTTATGTTTTTTCGGGAATACTCTTTTTTTTCCTGATAAAAGATTATTGTCGAATTCCAGAGGAATATCGGTATTGTATTAAAGCAGGGTATGTATTAGTAATTTCATTGATTATAACGGGAATTTCTTATCTGACTGCTAAATTGATAAATAGGAACAAATGGACAAAGAAAATTCTAATGGGCAAATAGTAATGATAATAATTTGATTAATTAGATTTATTGTAGTAGTATTAAGAACATAAAGTATTCATTAAGGTATGGACGGGAGAGAAGAAAATGAAAGTAAAATGTAATGTTTTAGATAGACAGTTTTTTCAATATCAACAGGAATATGAAGAGGCAGCTTTGCGAGTGCTCCGTTCAGGCTGGTATGTGTTAGGTAATGAGGTAAAGCAATTTGAAGAAGAATTTGCGGCATTTACAGGTAGAAAGTACTGTGTTGGATTAAATTCCGGACTTGATGCACTTATTATGTCTGTAAGAGCACTTGGAATTAGTCAGGGTGATGAAGTCATTGTACAGGCAAATACTTATATTGCAACAGTACTTGGTATTACAGAAAATGGTGCTACTCCTGTCTTTGTAGAACCGGATGAATACTACAATATAGATGCTGATAAGATAGAGGCGGCAATCACAGATAAAACAAAGGCAATTATGGTAGTACATTTATATGGTCAGGCAAGCAATATGGGCAAAATAATGGAAATTTCTAAAAAATATAATTTACCTGTTATTGAAGACTGTGCTCAATCCCATGGAGCATGTTTTGATGGAAAGATGACGGGATCATTTGGAATATCAGGTTGCTTTAGTTTCTATCCCACTAAGAATCTGGGTGCCTTTGGTGATGCAGGAGCTATTGTAACAGATGATAAGAATTTTGCAGATAAGGTCCGTATGATGCGTAACTATGGAAGCAGGATCAAATACTATAATGAAATAGAGGGCCTTAATTCCAGACTGGATGAAATGCAGGCAGCGTTATTACGCGTTAAATTGCAGCATATTAAAGAATTGAATCAGGAAAGAGTAGTACTTGCTGATCGGTATACGAAAGGAATTACGAATGAATATATTGTAAAGCCTGAAATCAGGAATGGTGCCAATAGTATCTTCCATCAATATGTGATCCGGTGTAAGGATAGAAGTAATCTGCAGAAATATCTGGAAGAACAGGGTATTCAGACACAAATTCATTATCCTGTACCGCCACATTTGGCAGAATGTTATAAGCAATTGGGGCATAAGAGAGGAGACTATCCTATTACAGAGCTATATGCGAATGAAGTACTGAGTCTACCCATTTATACTGGTATGACTTGGAAAGAACAGGATTATGTGGTTGAAAAACTAAATCAATTTCAAGGATAATATAAAATTATGAAATTTGTTTCAAAATAATATATCTAATTTTTTCGGAAATAAAATGACAAATGAAGCTAAGGAATATAAGTACAATCATATATAATGCAAGCCAAATAATGACATTGTTTTTTAAAGAAGTATGCATATTGTAAAATATATGATTTATGGGCAAATGTAATAAACACATTTCCATACTTATAGAGCCAAGAGGGGCTAATTTTTTCCAAAACCATGCTAATGTGTTGGTATTAAGGAACCATACTATAATTATTGTAGAAATCATAACACCACAAATTAGGGCTGTATCACCACTTACTGTATCTACATCATATTTTACACACAAAATAGAGTACATTAACAAGATAAATAGCCCCAGGTAACTTATGATTTTTAAAGCTTTTGAAGTTTGAGTTTTCATAAAATGGGACAGACATACACCCAAAGAGAAATATAGCAATCCCTCACCATCATGAACATACATAAATGGAAAAGACAAATTTAAGGAGTATAAAGCATAGCCTGCAAAAATTAAAATAACAAAAATAGGAGTATATATATTGACAATTGTATTGCTTTGTAAGAAGCATATAAAGTAGTATATGATATACAAGAGAAGAATTACGCAGAAGAACCACGCAACTGTATTATCAGGGTAAATATCATCAACCCATCCACTTGAAATCATGAGAAAAGATAAAATTTCCTTTTTCATATTAATAGAAGAAGGTCCCAAAACACACACATAAAAAAAGAGAGATAAAAAATATACAGGATATATTTTCAGTAATTTTGGAATAAGAAACTGCTTAAAAGTATAATGATTATTGATTAATTTATGCTTATATGAATAATCCATACAGAATCCACTCAAAATGAAAAAAGTATAGTTGCCTAAGTATCCACCATATTTTTGAAAAAAGGGAATGTAATGTGAAAATACTCCATAAAACGAATTATCCAAATGAAAGATCATAATAAGAAGAAATGACAACAGCTTTAAAAAGGATAATCGGTTCCATTTATCCGAGGTCATGAAATTATCAACAGGATTATAATTTGATGCTTGCATTTGTAGACTCTCCTTAAATTTGATATAATAAAAATATATCACATTAACACAAATAGGTAAATATAAATAACATTGTAAATGAGCATGGATAGTTGACCAATAAGAAAGGGCAGAATTAAATGATAGAAGAATGCAAATTAATAGAATTCCCACAAAAAGGTGATGAGAGAGGACATCTTGTCATAGTAGAAGGGAATCAGGATATTCCATTTGATATTAAAAGAGTGTTTTATATTTATGGTTCTGATAAAGATGTAGTACGTGGAAAACATGCCAATTATGATACTGAGTTTGTTCTTATTAATGTGGCAGGTACATCAAAGGTGCGTGTGACTGATGGTGAGCATGAAAAAGTATTCAATCTGGATAGACCGCATATAGGGATATATCTGCCTAAGCTTGTATGGAAAGATATGTATGACTTCTCAGAGGATTCTGTGTTGCTGTGTCTTGCCAGTGAACACTATAATTCCGAGGAATATATCAGAGACTATGATGAGTATTTACAAGTCATGAAAGGTTTAAATAAATAGAATGATACTACGGAAATTAGAAGAAAAAGATGCTCCTTTTATGTTGGAATGGATGCATGACAAAGAGGTCACTGCGGGGTTTCAACGTCCCTTTTCACAGGCAACACTGGAAACAGTTCTGTCATTTATCCAAAACAGTTTTGATGAGGAAAATCAGAATTTTGCATTTGTGAATGCTGAGGATGAATATTTGGGAACCATCAGCCTAAAACATATATCCCATGTTAATGATAAGGCTGAATATGCAGTGGTTGCAAGAAAGTGCGCACAGGGAACAGGAGCTGCTAAGAAGGCAACAGAAGAACTCATACAGTACGCATTTACTGAGCTAGGGCTACACAAGGTATACTTAAGTGTATTGGAAGAGAATGTCAGAGCACAGAAATTTTATGAAAAATGTGGTTTCATAAAAGAAGGACTGGAAGTAGATGCTGTAAAGATAAATGGAGTGTATCATAATCATATATGGTATGGAATAATAAAAAGCAATTATTAATATCACATCTGGTAGACCTTAATTGTGCAATGAAAGAATATGGAAGGTTATATGGAAATAATAAGCAAGATAAAAAATATTCCTAAAAGAGTATACAGAAAATATGAAAGTGAAAAATATAAAAAAGGAAGATATTCAAAACTTCTTAAAATAATGGATGCCAGACAGACATTGAAGTATTTAAATAATAATTGTGTTAGTTTTTGCAGGTTTGGAGATGGAGAAATAGCTATTATGAATGGAGAGTCTATAGCATTTCAGCAGTTTCATCCAGAACTAGCGAATAAATTAAGAAAAATACTTTGCACAAATGAAGAAAAACTATTGATAGGAATTAATTATTTTTATTTAAACCCAGTAGATAATGTAAATCGTTTTACATTAAATTTTTTGTATGCAATGGGAAATCAAAGAAAATTTTTAATTAAAAATTGTAATAGTCAGATGATATATATGGATGCTGCTATTACACAAATGTATCAGAATTATGAAAAATATGATTTTGAATATTACTTTCAACAATTTCAAAAATTGTTTGAAAAAAAAGATATTACTGTAGTATGTGGGCAGGGCGTTTTAGATAATATCCAATATAATGCG